>ERZ773031.9-NODE-9-length-116667-cov-15.132251_pt1 | contig 116667 bp, 104 predicted proteins | sample MGYA00511666_ERZ773031 | MGnify/ENA primary metagenome ERZ773031 (study PRJEB29015, sample SAMEA2738135) | human oral metagenome | biome: human oral; feature: human-associated habitat; material: saliva | place: China | collected 2250 ...
ACTGCGTGTGCGATTACCTCACCTTCGCTATCATTCAAAGTAAAGTTATAATCTGTAAACGCTGACGACAAATCAATCTGCTCAGGAACAACCATATCAAAGTAATCTCCAGTATGGATAGTATCATTGATAGTGTAGTTAGCAAATAACTTGAACGAACTACCAATAGATGTTTCTGTGATTGTCTCTCCCTTATCGTTCTGTAACTCTAACTTTGTTAGCTGAACATCTAAAGCTTTATTTTCATCTGCAAATACACCCACAGGTATAAGTGCAAAAATAAAAATAATTGCTGATACGATAACATACTTCTTTTTTCTCATAATGCCACCATTTGGATAAGTATTATAACTTACCTCTTTCCTTTTGTGATTTTAAGTAATATCTTGTAAAAAATGACAGTAAGGAAGTGAAACCTCACCGCCTCTATATATTATACCATAATTTTATATGATTTAACAACCTTTTACCGTTGCAATCATGATATTATTCCAGTCAACAAGTTTTTGTTGCAGACTCACATCATTCGAATTATGTATATTTTCTGACAAATATACGTAAGGCTTAAGGTAAAATCTAAAGTACTCTTTAGATTTTCACGCTAGGAGTGGCATCACAGTTAATGCCAATCGCTATACGCTTATTTTTATTAAGAAGTAATAAAAAACGCTATATAACAAGTCGCTCAATTCGGAGCACGTAAAAATTTCTTAGCACTCACAGGCTTTGCTCACTACGGATTTCCTTATCCTTTTGTATAAGCAAATCCTATTCGCAGTCCCAGTTCATGCTCATTAATTTTTCCTTTAGCTCCTGAGAGCCCTTCCAAAGTTTTAGAAAAGTAGTATATGTGCAGGATCTTTTGCATGTTGACAAAGTATCTTAATCTGCGTTTATAATAAACTATACAAAATAAAAAGCTTATTGCTTTTTACAAAAGTGGTATAAATGACGAGATGGTGGGCACAAGAAAGCGTCTGACCAAACTAAGGGCATCTGATAGCCTGAAAAACTATCAGAGTGACTTGCCAAAATCTTGGCATTTAAAGCCTCAGTCACAGGCTCTATATGTCAAGAGGCGTAGGTTAGTTGAGTTTACTATGCAAATCACTTTAACATTAAGATAAGAAAGGAACGAATATGGGAAACTTTAAGAAATGTAGCCTCGGCGAAAATTACGAAAGTGACAAACTAAATGTCGTTCTTTTCGTATCTCGCAATAAGGATAATAAGAATGTAGACGGCTTTAAAGAGCGCAGAAAAGCCTTCACCACTACTAAAGATGCTAACGAACTATTTGAAAAGTTCGAAGCCTTTGCAGCGGAAGGAAGGTTCGGCGAGATGAGCAGAATGTACTTTTCTGTCAATCCTAGAAGTAATGCCAAGACCTTTAAAGCGCTTCAGCACAAGATGCTAGATGGAGAATTTAACCTATCAAGCCTTCCTCAAAGAGTAGCTGCTCTTGCAGCCCTAAAGGAAAACGCATACGATAGCCAAAATCTTAAGTGGCTATTTGACTTCGACCCGGTTCTCGGACTAGATACAGAAAAACGCCTAAAAAAATTCTTGTCTGACATGCAGTTAGCCTACGAGCTAACGCCTACAAAGCATGGAGAAACTAGACCGAAGATGAACGTAGAAGTCTATAAGACGCCAAACGGATATTCCGTTGTAGTCGATCAAAGATTCGACACGAGAAAACTGCTAAAAGTATGGGATAACGCCACGCTAAAGCGAGATGACCTCTTATGCGTCAGATGGCAGGCAACCTGCTAAAAACTAAAGCCTTTTAAAACAAAGGCTTATCATGGAGTATAGCTCAAAGGATAGAGCAGCGATTGACCACGCAGACTTAAGGTTCGATTCCTTAAAACTCCTATAGCCTTGCAGCACGAACCACCTCTTCCGGAGATCGGTAAGGGAATAACAACACCGCTGCAAGGCGATATCACAGACTTGCATTAATCAAAACTTAATGCAAAACTCATACTAACACCTGTACCATGCATGCAGTGCGATGCCAGAGATCTTCTGGATCACTGGTTTTTTTTTTCACCTATGCTGCCATGTGCAAGCAAGGATATCTGGATGCGTACATACCTGCAAGTAGCGCATCCTGCACTTATTTCACTGGCATAGTGCCAGCTTTTTATCAGGAGGTATAACCTTGAATATCATAGAAAAAGAATTAGCCTCTATAAAAAGAGGTATCATAATGCACCAGGTCAACTGCAAAAATTCCATGGGAAGAGGCCTTGCAAGAAGCTTATACGAAGCTCACCCAGAAATAAAGTCCGAATACCACAAAGCTTTCGTATGCTACGAGCCTGAGCAGCTATTTGGAAAGTATCAGCTAGTAAGACTTTCTGAAAACCTGATCGTAATGAACTCATTCAGCCAGTTCGGCTTTAGAAGTAAGCCTAACGATAAGGCAAAATACACAGATGAAGCTGCTTTAAAGCGCAACTTAGGAAGCCTAGCAAAGCTAGGACTTAAGATGAATCTTCCTGTCTATGTGCCTGATAAGATAGGCTGCTCAGAGGGAGGTAACTGGCAGGAGATAAAAGAATTTCTAGAAACTCTAAAACCTGATATCATCCTTGTGAAATCACCTGAGATATCAAAATAATATGCTTGCAAAATCCTGCGAAAAAGTGTATAATATCTTTGAGGTACCTACCCTCTATAAACAAGGTGGCTATAGCTAGCCGAAGCTTTACTCTAACTGCATGGGCATGTTGTTACTTTTCCAATTTGGAAAAGCCTCTGCGGTTAAATTAAAGTCAAAGTACGTCGCGTCTTCTTAAGTTTCGTTACTTAAAATTTAGTTACTCCCCCTTTGTAACTAATACCTCTAATAATAATAATGTATGTGTTCAATCAACGACTCAAACAGGGCGTTTGCGACGGCGCCCGAACATAAGTGGATAGTTTAAGCAGTAGAACACCTAAATAATAGGAGGTGCTGGTGCAAATCCAGCTTCATCTTACACACACAATACTTACCTTGATCTGCTCTTTATAGAGCAGATTTTTTTTTTGCTTCAGCTTCGCTGTTTGATCATAACTTAAGATCCAAAAGCACTGGCAAAAGGCCAGTGCCTATTGCTATGTGAAAGAAATTCGCAAAATGGAGGTAATATTATGGAATTAAGAATAAAATTAGCAGGCACAAGTGATGCAAAAATTCAAGGATATATAAAGTGTGCACTAAAATCTAAGGCTACAAAAGCCATGCTTAAAAGAGAACCAAATAACCCAGTTGATAAAAACGCTATAAAAGTTATGGCAAACATAGGTCCCGGAAGATGGATACCTATAGGATATCTTCCTGCACCACTAGCAAAAAGCCTAGCTGGTTATGGAAATAACCTTCCATGGGTCACGAGCTACGAAATAAGATACGCAGGAACTAGAATGCCATCAGGCGTAGTTATAAGAATGACAGATAGAAGCGGATTTGAAGGACAGTTAAAACTAGCAAGACCTTCAGTTCCAGCATACGCATTAGCATAAGAAAAGGAGTAAGATATGTATAAAGAAACTAAATATGACGAGTTCTTCATCCACGAAATGAAATTCACTGTAGAAGATTACGGAAATGATAGCGCTGCTTTATACCACGAAGACAGCTTCGTAGCAGAAGTATCACTTCCATATAACCAAGATGAAGCTACAGCAAAAGCTGTAAATTACTACATGCACTGCAAATAAGGAGGAACAAAATGAAACATAAAGTAAGCTCAGTATACGAAGCTACAAGAGCTTTTGATACTAATAGAGGGGTAGACGTATATCTAGAAGAAGAGCTAAACGAAAGATTCTGGGTATGCCAAAATCTAGATAACGAGGAGTATAACGAGTACTACCTATGCAAATTAGACGATTTAACAGACTTTCACTACATGTAAGGAGAGGCGCTATGGAAGATAGAACATACGTAGTACTCAGCAAGATAGCGGGCAAAGGATCTACTACAAGAATGAACGAAGCTGAAACCCTAGAGCTCATACAAGAAGTTGCTAATGAGATTGATATGTATTCGATATTATCGCCAGAAGATAGCTCAAAAATAAGACTTATAAAAAGACTAGATAATCTTCAAAACAACATAAATATACGCATAAGACCTTACGACGAAGATATGCATCTAACTCTTATTGTAAATGGGATAAAAATGATTGCTACAATGAGATGTAGCGTAACTTCAAGAGACATAAAAATAATCAAATCTCTACCTCTATAATAACTTAAAAAAAGCACTTGTCATTTTGACAGGTGTTTTTTTTTTCTATATATGGGCACTTTTTGACCCAATTTTGACCCAAAATTAGACCAATTTTAGGGTAGTTTTCAGCCCCTATTTGGACCACACCAAATATAAGGCCTTTTTGTGGGCACTTTTTGGGCCATTTCGGGTCGCTTTTTGGTCACATTTAGGGCGCTTTTTAGCCCAAGATAAGACGTGGGTACTTCACTACCCTCTTTTTGGTTACTATGTGGGTACTTTAAGGGCTCTTTTTGGGCGCTTAGAGGGCCTCGGTCACTTTGAGGTTACTTCGTGGGTACTTAAAGGGCATTTTCTGGTCACTTTTAGGGCACTTTTTGGACCACTAATATACTCTGGGTACTTTTTGACCCAAGATGAGACCAATTTTTGGTTACTTTGAGGGTACTAAATGGACCGTGGTCACTTTCGGGGTACTTTTTGGACCAATTTCTGGGTACTTTGTGGGCACTTAGGAGACCACCTACTTGCAAAAACTAAACTGCTGGGCACTTTTGAGCCTCTTTTTGGTCACATTCGGGGTACTTTTTAGACCACGCTAAAACCGCGTGAAGAAATAATATCTATAAAACTCATGGTAAAAATAAGAAAATATTGCCGTTACCTACATAGAAAAACTAGGTCATAATAGACCTTTTTTTTTATTTTTACTGGACAAAATATAATGCTTTCCAGAGCATATTTATAGCAAAAATTACATGCTAATTTCGCCCGTATAACGGGCTTATTTTCATCCAGGGTTTGGTTGCTAAATTTAACTAATAACGCGCGCAAAAACCTCATAAAACTTGCTGCGATTTTTAACAAGAAAATACGCCAAAAAGGAGCATCGCAAGGCGGATAAATCTTAACGGCTTCGATAACAAATTAATAGTCCAGAAAGCCACCTTTGCGCAGGCTATTTAACCTAAAAAACATAGACTGCGATGTAACATTTTTGCACGATAAAGCTACGCAAAACTTATAGCAAAAAGTGCCTACTTTTATTAGCTAAAAACCGGCACACTTTTCACAGAGAAAAAAGCCAAAACTTTTCTCCCAAAACTAGCGAAAATCTGTTACGAAAAACTCACTAAAACAGATCCAAAATATTGATAAAAATAGCTGCTAAAACTGCACTATTTTTAACGACGAAAAACAGGGCAAAACCGGCCCTATTTTTCTGAAGAAATATTGCTAAATTTTACAAAAATTTTAGGCAATATTTTAGCCTTTTCTTATAGCGAAAATCGCTATAAATTTTACTTAAAATCAGGCCCATTTTAGCTGCAAAAATTGGCAGGAATTCCTGCTCAATTTTTAATAAAAATATTAGCTAAAATTCGCAATAAAAATCATGCAAAAACTGGGCAAAAATTGCCCAAATTTTTAGCAACTTTTATAGCAAATTTCTATACAAATTTTAATCAAAAACTATTAGCAAAACTGCCCCTAAATCGGGGCAAAATTAGCCTAATTTTTGCTACCGAAACCGTATAAAATCCTGATCGAATTTACGAGGAAAATATGGGGTATTTTAGGACAAAATCACCCCTAAATTAGGGCATATTCTGCTATGTAGCGAGCTATGTAGCGGTCGCACCATCACCAGCTTGAAACCGTAGCGCTATCGCAGAAAAATGCCCTTGGGGCACAAGGGCCGAAAAGCGCTGTAGCAAAATGCTACAAATTGCTACAGTGTTTTCAGTGACCGCTACAAAAGATGTAGCGGGTGATACAGCTTGAAATTCCAAGGTGTACACCACTATTCCTCCGCTATACGCTTCGGAAGTAGGGTAAAGTAACAAAGAGCATAAGGGGTGGTGACGCATCGCTTCGCTCGCGGTTGGCATAGCCAACACCACTTCGGTCAGGCTTCGCCCTCCCTCACCCATTCGCTAACGCTCAGGGCCCTTACTGCGGAGCCTTTGGCTCCTTGCCTGCTGATGGCTTCCAGCCACCTAGCAGGTGCTCTCTTCTAACTTCGCAAATGCTCCGTTAATAAAAAAAAAATAACAAGGATCAAATTGCATTATTAAAACAAGAAATAAAATAGTTTAATAACAATAAAAAATCCGTGTGATTTATATAAGTAAAATATGCTATAGCTTTTATAATATTTTCTGTGATATTTTATAAACGATAAACCATAGCTAAGCTATGCAAACGTTATGTAAAATAAAGGAGGAAATCGTGAAGAATAAAAAGCATAATCATGGTATAAAATTAATGGCTATAGTGCCTGTTTTAATACTGCTAATAATTGCGTCTTTTAAAGTGTTTAATACAGGTCCAAATTCTGAGTTTAAACACCCTGAAAAATTCATAAAAAATATCGAAAGACATCTAACGAAAAACGATGCCAAAACTGATATACCTAAGAGTGACGAAACAGAACCTAAGACAAGCGCAAAACCATCATCAAATTTAGTAAGTGATAGAATACCCGCAGGCCTACAGACTTGGGACCCTGCTAAAGCACCAAATATGTATTACGTTTATGGCAAATCTAGTTTCCCATACGAAATTGAAACCGACGATGTATTTTATCAAAAAGATGATACTGGATACACTCAGTTCGTATACGCTAAAATAGGACCAAAACTTATGAAAAAAGCAAGGTCAAAAAGAGCAGACATCTCAGACGAATATCCAAGAGGCTGGCCTGAAAAGAATCAAGTAGTAACAGTCCAGTTTCCTACTGGCATAAATTACAAAGGCTGGTTCTGGAATAGGTCGCACATGCTTGCTCACTCACTAGGCGGTGACGATGATGTCAGAAACCTTACTACAGGAACGCGTGCTCAAAACGTAGGCGATAACAAGTACAGCGGCGGTATGCAGTACACTGAGAACCTAGCAAGGCAGTTTATGAAGTTCCATAAGAACGCTTATGTCCTTTACAGTGTAGAAAATCTATATAAGAATAATAGCGATATAATTCCTTACGCAAGCGAGGTAAACATAAAGTCTAGCGATGGTTCAATAGATGAAAAGGTGTTTGTGTATAACGTAATGCCCGGATACGAGATTGACTATTCATCAAACGGACTTTTTAAGCCCATGCAGTAGGAGGTTACTATGAAATACACATCTGATTTCTCAAAAGCAAAATATGCATACGACTCTATAACCGACGCAAAGATATCGCTAAAAAAGTCGCTAGGTAATGGTTACTGGATTTGTCTTACAATAGACAAAAACTCTGAACCTAAATTCTGTATATGCCACGAATCGAGAATGTACGGAATGCACTATAACGAAGAAACTGAAAAGGAAGGTGAACAAAAATGCCATTTTTAGAAGAAAAATTTCCACACTTAAAAGATATGAACTTTGAAGAAAAGTATGACTTCTTGATAGATGAACTAGGATTTAAGATGCTAAGAAACTGGATACCTGTATCAGACGAGCAGATCAAAGAAGCCTATGAAAAAGATAAAAATTTAAACAACATACCATTAGAAGACTGGGACAGATGGGCAGGAGCATCAGCGAGCCCTACCAATATATCGTGGAAACCTTACAGCCTAAGAACCCTAGTCGCAGAAAGAACAAGTGTGACAACATTTTCACTAGCTGAATGTGTATGCCTGCTAAAACAAACAGCAATAAGAGCTATAAAGCAAAAAGGAGAATAGAATGAATCAAATTAAGAACATGGTAGTACCAACAGCAATACAGGAAACAGCTAATGGGCAGAGAGGTCTCGATATATACTCCCATATGCTAGAAAACAGAATCATCATGCTGGACGGAGAAATAAACGATAATATGGCAAGTATCATCGTAGCAGAACTTCTATACCTTGAATCAAAAGACCCAGACGCTGATGTTTATATATACATCAACTCACCAGGAGGCAGTGTAACAGCAGGACTAAGCATCATAGATACTATGAACATGATAAAGCCTGACGTAGTTACTATCGGAATGGGAATGTCCGCATCGATGGGTTCTATGATACTATCGCAAGGTGCTAAGGGTAAGAGGTTCATCACTGTAAACGGTGAAGTTATGATCCATCAGCCGATGGGCGGGGCTCAGGGACAAGCAACTGATATTCTCATCTCAGCAGCACATATCGAAAAGACTAGAGCTAGACTAACTAAGATGCTAGCAGATGCTTGCTCTAAGGACTATGACGAAGTATTCCAAGATATGGAAAGAGATAGATGGCTAGACTCCGAAGAAGCAGTAGCTTACGGAATCGTAGACGAAATCCACGTGAAAAATTAAAAAAAAAAATAGCCTCAGCAAAATGCTGGGGCTATTACTTTTCTTAATAATCTTTTGAGAAAACATGCAAAGCCTTAATTAAAAGACCTGCTGCTAAACCGTTCCAGAATACTATCCACGAAGTCATGAACATCCTCTCAGGTAAAGATATGCCTGCAAGGAAAATACTTAAGCTATTATAGAGGATATGCACTCCTATGGGGTATTTTATCTTTTTAGTGTATTCATAGCTTAAAACGCAAATTAGACCCATTAGAAAGGCTCCTGGCAAATGCACTAAGGTTCCGTGCATTATGGCAAAGACCAAAGATGATAAAACTCCTGAAAACACCATACCAAAAGATCTTCTCCACTCTTTGTATAAAAGACCCCTGCAAAGCATCTCTTCTGCAATAGGTGCTAGAATCAAAGTCTGTATCACTAAAAGCGTAGCATCTGCAGAGCTATTTTGTTTAGATAAAGCGTCAAAAGAACCATCTCCAAAAACTTGATATAAATAGCTTGCCGTAGTCTGGCTTAAGATCCAGATCAAAAACGTGACTACAAACAAAATCATTATAACCGCTGATTTATTAAAACTAAAAGCATAGGAACTTCTAAGTCTTTTACTTCTGTAAAGACCTAAGTAAGATACTATGACGATTGAATTAAGAGAAAACGCCGTAACAACGTTCCTCCCGTGCTTATCTACACTATCTGGCAAAATATAGTAAAACACTCCTGCAAACACAAAATATGCCAGTATATACGATAAAGGTTTTAAAAACCCTAAAACTTTACTCATTAAAAACCTCCTCAAGATCCCCTGTGAAATTAACGCTTATAGCATCGTTAAAACGACTAAGCCCTAAATCGCCAACCACCTTAACGGATTCTGCATCTTTAAAATCCTCAAGCTTATAACCTTGATTCCAGCATAAAACTGAAAAACCGTAAGGAAATTGTATCTTAAGATGCCTGCCGTTTTTCAAAAGTACCCATATACCCTCACAAGGCTTAAAATGGAATTCTAAGCGAGGTTTAGGAAAATCTATACCAAAGGGCCCTATTCGTCTTAAATCGCGTAAGAACTCATAAAAAGCGGGTATATCGATGTCTGTATCAGCATCCTCTCCTGTAACAGAGATTATAATATCTGCATCCGAATGGGTCTCATCAAAGTCAATCGTCTCAAACACATCTTCTGTATCTTTTTTAAGAAAATGATAATACGCCTTAACTTCTCTTATATCCGTAAGACCTACTCCAAAGGCTCCCTCATGACCTGCTATGTAGAATCCGTTTGCAATAGACCTTGTTCTAGCAGGATACCAGGACGGACTTCTGCCACTGCCTTTAAACGCATTTCCTTCTTTTCCAACAACCATAGTAGGAAGTCCTGTTTCCCTCATAAGTTTTGCTGCTAAAAGACCTTTAATTCCCGAACTAGCTGTAGTTAGGTAAATATAAGGAGCATACGGCTGGAGAGAATCCTTGATAATATCATACTCTTTATCAACAACAAGCTTTCTCTGTTCGTTTAACTCATAAAGCATCTCAACGTTTTCGCTAGGAGTATTTCCAAAGAAAATGCCAAAGACAATGTTCATATCAGCATCAAGCCTCTTTGCCGAGTTGAACATAGGAACTAAATAAAAGCCAAAAAAGCTTTCGTCTATATCCTTTTCTACAGAAATCTTACCCATCTCTGCAAACTTTTCAAGAACTAAATATAGACCGTAGAACGCTCTAACGTAGATATTAGTACCCACCATATTATTAACAAAAAGAGTATCTCCGTTATACCAAGTAAGCCTGCAAATAGCAAGAGCATCTCTAACAAGATTTCTATTCTCATAAAGAAGAGGCATCATATCGGAAATTGTACCAATACCTGCAAATACTCTAAGCCTTGATATCTGCTCTTGTATAAAGCTGTTTTGATATAAAAATGCATAGCGCTCCAAAACCTGATAAAGAACGTGAGCGCCACAAATGCCTTTATTGCTATAGCTATCATCAAACCTATTAGGATTAACAACAAGATCGGCTCCTAGCGTATCTTTGCCACGGGTAGAGCCTACCATCTCTTCAGGATGGTGATCTGTTACAAGAACGCCTATACCTAGAGATTTCGCAAACTGTACGCCGCTGTAACAAGCAATTCCAACATCGCAGGTCAGTATGTATTTAATGCTAGGAAATTCCTTAACAAGATTTTTTATAGTATTCTCTGTAAAGCCATAGCCATCTGCTGGTGTAGGTCTAAATAAAGCTGCATTAAAACCCATTTCGACAAGTCCTGCATAACCTAAAACACCTGCTGATATGCCATCCATATCATAGTCAGGTAATATAACTATCTGATCTCCTGCTATATGTATCTCATTTAACTTTTTACACAGAATATCTATATCTTCAAGAAGAGCGTGATCGTCATCGTTTATATCAGATAGTACATCTGCTGTAAGACCTCTTGCCTTCAAAAACTTAGCTGTTAGTTTATTCATGAAGCAAAATTACCTCTCTTTCTATCCTTAGTTGAGCCTATTATAACATATTTCGTCTCATATATCAAGGGTTTTATGATAAAAGAAAGTCTAAGTGTGCGCGGGCACACCTAGAGTTGTTATGAAGAAATAAATAAAAATATTTCTTGAAAAGTTAATGACTTTAAAGTACAGTTCAAAGAAAAGGAGGAACTAACTATGAAAGATCTACTATCAATCAGAAAGATGAAAGGCCTTGTAATGGTTCCTTGCGATCGAGGAACTCATAAAGTCAGGTTTTCAAAAGTGTATGCGCCTATGGCAGTAATCGAGAATCTCAGAAAAGTATTCCAGATAGAAGGTGTATTCTTCAGGATAGACGCTATCACACAGGATGAATATGATTTCTACTTCCACTACGAGATACTGTAATGGATGAAGAAAAATACACTCACTTGAAGTTGGACCTTACTAAAAGGTCGGTCCTCACATTGCGTAATGTCTAATCTTGCTGATTGGGCAAGTATGAGACCAAATAAAAGGCGTAGGCTAAAAAGCCTGCGCTATTTTTTTTTTTTATAAAACTCACGAGATCCCTTTAAAAAATGCTAGAAGAAAAAGAGAAAGCCCCCTACACAAAAAGAATTAAATTTTTATTTTATTTATTACTTAAGTATATTTATAACATAGCTTGTTTAAATATAATTTATTTGAAATATTTGAAAAAGGGCTTTGTAGCATTTGTAGCACTTTTTTAGAACTTTTATATATATACATAAAGTAATCGCATATATTGCACTAAATAACCCTTTTTTCTTCTATATTTTTTTCTCTATATATAAGTTTGTAGAAAATGCCACAAACGCTACAACAGTCATTTTCCGTTGATTTATCAACAAAAACCTTGTGGCATTTTCAAAATCAAAAATGCCACATCCAATTTTTTCCAGCAGTTACTAACGTTGAAAACTCAATAACTCAAGCCATTTCAAGTTTGTGGCATTTTGTAGCATCCATTTTGCCACAAAAAATTTTGATTTCCTCGCTTTTTCTATTTTTGTGTAATATCTCTACGATTTTTTCCATATTTTACCAATTAAATGATCATTAAATCGTATACAATTTTGGGCCTATACCATGCTCAGACATTACCATTTTCTTCCAGACGTTTTGTGAATTATAACAAAAAACAAAACGCTTTTTGTTATTGCACATAATTGATAAAATATTAACAGGAATTTGTGGCAAAATTGCCACACAAAATGCCACAAGATGCCACAGGTGTCACGACCCTTGAAACCATTGTAAACACTATCTTACAGCCATTATAAAACAAATGTTCGTGAAAAGTTGTGGCATTTTCAAAATTAAAAATGCCACAAGATTTTGAGCAATTTTCACAAAACCATCACGTTTAAAAATACCAAAATAAGAAGTTTTTAATACAATTAAGATCTCAAGCACCCTCTATGTAGATGGATTTGTTGTATTTGGAATCTACCACTAAACCGACGCAAAAATAATGCGTCGCCAATAGTTACTTAAGATACCAAATTGACAAATCTTCTATTGACTATGTATTTGATTTCTGATATTATAGAATTAGAAATCGTTTCATATATGAATATAAAACAAACTTAAGAAAGGATAAATGCAATATGGAGCAGACATATAACGAACTGCTTCGTACAATCACTAATGATTATCTTACAAACGATATAGATTACGACGCAATCCCTGCTCCGCATATTGTAGAAGAAAAATTACTAAGTAAGACAAATGATGCCATAGCTTTATATAATTTAGGTCCGCGAGATCCAAATGCAGATCCTGATGCACCTCAGAGTGTAGCTTATCCATCACCTAGAAAAGGACATGATAGATACCCTAAACTTAGAACATTAGCTCCTGCTCAAATAGCCTCTATAATAGCTAATCTTCATGAAGGATGCAGGATACCAACAGCAGGAGAAAACACACATAAAGACTATGACGTTGTTGCAATATACCAAAAAGAAGGTTTCGATAAAGGTATATATGTAACAGGAGAAGATGACATTAGAAATATTGCACGAAGTTATAACTACACTCTTTCAGCTAACGATTTTAATGAAATTCTAATAGCTTTAAGAGATATGGTCCCTAGAAAGCTTTTATGCGAAGACAAAGATCTGATCGCTGTAAATAACGGAATTTTTGACTATAAACAAAAAGTATTACTTCCGTTTTCACCAGACTTTGTTTTTACAGTAAAGTCAAGAGTGAATTATGTAGACATGCCTGAAAATCCTATAATAACCATGCCTGATGGCGAGCCTTGGGATGTAGAATCATGGCTAAACGAACTATCAGACGACCCCGAAATAGTAGCTCTATTATGGGAGATACTTTCAGCCATCATAAGACCTCACGTAAACTGGAACAAATCAGCGTGGCTATATTCTACGCAAGGTAATAACGGAAAAGGAACCTTGTGCGAACTGATGAGAAACCTATGCGGATCAGGCTCCTACGCCTCCATACCTCTTGAAAGCTTTGGCAAAGAATTCTTGCTAGAGCCTTTAATAAGAGCAAACGCTATCATCGTAGATGAAAACGATGTAGGAACATACATTGACCACGCAGCTAATCTCAAAGCTGTTATAACTAACGACGTAATTTCCATAAATAGAAAACACAAAACACCAATAGCTTGTAAATTTCACGGCTTTATGGTCCAGTGTATGAACGAATTTCCTAGAGTAAAAGATAGATCAGGTTCTTTCTATAGAAGGCAGTTATTCATCCCTATGGATAAAAGCTTTGAAGGCATAGAAAGAACTTATATAAAAAATGACTATCTTGCCAGACAAGAAGTCCTGGAATATGTTCTTTGGAAAGTATTGTATGATAGCAACTTCTATAAGTTATCAGAACCAGCAGCTTGCACAGCCGTTCTTGAAGCATATAAAGAATATAATGATCCTGTAAGACAATTCTTTATGGAAGTAGAAGAGCTTGCTACATGGACACTTCTTCCATGGGGATTCCTATACGACCTTTATCTAAGATGGTTCAAGAAGAATGTACCATCGGGAAAAGCTCTAGGAAAAAGCGTTTTCTTAATGGAAATGAAACAGCTAGCAGATAAATCAGATACCTTTATATATACTGACTCAGCAGTACGTTCCGCTAACAGAATGGAAGGCCCTGAGATGCTAATAGTAGAATATAACGTAGAAGAATGGCAAAACACTGCTTATAAAGGTCCTGATTTAAAGAAAAGAGCTATGCCTGAGCTTAAAGAATTTTATAGAGGCTTACAAAGAATAGGTGCTAGCGATGACCCTGACGAAGAAGAAGAACAAACAGACGATTAAAGGAGAAAAACTATGAGACTTAAACCTAACATATTCTTTGACATGGACGGCGTAATAGCCGTCTATGAAAAAGATGCATATATACCTGAAAGTGGTAAGAAACCACTTTACCTAGACCTTGATAAACACTACTTTAGAACTTGTAAAAAGAACGAACATGCTGCAAAGATTTTACAGATGCTAAGATCACTAAACGCGTCCGATGAACGCATGCGTGACGTAAAACCTTTCGTAAACACTTTGCTGAAGAAATCAGTAGGTCTTGACACACCCACACATGCATCCGTAAACGTTTCAGACTACATATTTTCAGCAAGCGTTCATGTGCTATCAAGAATCCCGCAAAGTTGTAAGGAAGCTATAGTCATCGCAGAAGATAAAAAGAAATGGCTTGATGAGCACTTTACTAATAAAAATGTGACAAGGCGTGAAAAAGGCATCTGCTTTAACACATCATTTAAAAACAAAGCGGAAACCGCAGAGCACATCCTTAGCAGACCTCTAAGACCTACTGACATCCTAATAGATGACTATAACCCAAATCTAATAGAATGGGAGCGCAGAGGCGGAACTGCTATCAAGTACCTGAATGGGCAAAACGATGCAAATTCATGGAAAGGGCTTTGCGTATCAAATAATGAAACACCTGCTGAAATAGTAAGCTTCATCATGATGATTTTGATCCAAAACAAAATCGCAGATGTCTACTAAAAGAAAGGAGGCTATAAAGTGAGACAGAATTACTATGATATAGAATCCCTTGAAAACATTTTCAGTTTGGCAAATTTTGACCCAGATGAAAACAGAGTTGATATTTACATACTGGACGATGATAAGCTTATGGAAAGTGATCCTAACTTTGAGGAAAATCTAAAAAGTGCCGTCTATGCATCAAACATAAACTTTACAGGAGAGATTTTCTTGCACAATCTTGATACAGAACTTGGAACAAGGCAAATGGCTAAAACTTTCGGCATATCAGATGCTGAAAAAGTCAACATAAAAGAGTCTGAGTCAAGCTTTCCTGATGACTTTAGGATAGTGTGCGACACTGATCCCGAATACGACTCAAATATCCATCCGTATATATTTAGCTATAACGGATACCAGTATGATAGCACTATGCTTGCAGAATACTTTTACGAAGCATACTCTGCTTTTAATAACTGCGTAAGTGCAAAAGATTTAGCAAGTGGAAATTTCAGCACCGATAATAGTAAGCGAAAGTTCGTAGGAACGTCCGCGAGAACTATGCGAATGATAAATGATACGATATTTTCTCCTGACTTTAAGCAAAACATGCCGTCTATCTTAACAAAGGACCTCAGAAACCTAAAAGCTCCAGAAGACTGGACTGATCCAAGATGGAAGATAAGAAAAAACATGCTGATGACAGGAAGACACGTAGACGTTCAAAGGCTGAACGAAAAGATGTCTAAAGTTGCTCTTAAAAGGCTTCTAGGACTAAGAGGCTTTCAGATTCTAGAATCTTTGCTCCTAAGCCAAACTAAAGTCAGAATAAACAACGTACAGGAGCTTATAGAACTAATAGCTTATAACGTATCTGACGTAGTAAACCTATGGGAGCTTTTTCAGCATAAGTTCTATAAAGGTCAGTTTAGCTTAAAGCACGGACTACTTTCTGAATACCCTGAGTTAAAATACGATAAGCTTAAGAACGAATATAAACCTGACATTAGACCTGAAGCTGTTAGAAAAGATAGGATAACTATCGATTCAACATCAGCTCAGTTCGCCCAAAAGATTCTTTGCCCATACGGTCATCTTGACGATATGGAAGTAGTATCTTTTAATTACCCAGCGCAAAGAGTCATCGACGAAGCGGCTAAAAGAGGCGAGACAATAAAGCAGATAAACGTTCTTGAAGAAAGTCTTGCATTTATGAAATCGCACTTCAAAGAAGGATCTGAAGCACTATCTGAATTCATGAGAGTTTACGAGTTTTACAAAAACATCGAAGGTAAAAACTTTAATGACTCAGATAATTATCAGAGAAAGTATCCAAACGGACCTAAGCCTCAGAACCTATCTGAGATCACTAAAAACGATACCTGTATAAAATACTATTATGCAAGTGGTAAAGGTTCTAGCTGCTACATAAACTTTTCAACAGGAGGAATTCACGGAGCTGAATTTAATGAAAAGGTTTTTATGAGAGATTTAGAAGCTTGGCAAGAGCAAAAAGATCAGCTTGATTATGTAAAAAGCATATATCCAGACCCTCTTGACTTAAGAAGGGCTAAGATAATAGATATTCCTGATGTAGGAGTCTTTGAACATAAAACTTTCATAAAATCAGGAACCACAATCAAGGCAATGGAAGCTACGCCTCCTGGTGAAAGAGCTGCTAAATTCTATAAGAACTATGATGACAGCAAGCCTAAGCTTTTTACAAGAACAAAATCAGGAACGCTATCACTAAGCAAAAAGTACATTTACACATCTGCGGGACTTTGCACGCATGAAGACTTTAAGAGCTACTACCCTAACCTGCTAAGAATGCTCGCTGCGTTCTATAACGAAGGTCTAGGCGAAGATAGATACGGAAAAATCTTTCAGCAAAAAGAAGATTACGGAAAGCTTGCAAAGAATAAAGATCTTCCTACAAAGGAAAGAGAACTTTATGCGATAAAGCAAAACGGTACAAAACTTGTACTAAACGCTGCATCTGGCGCTGCTGATACAAACGGTAAGTACAAATCGCCTATACAGATGAACAACACCATTATTGCTATGAGAGTAATAGGTCAGCTATTCACATGGCGAATAGGTCAGGCTCAAACCTTAGAAGGAGCAAGAGTTATAAGCTCTAACACCGATGGTCTATACTCGATACTTGATTTTGAAACAAATAGTAGAATTCTTGATAGAGAATCAAAGATCATCAACGTCGTAATAGAGCCTGAAGAAGTCTACCTAATATCTAAAGATGCAAATAATAGACTTGAGATGGATCCGAAATCTGGAAAACTTATCTCATCAAACGGAGGCTCGCTAGGCTGTGCAGATGACACAGACCCTACTAAAGCATTAAGCCACCCTGCTATTATAGACTGGGCTATGACAGAATACCTAATCATAGCATCTTTAGGACACAAGGGCTTATCGCTTGAAGCACCTTTTGATAGAAAGGTAGGACTTAATATCTTAAAGAACGCTGATAAGGCATTCCCTGATATCAGACATAGACTTAGAATGTTCCAAAACGTACTAGCTTCTTCCGAAGGTAAGATGTCGTTTGTAACATCTATAAGAGATGGAGAATCAACATATAAGATTCTTCAGAAGTTCAACAGGTCTTTCATCGTAGATAAGACTGTAGAAGGTGCTGTTCACATAGAAAAGGCAACTGCTAAGGTAATAACAGACTCTATGAAAAAGAAAAGAGCGAAAAACCCAACTGAAAGACCTATCCAGCATGATGCTGATGCGCTTCTTGTACTAGAAGGACACGGTATCAGAAAAAGCGATATACCAAAAACTCACGAAGCTGTGATGACAAAAGTTTCTAATTTAGAACCTACTTGGTATAACATCATAGAAAATAGATCGCTAAATCACTTGCCCGAAGAAGAGCTTAAAGAATTAGAAAGTAAGCTCAATCTAGAAAGGTACTTAGACCTTGTAGAAGCAGACTTCATCAAAAACTGGAAAAACGAAGCTGTATAAAAAAAACAGAAACGCTGGTAATAAAACTGGCGTTTCTTACAAAAATTCAAAAGAAAGGATATCTCACCTATGAAAACTATGATTAAAATATTACTGCCGATAATGCTTTGCGTCTTAATAGCATTAGGGGCTTTTACGATAGTTAAAAACAAAGACCTCTACCAGTTTAAGCCTGTGCAAAATTTCATCGGTAAAATATCGATCAAAGAAACTCCTAAGATACCACCTTTCGAAAGCCCTAAGATAGAAGCTAAGTATGAGAGTCATGTATACATTCATAAGCAAGGCTTTGATATAAACAAAGATTTATATAAAGATGTGTCAGAGCAAACCGTTAAAAAAGATAACGAGGGAAGAATTTCAGAAATAAGCACCCTAATATCCGCAGATTCTAATGCAGAAGACTTAATACATATCTTGTACCAAAATGAAATGACAAGAAATTCAAGTCTTTTATACCTGCAAAAAACTATAAAGTATGCTGTGACCTATAATGTCCCTGTTATATTTGTATTAAGTTATGAGTATGATGGTGCTGATACACAGCCGTCTTATATGCATATAAAAGCATACTCAAAAGACGATAAGGGGACTTCTCTTGATTACTACATAACAACCCATCTAAACAAACTAAAAATAGGTGATTAATATGGGAAAAGCAGAAAATTACGTAGAACAATACCTAAAAAAGCAAGCCGAAAAGAAAGGCTTTCTGGTATATAAATTCGTATCACCTGGAAATAACGGAGTTCCTGACAGAATTCTTATCGGACACGGCAAAACCATATTTGTTGAAACAAAGGCTCCAAAAGCTAAAGCGAGAGCCTTACAAATAGCCGTACACAAACTAATGCAAAAGCACGGAGCTGACGTAAGACTCATCGACACAAGAGAAAAAGTCGATGAGTTTTTAGCATGCTTTGAAAAATAAAGGAGATAAAATGAACACGAACTATAAAGGATATCCATACTCACCTGAAGGTGGAATAAATCTAGAAGATAAAGATGCTATGATAAAGTATCTATCTGGTCACAGCCAGTATTACACTATGAACTCTTGGAATGGGATAACCAGCATTGCAAACTGCATGAAAGCTTATAAGCTTAATATACCATCTGAACAGATGGACACCTTCTATGAACTTACCTTTAACATACCTTGCGAAGAATTTCAACTAGACGTTGACGAAACAATAAGAGACTTCAACATGGAAACAGGATATAGCGCCTTCTTTAACGGAAGATCAGGCGGCTATCTAGTACTGGATGCTGGAAGAGAATTCGACGTAAGTAAAGACACTTTAGAAGAGCTTGAGATCGACGAAGTGCGCGAACTTTGCGAAATCGTACTGGCCTTTGATCGCCTCTGCGATAATCTAAGAAATCTTCTAATAGACTGGCTAGATAACAGCGAAATAGTAACTGAAGAAGTTACGTTTACAAAAACTGTAAAAACTTTAGTCAGAAAAGACAGAGATTAACAAATTATCATATTGCCAAAAAGGTCTCATATATGATAAAATATAAGAAAGAGAGAATTTAACATGAACATGTATTCAAACATTGAAACTATAAAAGTTTTAAGCGTATCAACAAAGCATCTTTCTCCAGAGCTTAAAATGATGCTTGATGAAGCAGCTTTGCATAACAATAAATGTGTAGCTAGTGGTGTAGAAGTAGTATTTAGAGCAAATAATAGCTATCTCTTAAAAATCTATGACGTAAGAAGGCTATGGGATCAGATAGCTATTGAAAGAGAAAAGCTTTTGCCTCCAAATAAATTGGGTCAGATCACTGAAATAACAGAAGGGCTTCACCCTCTATTTCAGCTAATCGAGACATCAAAATATAGAGAAAACCAGTATAACCACATTCTCATATATGATGGTGGCAAAGAATACACCAACTTGCCAATATACTAGAGGTGATACTTATGAACTACCCATCTTATGAGTTTCTCAAAGACCCTGACACAGGGCAAGTTATGCTTCACGATTATCAAAAGCTTGCTCATGAGTTTATCGTCAATAACCCCTACGTATCTTTGATGCTTGATATGGGTCTTGGAAAAACTTTAACAACTCTAACAGCACTCTATGATATAAATCCAAAAAGTCACGTGCTTATAATCGCTCCTAAGACGATTGCGCGATCAACATGGCTTGATGAAATCGCTAAGTGGAAATTTCCTTTCAGAACTAAATCACTGATTGTAGATGAGAAAGGAAGAGGTCTAACAAAACAAAAGAGACTAGCTCTTTATGAGAGTATAAAAGACCTTCCTCCGTCGCTTTGCTTCATAAACAGAGAGCTCATCCCAGACCTTGTAGACTACTTTCAAAAAGACTGGCCATTCAGCACGGTTATCATAGATGAAGCTCAGTCTTTTAAGTCTCACACATCAAAAAGGTTCAAAGCCTTAAAGAAAGTAAGACCTAAAATAGAGAGGCTTGTTGAACTAACGGGAACTCCAACGCCTAACGGACTTATGGATCTTTGGGCGCAAATCTATCTGCTTGATATGGGTGCTAGACTTGGAGCAACAATAACAGAATATAGACAGAGCTATTTTTATCCGTCTATGATCATAGATAATCACCCTGTAAAATGGGAGCTCTATGAAGGTAGCGAACACGCTATTCATAGCCGAATTAAAGATATAGCAATGTCAATTAAAAATACAAATCTAAAACTTCCTCCATGCACTTTTAACGACGTATATGTATATATGAGTCCTAAGGAAAAGGCATTATACAAAACTATGAAAAAAGAAGCGGTGCTTGAAATTGGAGGTGAAGATGTTATCGCTCAAAACGCTGCAGTTCTTAATCTAAAGCTAATACAAATGGCATCTGGTGCTTTATACATAGATCAAGAAGGTAACTATGTAACTATTCATAAAGAAAAACTTGCATACGCAGCGTATATATGTAAAAATTCATCAACGCCTGTTCTTATTGCATATCACTTCAAAAGCGATAAAGAACTTTTGCATGAGTATCTAACAAAAGAAAGTATAAACGTACAGATATTTGACGGGTCCCCTGAAATGATACATAACTGGAACGATGATAAGATCGAAGTTATGCTCATTCAACCTGCTTCAGCGGGGCATGGAATCAACTTGCAAAATGGTTCCGGACAGACTTTGGTATGGTACACCCTGCCAACTTCTTTAGAGGAATACCTGCAGTGCAACGCGAGGTTATATAGACAAGGTCAAAAAAATCCTGTAGTAATACATCATATTTTGACTAAGGATACTATAGATAGACTAAACTTAAAGCGTCTGTATGATAAGGATACATCGCAAAAGTCTTTACTAGAAGCTGTACAAACTGTTGTAAGGGAAGACTAGATTGTATTAAGAAAAAGGCTTTTCGTGATGATGAATTGAGGCCTCTGCTGCAAGCGCATTCGCAGCAGAGCCCTTCGTTATTCATAACGAGAAACGATACGCATGCGTATCGCTATTGGTTTGTGAAAGAGATCTGTAAACAGATTATGGGTTTCTTAACAAAAATTCACGTAATAAAATTGAGAACGCAATTCAAGGAGGAATTCAAAATGAAAACAAAGGTAAAAGCAACTGTAGCACTTATCCTAGCATTACTAATGACACTAGCATTCGTAGCTTGCGGTAAGAGTGATACAGAAAAGAACGTAAAGACACCGAAGGCTGAGAAGAAGATTGAGAGAGTTCAGCCTAAGAAGAAAGATGTAAAGAAGGACGTAAAGGCTGACAAGAAAGCCATCGCTGAAACATCTAAGGAAGATGCAAAGTCAGATTCTGACAGCACTGCTGTAGAAAAGAAACTTGAAACTGCATCAAACTCAAGTGCAAAGGCATCTACTCCAGTAGTAGACAACGGCGTTGACTGTGCAAGACCAGTAGCTCCTAGCAAGCCAATAGCACCTGTTGTTACACCTAATAAGCCAGTTGCTCCAGTAGTAACACCTGATAAGCCAGTAGTAACTCCACAGAAACCTGTAGTAACTCCTGACAAGCCAGTAATTACACCAGATAAGCCAGTTGTAACTCCTGATAAGCCTGTAGTTCCCGAGAACCCAACAGTTCCTGACAAGCCAGTTGTTCCAACACCGGGCGAAGATAACGGTGGTACTGGAGATACTCCACAGCCTGAGACTCCAAAGGGTCACTGGGAAGATATCACCGAGCAGGTATGGGTGCCAAACATCGTAACAGTTGTTGACGAACCTGAAAGAACGGAAATCTACAACCTATACAGAATGTACTGGTACAACACAAGAACGTGGGAAGAGACTGAAGACTCAGCAAGATTTGACGAGTGGGATGCAAGCGATGACGGTGGATTCTACCCAATCCTTAACCCATTTGACAAGCCAGAAGATAACCCACTATTTACAGGCTATAATGCAGAGACAGGAATGCCTGAGTACACAAACGACCACACAATCACTGAAGGACTCGTAAGAGTGATTCCTGCAGTTACACACACTGAGGATCAGGGACACTTTGAGACAAAAGTAGTTGGTAAGAAGTGGGTTGAAGACAAGTAAACCTTAACAAGAAAAACCTCTGGTACCATTTCGGTACTGGAGGTTCTTTTTTTTTTTTCTAAATATCTATAAGGAATAAAAAGGTATAAACAAACGCATGATTCATCAAAAACCCACATGCTGACTGTTAATCGCAAAGCGATGTTGAAAGGATAGCGGTAATATTTAATGCTTATGAAATAAATAGAATCTTCCTTTCGTATAGGTGCCTAATCGTCTAACAATGTGGCAATTTGCCACCTATAGACTGAAGAAGGAAGTTAATGCTAATAAAAACCGCCTAGCTATAAGCCTATAACATAAGCACAGGCTATAAAATAAAGCTTTAGGCGATTTTAACTTGAAAGTCGATAAAGATTACATAAGGCTTATAAAACACGCTTAAAAACGCAAATAATCACTTTGTAGGAATCCTAAGCGATGATCCTGCGTATATGACGTTCACATCTCTAATTTGATTTAGGTTAGCAATCTGATCAACTGAAAATCCAAATTCATGAGAAATAGATGTCAAAGTATCTCCTGATTTAATATCATAAACTGGGTTATTGCTTGAATCTTGCCTCACTGATACTTGCGAAGAAATCTTAAAAGATTTGGTAGCTTGATTATCTAATGGCTCAAATTTCGAATTATTTTGTAAAAGTTCATCTGCATATTTAAGCGCTAAGTCATTGCTCGATACTTTAAGCGTTTCTAACTGTGACTCTTTATACTTACACATATCATATCCCGTGAGAATCGTGAAAAACAAACAAATAACAAATGTAAAGATTACACAGATTGCTATTAAAGCAGGGCTAGTCTTACGATCAACTTTCATAAAGCATTACCTCCAAACTAAATGAATATAACTTGATTTATCACATCATATATGTTATACTCATTATACTACCGAAACTAAATATTTGCAAATTATTTCGGCAAACAAAAGTAGACTGGAGTAGCAGTCATAAAACACTAAATAAACATAAGTGAAAAGAGGTATTTTATGAAAAATAGAACAGTAGATCTACAGTCACTACCAGCAGGCGCAGTGTACGCCGTAACAGGAACAGTATCATACTCAAGAGTAGCATCAATGATTGAAGGCGAAGAGCTAAGAAAAGTTAATGAAAGAAATCTAGCAAGAGGTCAGAGATCTGTTGACAGACCTTACACAACGATAACACTAAACAACGCACGTGCGATCCAGAGAGATCCAAGTTACAAAAGACCTGAAGAAATCTATGCAGAGGAATCACTTTTCTCAAGCAATGCAAAGGATGCTCAAGGTCTGAGATTCACAGCAGTAAACAAGGGAAAAAATCTTCCATGGATTGCTGTAAGAGATCCTGAAACAGGAAACATCAAACAGATTCAGCCTGAAGGTGAGCTAGATAAGGACCTTAAGGTAACAGTAATCATGGGTGTATATCAGGGCAAGATCAACAAGGGATCCGGTATGAACGGTATCATAATCGAAGAGACGCCAAGATACTATACAGCTAATCGTAGCGATGCAGGTCTTGCAGACTTATTCGGAGTAGGATTCATTCCGCTCCCAGGAGGTGCAAAGCCAGTACGCACCACGCCACAGGTAGCTGCTCCTCAGATGCAGACACCAGTTCAGCCGGTTATGCAGCCTGTTCAGCAGGTTATGCCAAGCCCTACACCTGTAGTAAACCCAGTTCCGCAGGTAGCACCGGCACCAGTTCCACAGATGGCTCCACAGCCAGTACCTATGGGTCAGGTACCTTATAACGCACCTATTGAAAACCCATATGCGCAGCAGGTAGCTCCAGTGGTGCCACAGAATCAGCCTAACCCATACGCTCAGACGCAATCGGGTGGAATTAGATATGATCTAGAAGATGATATCAGAGGAACATATTAGAAAGAAAAGTATTTAAGTAATTAATTTAACATCTGGTAGCTACTCCTGCCAGATGCTTTTTTTTCGCATAAAAAAAATTAAGAAAGGAGATGCGCCTGTGGATAGAAGTTTTATGAACCATCCATTTTTACAAAAGGCTAAAAATCTTGAAGAATGGACAGTCTCAGATAAAAACAAAATGCCTATAGACATATTCGAGCTGATGTACAGAGGACGAAGGTCAGGCTGTGATATAGCTATTCCTCATAGCACTTGTAAACTAAATGAACTATTTACAATGTATGAAAGACTAGGATATTGTCCTCCGAACCTAGCACTTCACATGGACTATCAAGACTGTGACTTCGTAGTGCTTGATATAGAACCTAACTGCCCTGATGACCTAAAAAAGACATTCCTGAAATATCCTGCTATATATGCTGAACGCTCTATGTCAGGAAAAGGCATCCACATGGTATTTCCTGTTCCGTCTAACATAGATGATTTTCCAGTAGTTTCTAATAAGTCGAAAATTCAGCACCATAAAAAGTGGTATGAAATAATGTTAGCTCACTGGATAACATTTACAGGAAATCAAATCACACTAACGCCTGAGCTTGGAATAGAAACGTTCGAAGAAACTTTTGCAGAGCTTGCCAAGCAGCAAAAAGAGCGAGATGATGCTAATAAGATAAACTTCAATCAGACCCTAGAGTCTGCATCACATCTCCCAAACATAGATCGTATAATGGAGCTTTTGCTAGGACCTAACGCATATAGAAAAACCGTAGATGATTTTTACGGAGATGATAGCCGTTTTGAAATGGGCTGTGCATCGCATCACTTTAACAATCTCACAAGACTTATTAATGTATCGAGTTTTAAAAAGGACCACACTTATAGTCTTGAAGAACAAGCTGCTATCATATATGCTGTACTAAAGGAATGCATTCCGAAAAGAGATAAGCACGAGGCAATGCGAAAAGGCATGCCGTGGCTTTTATACATAGCTCACGAGGTTGTAAGCAGAGGCATAGCTTCTGATAATAAATAAAAAGACTGAAAGGAATTTAGAAATGACAATAAAACTAATGCTGGCTCTAGCGACTGTCCTAATTATAATATCTATAATTATAATAGTGGGAGAATTAGCATTTAAAAGAAAAGCAAAGAAAACAAAAATAATATTTGGCAGCGCCGCCATCACATCACTTGTCGTAATAGCGATGCTAATATTTTTAGAAGCCTCTTTGATGATAAGAGGTGCAACTTTAAAAGAAGCAAATAATACCTATATTTCTGATGGTATATTACAGCTAAAACACGCTCCATCTGAATATGATGGCGATGTACAGCCCGGCGACATACTGGTTCTCAGAAAGTATGGCTGCCAAGATTGTCTAGACATATATGATGACCTTGAAAAGTATGCTGAAAAACACGACATAAAAATCAAATATGTATCAACAACATCAAAAATAGGTCGTGATATAATAAAAAACAACAACATCGAAGATGTCCCAAGTATCGTATATGTACTCCAAAAAGATAACGGCAAAAATAACATCATGCACGCAGTTATCTTCAAAAGTACCAAAGAAGGTAAAGCCAAGCTCGATACTGAGATATTAAAGATATTCGTATCTGCAAAGAAAGGAAAGAGATAATGATTTACTTAATTGTAGGAAGAACCGCAGCAGGAAAAGATACTTTTGCTAAGATATTAGAAGAGTATGACCTAAAAGTCGTTAAATCAAGAACTACAAGACCCAAAAGAGATGCAAATGACAACTCTCATATCTTCGTCAAAGATGTAGAGTATGGAGCACTTGCGAAAAATACAATATGCGGTCACGACTATTACATCTTGCCCGAAGATCTAGAAGGTAAAGATGTATACATCGTAGACCCAAAGGGAGCTCTTGATATAGCAAGGGCTATGCCAAATACTGCCTTCGTTGTTGCGTTCATTGATGCAGATTATGAAGTTAGAAAAGATGCATATCTTAAGAGAAACCTTCACGCAACTGACAAGGATTTCGAAGAACGAAATTCTTTCGAGGATGCCGATATGACTAAGATGATCGATAACATCAAAGGTGATAAGAGTATAAGCGAGTGTAACTGGCCGAGCAACATAGTGCTAGCAACTTATATATCCAATAATCACAAAAACAAAATAACACTTGCCGCAAAAGCTGCTACTATTGCTGGAACAAAAAGCGCTGCTGACAATACCAAAGCTATCATTGAGATAGCTGTAAAAGCAGGAGTGCTAGAAGAAAATCCTAAAGATTCCTCAGAAATCTTAGGTAAAACAAATGAGGGCAAAATTACTGCAACATCTAAGGACATCATGTCTGTAGATCTTACTCAGAATACAGACTTTTTAGGCTCCTTGATTCAGGAGATAATTCACGATGATCCACAGAAACTCTTTAAGAAGTGGTTACTAAAGAACTTTGATGCCGTAAATATGCCTCATAAAGACCATATTCATGGCGAAATGAAAGAGGATTCGTCAAATAAACTAAGCTAATTGCGTTATCTCAATATAGATAATAAAGACCCCTAGTGATGCAAAAGCATTGCTGGGGGTTTTTATTTTTAAAAGACCCTGATAGTGTATAATGTCTAAATAAAAAGATTATACCTGTTGTAATTCTATATGCTTGCAACTAAGCAAGCTTGCCACTTGGGCCAAGCTTGCCAAAAGAATTACAAGAAAAATTACGCTACTAATTTTGTAAAGTAGTGGTTCACAAAAATTCAAAGGAGTAAAAAGTTATGAAATTTAACAACACACTAATGGATTGCGTAAGAGCAGACGTAACAGAGTCTCTTATACCTATGCTTCTAGGAGAACCAGGAATTGGTAAGTCTGCATGGGTTGAAGACCTAGCAAACAGAATGCATACTAAGTGCTTTACGCTAGCCTGCAATCAGCTTGCAGAAAAGGCCGATTTAACAGGTGCTCGTCTTGTACCCATCGACAATCCAACAGCTAGCGGAATGACTCACAAGCAGATGTTCTTCCCTCACGATGTCATCAGTCAGGCTATTGACTATGCAATCGAAAATCCAAACGAAACACCTATTTTGTTCATGGACGAACTTAATAGAACAACCCCTGATGTTACATCAGCAGCACTTTCAATTCCTACGCTAAAAGCTATTGGCTCTATTAAACTACCTAAAAACCTCAGAGTCATCTGCGCAGGAAACGATAAAGGTCACGTAACATCTCTTGATGATGCATCAATATCTCGTTTCGTACTTTACAGAGTGGAGCCTGACTATGAGACTTTCTGTGCAGTAAATCCTGACCTAAACACATTCATCAAAAACGTACTTGTAAGAAACAGAAATCTTATTTTCTGCAAGCCTATTGTTGCTCCTGTAGAAGATGAAGATGGAAACGTTACGGATAGCTTTATAGAAGATATCCTTGATGAAGGTGAAGGAATGCACCAGTTCACAACACCTCGTACCATAAGTGCGCTAAGCAGATGGCTAAATAGACTTGACAGAAACACCATCCTAGAACTTATCGGCGATGCTTACGTCGAAGATGGTCAGCAGAGAAACGCTATGCAGGACGCCATCGAAGGTCACGTAGGTTCAACAGAATTTGCAGCAGAGCTTCTTTCAGAAATCGCTCAGAACATCATGACTACAAGCTCTGTAGGAGGAGCTATCTCTATAGATAAGCCATCTATTTACGACAAGCTAAAGGCTTGCCAGACAGTAGATGCTCTTGAGAAGGAAATCCTAAATTGCACGGAAAGAGATAGAGCTGCTTGCTTTGTATATGCTCTATATGAGAAAGCTGATAACGTAAGACTTATCGAGTGCCTTGCAAACAATATCACAGATATTTCATCAGAGACAACAAACCTAATGGCTCTGTCGCTAGCAAAAAGACTTGATGTTCAGAACGTAACCGCGTTCCTCAGCATGAACACAGCTCTAACAGCTACAATCTCAACCATACTTTCAGAGACAATCGCATAAGCTATAGAAAGGAGGCTTAATATGCAGATATCAAACCAGAAACCGGTGATACTTTCACATCTTTTCGCGCCTCCTATGGCAGCAGGCTATGACATACCTGAAATTGCAAAGGAGCTCCTTGCAAAGCCTCTTATGGAGCCTTTATCACAGGGAACTCCTGTTACCATAACAGATAATGGACAAAACGTAACGGAAGATGATATCACAAAAAACCTACTAGCTTGTATGGGCGATTCCTTAGACCTAACTGCAGAAGACTGGATAAAAGAACTTTATGCCCAGTCTCTAATACACTATAAGAGAAGCTCAAAATTAAGAGTGCGAGACATCTTCGCCGTACAAGCAGGAACTAAGGAAAAAATGCCAGAACCAAACTCAATGGTTCTTTACACAGCAGCCGCTGATATTCTTCCTGTATCTAAAGAATTCCTAGCAGGACTTTGCACACCCGATAAGCTATTTGCAAGCTTTGCATACTTTGCGCGAACAGAATCTCTAGGATTCTACTTCATTAACGAAGCAGAATTTAACGACTGCAAAGCGTGGATCAAGGCTGAAGCCTCTAAGATATCAGCAAATCTTCCTGCAGATGTTATAAACACCTTTGCAGATTTCGACAACCTAACACTTTCAGCTTTAACAGAATCTTTAAGGCTAAGAAACGATGAAAGTGAGAATCTAGACGAATATAGCTTTGCAAGAGTTCTAATGAGTCTTCTCATGGAATATGCTGCTAGTGCAGATCCTCTTAAGTTTGGTGTAATGCCTTTTGACATAGCAGAGCTCTTGCTTCCTCAGACTATGATCTTTGTCAATGTCGAAAAGCATGCACGAGCATCAGCTACTGCCATAAAGAAGGAATGGGAAATCATACAAAAAGCCATATCTCAGCCATTTAAGGTTGTATCAACAAAGAAGCTAAACAAACTGACAAGCGTTCATAGAACCTTGCATAAAATGGCTCAGGCGCCTGTTAAAGGCGGAAGAAGGCTGAGATTTGAAGGAGTTTCAAAAGCTGCTACCAAGCACTTCAGATCAACACCTCCATCAAGAAGAGATATGGCTAAGTCCGTAAAATCTCGTCTTAACAAAATGGCGAACGTAAACCGCTCTGACAATAGTTACAAAACTATTAAATCAAGCTTTGCTAGAGCTAATAGAAGAGACCCTGATAACTACAATCTTCAGGGAAGAATAACGTCAACAAAGTATAAACCTAACATTCATATATATCTTGACACATCAGGTTCTATATCTGAGATGAACTATGAGGCTTCCATCAAAGACCTCATCAAGATGACACAGTCTATGAATGTAGACCTCTACTTTAATAGCTTTAGCCACGTAATATCCGATGTATCTCACGTTAAAACAAAGGGAAAAACTGTTATGGGAGCATATAAAGCTTTTCAGAAGATCCCTAAAGTATCAGGCGGAACAGACTTTTCTTTGGTATGGGAATACATAAATAGGTCAAAAGAAAGACAAAAAGAACTTTCCATCATCATAACGGATTTTGAGTACTGGGCACCTAGCTCTTTCATCAGACATCCTAAAAACCTATACTACATACCTATCGGTGCGTGTAACTGGGATTCAATCAAAAGCTACGCAAGTAGTTTTTGCCAGTCAATGGCTCACATAGATCCATTCTGCAGAAATCACATACTGTTTTAACAGAAAATCGCCCTGCTAAAAAGGCGGGGCGATACTTATAAAAAATTCAAAGAAAGGAGCCTTTCATGGCTATAAATAACTTCACAGGAAGCTCAAATCAAGGAGGATCCTCGCAAGGAAGAAACCCTTTTGCAGGAATGCTAAACTCTGTGCAAACAGGCTTTGACCCAGAAAGTGTTCTTATCAACTATAACGATAAGTTTAAAAAGGCACCTGTTGCAATGTTTAGAGATAATCTAGTTGCGCAGACAATGAGCGTTCTTATAGGCAAAAATAAGCCTAACGCCCTGCTAATCGGAATGGCGGGCACAGGAAAGACAAAAATTGTAGAAGATGTAGCAAGAAGAATTGCTAATAACGACCCGTCGCTTCCGCTAGAACTTTCAAGCTCTACGATTTACGAATTGCCTCTATCATCTCTTGTTGCAGGTGCTGGTATTGTCGGGGAACTAGAAGAAAGGCTTGAAGCCATTTTAGAATTCTGCATAGATCCTAAAAACAATGCAATCCTCTTCATCGACGAAATCCACCAGCTTGCAAAGACAACAGATACAACTTATACAAAAATTGCCCAGGTTTTAAAGCCTGCTCTTGCTAGAGGCGATCTTCGCACAATAGGCGCTACAACCTCACAAGAAGCAAAGACTTTAATGGGAGACCCTGCGTTTAATAGAAGATTTTCCAGAATAATCGTAGACGAACTCTCAAGAGAACAAACCGTCAAGATACTGGAAATGTCCGTTTTAGGCTTCGTAAAGCACTACAGCAACAAAATCTACATAGATACTACCATCCTTGAAGAGGTTGCTATTATTGCAGATAGCTACGGAAACGCAGGAAACCATAGACCAGACAACGCAATAACGCTTCTTGATAGAGCTTGTGGTAACGCCGTCGTTGAAAGAAAAGCAAAAGAAGTGCAGTTTGCAAACGATCCAAAGCTTTTACAGACCTTAAAATCACAACCTATTGCAATCACAAGCGACTTGCTTCACAAGACTGCGCTCATCATAGCAACAGGTCATGCAAAGCAAAATAAAGTTGACATTAACGTGCTTAAAGAAAAGCTTGAAAAGATAAAGGGTCAAGACGAAGCTGTAGATGCTCTTGTGTCGCAAATCGCAAGAAGAGAGCGAGGACTTTTCCCTATGGAAAAACCTCTTGCTATGCTATTTGCAGGCCCATCAGGCGTAGGAAAAACTGAAGTCGTTAAGATACTCTCTCAGTACATGACTGAGATGAAACCTATCATACTTAACATGACTGAGTATCACAGTTCTGCATCCATCAACCGTATCATCGGTTCACCTATGGGTTATATAGGGTCTGACTCAAACAAAGAATTCCCGTTCGATAAACTTGACACAAACCCTTATCAGGTAATACTCCTCGATGAGTTTGAAAAGGCTGATAAGGCTGTTCAAAGACTCTTCATGGGAGCTTTAGACGAAGGCTTTATCACAATGGCGCAGGGCAATACCATAGACTTTTCAAAAGCTATCATCATTGCAACGACAAATGCAGGACACAGCGCTGGAAAAAGCGTGTCCATCGGCATTAACACAGGCTCTAATAAGTCTAAGAACTCAAACATCATCGACCTAAGCAGATGGTTTGATACCGAGCTTCTTAACAGATTCACAGAGACTGTAACATTTAACACAATCGAAAAGGATACTTACATCGAAATCTTAAAAGACATTTACGAAAAAGAAATGGCCCGTATCAAGGCATTTAACAGAAGAATTACAATGCCTGATACCCTTTCAGATGCAGATGCTAAAGAGATTGCTGACAAAACATATGCGAAAAGCTTTGGTGCAAGACCTGCATACAAAGCAGTTCAAGCATATATAGAAGATAATGCTTAAAAATAGAGGGTTTGAAATATAACCCTCTTAAAAACTAGAAAGGAAATAAAATGCCTATTTTATTAAACGAAATCGGAAAACAATCCGTAAAAGAATATACTCCTAAGTTTTTTAACTCAAAACTAACAGGAGCTGGCAAAAGCGTAGGTCTTTTAAATAAAGACTTAAATCCAGCTAATGCCAAAAAGAAAAATTCCATGGTAGATCTAGGCTATAACTCTGATATCGAAAAGAAAAAGTACACAAACGGGCTAAGCGAAGTTACTTGCATTCCGCTATATACTATACCTTTTTATTCCGAGCACGAGATCAAGGAAATACCTCCTAAAGATCTTGATACTTCAAATATGGTGCAAATTGCAACTCATAGTAACTCCACAAAAATACTATTTGGTATGGAACCTAGATACATCATATTGGAAGAAATTCAGCCTAGCACGCCATCGGGCAAAATATCAAAGGATGTAACAATTTGCTACGACATGTTCTTTTACATGGACAAGAATCTGCCGGGAGATATTGAAGCTGTATACAACGTTAAATTAGATTCATTCGAAACATACGTAAAAGGAATGATTCCACTAACAACAAACAAGCTTCATCGCATGATGTGTACAGACATATACGATACTCTTGCTAAGGCTTATGAAATGCTTAAAAATGCAGGCTATGACGTTGACGTTGCTGCTGCTGACGACTATCTAGGAGACTATAGCGTGTACGAAAAAATCTGTAAGTTATCAGAAAGATGGCAGACAAAAATCCATGAAGATATCGAGCTTTTGCTAACTAATATGCATATGGCGAAAGCTCCGCATCGCTTATCGGCTGCTGCACAAGCACTTTCACATCTTGAAAAATATGCTGTTCCACTAGACCTTTATAAGGATATCTATAAAAGCATAACCAATCACTTTGATAGCGATATTGTAGAAATGTTATGTAAACAGAATCTAAATCTATTGCTATCATCAACACTTGATAACCTAAATAAAAACAAAAGCACTCTAGTGCAGCTTTCTGCCCCAGCTACTCCTCCTGCAATAGACCCTATGTTTTCAACTGAACAGATCAGGGCTATAACAACAACAGAACCTTTAGCTCTTGTTCAGGCAGGTGCTGGATCAGGAAAATCAACAGTAGTACTTGCTAGAATAAAATATATGGTAGATTGCGGAGTAGCACCTGAAGATATCACAGTGCTATCCTTCACAAATGCCGCTGCTGATAACATCACAGCAAAGAATCCAAACGTTCACTCTATGACAATCGCTAAGATGATACATCTAATTTACTCAACAAACTTTGCTGATCACGAGCTATCATCTCTTGATACGATTATCAACTCGCTAGACATAGAGTATCCAAACGATCCCTTCGCTTATGACTTCAGAAAGAAGTTAAGTAATCTCAGGAAGAACGATAATAACTGCTTTACTGAGATGAACGACTTCATCGAAAAAAACTATGATGAGGTCATAGCAGTCTTAGATAGACTAGGTCAGACAACACTTGAGCTTGAGATTATCATCTGCTATCAGAAAATTTCTCAGTTCATAGAACCTCCAGAAGTACAGAGCAAATACCTTATCATTGATGAAGTTCAGGATAACTCAATATTTGAGTTTATTTACGCCCTAAAGTACGTGGAAAAGCATAAAGAATCACTCTTTATGGTTGGGGATTGCAGTCAGACGCTCTATGAATTCAGAGCATCAAACCCGAAGGCTTTAAACACACTTGAAGGATCAGGCGTATTTGCAACATACCAGCTCCAGACTAACTATAGATCAAACCAGGAGATTTTGGATTTTGCAAACGTTACGCTTGCAGGTATCGAAGCAAACCAGTATGCTCAGATCCAGCTAAAAGCTAACAGCCTTGCACCTACATCAATCGACTCATTCCACGACAGAGTAAAACTTGAATACCTGCAGCTTAGAAAAAAGCAAGAGCTTCCTGATCACATGCTCGACTTCTTCGTAAGAAATGGCTTTGATTACATCGAAGAAAAAATAAAGGCTGGCGAGCAAGTAGCACTTCTTGCATATACTAAGAAAAACGTAATGCAGATGGCTGATATCGTTAAGAAGCACTTCCCTAATGCGAAGATTGCAAACCTTGTGCCTGAACAGGTATACAATAGCACCATCTTCACAAGCTACATCAAAAGATATGACACAGAAATGGCATACCTGCCATTTAGCGACTACTCTATGCAAGTATCGACCGACATAATGAACAGACTAGACATGCTTGTTCCTGCAAAGTCATACGATAGCTCTAAGAAACCTGTAGCAGAGATGCTATATAAGTGGAGATGCGAAAACGCTGCTACTGTTAACGAATGGTACAGGCAGTTCACTAATCAGCAGCTATCAAAGAAAGACTTTGTAAAGAACGTTCAAAAGAACATGGTTCAATTCGAGATAATGAACAACGCAATAAGACAAAGCCTTGCATCAAAAAGAAATCAGGATAACAAAGAGCAGCAGAACATAAAAGATGCTAACATCTTGCTGTCAACAATTCACTCAGCAAAGGGCCTAGAGTTTGACAACACCATCGTGCTATATCAGGCTGATAACAAAATGATCGAGCCTAATAAGAGAATGTACTACGTAGCTTTCACAAGAGCTATGAAATCAGAGTATATCCTCGCTTACGACACCGTTGTAAACCCTAAAATCGTAGCAGATTACGAAGCTATTGAAAACGCTCTTATTAACAAAGGAGCATCTCAAGCTGATGTAGATGATGACATAACTGATGATGCGTCAGCTAGTGCTCTTACAGGCTGGGTTGAGATCGAACCTGATGAAGAGCAGGAATAAAAACTAAAGGGTGCTGATATCAGCACCCTAATCTTAAAGAAAGGACATCTAGAAAAAATGAAACAAAGCATCAAAAGAGGTGATATCTTCTTTGTAGCTAGGCACCCATCGCAAGCTTCTATTGGTTCTGAAATATGGTCAGATAGGTATGGCATCATCGTCTCAAACGACACAATGAATGACACGAGTGGTGCTGTTGAAATAATTTATCTATCAACATCGCTAAAAAACATATCATCACCTCTTCATATAGCTATAACCTGCAGAGACAAAAACGCCATCGCTTTATGCGAGCAGATTCACACTGTAGATAAAAGCAGAATCAAGCAGTGTGTAGGGCATCTAAGCTGGGCAGATCAAAAGGAAATAGACAAAGCTCTAGCTATGTCGCTTGCTATAGAAGAGGTTTCTTATAGAGGCTTATTCTCAAAATGGGAAAAGTACATCAAGGAATACAATATACAAGTTATTGAAGAGATAGAATCAATAATCGCATCAAACGAAAATCAGGTAGTTCTAAACCTAAAAGAACAGCTAGATATTGCAAGAGCTGAAAGAGACGGCTATAGAACCGTCGCAGAAGCTAGAGAAATTCAAATCAAAAAATTAAATAGCATGCTTGACAAAGTATCTAAAGCTGCAAAGGAGAAAGGAGATTCCCATGCCACTTGCTGAACAACTAAGACCAAAAAGCTTTGACGATATGATAGGGCAAGAGCATCTAGTAGGCCCAAACGGAATCTTAAGAGGACTTGCTAATAAAAAGATACCGCAGTCCGTTATATTTTACGGTCCTCCTGGTACTGGAAAAACAACCGCTGCTTTAATATTTGCTGAAGCTTTAGAAAAACCTCTTTACAAGCTAAACGCAACAAATGCAAGCATCAGCGATATCAAGCATATAGTAGATGCTGAAAAAGAAAACGAGCCAGTGGTATATCTTGATGAGATTCAGTATTTCAACAAAAAGCAGCAGCAATCACTACTTCCTTTCGTAGAAGCAGGAACTATTACGCTAATAGCTGCAACTACTGAAAATCCTTACCATAGCATCTACGACGCATTGCTATCAAGATGCTCTGTCATGGAGTTTAAAAGACCGTCAGCTTCTGAAATACTAGAGCTTTTAAAGGCGTATGAAAAGGAGCCAAATTCTGCCATAGCTAAAACTTCAGAAAATGTACTTAGACTTATAGCAAACATATCTTCAGGAGACGTGCGAAGAGCTTTAACGGATCTTGAGCTAATCACAAACTTATTTGACGATAATTCAAAAATTACAGAAGAAGACATCAGAAACATAAAACCAAGTGCCTCTATGGCAGGCTTTGATATGAGAGACGATAATCACTATGCCTATATCTCAGCCTTGCAAAAATCTATAAGAGGCTCTGACCCAGATGCCGCTGTGTTTTGGCTAAGCAAAATGCTTGAAGGTGGCGATATCATAAGTCCTTGCAGAAGGCTTCCAGCTATTTGCTGTGAAGATATAGGACTTGCATACCCAGAGGCTATCACGCACACTATGGCATGCTGCAAAGCTGCGGAGGTTTTAGGACTTCCAGAGGCATATAAGCCTCTTACTCAAGCTGTGATACTGCTTGCAATCGCTCCTAAGTCATGCACAAATGAAGCTACTTGGATGGCCGCAAGAGATGACATCAGAAACGGACTTGGGGCGACGGTACCTAGACATCTTGCATCAGAATACGCGCCTGGATATCTATGGGCTCACCAGTTTCCTAATCACTGGGTACCTCAGCAATATCTACCTGATGACTTATTAGGAAGAAAATACTATGAGCCAGGAGACAATGCGTTCGAACAACAATTCAAAAACTATTGGAATTCTATCAAAAGATAAAGCATTTCAAGAAAGGAATCAAAAATGAGATTACAACTATATGCGAAATCACAAAAAGGCTATGCTTATGTGCCAGACTGGATCCAGTGCTACGTAGAAAATCCAGACGACCCTGATGAGTACATCTTACTAACGATGGATATCGCAGGCACAACAAACTACGATAAACCAGACCTTGACTGTCAGACTAAAGGCGAACTTGTGCCGTGGACATACTGGACAGAAGATGAAGACGAGTATGACCTTTCAGATCTAACCGAAGAGCAGACGGCACCTTATCTTAGAGCTTTTAATGAAGCTTTAGAAGATGCTGATGAGATAACAATAGGTATCTCACCTATCAACGACTATCCAGACTATAATCTTGATAAATTCTCAACCGGCAAAGGACTCTATGAATTTAAGGACGAAAATGGAGACTACAAGCAAGTAACATTTTCCTTCGAGTGCGAGACTTATGAAGAGTAGGTGACTGCTATGATTTACATACTGATTGCAATAGCAATATCCCTAGTAATCTTAGCTCTTACCATCGTAGAAGAAGCAATACACGCAAGATATAATGTGGGCACTAAATTCGCAAGAACTCTTCCTGTTAAGATTACAGCTATATGGCTCTTCGCCATAACCATACTACTTATAGCCGTCATAATTTGCGACGCAAATAACATAATTTGCGTCAAAATCTAGGAGAGTTTTTATGAATAGTAATTTTCACAAATGGCTTAAATACTTAGACGCGAGGACGATAACGGCTATGAGTAAGTACTCTATGGATATCATGCTAAGAAGAACAAAAGGTGAGAAAATACACCCAGCGCAAAATGAAATTTTCAAGAGTCTAGAGCTTACAAGTCCTGAAAATGTAAAAGTAATCATAATAGGGCAAGACCCTTATCACGGCGATGACCAAGCTATGGGACTTGCATTTTCAGTAAAAAGAAAAGCGAAAATTCCTCCATCGCTTAGAAACATTTACGAAGAGCTCGAAAGCGATCTTGGAGAAAATTTCAAAGCTCCTCTGCACGGAGATTTGACAAGCTGGGCAAGAGAAGGCGTTCTTTTAATAAACACCTATCTTACCGTTTCTCACAAAGAGCCTCTAAGCCACGCAAGTCTTGGGTCTGATGAGATAGTTAAAAGCATCATAAAAAAGCTTATATCCGATAATAAGAATATCTTAATAGCAGCTTGGGGTGCTTATGCTATAAACTTTGCAAATGATTGCATAACTAATATAGATGGCTATGATCCTGCAAATCTCATATGTTCAACTCACCCAAGCCCTATGTCTGCAAGAAGAGACTCTGGATATGCCAAAGCCTTTATAGGAAGCAAACCTTTCTCTAGGATAAATAATAGGTTAATAGAGCTGGGAAAAGATCCTATCAACTGGAAAATAACTTAAAATATATGGGGTAATTTTTTGCCCCATTTTTTTATTTAAAACTATGCCTAGAAAACACAAGCAAAGCTTGCCAAAAGGAAACAAAATAAAGATACAAGGGAGGTAATTGCTATGAAAATGATAACGCAAATAAAAAAATTAAACCGTATAAGATATATAGCTGATGTATTAATTATAATCGGCGTACTTATCATACTAGGAGGAGCTACTGAAGTAGAACTTGCACCTGCTGACTTTATATGCCTTGGAAATCTAAAAGCTTTAGCATTTTTCATCTTAGGAGGTGCTATCATAGCTTTTGCATATATGATAGTAGAAGCTTGCCTAGAATTAAACGGTCAAATTCAAAAGAAATTCCTGCAAAGCTACGGCCCGGATGCTGCTAAAGCTATGGGAATGGACTTTAAGGAATATGAATAAAAATCAGAGTAAAGCAATAGCTTTACTCTTTTTTTTTTCTTGAAATCATTCCATAATTGAAACATTTTTGGTATAATATACTAAAAATAATAAAGAAAGGAGGATAGCTATTATGACTTTAACAAAACTTAGAATGCAGGCTAAGCTTCAGACTCTTTTTAATAGCAACAAAGCTCTATTGCTATCTGCTATTAGAAACAAAGACGATCACGCAAGCGAGCGCCATGTTGGACTATCAAACGCTCAGATGCTAGATGACGTGCTAAAAGACAATATGACTCCAGCAGCGTCTACCTTTACATCAGAAACTCAAATGAACAAAGCTATACTGCAAAGCTTAATCGCAGACCCTGCTCAGCTTTACGAAGCCTATATGGAAGCTGGCTATAACGAAAACATAACCATTCATGTAGATCTTAAAGATACGCCTGCTGGAGAAGAATTTAAAGGTGTAAATCACTGGTACGGAAGAATAAGACAGATGACAACATCTGCTGTCACCGTCGTTTTAAGAAAGACAGAACCTATGCCAGAGTTTGATAACGAGTTTGGAATAAGGCTCCGAACAGCTTATCCATATCTTATGTCCGAAAACGCAAGAGAAACAGACTATGACCTGACAAGAGATGCTCATAAGACAAGAGCCTATCGCAAAAACGATCCTGTACTTAGAACCTACATAGACCTTGCGTGTGACCATAGCTTTAATATGCAAAACATGATATTTAAAGAGCACTATAACGAAAATACAAAAAGCACATGGTCCGAGCTTAAATGTGCTGTTCCAAGCGAAAACAGAATCGATCAGCATCGCATAAGACTGACAGAATCTCGGCAGCTTCTAGCAACTCTTGCTCCTGACGATACTGGAAAGCTAAATCACAGAGTTAGGACTGCCTACACTAAAAGCGATTATGAGGAGACTGAGCGTCCAAATAAGAACACAGCCAATTTAGCCTTGCCTGGTGTTAAGGAGCTAATTAAAAAGCAGGAACCTTGTTTAGACTTTGCTGTGGAGAAAATAATGAGTGCTTTTAATAAAAACTTAGAAAACTCATTAGAGAATAATTTTATAAAAAACAAAGCTCCTAAAATCCAGCCCGAAAGAAGACCTATAAATCTTCCTATAATAGAAAACTCTTCAGAAAAAGATTGTCTTGAAATAGGAGGCTAAATGTGGTATAATACTAAGTGGCAAACAGTCAATTTCGTTTAGTTCTAATCAAACTCCTGAAGAAGACTTTCTAGCAATAGCTATTAAGTCTTTTTCTATTTTCTGCAAAAATTTAAGGCTTTAATTTAAGCCGTATCAAAAGAAAAACTGCTAAGTAATACAAACAGTTACCTAGCAGTATAAAATCGCTTAAATCTAATAATTTTGCCTCTCAGATGCATTTGCTCCAGTTTCGGTAGACAAGCTACCGTTTTGAGGCTGAATTTTAGAATATGTAGCTTTAAGTCTTTCGAAAAACACTTTTAAATCTTCCTTTTTCATATTCTTTAGACCTTCCCCAAAAACATCCACTGCAGATTCTGCAATAGGCTTTAAGCATCTCACTTCGTATTTAAGCTGATCCTCTTTTATCTTTTTCTTTTTATCTTCAAGAGCCTTTAACTCCTTTTCAAAATCACGAGCCATTAAAATCTCCTTTCGTAAAATAACAGGTGCTATAAGAAGCACCTGCCTTTTAAGTTACTTAATACAGCTTTTAAACTTATTCCCAGGTTTAAATACTGGAACCTTTTTCGCAGGTATAATAATCTGCTCACCCGTCTTGGGATTTCTAGCTACTCTTTCGCTTCGAGAGGCTGCCTTAAATGTTCCAAAACCCTTAACACTAAAATCATTTCCTTCAGAAACAATTTCCATAATGGTTTCAAATACACTGTCCACACAGTCCTCAGCGAACGCCTTTGACTCAAACGATCTCTTTGGCGACAAACAGCCCATCTTTTCAGATAACTTTTTCACAAAATCTGCTTTTCCTATTACTGCCATATCAAAATCTCCTCTCTGATTATAACTTACAATGCTTTTCAAACATATATTTAGCACCTTCGAATTTAATATCACTATTAAACGTCAGTGTTAATGAAACTAAATCACTTTCAAACGATATCTTCGCATCTTCAGCAGAATATGACTTGATATCCTTCCAATTAACCAAAATTTCCTTACGATCTATTTTAATGCTAATTAGATTATCGTATAGAGAAATCTTGCCAAAGCCTTTTTCAGTCTCAACATTAGCACTAACTCTTTCGACACCTCTATTTTGCTTAAGCACTGCCTTATCAGAAGCCCTTATCTCAGAAGCTATCATAACAGATATTATCGATAAAAATAAGATTAAAGCTCCCTCTAATATATGATTAAAATATAAACATAAAGCTCCAAAAATCAAAGCTAAGAGACTAAGAATGAAAACAAGAACAAGAAATATTACAGAAAATCCTTTCTTTCCTTTCATATAATCAAACCCCTTCTATTTATTATTTACGTTTCTTACGAGAATTACTTTTAGACTTTGAATCACCTTCGACCCTTTTCATACGCAAACCTTCAGAAACTACACAATTTCCAGATGCATAATCTTTTCTAAACCTGCTGTTTAAAACGTTTGATGTCGAAAATTTAAAAAGTACATAATCAGAAACACTAAGACCTTTATCACATCTAACCGGATGTCCTTTATGCTTAGTTAAATAAAATGATCCAAATCCTGTCAAGGAAACAACTTTTCCCTCCGCTACTGACTTATATATCTCTGCTATAAGAGCATCATATATAGTCGTTACAAGCCTTTTGCTAACACCATCACATGATGCTGCAACCCTTGCACATAGTTCACTTTTTCTGATCTTCTCTGCTGTCATACCATAGTGGCCCTCCTTTTCGCCTATTTATCAAATAATTTTATTCAAAATATCTGACATACAGAGCGGTCATATCCGAAATTAATTATTTAATAAGCTAAGTATAGCATAAAAAGCCTCATAAATCAAGCCTTTTTTTTCATAAAAAAAATACGCGCAAGTCCAATCACGCGTACCTTTTAATAATCTATAGACCGTATCCCCATTTATCTAGTGCGTCGAGGTTCTTTTTCCTCTCCATCTCAAGAGCTTCGATCTCAGCTCTGCGAGCCATAGCCTCTTCTCTTTCTCTATTAATAATAGCTCGCTTTCTTGCATACTCTCTAAAAGCTATTGCCTCTTTTTCGGTCTTTTCTCTTATCTCAGGACTCATGCGAGCCTTCATTCGCTCCGCTTCCATAGCATAATACTGCTTTTTGCTGATAGGTCTAGCCCAGCTAGTTCTTTTACCTCTAGAATATGTAGACATAACACACCTCCTTTAAAAGTTTGTAAAGTCGTAATCAGAAGGATCAATGCCTTCGCCATAAAGACCAAGTCTTTCAGCAACAGTCTGCCCATCTCTCTTACGCTTTTCTTCCTCTGACTTAAGAGAATCTATATGGCTTGTAGTGTCAAGACCTTTATGAAGCTTCTCATTTTGCATAGCTCTTTGAGCAGCCATCATATCCATATTATTTCTCATCTGCGTCATGCTAAGCATTCGCCTAACAACACCCCCGAACATCGTAGTTCCCTCTTTAGGCTTATATGATGACTCAACACCTAAGAAACTACAAAGTTCCTTCTCAAATGATTTTCCTATCATAAGTAATCTCCTTTCCTAAAACTCAGGCTCATTATCATCTTTCTTTTTCGCTTTCTCTGGGAAGATAAGAGGGTTATTCATCAAAAGCGGATTCGGCTTAACCTCAAGCTGAGCTCTCATAGCATCAAAGATAGTTGGACCCTCCCTCTTTGGCAAACTTTTACGATATTCTTCATTCCGACGCTCAATATCTGCCATTTCTTCTGGAGTTAAGTCATAATCACCTCTAAGAAAACCCGGATAATCTTCGAGCCTCATTCTCATGCGTCTTTGAGTAGGCGTTTCGGGAGGTTCAGGAGGATCATATCTATCAAGCATTTCCTGTATTATCCTATGCTCATGTGCCTCTCTTGCTCTTTCTCTAGCTTCTTCTGCATCGATCATAGCCCTTCGTTTTCGAGCAGCCTCTTTTATCTCTTCTATAGACCTAGCGCGAGGTTTCTCCTCACTTTTTCCATGATTAATATCTTCTTGCTCAAACTCATTAAGATCTTTCAGATCCATGACGCGTTCCTTATATTCGCTAGAACCCATAGCAAGCGAGCTACCGCTTGCCTTGGAATCTGCTACGCGTTTATCTTTTAGCTTCTGTAAGTATGATGGAAGTTTTCTTTTAAACATAATATGCCTCCTAATACTCATAGTCGTCATAGTCTTTAAACGCTTCGTCAAAGTCTATCTCAACATCACGCCTATGCTTTCGCTCAAAACCTTTTTCGCCGTAATTATTATAAATATACGAAGCACAATAGCTTTCACTTTCGCTTTCGACCCTTAAGTAAAAATCTCTCATAGCATTAACTGTATCGTCAACTTCTTTTTCACTCTTAGGATCAAGATACATACGAACTGTGGATTCCATAGCACCATACTGAGCTTTCTCAAAAGCTTCTTCTATCTCGCCTCTATCATTACCATATTGCCTAGCACCTGCCATAAGGATAGAATAATCGCATATAGCGCCTTTCAAGTCTTCACGCCTTTCCACTATATCTTCATAGCTAAGTCCGCTAAAACCAGGCTTTTCAAGAGCGTAAACTATGTACTCATCCGCAAGTTTATCGCAGCCCTTTGTAAACACATCATCAAAGCCATAAGCCTCACTTCCTATCTTACCTGAATCATGTATCTCTCCAAAGGAATACTCAGGAGAAAGATCCGTAAACCACATCTGCTTTGAAAAGGCTAAAGCATAATTAGATAATGCTATACCTTCTTTAGGACCATACTTTTCTACAAACATTTTAGTAACCTTATCAGAAAGCGCACTTGATGCTCCAAGCCAATATCTCTTTTCTATCTTGCCTTCTGACATGTTATCTTCTCTAGCTTTTGCTATGAAATCTCCAAACTCATCAAATTTATCTCTAACCATTTCCATAAGCTCATCATCCGTGCATGTTAAACCTTCTGACATACCTCTTGCTTTAAGCTGTTTCACAACCTCTTCTTCGTCAAAAGAATAGTCCGCTGTAACATCACGATTCATAGCTCCAAACTGGATCGCTACTGCAAAGTTATTAGCTTCTTGCCTATCCATACCCATATCTTCAAACGCAAAAGCTGTATTATTATGGAGAAGCGCTACTTCACTTACGAAATCGTCAGCCATATAAGGTTTTGCCACAGAAAGAGTGTCGATCTTACCATCAAGGTCTCCAAACTCATCAACGCGGCTAAAAGTACCATCCCAAAAAGTCATAGCCTCCTTATAAGGATTTCCATCAGCGTCAAACCTCATTCTATAAACAACATCAGACGGTGTTATCACAGCTTCCTTAGTTCTAAGTTCTTTATATAAATCAGTCATAAACACATGACCTTCTTTTCTGGCCTCAGCCATCTCTTCGGCACTCATAGAAGATTCGCCTCTGAAGAGGTGCCCTATGACAAGATTCTTATTAGCTTTAAGCGATTCTCTTGAAACGCCATCAAGCATCATATCTCTTTCAAGAACTGACTGCGCATTAGCTCTTGCAGCATCAACTCTTGCGACATAATCTTTAAACTTACCATCGCTATCAAGGCTATCCCACTTGCGTATAGCTATTCTAGCCTCATGAGCCTCAGCATCAGACATTTCAGCAAACATCTTGTCGCCTTTTCTTAAATACTTCTCATAGTAACCGTTTTCGCTAGTAGGAGTGCATCTCATAGCAACATAAGCCTCTTTATCAATAGCAACGCTCATAAGAGCTGCAGTCTGACCGGTATATGGAAGCTTTCCGTCGTTTGCCGCCTTAGCAAATCTCTCATATTCATTCTTGCAAAACTTATCAATAGGATTCATTTCGCTAAACTTACCACTGCTCATCCTTGCCGTCATAGCAGACTTAAAGCCGTTAGCTAAAGTATCGCTCATAAGCGTTCTGATGTTCTTATTAATAGCTGCAAAACCAACGTACATACCTAAAGTGCTTAAAACATTCGTCGGAGTAAGACCATTAGTAAGAGGATCAAGACAAAGAAGTACCTGCTGCCTTTGAAAAGCGTCGTTATACTGTCTTTGAGCATCGGTTTTGCCATTAGCCTTCATATCAAGCCATCCAGTTCTTGAATCGCTATATAACTGAAGACTATCAGGACCTGTAAACTGAGCTTGAAGAGCATCGAGTTTCCTCGATAGCTCTTCCTGAAGTTCTTTTTCCTTTTCAGTTCCCCCTGCGACATAATCTCTCATATCGCTTTCTCTAATCTTACGATCATAATCAAGGCGCTGACGCTCAGCATCATGCTTTGCCCTCTTAACAGCTTTATCGCCTTTATATCTATTCCACTTCATACTTGCACCTCTTTACACATCAAAGCCAAAATCAGTATCATCTTTAGCTGCCTCTTTCAACTCGGGAATATCGCGGGAAGCAGTCTCCTTGATAACATCATCAAATGTTATCTGATAAGACTTATCAGGCTCTTTTTCAGGCTTTAAAGCTTCTTTACTGAAACTAACATTGACAGCATTTTCTGCGCTATCAGATAAAATCTCTTCACCTGATCTAAGAGGTATTATATTATCAAAACCTTGCTCTATATAAATCTCTTTAAGAGCTTTAATTCTATCATCAATCATCTGACAGGTATCATCATACTCTGCTATTGCAATGCCTTTAATTTCAATAGCATCCATTCCGACTTCAACCATCTCATTTTGCGTAAATTCAGGATATCTAGAAGCTACATGAAGTCTTTTTGAATAAGAATCTAAAAGCCAGCATCTTGAAACAGCATCTATGATATTCTTATTAATTGCAAAGCTAATATTATTTTCTTCCAAAAACTCCATTAGAGCCTCGCTTTGTGATAGTTCATTGCGCTCATCACCGGATATAAAATCAGGAGCATCTTTCATAATATAATTATCAACAAATTCGACCATATCTGCTGGAAGGTTTTTTCTAACCATTCTGTAAGCTAAAATCCTATTAAACTCATCTTGAGTCTCAAGACCTAATGCTGGATCGCCTGTCATTACAGTCTCTGAAAAACCAAAGCTCTCGGAAATGTCAAGATCATCAGAGAAGCATTTTACAAGCTCATCTTCTGGCAAAAATGAATCTAACTTCATAGCTCCTTTAACAGCATAATCTCTAAGCTTATCCATAGCATCACTACTAATACCTTCAGATTCAGCTATTCTAGCAGTATTAGCAAGGATCCTAGAAACCTCTTTAAGAGCATATCTATTAGCATTTAATCTATCATCAAGAAGAGATTCTTTAGAAGAACCAGTTTTTTCAAACACATTAAATGCATTCTCAAGAACTTCTCTGACGCTAAACTGACCTTTTATCTTATTAAAAGAATCTTTAAGAACATCATCAGAAGAATCCTTAAAAAGACCCTTATTCTTACTATAAGATTCCAGTTCAGCAGCTCTTGCATCCATGAAATCAAGAACATTACCAAACTCATAGTCCATGTTGTCGTACCCCTGCTCTTTAATTAAAGAAGCAAGTCTCGACAAAAGCATACGATCTTCTGACTCAAGTTCTGATTCCATACCGCCTGAAGTAATTATCAAAGATTCCTCAACAGCATCTCTACAATCAAGCCACTCTGTAAGATCTGTAACAAGCTCACCTTTCAGCTTTTTATCTTCAAGGTTTTTAACGACCTGCTCTATATGCATAATTGCAGAGTCATAATCGCTAAAACCTGCAGTAACATTTATCTCATCCATTACTGCCTCATATTCCTCTTGGCTTACCCCAAGATCATCTAACATTTCGTTTAAATTAGCCATATTAATACCTCGACTTTCTCAATAGCTAAAATTAACTTAATTCACTTATATTATACCCTAAAAGCTTTAAAAACACAAGATTTCTTTTCATCTTTCAAATAATATCTTGTGTATAGGAGAAGTGTATTTAAACACTTCTCCCTTTAACTAACTACATGTCAAAACAAGAACTATCCTCTGGCTCAGTTTCTATAACAGGCTCTGGAATAGGCTTTCTTGCTACTGCCATAGAAGGTCCAGTAGATTTTATCCTCATCTTGCCTTCAAGAGTGTCCTTTTTAACAATAGATGCTTCTGTAAGAACCCTGCCTTTGTTATCTATAGCTATAGCATCATGCTCCTTAGCATATTTAATAAGCTCATTGTTATAAACCTCTCTAGGCTTAAATAAACTATTAAACTCGCCTTCGAAGATATTACTACCATCTTTAGCGATGTTTTGCCAAGTCTCAAAAGTTCCGCCATACGCTAGTCTATCCATAGGAGAAGCATTTTCTGCTAAGAAGTCTTCCGACTCCATGTTCTGCATATAGCCATCTTTTGAGAGATGATCAGCTATTATCTCAACATACTTAGGGTTTATCTTAACGTTTAGGCAATTAGGATCGTTATACATCTCGACAAAAGTTTCCTTCCACTCATCCTTACTTGCCATCACAAGACTTCCTTCAGCATCCTTTTCAGAAACCCAAACGCCTTCATCGTTCTTAACCATCTTAGCACCTCTCCAGAGGTCTCTAACCGATGTCATAAGAACCGGATATTTAATCTTAGCCTCAGCAGGATCATGCTTTAACTGAAGAAGTGATTGCGTTACAGGGTATGTAAGCTCTGTAACAGCTTTCATACACTTGTTTCTCAGCCCAAGAATACCTCTCTGGTAAAATGCTCCAGCTATTCCTGTAGCAAATGACTTAGTAGCAGTAGCATAAAGAACGCCTTCTCTATCTTCCTTAGTTGCAAGAGTATGTCCGTGGTCAATCACATTCTCAAAATCCCAGCTACTTACATCTTTAATCTGGCCATCAGCAGCAACAGCTCCTGGAATGCTAACACCAAGATACTTACAGTACGAAAGGAATTTCTTAGCATTACCTTTTGCTCCAGTCTCAATACAGGCGTCATAAACCGACTTTAAATATCCCGGCATGTTATCATACTCAAGGTACGCCTGACCTATAGGTGCATCATACGCATCTTTATAGAACTCATTAAGCGACTCTACAGCACGCTCTCTTAGAACTCTAATCTCGCCTCTGAAAATCTCGCCATTATTATACTTTGCCTCAAACTCATTGACTTCTTTTCTGATATTTTCCCATCTTTCCTTAAGCTCAGGGTTAAAGTGCATCGCAACGCACACATCAAGCGAATCGTGCATGTATAGATCGTATAGACCGTCATCTCCTAAAGAACCATAATCTAAGAGATTATTCTTAGTACCAAACATCGCTTCAAGATCCTTAATGACAAACTTATTCTTAGGAGCATAAATACCTAAAGTATCTCCGTCAAAGTCTCCATCCATACTTTTAGCCATAGAAGGGTTTATGGAAACGCCTGTCAGCTCATCAGATATATTAGCCTTAAGAGTTCTATGAGAACCATCTCTAAGAGTAGGATCGCGCCACGCAAGAACGCTATCACCCTCAGATATACCAAGACTATCAGCTATTGATCTGCTTATTCCGATATCCTCTATACCAAGTCTAGGATCCGCTGAAAGAACTGCCGTAGCAGAATTTTCTGCAGATACGGACATAATATGCTCTCTAAGCTGATTATGCTTGCCTTCGAACTTTCTCTTTGTAATATCTGACGTAATGCTATTATACGCTGTCTGAGCATTAAACTGAGCCTTTTCCATAGCAGCTTTAGCAAGAGCTTTTTGTGCCTCTGTCGCACTAGCTAGCTCAAGACCTTTCCTAGCAGAAATATAGTCAATAGAGCTTGCAATAATAGTCTCATACGCATGCGTATAATCGTGAGTCACAACGCCATCCTTACCCTGCTCAGAACCGCTTCTAAGGTATGACGACATAAGAGGAAGACCATAGGTCTCATCCTTAACTTTTCTTGTGCCAACGCTTGCCTTTCTAGTCACTGTAGTAGGAGGAACATATATTCCGTCTTTTCTTGTGTAACCGCGTCTTTCCCACTCCTTTGCTTCATAGATAACATCGGTCTTGCCATCATTAAGAGGCGGAATCACTTCTCCAGTAGGATATGTAAGCGGAAACGGTACTTCTAAGACACCTCCCATCCTATCCATCTTTTCTTTAAAAGAACTCATAATGTCAGATCTATTAGCTACCATAACGTTACCGTTAGACTTAGTAGCAGCAAGCCTTCCATTCTCATCCTTTCTAAACTCAACTTCAGGAAACTCTATAACGTTTCTAACTTCTCCCTCATGAGGCTTATAACCATGTCTTAGCTCTCCAGTATCACTGATATCAAGCCCGCAAATGATAAGATACTCACGAAGATTAGAAAGCTCTCCTCCATTGTTCATATAAACAGACCTTGCATAAGCATTATGATACTCAAGGCCTTCTGTATCAGGAGCTTTAGCATGAGCCTGCGTTATACCCTGAGAAGATATCTTTCTCTTTCTAACAGATGTCTCATCATAGATATTAGTCTTTATATCAGCAGCCTTATCAGTGATGATAAATGACATCTCTCCAACTCCTCCTGGAACCACCTTATCGTCAAGATATAGATCGTAAGTCTTAGTCATAGCCTCTCTTGCTGTTCCTCCATTAAATCTTGAAACGGCTGAGAATGGCGACATTACGACACTTACATCAGGATTATCTCTAAAGAACTTAACAGCTTTTGAAAGACCTTTATCTAAAGCTTCCTCATCACTCATATCTGGATCAATAACTATAGATATAACTCCCTTATTACCATGCTTATCAGATATCTTATCTCCTATCATAAGAGGTCTTATCTTATCGTTTGCATCTCTAATGCCGTGAGCTTCTGCAAAGTTCTTAGACACGACAACACCATCGTCCTGACCCCAACCTCCGAAAGTAAGAGAAGCTGTTCCAACAGGCTCTGTAACGCTGTTTGAATGCTGCGTAACGCTAGCTGCCATGTTAAATCTATCTATAGCGTCAAACTGACCATAAGACTTATCAAGCCAAAGAGCCATCGCAGTATCATCATCCTTATCAGGAGATGGGACAAGACTTCCATCAGGCATAACCTTAGTCTTACTCTTTAGGAACATCTTTCTGCCTTGTGCAGTAGTTGTTGTAGATGTAACTCTTGATGACACAGCATTATCAAACTTATCCTCATCAAGAATAGTAAGGTTAAGACCTCCTGTAAGAATATAAGGAGTTCTCTTATTATCATCAGCCATATCAAACATATTATGACTTGCGATGTAATCAGCATGAATCGTTGAGCCTTGCTCAAAACTCTTATCATAAAGAAGAGTCTGAGATGCTGAGTCAATTATTGTAGATATAGTCTCTTCTGACATACCTTGCTCTCTGAATCTATCCTCAAAATCGTACGCAAACCTTGTTCCGTATAGATTTCCATATATGCTGTTAAGTGATACAGGCGATCCAACAAGCTCCTCACCAAGAGGTGATAGCAGGCTGTGATGAATCTGATACCTAATCTTTTTTCTAAGCTCCTGCTCATAGCCATAAGCTCTTGTTCTTTCCATTAATGACTTAGTCTCTCCAGCCTTTTGACTTATCACATGACCTCTATATCCCGGAACAAAGGCAAAGTTATTAGAACTTCCGAAATTAGTTTTAATAACTTTATTATCAGGCTCAAAAATCTGACCAATTTCGCCTTTAACGGGCATAACTGAAGACGCCTTAACATCTCTACTTGTACTATAGGAGCCTGTATACTGAACAATTCCTTTATCATCTATCATAATATTAGAAACTGAAATTCCAGATGACGTTAAGGAATTATTAATCTCTTCATACATAGATCTCATAAACGGACTATCAAGCTCTGCCATATTCTTAGCTGTTAGATTATCAAATTTAATAAGACCATCTTTAACATAAGTTGCAGAAGCGTTATTACCCTTAATCTCATCAGCAGGTATATCAAGCATCCTAAGAGCCTTTGTGATGTCATCAAGATTTCTATAAATACCGTAATAAGCTAGCTGGTACTGTGCAACAGCTTTAGGGTTAAATCTTTTGCCATCGGCTCCAATCTCAAAACCTCCAACCTCATGATCAACAAGTGCTTCAAAATGAGACCTAAGCATCTCCTCTTTATCCATATCTTCAGGATATGTAAGCATGGAAAGCTGGTTCTCATATTCGTCCTTATCATAATCGCTTGTTGGCATATCTCCAGTCTCAACAAGCTCTTCAAACTCATCTGCCTGAACCCCTGGTCTAAGAAGCGTAGCCTTAGTTCCTTTTAAAACAGCAATATAGGACTTTTGAATTGACGCTATCTCAGGATTTGCATCATACTTAGGCTCCCAGTCAGGATCATCTTTGTTATCGTTAAAATCGCTTATAAGAGATTCAAGATTAACCATATTTGCAAAATTAGATCTAGCATCAGATATAACAGTTGTGAGATAATCTCTAGCCTCAACAGGCGTTGCCATAGCAGTATTGCTTCTAAAAGCTCTGCTATTATTAACAGTAGCTGTTATGTAATTTCCATATCTGTCAGGAACCATTAAACCGTTGCCATTATCTTGATAGAGTTTTCCCATGTAAATTCTAACGCCAGATGAACTTCTGCTTACAGCATTTTCCTTATGAGGTTTATTATTAACAGTTCTAGTAACCTCACCGGGACTTCCCATAAGAAGTCCTCTGTCATCGTTTATATGCTCTCCAAGAGCAAACTTAACTAAAGCTATAGCCTGCTCATCTGTTAGATCAGGTATAAACGCCTTATTGTTTCTAACAAGAGTTGATGAAGGAGATATAACAAGACCTGCATCATAAGCCCTTCCTATGAATTTACTATCAACATCTGCAATACGTATACTAACAGATGTACCTGCGATGCTAGCCTTAAGCTGGCCAGTCTGATACTCTCTTCCAAGCTCATAGTCATAACCCATCTCATCGAGCGTTCTTAAAATCTTCTCAGCTCTATTAAAAGATGCATTTCTAGCTTTTCTGAGGCGAGCACCTTCTACACTCTTTTCACGAAGCTTAGAAAAGTTAACACCTTTATTGTACCAATCTGCTAGATTATCAAAACTAGCTGGGTCGCAAAACCTACGGAGTCTGGAAATGCCGCTAATATCGTTATCTGTAACTAGGCTACCTGCTTTAACATGCCTTTTTCCAAGAACTTTATTATAATCAAGGCTGTAAGCCTTCTGAAGATCATAATCACTATCACCTGCGCCAACTGAAACGCTGCCGAGCCTGCTACCGTTACTCATAACTATATCAAGATTTCTGTATTGAGCATCGTATGGTGATATAGGAAGAAAGGACTCATCTCCTGTAACTAGAGAAACACCTCCACCAAGATCTTCTGCTTCTGAAAGATTTAGAAGCTTGCTGAAATCTGCAATCTGCTTATTCAAAAGACCGCCGTCGTTTTGATGATAGATGTCATCTGAAATTCTTTTTCCTAAAACCTCATTAACAGCGTTTTTAAAAGTAGAAACACCTGTAAGAGGAAACTTGTCGCATTTTGCAACAATAGCATCTCTAAGTTTTCTGCCCTCAGACACCATAATAATTCCATGCTCATTTACTCTAGGGCTTTGATTATAAGAATCAATACATTGCCATATCGCATATTCATAAAGATGCCTGTTTTTAACTTCTTTTGAAAACTTCATCGAAACCTCCTTTTTATTTATAAAACAAAAATAACCGCATGCAAGCACTAACTTACAAACGGTTATCTCATGTGTATAATCACAGGTAAATAAGACATTCAATCAATGCTTGCGAAATAGTTCATTAACTATCATTTACTATTAGTAAAATCATAGCACAAAACTACTAAATTGTCAAGCATCAGTCTCTTCAAATATCAGATTTATATCGCGCTGAAGACCTCTATAAAGTTCTTTAAGCTCAGGCATAGCTTTCTTTAAGGGATCGGCTCCTTTATAGTTTTTGTTCATCCACTGTTCAACGTTATATTCAAGTATTAACGGCTCTGGTTCATCCATTCTTCCTGCCGATCTGACAAGATTATCTCTTCCAGCATTAGTACCACTTGTTACGACATCAACAAAATATCCCGGATATTCTTCTGATATGGCTTTGATCTGAGTAGTAAAACTCTTTTTACTTATTCTGCCTCCTCCAGGGTTAAAACGAGCTGACCACTGCATGAACGTGTCGAAAAGAAAATCCCACGGAAGAAGTGTCCACACCATATGTAAGACAACTTCGTTAAAAAACTGTCTCACAGGTTCATTAAACTCTTTATATTCCCCTAGAAGGCGCAGACTTGCGTCAGGTTCGCGGAACATATAAAAGTCGGGCATTGGTCCATTTCCTGATAAAACTCTGCGTAAAACGTATTTTAGCACCTCTGGATGCTTATCTGTAAGATATTCACCCTTGATATAAGTTCGCTCTTTACCTTCAAACCTATTATCAAACATAACAGGAAGTATTCTTCTGTAAAACGAATCAGAATCGTCCCTTACTCTAGGAAATCCGTTAACACACTGAATATCAACCCCGTGAAAGCGTATATCAATAGGCTTTTCATACTTTCGATTAATACGAATTATATCGTGCGTTATCACGGCTTTATATTTAGCGGCATTAGGAAGATAAGTTCCTGTGTTATTCTCATCTACAAGATTAGCTTGCACGTGAGCGAGTGGCTCAAGCATATACTGCTCTTTGAAATCTTCAAATGTTATAGAAGCATGCGCTCTATGACCTAAGATATTGCGTATAAGCTGAATATAAGTTCCTTTTCCATTATTACCACTAGGAGCGTAAAGCCATAAAGACTTTTTCCAGTCAACATTAGGCCTAACCGCAGCACTTATACCCTGCCATAAGAGCTCTACTGTATCAGTATCGGTGCATAGGGAAGACATCCACGACTCAACATCCCAAAGCTGCCCATCAGGCATGGTAATGATCGGATTTTCAGCATAAGCATCATAGTCAATATGACATTTTGATGTGAAGACATAGCTTGGATCAAAATCTATAAGAGTTTTTGTCTTGTAATTAAAAATACCGTTATTAACAGGTATTAAATCCTCATCAGTCGTAATCATAACCCTCTCTGCTGTAGATTTTATATAGTCTGTGATAAAACTTAAATCCTTATCTGTAAGATCCGGTTTAAACACACGCGAAAGTGAGTGTATCCCATCTGTTGAGACATCGTATATTCCTGCATGAACTCCTTCGCTTAAATAGACTCCTGCTACACAGTTATCAGAAGATCCTGTGTCTCCAAACTCTATGCACTTAGCTCCGAAAAGACCTATAAGAATCTCTGCAACGAATATGTTAGGTATGCTTTTTGTCATAGGCATCCTGTCATCACCTTTTCGCTTGTTAGGATAAACCTCATCAAGACTTGCATCAGGCGATGCTGAAATATCTTTTGGGCCTCTATTATAAATTTCTATAGAGTATTTTAAAAACTGCTTAGCTCCTTGAGCTATTTCAAACTCACTAAGACCGTTAATTCCTCGGATCTGAGATAGATATTCTCTTGCAATGCGCTGCTGGAAATGACCGACCCAAATATCGCTTACATCTGGATCTACAATTAGGCTAAAAGAATTTGATGAAAGTTTTATGGTGCCATCTTTTAAAACCTTTTTCTTCATGATGCACCTCTATCTTTCTTTAAACCTGCCTTCTAGCATATATTTTTCAAAAGCTTTAGGTTCAACCTTCCTATGAGATCCTATATGCACTGCAAAAGGACAATCAGGTTTTGCAAGATGTGACCTTACAGAACCTATTCCTACTGAAAAAAGAATACTTGCCTCATCAGGTGTAAGGATAACTTTATTCTTCAGCATATTTATATAAGCTTCGTACTCAGAAAGGCTAAGTTCCTTGCCACCGAGTACCTTTACAGACATATCATTATTGTTTCTATTCATAATTTATAACTCCTTGCTTAACGTAACTTAACTTACAAAAACATCATACCACATACAAAAGAGAGTGTCAACATCCTTTTACATAATTCTTGTAACCATTTTATTTTTTTCTGGTTACAAGCACCATCCTCTAAGGCCTTGGTACATAAGGGATTGCATTTTTTGTAACCATTTTGAATTTTTTTGGTTACAACTAGTTACATTGAAATTTCAACGTTTGTTGAATTTTGTAACCATTGTAACCAGTTTTTATCAAGAACTCCTATAACAGGTTTTTATACTTATATATATACAAGGAACAGTATATTGATAATAAAAAAAGACCAACTACAAAAGAAAATGAAATAAGTGGTTACATTGGTTACAAATGGCTGTGATATAGTAATTGCAAGGGGTACCGCTGTAACCACTTCGAAAATTACTGGTTACAACTGGTTACAAAATCGCTGTAAGCCTTGCCCTCACTCAAAAAATTTGTAACCAGTACGTTTTTTGGGTGTTTTTTGACCATTTTTTGTAACCATCTGTAACCATTTTTGGTAACAAAGAAATTGAGTATTTTCAATGGGTTGAGGCACCTTGTAACCAATGTAACCAGTTTTTCTATAAAAAAACGTAAACGCCTCATTTTGAAAAATCGTTAAAAAAAAGGCTCCAAAAACCCGAATAAAAATTGTATAAAAATAATGCATAATCAATGAATCTATACAATTTCAAAAATAAAAAACCTCTAAAAAACACCCAAAAACAGCTAAAAAGTAGCTAAAATCGGACTAAAAATTAGGTAAAAATTATCAAATGTATAAATATGCGCATAAACGATCGCGGTTGCTTTTCGCAACCCAAAAGTTAATATAATAAATTAGCAAATACTAAAGCCTCGCTGTAGATTTGCTTAATAATCTTATGGATAAAAATCAATGAGGTAGATAAAATGATCAAAACCCTATATGGACAAGAGATATGGCTTCTATTATAAGAGATGCGCTTGATAAAGCTGTAGAAATCTTAATAAACAATTAAATCAAACAAGAGAGGCGTCAAACGGCGCCTCCATTTTACTTATGGAGAACTTACTATGAAAAAGAAAATGAATAAACGAGTTAAAGAATGCCTATTATGCCTGCTTGCTATTTTGCTACTTCACGGAACTCTTCTGGCAATATTTATAACATCATATAACTCAGAACTTGCTTTAAAAAGAATCCTTTTTGCAACGATTTTATTAGGACTTGCAACATGCATATATGCAGTAGTTTTGCCTATTATTTCTTTAATCAAAAGCAAATCGTACAAGGACTCTGATTTAAAAGCTGAAGTTCTAGATAATCATGCTATAAACAATTCATATAACAATGAAAAGGACTTTTTTAAAGATGTTTTAGATAACGTAAATCCGTTATTTGAAGACGCTTCAGGTAAAAGTTTTACTAAAGTAGAATTAAACATCTCTGATGTTTTACCTGAATCTCAGGAAAATCTTACCAAAAAGAAAAGAAAAGTTCCTAAAAAACAAAAGCCAAAAGCTAGGAAAAATCTTAGAAGGCGAGAAAGGAAGCATAAAAATGTATAATGCTATAGACGTCGCAAGACACGTTATCAATTATAGTAACGAAAAAGATTACTTATTATCTTACAACAAACTTCCAAAAGTTTTGTACTACATTCAGGCTCTTTTCTTGATAAAAAGAGATGAGCCTTGCTTTATCGAAGAAATCAGGGCTTGCGAAATAGGACCTGAAATAGATGCTATCTCAAAAGAATTTGATACAATAACTTCTCTTGAAATACCTCCTATAACGCATTTTTTAGAAGGAGTAGGCTGGCAAGCAATAAGAGAAGAATATCTAGATGATATTCTTAGCGATAATGATAAAGCTTTGATAGATAGCGTAGTGGATTTACTATCAATTTTCACAGCCACAGAGCTCTTGAATATACTGCACAATCAGAAACCTTTCAAAGAGGCTTTCAACGATCCATACGATAACATCATTACGCCTGAATCTATTAAAGCATTTTACAGCTAAAATAACCTCTGTGACGCGATTATATGCTAACATAGTATAAAACTATGCCTTCGCATAAATAGTCCGCGAAAAGCGAAGAAATGAACCTAAAAACCATAATCATTAGAAAGGAGAACCTCATGCCATTACTACAAGGTCAAATAGACCTAATATTAACAAATGATCCTATTAACTTACAAATACAGGACGAAGTAAACATCGAAAAACTAAAAGAGCAACTAAACGAACAGGCTGAACACCTCGTTGGTCTTTATGGATATGACATTAAGTTGCCACAAAAAGCTTCAAAATCAAAAAACATTTTGCATAAAAAGCCGAAAGTTCATAATGTATATTTGCTAGAACGTATCTTGCAGCAAAGAGATACTAAGTCACTGGAATTGTACGTTAAATCTGTTCTAAACAAATTATTTCCAAAAGACAATCAGCTTAACGACCATCAGCTTTTACACAACCGATTTGGTTCGTATAATGCAGAGCGTTACGAATATGTAATAAAGTGTAGACCGCTATCAGATGACAATAAAACTTTTGATTTCAACGTAAAATGTCAAGAATATAATGGTCACATGGGTGCTTGCATCACTTGGAATTTTACATATAACAAAGAATCGAACAAAGCTGACATCTTAACAAGTGATACCTTTGCGTATGAGATATTGTATGCTTTATCAGAATCTCCATTCTTGCAATATGCTTTTACACTTCATAACAAAAGCTACAGTCGTTACACTAAGCATGATAAAAACATCACGCTTAAACTAATAGATTATCACTTCGCAGCCGATCTTGCTGTACTAAAGGATGAGATAAATGACATGACCGAACTTGTAGAAGATGACGGAGATCTTCTTCCACTTGAAATAGCAGACTCCTTGCTAAACTACGACGGATGGGGCTATTTATGTAAAGAAGTTGATGGCAAGATTTACAATAGCTATATCGTGCCTGATATGGACTATGAATTGCCGAAGCTTTACGCAGAGTATTTCACGCACATCTATTGGTATAATAAATAAAAATCATATAAAAAATGCAGGGCAATTTCACCCTGCATTTTCTTTTTGCAATTATTACGAATTTCTCTTAAGTATTTGAGACACTTCTTTGTCAAACCTACCGTCTGCAAAATTCCAAGAATCTAGAGAAACTAACCACTTCAAAAAGTGATCCGTCACAACATATGAGTTGTGAACAAGTTCTGAGACATCTTCTTCAGCATATACTTTCGTATTAGGAGAACTTGCTGCATTATTTAGCTTCACTAAATCTTTAGCTTCACTCTCCTTGATTATGAAAGGTATTCCATCAAAACTATATATGGAACCATTTTTCAAAGTGAAATTCTGATTGTCATTTTCCATATATGCTCTGACTTCATTAAATGCTTCTATAAGAACATTATCAAGGCTATGTATTGCCTGACCTGCCATACTGCAAAGATTTCCTCTTGAGAGTTGTCTCCCAGCATATCTAGGAGCATTAAAGTCATCAAAACTTGCCATAATCTTCTTATTAGCTTCGATCTGTTCAAGATTATCTTCAACCTTGCCGAAATAACTATCTTCTTCCTCATATCCCATCATCTCGTCAATTTCCTCCTGAGAATACTCTTCAAGATCCTTATTCTTAGTAAGCTCTATACCTGATAGGAGTACATTAATGACTTCCATAAGCTCATCAGCAAGTACATCAGGATCCAGCTTTTCCATCTCATACTCATCGTAACCGTGGACTGATGTGAACATCTCTTTAGCTTTTGCGGATTCTAAAGCTTGTTTCATTCGTTTTTCAACCATTGCGCGGAAATCAGGTTGATTTTTACGAATATCAAAGTCCTTAGCACTTGATAAAGTAGGTATTGTCTGGAATGTGTACTTGTGACCTGGATGAGGTATTGATTCCTGAGATAATCTCCAGAACATAGGAAGTATCGTTTCATTACGGTTCCATATCGGAGCATCTCCTGCTCTAAAAACAATGGAATTACGTTCTGAAATAAACGCCATATCATTATACTTAATAACAGGCTCTTCTTGAACGCTCATCGTATAAGATACTTTGCTATCTGTACCTGAAACATTTTGCAGTAAGACTCCAGTATCATACTGAATAGATTTAGAGCTGGTATACACTTTATGTGTTGTACCGCTCATTTTTTCTAGGTCCTGTAACATTTGAGAATCGGTCGATTTTAAGAACACAATGTTACTTGTATTACCTTGTACTATACGGTCGACTGAGTCGCCATACACATCGCGTAATTGCTGCAAAGTTTGTAATATCAATGATGTCGATAGGTAATTCTTTGAAATTATCTCTAAATTTTCCCCCGACCCACACCGTGCATGCGACTTTCATCGCACACGGCGTTCCATCAATCAATATGAAATAATTGATTGACTGAAAACCATCGCTCCACTATTCATTACAAATAGTATCTACACTTCGATTTTCGCTTTTCAGTGTTTTGAGTATTAAACTCTTAATTTCATCATAATTATAAAAATATGGTACTTCAATTAATATATAATTATTACTAATTGCATATAATCTCTTACGTCTATCATGTTCCTGTTGCTTTTCAAAAACAGGTATGCCCCCAAAATGTTCAACTGGATAATAATGTTGTTCACCTTGACATTCAATTAACACATTGTCGAAATAAAAATCATATGACAGCAAGCCATCATTAATTCCCAGTAAATCATCAAAAGTCTTATTTCGATCAAATCTGACATTGTAGGCTTTTAATATAGACTCAACATTCTGTTCTAATTTAGAGTCTTTGAATACTCTGCAACCACAAGAAGTACTATCGCCAGAAATAAGATTATATCTTAAAATATTCTTTACTGTTCCACAATCACAACGACATTTATAAACTTGATTCTTATTTTTAAGATTTTCAACTCTTGAAAGCACCGTATAATAACCAAATTTTCTACCACTTAAATCATCAAATTCAAATTCTATATTTTTGCGCGAACAGCCACAAGAAGCTGATTTCATTGATTTAACAGTATGATAAGGTAAATCTCTAATAGTTCCACAAGTACATTTACACCTAATATAAAAATAATTTCGACCATAATGCTTTTGAACAAATTTATCTGCAAAACCTATAACAGTCCAACTACCAAACGTTTGGCCTATTAAATAACTTAATTCCTGCTTTTTGTCAACATGACATTTTTTACAAGAAATTTTCCCAGACGCCAAACTAGAGCCGCGAAACCATCGTTCATTACCGCAATCACATTTACATAGAAACATTGTATTTCTATGTTCATTTGGCTTAGAATCAATTATTGTAAAACTTTTTATTTTTGTACCATTTTTATAATTATATTTCATTTTAAACACCTTTCCTTGTTCCTTATTATCTATCTATGCATATAACAACTTAGGTCACAGCCTCTGCCGGATATCTATTACTTAAAATTCTACGTTTCACGAATCCACAACGCTACTTCGGATAAGATATCAATTTTTAACAGCTAACGACAGTAATATTCGCTGTTTTGTCAGGGTCAAACCCATTCTAACCATATTGTTTTTTTAGAGGACCGTTTTACTAAGAAAACGACTTTAGCGAGCTTCGTACAAATATATTATGCACGTCGCAGATTTATCCACTTTACTTAAAAAGTTCGATAATAAAGTTATATTTAAGATCATTAAATACGAATATCTTTTCAATATTCAACAAGTCGCACTGAATTGCTGCTCCTGGCCTAATCCTATACTTAACATTGTCTCAAATCCAGATATTCCATGCCCTTCTGATTGTAAATTACCCAATTCGTCGAGCATAAACCTGGTCTTGTAGAGCCATATACCCCAGCTTTCGCTGTACTTTAACACCAATTAACTGGTGGGAGTAGACTATCTCTTCAGGAAATATATCCTGTCACACTATTCCAGCGGTAACTCATCTTCCGCCGTACTTCCCGTAAGGGAATAGTCGTTACACCTTCTTTTAAAAGAGTGGCACGGTATTGGCTGCTATCCTTTTCAGGACCGTAGCATCTCTTAGTCAGCTAATTCGTCTTTGGTTTAAAATCGCATATCCCGTTGTAACGCCTCATGCAATAGTCTTATCTAGCTGATACCGTTAGCCTTATGGAATACGATCCATAAGACACCTCTGAGTAATAGAGTTTACAGTGAATGCCCCGTTTATGTATTAAATTAATATGAATTAATAATTGGACAACCATTTTCAATCCACTGATAAAAATCTGATAAATCTTGTTTCCAAAATACAATATAATTTAGATGATTTTCCTTTGCAGTTTCTCTCTTCAAAACATCACGTTTTGTCCAAATGTTAATAGCGGATTGATAATAACTGCTTATTTTCGCTTTTTCGATCCACGCATTTAACACAAGTTTATCATCCGTATTTGTTTCATCAAACCAGTGATAACCATGTGACCAATGAAGATTTAACTCTATAAATACATCTAGTGATTTTATGTAAAAATCACATATAAAAGGATATCGATCATCTAATTTATGTTGATGAATTACATTATGTTTGCCAAACTTATTACATAGAACATCATATGCTATAACTTCAGCTTTTGATGAACTTACAGTATGATTTTTCTTCTTTGTTTTATATATTTTATCTTGTACAACTTTTAATTTAGAGGGAAATGAAACCCCATATCGCGCGAGATTAGTTGCTTTTATTTTATCTTGTATTTCATCTGATGAAATGATATTTCTCATCTTTTTCTTAAATTCAGGTGTTGACCTAATCTTGACATTCTTTGCACGACCTTCATTACTATCAAGATATCTTTCTGCACCATATCGCTTCAAACAAGTCTGTTTTACTTTATCTCTTTGTTCAGGCGACCAATCGTGCACACCTTTGTGATTATCTGACGCTAAACCACATAATCTACAACTATTTCCACGAATATGAGAATCTGCTTTCTGTTCAAAAACACCGTGAATTGGGCAAATGATTTTTACGTTTGTTCGCTGATTAACATAAACGGTCAAACTATAATCATATTTATCACCATGAACTTGCTTAGCTCGTTCGATCCATTGTTCTGTAGTCATACCTCGTGATTTTTGAGATGAAATACAATGATTTTTCTTATGAGCATCTGTCCATTCTCGTGCACATTTAGGACAGCCATTACCCTGCAAATGACTGGATGGTAATTGCTCAAACTCCCCATGTTCTGGACAAATTATTTTTACCTTTGTACGAGAATTAACATACTCAACTTTAGAATAATCATACTTATCATTATGTAATTGTGTTCCTTTTTTAATAAATTCTTTTGTAAATTGTTGTCTCTTTTCTAATCTATTCATAAATAGATTATATCATATTAAATTAAAAATTTCAAGGCTTCTGATTCGACTTCGTCATATATGACTGATCGAAGTTCAAGTCAACTAATTGCTTAAGCAAAATCAGTATAAGCTTTGCATACGCCATCAAATGAGGTGGCGTTACAAGGAATATCATCTTCGGCTTTTCACTATATCGTTGCATGAACTGAGTAATTGCATTGACTCTTGCCTCACCAGCACTAGGCTGTGAAGAGCCAATATCGAATAGCTTTTTCTTCTTAAAAGTAACGTGACCGTAATCATAGCGAACTATCTCGCCAGATTTATTCTTCATGGGTCTCATTTCCTGCAGCACTCCGTCATGTACTATCTTCTCTTCTAGTATCGGATCTTTGACATAAGTCATTCCTGATAGTGAAGTTTGATAACTTTTCGTAAACTTGAAGTAGAATGAACGCAGTAGCTGTTTAGTCTGCGGGTTACAGATATCGCAGCGCATATATGCTACATCTTTTGGCAAGATACCTTTGAAATAAAATCTCGACCATCCAGCCATATTGACCATATCCTCATGATGGAAGTCTGGTCCAAGCGACTCTGAAAACATATCGTCGCTATAAGCTTGCCATATACACTGCATACCTTTAAGATGATATAAATCAACGAAGTCAGCACTCATCTTAAAGCCTAAACGTCTAGGAAATGCAAGACCTGCTAGGTCTACATTCTGAGAAGGTGTTCCCGATGTTAGAGTTCTTATCGTAGGATCTGTAAAGAATGAATAGCGATAGGTAAGATTACTCTTTTCCCCCGCTCCGCACCGTGCATGCGACTTTCACCGCACACGGCGCTCCATCAAATATACTAAACTGTTCACATTTAATATCGCGATCTTTTCAAATCCTGATAATCACTTTGTCTATCAGTAACATTATCTATTCATTTATGAGCCTATTATAACATATATCCCTAATAAAAGCAATTAAAATATTATACACTTTTAAAGAGCTTAGCATAAATAAGCTCCAAAAGTTACTATAATATATTTAATAAACGAAAGGATTTTTATATAATGGAAAATAACATTAAGTTCGAAAGAATATGGGCTATGCCTAACAAAAATACATTCGAAATCTTACCGATTAAAAACTTAATAGTTGAGGAAGTCAACCTTGAAAAACTTTGGATAGACCCTTTTGCAAATCAAAATAAGATAGCAAGCATCACTAATGACCTAAACTCCAAATTTGACACAGATCACCATCTTGATGCTCTTGATTTTCTAAAACTTTTCGATAATACATCAGTTGATGGAGTACTATATGACCCTCCATACTCTCCAAGACAAGTTAGTGAGTGCTACAAAAACATAGGGCATAACGTCACAAACGAAACGACACGAGCTTCGTTTTGGGTAAACCATAAGAAAGAAATATCAAGAATCGTAAAACCAGGAGGCAAAGTCATCACCTTTGGCTGGAACAGCGGAGGCATCGGATCTAAATATGGCTTTGAGATAAAGAGAATTTTACTTGTACCTCACGGAGGCTGGCATAACGACACTATATGCACAGTCGAGATGAAAATTTAAAGGAGAACTAAAATGAAAAATAATGATACTTTTAAGGCATTTCTACTTCCAGTTGCTACCATAGGCATTTTATGCGCACCTATACCAGGGTCGATAGCATTAATTATTATGCTGACTTTAGTAACATTAGCACTTACATCAGATCAAGAAGACGAAAAGCAAACATCAAAAAGTGATAAAAAGAATGAAAACGTAGAGCGAGCTTTCATAATGCTATTTATAACAATTATGGGCGTGCTAGTTGCTATCTTCGGAGCTATGATCATGGACCCTATTATAGAAAATATGGAAAAAAATACATCATCCTATATGCTTTTTAAAGGAGCAAGTATAATAACAAAAATAATAATAGCTTGTATCATAATCTTAAGCATAGCAATCAACGTACACACCATAGTCAAAGGAGGCTCTAATGATAAAGATGATGATGCAAATAATGCTTGAATTTAAAAAGGCCATAGTTATGATAACGCTCCTAATCGCGCTTCTATTTACTTTTAGAGGCGTTATTATAGTAGCTAACATCCAAAACGATCTAGGCATTTGTCAGAATAAATCTCTTATCGTAGAAAAGTTTAAAGAAAGCTTTATTAGCAATCTTGATGACTTTTTACGTCAACCTGTAAACGACTTAACTTCTACAATACAAGGTCTTGCTGTTACATTACTCACAGCTATAATAATTGCGTGGGGAGTAGTTATTTGTCTTGAAATTTTAGATACAATAAAATATATCAAACTTCATAGAAAGGAGATTTTTAAAAATGCCTCAAAACATTAAAAAGAAAACATCCATCTTTAAAATATACTTTTCCTCAAAGAAAATGCTTAGCATATTACTTATCGTAATAGCTGTATACATCTCTTTAAGCATATTTAGCTTTGCCTTCATGCCATGGAATAAGCATACTATAAATATATGGCTTGCAATCTTTGCCCCAGCACTCGTAATACTTACTATAGGATACATCGGATTTATCCTAAGCATGGCCGGCGAAATAATAAAAATAGTAGCAAATAGTTCCTTAAAAATTTTCCGAAGAAAAAACCTTGCATATCTACCTTTAACAAGAGAAGAACTAAAGGATAAGAACATCATCACCATGTATGACTACTTGCTTTTCCTAGATGAGCTCTTAAGACCAAATCTAGGCTCTCATGTAAAGATACCTGAAGAAATCATAGATCGCATGAATGAAGATTTTCATGCCTTTGCTGAATATAAGAATAGATTTACAAGGTATTATGATGCTTATAAAATAGAGTTTAACTTTGGACTTTTAAAAGACATATACGGCGAAAGTTTCTCTGACCATGAATCTATATCTCTTGTCGGAGAAAAGATTTTGCGTGTATATTCCGAAAACGAATGTTCCGGCGTAATACTATCACTTGACCTAATGTATGATCATCCAAAATTGTATGACAATCAGACTAAGAAGCTACTTAAAAGCATTGAGCTTGAAAAACTGTTTGACAATAAAGGCCTGCTTTTAGATCTAAATGATTTTGAGAAACTATCTAAAATGTTTTAGCCATAAAAATACCTCGGTAATATTACCGAGGTATTTCTTTTTATTCCATCTCAAAATCTGACTTAACTTCTGCATCTCCTACATAAGGAATTTTCTGCTTATTAAGTTCTGCCTGAAATTCTGATCTAACTTCCATAAGAGTATTTCCCATCATATTGTAGCCTTTCCAGTAAGCTGGATCATTAATTTTAGGATCATTCCCGGAAAGTCCTACGCCATACTTTTTATCAAACATATTAGCCTCTGCCAAAATAGCATCGCCTGTTTCTAAAAGCTTTTTCTTTAGACCTTCGTTCTGAGAAAACTTAAGACTTAGCGCCTGCTTTAAAATAGCAGCATCCCAACCTTTCCAGACATCTTCTTTAAAATTCTTAACAGTTCTTCCTAGCTTTTTAATAGTAAGAGGGTCAGTTTCTTTTAATATCTTATCTCTTGTCTCAAAATCCTTAAAAAGCACAGCCTTAGACCACATGATAAACTGCTCGCTAGATGTAAATCTAAGCCGTCCTGTAGGAGAAGACTTAGACGAAATCTCAAACGACGTATAAGCAAAATTTGAAAAGTCTTGATAGCCATTATATAACTTTGAATAAAAAGGTATAACTTTCATCAAAGTTTACTCCTTTCCCTTATCACAAACCTTATCAAGATACTCTTCAAGAGCCATCTCAACAATAGCTGTCTTTGGAATACGAGTCTTGTCTGAATACTCATCAAGCCTTTCTCCAAGACTTCTATCCATACTAAACGATCTTAATACAATATCTTTCTTTTTAGTCTTTTTCATAATATTAACCTCCTATCTTTTAAATATTAAAAGTGTCTCATACTCTGTCTTATTCCTACAAAGATGCGACTTCTTAACATCTCCATCTATAGACTCTATATGCTTAAAACCTGCAGAAGATACAGCGCTGATGAAAAGCTCTTTGCATTTCTGATTGCTCTGAAGAGCTACGTACTTAACGCCTTTTTCACTTGCCCTCTTAAATATCTTAGTAATAGCCATCTTAAAATCTTCTAAAGACTCATTTTCAAGACCTAATTCACTATAAATTTCGGTATTATGATACGGAGGGCATGTGATTATAGCATCTGCTTCATAATTATCAAAAATCTCAGCATCACATACATTAAAGCTCGCATCAACGAGTCCATAATCAGCTATCATAGAATCATAACCCTCCTTGAGTTCTGCTCTAATATCAATTCCCTGATATTTAACGCCGTATAAGCAACAAGTAAACATACGTTCACCCCAGCCTGCAAACGGATCAAATACCGACTTTACAGGATACCTCTTTAAAAACTCTTTCATAAGAGTATTATCAAAAACAGTATAAGCTTTTAAAATACCTGCAATAGAAATACCCGAAAGAATTTCTTTTCCGCTAAGCTCATTCATAGATTTACCCTTATAAACTAAACGGTTATATAAAATAAATATTCTAAAATCCACTCTATCTTTAGGCTTATTTTCATTCCACATTTTTATCTCACGTTTGTAAAAACTATCGAACTGATATTTCTTAGCTATTTGACTAACCGAAAAGGAACTATCATAAGACAATATTTTTCCATGATATTTAAAATCAAAATCTTTAAGCCAAGAATATTTCGTCTCATAATCTTTTCCAAGAGGAGATCCCGAACTGAGCCACACCTCAAGATCGCGAAGCTTTAAATCCCAAAAGATTAAGTAATTAAGATTATTACGCTTTGCAAAGTTCCTTTTCTTCACATCAAGCTTAGTCCATACATACAGTGCATTTTCGTAATACTTAGAACCACGCTTACCAAGCCATTCTTCATACTGAGAAGAATCTAGCATGCTATCATCAAATATACATCCGCCGTGCGTCCAGTGTGCATTAAGTTCTATATAAAGATCTAAAGATTTTATATAAAAATCACATATGAATGGATACTTATCGCTATAATACTGATATTCAACATTGTCTCTACCAAAATAATCAATCAGTCTATTAAACATTAGTTTCTCAACATCTGATGTATTTAAAGTACCATTTTCTTTTTTAGTATTTATCTCTTGTCTTTTCCTAGAAAATGCTTTAGATTTTGCATCATCAGATTGACTATAATGCCTTGCTCCATACCTAGCTATCTGCGTAGCCTTACTTTTCTTTTTCTGCTCAGCCAAGACATCAAATCTTGCAGCGCTTTGCATAAAATTAGAAGCTCCATATCTTTCAAGGTTAGTAGTAGCTATTCTACGCTTTCCCTCTTCAGATTCAATATAACTTTTCGCGCCGAATCTTTTGATATTAGTTTCTACGCGTTTTTCGTTCACTTCAAGAAGCTGCATTGCGTTAGAGACACCATATTTTCGTTTTAGAGACGTTTTTAGCGATTCTTTGATATCTTTATCCTGCATAACATTTTCCACGCCATATCTGGCTATTACGGTCTTCTTACGCTTATCACTTCTTAAAGCATATTGTTCTTTAATACATAAAGGGCAGCATGCCTTACTTCTCAGAAGAGATTCTCCCTTAGTAACAAATTTTCCATGCTTAATACAGATAACAGTAATATCTGCCTTTTGTTTTGTAAAGACGCTATCTGTGAAGTCATAGATGCCCTCAAACTTTTGTTTAACCTTATCTATCCAGCTCATATCAATTTCCTTTCATTTATATATGTATTATACCATAGATTTATATAATTGTCTATACAAAAAAAAAAGAGATGATCCAAAGATCATCTCCTGTGAACAGTTATTATTAATTTGACTTGTGCCCATCGCTCCTTTTCTCATTACAAGAACTATCAATACTTCGAGCACTACTTTTCAGCAGCTATAAACTTGCTTATTATTCTTCGTCAAGACCTTAATAGTTAGCTACCTTTCCTTGTTCCGATATTCCTATCATATATTATACTTAGCTGGCTTCTTTGAAGCTTTAACTCTTGATATGCCCCGTAAGCATATAAGGCTTTTCTGCGCAATGAACATACTAAACCTCAAGCTATAGCCCCTTTCATTCGAAGCTTTGTCGGCCGTTTCGGCATTCTCAGCATATATAATGATATCCAGTCCCAAGCTTTGCACCTTTTAGCTTTCGCTTAAACGCACATTGGCTGGATATGACTCCTTCGCATCGTTACACGCTCATTTGAGTCATCAGAATATCAGTTTCGCTTAGAATCAGCGACAATTTGCTATTAACAAACCGAACAAGTCGCACCATTGCCGTTATCGCGATACCATATACACTGGCCATCATTTTTTCCGCTCCGCCCATCGATCTCAGCGCATTATCCGCATTTCGCGCAAGTTCTCTCATTTGGTTGTTCGGAAGCATATTCGTGGCGTTAAAGTAAAGTGTTAATAGATCAGCTTCTGGCTTATCTTCCCAAATAGTCGACTTAGCAAGAACTTCATCATATAGCTTGTTATAGTCATCATTAGACATATTACTATACTCTCCGTTCTTTGCCTTTTTAGCAAACTCGTTAGCAGGATTTTGCATCTTTTTGGAAGTAAGCTGTACAAACATCTGATAGCAGTTGTAAAGCGTTACCTTACCCCATAAGGCGTCTATTTTAGTCTCAAGCGCCTTTGGATCCATATTTGCTTTAGCTGCCTCTATTCTAAGCTCTCTTTCTTCTTCTAAGTAATAGTCTATAAGACCATACGCAGCTCTTTTAAAAGCATTGTTTGCAATATCGATAGGTAAGCCCCTTGCAGGTATATCCTGCATCAGGCTTTTCCCCCGATCCACACCGTACGTACGACTTTCATCATATACGGCGTTCCATCGAGAATTATAATGCCATAAACTCCCGACTTGTGCCCATTACTCCTTCCCTCATTACAAGGGCTATCTACGCTTCGAACACTACTTTTCAGCACCAATTAGACCGCTTATTGTTCTTCGTCAGTCTACTAAATCGCTTGATACCTTTCCTTTTACCGATAATTCTATCTGTACATTAATACTTAGGTCATTGCTTTTCAAAAAGCTACCTTGATAGCGCCTGTAACGCTATACGGATTTTCCCCGAATACAAGCAGTACTCATCCGCAATACCTTTTTGTTTTCATTCGCAATTTCGTCAGCCTATTAGACATTCTAACCATATACTATTTATAGACACCCGGCACGTTTCAATGCCGCCTTTAACGGAATTTCCGCACAAAGCCTGTTTCCATAGCGATGCACGCCGTAGTTTCAGTGTGTTTGTTTCAAGGCGTTACCCTATCATTCCAAACATCGAATTACCAGTTCACAATTTTATTAAATTGTGTAGCTTGTATTAAAGTTACTGTTTACCCATTCATAAAAATCCGATAGATTATTATTCCAAAAAACAATGTAATTTATGCCATTTTTTAAAGCTGTTTCAAACTTTAAAGGATCGCGTATGGTCCATGTATCAATCGCAGATGTATAAGAATTTTTTCTTTTTGAATCTGCTTTTAATTTCCATAGATTTAACTTTTCAACATCTTTAGATGATGAAGCATCAAACCAATGAAGACCGTGAGTCCAGTTAGCATTTAATTCAATAAACAAATCAAATGATTTAATATAAAAATCACAGCGAAATGGATATCTTGGATCCTTATCGTAATGTATTTCAACATCATCTTCCCCGAAAACGTCGCATAATATTTTATACATCTTAGCTTCAGGTATTGATTTTCCTACATTACCGTTTTTCTTAGCTGATTCCCATTGCTTATCCCGAAACTCTTGCTTTTGCATAGGACTCGCAACACCATATCTATTGATGTTCGTTTGTCTTTGTTTATCATACCTGCATTTTGGGCAGCCCTGGCATCCAGAACTTCCTGTCTTAATATGCTTGGCAGGAGTTTGTTCAAACTCTCCATGCTTTGGACAAATGATCTTTACTAAAGTCCACATATCCTTATAATCAACCTTTGAATAATCATAGTTATCATCAGGATGCATACTTTTTGCACGTTCTATAAACATTTCCTGCGTTACTGTAGCATTTTTTCTGCAATCGGGGCATCCCTGACCTTGCAAATGCTTAAACGGTTTTTGCATAAATGAACCATGCTTTGGGCAAATGATTTCAACTTTAATTCTAGTATTCACCCAATCAACTTTTGAATAATCAAATTTTCTATTATGAATGTTATTAGATCTTTCTATAAATGCTGATAAAGTAACTTTCGGTGCCCCCATATTATAAACCAACCTTTCATGTATGTTTTTATAATATGATTATACCACAATAAGCTAAAAAAGTCAAACGCATTCGGCCACACCGGATCGTCGCCCCCATCTACTGGGAAGAATACTTCAGCAATATTCGTAACGTACATCGCTGTTTTTGTAAAGTCTCCTTCTCTTGCTGCATTAGCAGCCATTAATAGCGGGTTATAAATATCCGTGTTCATACTGTTAATAAGGTTAAACTGGACAATTTGAAAATTCCTGTAAGTACCTGCCACATAAAATGATTGCAAAAGCTCCCCTTTCGGGTCGTTTATTACCATGTTATTAGGCTTTCTTTCTCTTGTCCACATATCTATTGTTGGATTTATAATAGTTTGGCCTTTTCCCGCTCTGGTTATGGCAAGTACCATAGTATTCACAGGATCCGTATCAACTATATAAGCTCCGGCAGGTCTTTGCTTCTCATAGGTAGGTAATACCCAGTCGCCGTTCACAAGATCTGCAAGAGTGTCATAATCTTTAAGCTTATCTCTATTCTTGTTTCCCGGATTGTAAGGAACCTGCGTCGGATCAAAATACTTTCTAAGATTCTTATCTTTAGGAAGTCCTGATGCATCAAATAATGCTTCCATGAAATCCGTATCGAACATAGGCTTTTTCTCTACAATAGCATTTCCGCTACTATCGTAAAGTACCTCATCCTTTAGATACTCAACGTCCCCATCCTCATCAAGAATATCTTCTTTTGCTCTTACACTTTGATCTATCTTCTTAATGCCTTTATTTTGCACAGCCATATGCGATATCATAGATGATACCTGCACATTAGAGTGTGCACCGGCATCTGGGAAGAAACTGAACTTAGCTTGAACTTCTTCTGGAAGAGCGATATGCTGATCCCCATGATACTGATTGATATCAGTCGTATCTCTCATAAGGTTCTGCGCTGCTAAATTCCTAAGAAGTACCTTATAGATAATAGAAAAAACTAAAAGCCCTATAAGCGGTACAAATAAGAATTTCACGAGCGTCGGTCTTACTACCCAGTAGGATAAAGATTCTTCCTTTTCGCTTTGAATTTGTTCCTTTCTAAACTCAGGATCCTTCATCTGCTTTTCATGCTCAGCCCTTCCTACAGCATACCATTCAGGTTCTGGAACATCTTCAGCCTTATCGTATAGCCCTCCTATTTGTTTTCCAGTCTCATCCTTTTGATAATACTTGTTAACCATAACAGGGTTCCCTTGACTATCCGTCGCAAAATCAGTAGTTTCTCCGATGTAGTTATAAGGGTCTTTTGCCTCATAATGCATCTTTTGATCTACATCTTGATTTTGGGATTGTGTTGTAGATGCGTCAGAATTTCCTGAGTTTATTTTATGAATACCAAACTGCATCATACCTATCAAACCCCAAGCAATTACCATCATCAGTAAAGCCACAATTGCTGCTATGATTTTTCGGCTAGTAGGCGATAGTTTTTCTTCAATACTTGATCGCTCTAGCTGCTGGTCCTCATAAACATCACGAAATTGCAAGGTATCGTTATTAGTGCGTTCTGATAATACTTCCCAGTTACGCTTACGCTTCTTAATAGGAACTTGCTTTTTCGCTTCAGCCTTAGAGGCTTTCTTTGCATTAAACTTTTTCAATATACACCATCTCCTTTCCTTTAGGTATATAATCGAAGAGCCTGCTAAGAACTCACCGGGAACGTCCATCTTAGTAGGCTCTCCAAATTTTATATAAACAGATTACTCAGCAGCAGGTGTTTCCTGAGTAGCTTCTGACTGAGAAGGCTGTTTGTTAGTGTTGTTTCTTTCAGCCTTTTGCTGCTCATACTTCTTTTCGAGCTTTTCGAGTTTCTGCTTATATTCTGCTTCAATCTTAGTTGTTGCATCAGACTTCATCCTATCAACATTGATATGACTTCCGATTAGAGCACCAAGCATAAGCGATGCACATATTGTGATGATCACAAACGCAACTGTTATAATGCCAGCCTTCTTGTGAACGGCCTGCATATGTCTATTCTGGTCGATAAGAGCTTCGTTTTCATTCTTAAGAGCTTCGATACGATTTTTATATGCTTCGTCTTTCTTACTATCAAGTTCACCGTATTTATCAGCCATAGCCTTAACAGTATCCTGCAATTTATCGTTCTTAAGATACTCATCATTAAGCCTCTCATCGTATTTTCTACGAGTTTCCTCTAGTTCAAGGTCGTATTTCTTGCGAGTCTCTTCAAGATCAGCTCTTAGTCTATCAGTAGTAGCTTCAAACTCTTCTCTCTGAGCCTTAACTACTGCCTCATGCTCCTTTGCCAAAAGCTCAGCTTTATTTGCACGAGCCTGTTCCTCAGCAAGAACATTAATGCGAGCAATATCATCGCTCTTATGTGATTCGAGGAACTCTTTAATTTCAGACTGTCTTCTATCGAAAACTTCCTTTTCCATATCCATATAGCCTGCATAAACTTCTGAAACCGTGCTTAAAATCTCAGAAACGCCTGCATCAAAGAGCTTACTTGCCTCTTCTTTTCTCTTGATGTTAAGGTCTCTTAAAGCTCTCTCGCGCTCACCATCTATCTCTGACATAACATCAATTTCTACTTTCTGAAGGTCGCTCTGAAGCTGCCTTGTAAATCTGTTGCGATAAGCAGTTTCAGCACTAACTCTTGCAGATTCTCCAGCATCCTTAACACTTTTCTCAAAGTTATTGCTAATCTCTTCTCTCTTTTCAGCAACTTTGCGAATTGCTTCGCCGCTCTCTTTTGAGAAATTCTCCTCAAGCAAATTCTTAGCCTTGCCGTACTTAGATTCTGGATCCATATCTGACATCTGTGCTCTAACCTTTTCTGCATGGATGCTTAAAAGATTAGATAGCAAAGTCTTAGTCTCAACTATACAGCTATTATGAAGACTGTTGATCTCCTCATTTGCAGCCTTTGATATCTCATTAAGATATCCGTTGAGCCAGCCTTCGCTTCTGTTCTCATCAAAAAGTGCAAATCCGCTTTCTGTTGAGAAATTAGCATCATATAGATCAGGAGGCGTTGTAAGGTTAAGATCGTTAGGATAGAAAACTCTTGCAATAGCTTCTTTGTACTCCTCTTTGCTAATCGTGGCATCAGGCTCAGGAATTTCCTCATTATCTACCTCATTATCAGGCTCAGATGGCGCGTCGAGCTCTGAAGAATCTTCCTCATTATCTTCTTCCGGTTCTGAAACAACCATATCAGGTGAAACATCATCATCATCTTCTAGATCACCATTTGCTTCATCCATCTCAAACTCATTATCATCTTCACTAGCTCCCTCGTAAGATGCCTCATCATCACCAAACGGTGCTTCATCATCTTCTATGATAGTATCTTCCTCTTCAGGTGACTCTATTTCTTCTTCTTCCTCAGAACCAAGAAACACATCTATTCCCTCGCTTGCTATGAACTTAATATCATCATAGTTTAACTTCTTATCTGTTTCAATAAGCTCGCCATCATCAGTGATATATGCAAGAGTATATTCTGCCCCTGTAAGAAGCCCAAAATCTTCGATATTTGATATGCTAGCCTTATCTAATATAAGAAATAGCTTATCATTAAGAAGCATATCGAAAGTAGCATACGATGCTATTCTTCCTGACCTAAGCATTTCGATGATGCTGCCCTTATCTTCATTAGACCTTGCTTTCTTACCAAAACCTCCAACAAACTCCGCATCAAACAAAGCTCCTGCATAAACAGTTCTTCCATCCTTTTGCGTTACACAAGGCTCCACGCCTTTCATAAAGTCTATTACTGTACCTATAACAGACTCATCTAGTACCGCAGCAAGAGAATCCTTCTTTTTCTTTCTAGAAACATCTCCCAAGACGCTTTCGCTAGAATTAACTTCTGGTGCAATTTCCTCTGCACCTTTTTTCTTTCTTCCAATTCTCATGAAAAATACCTTTCCTTTCCCTTTAATTATGACTTTGAATATATACCAACTTCAACATATGCTTTTGATTTAAGCTGATGCTTATTATCAGACTTAAGATCGCCTCTAACCCGTATACCTATATACCTAACATGCGGGTTTTCATTAATGTATTTAGCAAGTGGCGTTGTAACCTCTTTTTCTATTCTGCTAACTACTGATCTAGCTCCACCTGCATCTGAATCTGTGCTAAGCCTGTCTTCAACTAGATACTGAACAAGTTTTGCATCCATAACAACTTTTACGTTATGAACTTCCAAAACTCTATCAGAAAGCTCTTTTAGCTTCATCTTAACGATTTGCTTCATCGTATTGGACGATAATGGCTGAAACGGCACGACGCAGTCTATACGTCCTAAAAACTCAGGAGGAAACTTATTACCACCGTCAACACTCATAAGAGACTTTCTGATAAGAGAATCAAGCTCCTGCATCTTCGCACCAGATCCTCTATCATCGACGTTATATTGAGCTATCGTCCTATAGATTTCCGAACCTGCGTTTGTAGTAAGAACCACATAAGCGTTTGTAAACGAAACTTCTCTATTGTTTCTGTTTGTAAGTCTTCCATCATCTAAAACCTGAAGAAGAAGCTTAGTAACAGCAGGTGCTGCTTTTTCAATCTCATCAAGCATTATGATAGAATAAGGATGCTCCCAAACTCTTGTACTTAGCAAATCCCTAAACCTCTCAACAGATTCATCTGTTGCATACTCTGTCATATCAAACCTGATAAGCCTTCTGATATCTCCAAAGAGAATATTAGCTAGCTGCTTTGTCAGCTCCGTCTTACCTGTTCCGCTGGCACCTGTAAAAAGAAGCGTAGACATCGGTTTTGTCTTGTTATTAAGATCTGCAACGCATAACTGAAGTCTTGCCTCTACAACGCTTGTAGCATATTCCTGAGCTATGACTTTTTCGTCTAGCTTTCTCTTAATGCTTGAACCATCAACATTAAACGCGATGTTAACGTCTTCAGACTCCTGGATAACATCTGCTAAGAGATGTTCATCTAAAGCCCTTCCCGAATATCTATGCCATCCGACCATAGAGTCAAGCACTAAGATGCTTTTTCTAGGCTGGCTATTTGCAGGAATATATCTATTCGTATACTCATAGATTCTCTTAAAAAGGTTATCCCCTACAAATTGATCCAAAACCCCGTAGCGTTCTGCCATACCTCTTAAAATAGCCACAGTAAGTTTCTCATCAGGTTCTGGTATGTTTATTCTCTGAAGTCTTTCAACAAGAGGCTGGTTAGCTGAGATATACTTAGTAAATTCTTCCAAAGTAGTAGCAGCTAGTACCCTAATACCTCTGGTTCCTGAATCTGCTAAAAGAGGCTTAAGATCTTCTATCGCAGCTTCTGAAACACCTATTATCTTATGAAACTCATCCATAAAGAGAACTATTTCAACGCCTTCATCCGAAACGACCTTTGCTGTCTCATCAAATAGCATTTTTAAATAAGCTCCAAGCTTTTGAGACCCTGCGTCAGCTATCATAAGAGAGATATTAACATCTAAATAAAGCCTTTTCTCATCATCCTTCATAGCAGCTTGAACAGTTGCTGTCTTACCAGATCCTGCAGGTGCTAAAAGTATTACGTTACAAAGCTCAGGGCGGCTAAACGCTGCCTTGATAGATGCTATTTGCTTTTCTCTGCCCAGTATCTCACGCTCAGCAGGCTTTACTCTACTTGCATATTTTATAAGGTAAGGGTATTTACTTTTATCAAACCCTAAATCTTGCATTTAATTAACCATCTCCTTTTCCGTATTTTATGCTTATTATAGCATAAAAATGTTCATAAATCAAACTTATTCCTTAGATTTAAAATCCCTTTCAAAGAGCAGCTCTAAAGCCTTTTCAACAGTTGCTGTCTTTGACATTTTAGTCTTTTCAACGTATTCATCAAGCTTATCGGCAGTAGCCTTATCAAGCTTGCAGTGAAGTGTTTTATAACTTTTAATTGATCGCGACATAGCACGCCTCCTTTTCTTTCAATTTATATGCTAATTATACCACATTTTACAACACTTTTCAACATAAATATAAATAAAAAAAATATCACTCTTAATTTAAGAGTGATATTTTCTAATCGTTATACGATCTTATAGAGCTGGCTCTTCCATCTCTACTACAGCCTGTGCTTCAACACCTGCTTTTTCAGCACTTAGCTGAGCTTTACGCGCATCTCTGACTTCCTTAGCAGTCTTAGTGCGCATTGCCTGATTCTCAAGAACCTTTGGTCCAAACTTTGATGAAGTTGTTGGGCCTATAGGCTGCTTTGTGTTAACCACAAGCTGTCCTTTGCTATTCACCATAAGTGATGCGTTAATACCAACCACAGTAGCGTTCTCAGTCTCAAAAGACTTCTTTCCAGCAGCCTTTTCGATCATTTCGATCTGATCATTTGAATAGTACTCTCTGTGTGATACATAAGTTGGGCGATCCTTATCTGTTGGGTTTGGATGTGTAACCTCAGAACTTGAGAGATAAGGGTTTGTGTCAAGACCTTCAGAAGGCTTCTCAGGATTGTCACCCTTGAGAGATGGATTCTTTAGTCCTGCATAAGACTGGTCCACCTGGAATGTGATCCAAGCGCCCTTTCTTCCCGACTCAGGATTGCCTTTTTCATTGAAAATCACGCCGTTCTTGTGAATTTCCCCTATTAGGTTTACTTCTTTCAAAGCACCTTCACCTTTTAGTGTTGCCATATCAGTGTCCTCCTTTAAATAAGACTTTCTAAAACGAAAGGAAGATAGGTAATCATTCCCTTTCAAAAATAACTTTGTAAAACAGAAAGGTTTTGTTTCACGCTTACATCTTATAATACTTGTAGCAGTTTGTCAAGCACTTTTTTATTAAAATCTTATAAAATTTTACTGATCGCTAGCATCAAGTTCCGGAGCTAACTCTAAAAGTTCTTCAGCAGTATAAAGGTCATCATAACTTCTTACAGGCTTAAAACCAAGCATAAGCTCTGCAATTTCTTCTTCGGTAAGACCATATAGACCTTCTAAATGCTCAGGATACCTCTTCTCAGGAGCCTCATTTATAGCATTTTCAGTAAGTATTGAAAGAAGAACGCGTTCCTTCATAAGATCTGCATACCTATTAACTTTTAAAACAGCTTCGATATCATCAAGCATCCCTAAAAGGTTTTGCCTAAAACTTAAGCAGCACTTACCGTAGTCTTTTACTTTTAATTTAGATAATGCCTCATCATATCCGTAGCAAGCTCTTAAAGACCTTGCAATATCTCCCGTAGATGCATCAAGATCTACGCCCCCCGACATAAGCTCCTGCGTAATAAGCATATCGACATCTAGGCTATCCCCGGAAAGACTTCTACATAAAGACTCTTTCTTTATATCAAAAGACCAAACGATATCCTCTATAGTCTTTTTCAGACCCTCTAACTTTTCCATAGTTTCTCTACTTAGCATAACTAACTCCTTTCTAATTACCAAAATCTTGACTATCTATAGCCATTTTAACAGCAAGCTTCATATCTGTAATGAAATCATGATCAAGCGAAACTGTAGTGCCTTTATGCTTTCCGCCAGACCTTTTTTTACGATTTTCCAAAACAGGTTTTGACTGTATTCTATCAGCAAATTCTTTCATCACCTGAACATCCTTAATAGGTAGTTCCAATGCGTATTCCATCTGTCCTGACTTATCCATATACTCAAGAGCTCCAGCAAGAGCTTCACTTCTTGCAGCCGCGGCCGCTACGAAATTATCAACATTTAACTTCGCAACTTTTGCATCGTATGGAAAATCAAAAGCTAAGTGATGAAGATCTAGCGCCTTAACATCATCAAAGTCATAAGCTATTTCTTTTCTGACATGCACTCCCTTATCATCGACATCAAGGCACATGCACCTATCTTCAAGATGCACTTCAAAGGTCTCAACCATTTTATCAAAGGTTTCTTCCATGAGGTTTCTTCTGTTAACAAGAATATCTTCGTCTAAAACCATATAAGATCCGCCCTTCATATCATACACATCAAGACCGTATTTTTCTGCGTTTTCTGGTTTCATTCTCTTCATACCTTTATCAGCTATCATAAGGTCCATTCGTCTAAGCTTATCGAAGTAGTCGCTAACCTTAGCGAATTCTTCCTCATAGCTGTCGCTAGGAGGCAAAAAACGCAGGAAATAAGCGTATTTAGCCATAAGCATAGCATTATATTCCTCTTCTAATTTATAGAACTCATAAAGTGGTTTTGAGTCTTCTACAACCTCATCTCTTTCAATAGCGTCTTCATAAGCCTCTACACGCTCTCTATACTTGTAACGCTCTTTTCTATGATGCGAAAGTCTAGCTGAGTAAGACCTTAATTTAAAGCCGAACTCTACCATAGGGTCCGTCGGAGTTAAATCCGAAAGGTCATCGTAGTCCATAGACATTATATCAAGCATAGGCGTTCTAACTGTTCTAAGATGATCAGGAACTTGTTTAAGCATCTGATAAACACCGTTCATGCAGTCTTCGACAAGCCTCTTTCTACCCTCTGCTAAAAGTCTTCTATAGTCTGCACCGCTTAAATCTTCTCTAGAGATTTTTTCCTTTGCATAAGCATCTATTTCCCTAATAGCTATATCGTAACCTGAATCAGGAAGCTCAAACACTCTCTCAACATACTCTCTTACAATAGCATTAGCTTTCTTCATCTCTGCTCTATTAGTGCTAGCTCTCCAAAGCCTCTTATCATCAGGAAGACAAGCTATAAGTATTTGAGGAACACCTCTTGCCGCCATAGTCTCATGCGTAAACTTTTTAACAAAACATCTTACATTACGTCTGTCAAACGCTACATTAATAGCTAAAGTCCTAAGAGGGCTCATCTCATCAAGCGACATATCTATATTAGCTCTAAGAATTCTCTTATCGTTTTCGGAGAGCTTTCCTTTTTGAGTTCCGTCTTTTGTAATTCTACCCCTTCCTTTATCAATCATGCATAAATGGCAGTGAACGTGCAAGGTATCAACTTGAAGAACCCCGACCCACTCAAGATCGCTGAACTTCTTGCCCATTTTTTTCATGCCACTCATAATAGCTTTTCTAAGCTTCATCTGGTCGATATTTCCTCTATAATCGCCTTTTTCTTTAGGCTCAAAATCAGGCTCTACTATCCCGTGTTTCTTTAGATACTCAAGATCAAAAGAAAGAACTGTCTTAATAGCTGTCTTACCATCATCAAAATGCTTTTGGATATCCTTTGACATTCTAGCAACTTTGTTATGAGATAGTGATATATCACCATCATCAAACTTACCGGTTGCTCCAAAAGCAACTCCTCCATTACCTTGAGCCTTTTTCATTCCTGATTTAACCCCGGAGACACTTCCATGACTTTCTGTAGCTTCCCTTCTTAACATATACCTTTGAATAAAAGCATCAGCATCTTCAAGCCTTACAGGGGCAAGGTCTTCAGTGGCACCATCTCTTGCCATATACCTGAGCACATAACTTCCAGGAGTACCTCCACGCGAGCCGCCTCCACCTTTGTGCTTTATTGAGTACTCACTAACTATAACGATATTTTGTTTTAAACCCATTTAAGCACTTCCTTTCTGTAATCTTTTTAAAAACAAAAGGTAAGACTAAAAGTCCTACCTTCTCTTTATTGTAAGGAGACCGCTCATCCTTTCAATCATTTAAAATGACGAAAAATCTATAAAGCTTTCCTGTTTGCCCTCATTTTCGAAGAATCTTTCGTCTATTTCTTTCCTTTCAGGCTCTGCTTCTATAACCTCTGAAACATCATCTATTACTGGAATCTCATCAGGCTGATCTAATGACGCAGCATCTTCAGAAGCCTCTATTCTTTCGATGATTTTAGGCTCTACCCGAGTATCGTATATAACTTCCATCTCATCAGGCTCTGCGGTAACTTCAGGTTCTATTGCCTCTACTTCTTCTACTTCAGGCTCTTCATCGAATAGCGCCTCTGACTCATAATAATCGACATCGTAATCGTCGAAGATATTATCATCAAAATCCAAAGTAAAATCATCAGTCTTCTCGGCATCTGGTGAAGAGAAAAGTGCACTCACGTTATAGCCATCAGATGCATCCATAGTGAGAAGATGTGAGTTTGGAATATCTACAAAAGCAATCGGGATTCCGTCAGTTGGTATAAGAGCGACATCGCAGCTTGACTGAAGTTTAATTTCACTGTTATAAAAAGCATCATCACAATCGAAATTAGCTGTGAAAAGACCTTTATCAACAGCAGCCTTTATTTCCTCATCGGGCATATAATAAACTATAGTTGCCGAAATACCGTCGCCTTCATCGAACTTAAAACCAGTAATATCTGATACTACATTTCCCTTATCATCAGTTACATCACCATGCAGCTCTGTAACGCGTCCTAGCATTTCTATATAAGGCCTGCAAGGAAGATTTGGATCTGCCGAAGTGTTGAAATATCTTGTTGCTATAGCCGGTTTAAAACTTATCGTCATAGGACAGTCGTTGTAAAATTTAAGATGTTTATCCTCAAGCCTGTTACTCATAGTAAAAAGTCTATGGGATGTTTTGAGTCCTGGTATTATCATAATACCTCTCCTTTCTATTATACAAAAAATTATTTATCAGTAGGCTCTTTAGCCTTACGAGCTAAAACAAAACGATCGCTTACCTTACCGCTTACTTTCCATACATAGCGATACAAAATCATCATCAAGATGAAAAGACCGGTAGTCATAACTGCTAGCGGAAGTATCCAAAGGCTAATCATAGATCCCCAAAACATATCTTGAGGAACTCCTTTTGAAAGACCTAAGCCTTTGATATTCGTATGAAACATCGCAGCAGCCATCTTAGGCGTAATATCAAATACAAACGCTGTAAAGCTGATATATACGAAAAATGCCATAAAAGCTCTTCGAAATAGCCATGCTATTATTTTATAACGAGATTTAACTTCTTTTTCTTTTAGTTCTTTTTTATTCTTCATTTTCAAACCCCTATCTTATTACTACTTAAGAAGCGTATATGCTTCAACACTTAATATCTGATGATCTGAATTTGTACTATATACAAAAGCTACATCATTTGATACCGTAGCACCTTTATTATTACTTGAACCGACTGTAACCACTGTGTAGTAAGTGTACGTATCTCCATCTATGCTCAGCACAGTGCTTTTCATGCTTGTAAAAAGCATATTAATCTTCTTAGAATCGATCTCATTAAACATTAGGCCCCCTGCTTTAAAATCAGATACTTCTGGCATAAACTGAGTTAAAAAGCTTGAGCTTTCCGAAATCTTATACTTCTTAATGACATCAGATCTTGCGGCTTTATACTCTGCCGAAGAAGACCATGTTGTGACGCTCTTGATGAACTTCTCGCAGGCTTTGTCGTCTCTTTCGACTCTTAGCTTATCAAGACCTGTCATCTCTTCATTAACGGCATTTTCATCGTTCTTTTGACTAGCTTTTAAGGTAGCTAGCTTATTATACTGCTCGCTCATAGAAAGTCTAGCAGACTCTGCTCTTTTAGCATAAGACTTATGAATCATACTAGAAGCTCCAAGACTGACAAAAAATATAACAGAGCAAATAACTATTGCTAAAACCTTATGATAAAACTCTTTACGATTATCGTGTTCCATAATAAGCCTCCTTAATTTCCCTGCTGCTTGAGATATTCTCTAGCATCAACTTGAGCTTGACCTTCTTCAGGAGTAATAGGTTGCTCGTAACCCTCGCTAACCTGAAGCTTTTCAATAAGTTTCTCAAGACCTTCTCTTTTTGTAAGACCACTGTCGTTTGTCGGATTAACGTAGTCGTATCCTGCTCCAGTTAACCTTGTTTCAAAATCAGAAAACTTATCAAGCTTAGCGTTATACTTTGCCGTAGTTACTGCTAGGATTTCCTTTGAGTTATTAGCTCTGCAAATCCACATAACATCTGTAGTATCGCCTGCAAACTCATAAGTAGCTCTCATAGTCCACACAGCCTTCTCATCAGGCTTATTAATCGTAAACCACGGAGTCTCTATACCTGACTGACCGTTAGCGCTATAAGCCATAAGATCCTTTGCATTCTTAGCAAGAGCTTCTGAATCATTCTTATCAATGATGCTATATCTATTCTGAAGTACCTCTATAGCTTTTCCTGAAGTAGATAAAGCTGTTAAGTTCTTATAAACATCTTCTTTTTTAATAGGCTCTGTGTCCTTCATATTAGATATATCAGACTTTAAAGCGTTTATTTTAGTAGTATATTCTCTAACCTGAGCCTTAGATTTGCTAACATCGTATTTGGCATAAGCTACCGATCCGATGGAACCTATTATAAGGGCAGAGCATACCATAATAACAGCTAGGTTTTTAGGTAGTTTCTTTTTAGACATTTTATCCATACCTCCGTATATAAAACATTTGATATATGAGCATATTATAACACGGCTTAACAAAAATTGCAAGCCGTGAATATTAAGTTTATTATATTTTATTTTGCTCCTGCTCCAGCATCTTTATACTTAGAGCCTTTATCAGGCTTAACGCATCTAAAGACTATATAATCGCCTCTAGGATCTGCGTTTTGCTGATAGCCTTCTACAGAGCTATCTGCTCCTGGAGAACGCTCGCAATAAGATGCGCTGACTGATAAGCCGGTATTATTAGGATGATACTTTATCATAGCCTCTTTTCCTATGTAAATCATCGTATGACTCTTATGTATACACACATCTCCTGGCTGAAGCTCACTAGGACTCATCTTAGTAAGATATCCGACTTTCTTCCACTTAGACGATGTCTGAAGATATGAAAGCTGAGTAGGACAGTCACTGCTAGGATATGTCTCATCAGTACCTGACCATCTAATAGCTGTCGCTACACCAAAATCGCAAGACTGGTATATAAGGCCACTTCCCCAAATATTATCGTGGACTCTTCTATAAAGAGCTGTTCCGTCATTACCCTTTGCCTGATCTGCTGTATCCCACGCATAAGATGATGCTGCAAGAGCTGCTGAAGAGTTATCATACTTCTGAGAACTCTTACACTTAGTTAGTGCCTTATGCGTTCCTGCATCTGTTGCTTTAAGACCCATATTAGTGGCTAAGTCTAAAAGGCTTCTAGCCTTAGCTGTATCAACATTCATGCTAGAAAGTTTTCCTGCCCAAGACTCTGCAAGACCTAATCTTTTTTCCATTGCGTTTTGCGTATTACCCTCAAAATGCTGAGAAAAATATCTTCCGCACTCTCTAGGGCTAGCTCCTGCCGTATCGCTTTTATATCTTGCCCAAAAGTCTTTATAACCTGTAGGAGAATCTCCCTTAGCTATCATATAAGCTATTTGAAAATCTGCTGTGTGCCACTCCATATTATTCGCCTGGGCAACATCCATAAGAGCTTTAGCGTTACCTGCTGTCCACTGGGCAAGACCTATACCGGGGTACATCTTGCCGTCCTTTGCCGTATAGCCTCCTGGATTTTTAACAGGACCACCTGATCCTGTAAAGCCTCCATATTGCCTTGACAAAGGACCTCTTGTATAAGCATCAAGGTCTGATAAAGCTGCTGACTTTCTAGGACCTGTGACTGAGTATCTCTCATCACTTATGCCTTCTACGCTTGTAGTATCTATGCCTGATTCTGCGCTGAAATTACCTAAAACTCCAGCGACCTGATTCTTATCAAGACCATATGTTGCAAGCACCGAGTAAATAGTCTCTGCATTTTGCATTTGAGCCTCTGATGCATCTACAGAATCTGCAGCTCTTGCATATTTAACATCTTTATTACAATCAGTAGCTATGAGATTGCCTTCTCTAAGAGAAGTCTGATTAGTAGCAACTAAAACAGTTCCAACGCTGAAAAACAAAACCGATCCTGAAACTGTAACAGCTATTATGGCTGTAGCTATGGTTGTTCCAAGAGCGCCAAGACCTAAAGCACTTCCAACAGCAGCCCCTGCTCCTGCGAAAAAGCCTGCAATTCCTGATGCAACAGAAGTAATAGCGCCCCACGCCGTATTAAGAGCTTTGAGTGCTAGACCTAAAGTATTTGCTAAAAATCCTCCTGCAGAAGCAAGTGCTGTAGTAGCAGCACCTGTTAGCATCTTAGATAGTACTAAAAGCTTTGCTATCATACCTACTCCGTGAGCAGCTTTTGCACCGCCTATAGCTTTTAGAGCACTACCTTGCTTTTTAGAGTCATCACCCTCGGCCTTTGTCTTATTATTATCCTTATTAGGATCTGTGGCAATAGCGCCTTCGCTAAACTTATCCACAGGTGCTTTTCCTATCATACCGCTTTTCTGCTCTGGCATCACGCCACCCCTCCTTTATTTTAGTATAACTGAATTACCTTATCACTTGTGTTTATTGTCGTAGTATCTTTTACGATATTAGAATATGTCTCAGCCTCTAAAAGCTTAAACAAAAGTTTGGTCTGATATTCCTTCTTATCGTTGTAATACTGTCTCCAAGCCGCTGTCATATCCTGAACATCTTCGTTATAACCTTTATATCTTACGTTTTCACTACCTGCTGTATCTTTGAGAGCTGTGCCATCTTCAAGAAGCCAAGTGTATGAATTTATATCAAATTCATTTTCTGATGACTCTTTATACTTCATAGTGAAATACTGCTCCATAGATAGACCTGGGGCCTCTTTAGATATAAGGCTCTTTAAATATCCCTTAGAAACAGAACCTTCAGTCCAGTCAAAATCTACTCCGCCTTTTACAGTACTTCCAGCAACAAACTTATAAGTTTTATTGCCATCTGAATCCTTAGTTTCAATAATCTTATCGCCGCTGATAATAGACGGTCTAGCTTGTTTTTGTATCTTATCGCTATTAAACACACGATTTTCTTTCTCTTCGATGTTATTTAGATCAAGTCTTAACTTCTCAACCTGATCATTAAGTAACTTATGTACATCTTTTTCAACAAAAGCTGTGACAGAACCATCATAAAGATCCTTAGCTGTTGGAATTTTATTCCCCTCAAGACATTTCAAAATAATAGCGTGGCCTGCTCCTGGGTTAAAATAAACTCTAAACTGATCATATTTTGAAAAGCTTGCATCAGATTCCTTGCTTGATGGCGTCTCGGAATTACCTGTAAGCTCTTTATTAGCTCTTACTGTAAGATCAAGCACCTGAGACTTAAAACCGTCTGCGTTCGCTAAATATATACCCATATAACCTGTATTACCGAACATATAGATGCTTGCTGATGGTCTACTCCTAAGAGCTGCATCATTTCCCTTAACATTAGCTGATGTTAAAAATAGCTGATAATTCTTCGCATCTATAGACATATTAGCTGTACTATCAAATTTAATAAGAAGTAAAGCTTTAGAGCCATCTTTACTTTTAAATACACCTTCAACCTTACCATTTTGCTCTGAGAGCGATGTTTTAAAGTTTGTGGTATATATTGCTTTATTTGTAAGTTCAACCGACTGCTTGTTTAAATAAACCTTAAAGCCAAGAGCCGTGACTATTAAAAACACTGTCATTAAAAATATTAAAAGGACACTAAATATTTCCATTCTATAGTGCCTTCTATTTCTTAGCATTTTAAAGAAACCAACATTGTTCTTCATCAATTCCCTCCTCCATATTTATATAAAGACAAAATCCCTCTGATCCTTACAAGGCCCTCGCTATAAGCTTAAGACCTCGCAAAAACTCAGAGGGAAATCTCATCGATTACCTGAAAAGCGGAAGCATGTAAATCGCATTTCCTCCCAGCTCTTCAAGCGTCTTTTTACCGCCCGATGCGATGTTAGAAACGAATGTAAATCCGCCTACCATGAAAGCTCCACCAAGAACTAGCAAGAGAATAACGATTGCCCAGTTTGTCTGAACCTTACCATGAGACATAAGTCCGTGAGCTGCTTTCCAAACAGCTGCAATTACCATCACAACACCTATTAGAATAACTACAAGGCCTCCCCAGCTCTTAATAGTTGATGTTGCGTTTCGAAGAAACGTACCAACATCCCAATCCATTGTTAATGCCACTATAGCTCTGTTTAACATATGATTGTCCTCCTTTCCTAGAGAATAATAAAACTTTGAAAAAACTGTTCTCCCAAAAAGAAGAACAATATGCATATTATTTAAGTTTATTATACTCAAAAACACCTAATTTGTCAAGTATTTTCGATTAAAAAACTTTGATAAATGAGGGGAAAGGAAAACACCTCTCCCCATCACATTTACTTCTTATCTGTAGGCTTTTTCATCTTGAAAAGTCTCTCATCTGACATAAGCTCTGACATGCTGTGATATTCTTTTCTTCCGACAACAGCCTTTCCTTCTTTTGCAAACTGGCTCTTAGCTCTTGCAAAGTCTCTAACGCCGCGCTGATACTTCTGAGTCTGACTCTGGAAAACCTGATTATCAGCTTTCTTAGGAACCTGCTGAGTCTGAGACTGCTTCTCCACTCTCTGAGGAACATCTTTTGACATTGCCTCTCGTTTAGCAGCAACCTTAGTGCTAGCATTTCTTGACTTACTTCCCGCTTTTCTGACATCGTTTGCTCTCTGAGCTGCCATTCTAGAGCCTTTAGCCATCATCTTAGTGTTTCCAGTCTTAGCTCCCATGCCTGCTATAACAACGCCGCCCGCAGCTTTTGCGCTACCTTTAATCTTATCTTTACGAGCCTGCTTTTTAACTTCCTTAGTTTCCTTATGCTGAGCCTCTTGCTCAAGAGCTGACACATCGCCAGTGAGCGACTTCATGCGTCTTTCTGTAGCAAGATCTTTCTCCTGCTTCTTAGAAGCCTTAGCATCGTCTGCTGACAAACTCTTTGCAGAATTCTTATCATCTGATGGTCCAGGAAGTGCTTTAAGGTCTTTTAGTGACGATGCTCCTTGCGAATCTAAAAGTCTTCCTGCATTAGTCTCAAAGTTTGCTCTAGATGCAGAGTCCTTACCATCCTTCATAGAATCAGTATCTACGCCTGATCCTCCGAACATCCTCTCAGGGTCTCTTTCCTTATTAACAGCACCCATAAGACCCTTAATACCGTCATTGAGACCTTCTGTACCCGCTGACATCATCTTTGCACCTGCAGCCATACCGATACCTGACTTAAGACCATCGCCTGCAGCCTTAAGACCGCCTTTTACTTTTTCTCCTGCTGTAGGAGTATTAACTACTGATGCACCTGCTCCCTGACCGCGCTCAAGGCCCGGTGTAAAGAGTCTATCCATCATATCTCCCATATAGCCATCCATTGCTTTTACGACAGCTTTTCTCCATCTTAGAGCTGATATCGTAAAGAAGATATTAAAGAATATCGTAAAGATTAAAGCTGTAGTTGTGATGGCAAATGGCGCTGCCGAAAAGGCGTTAGTTGTTCCAACAAGCCATGAGTGGGATACCTGTGAGCTTAGCATAGTCTCTAGCGGAGTTTCCCATACTGTCTGTAAATCTATGAAAAGATTTATAGCTATAGCATAAGCTATCATCGTTCCCACGACCTCACATATCATCATAAGACCATAGGTTGCAACTTTTGCCATAGCTTTTAAATTGCCAAGCATTGCAAAAGGTACGGACATTATCATATGAAAACCTCTTCCGATACCTGCAAACATAAGTCTTAGACCATAGCAGATTGTAATAACAGCAGTTCCTGCAAATATTGAAAGTGCGCTTAGAAGATATAGAAGTTTCATACCTCCAGTTCCTATAAGAGCAACTGACCTATGACCGTCTCTAGATATATGAGACATTACCTTATTAGCAGAATATGTACGAACTGTAGAATCCCCAAAGTCTGTTGTAAGGTAATTATACATCGCCATAGTAGAAAGTCCGCCGTGATCCTGATAACTATTTATAGCAACGCCATCCCAGCTTCCTGAATATGTTATAGTGCTTCTACCCTTAGCAGAAATTCCAGCGTCTCCATTGTTCATATACACAGCTCCATCAGCTCTTGCAAGACCTGATTTAAAGATAGAGCCTATTATCTTCTTAAGAACCTCATCGTTTGTAGAGCTTTCTCCTGAAATTTCTTCAAGAGTTTTACCCTTATAAGTATCAGCATCTCCTGTCACAGCAAATGATGCGTAAAACTCAGATCTAGATGTAGCATCTGTTTTACCTCTGTTGATGAACTTCTTATAATAGGTCTCATAGTCAGACGCTGTATAATAGCTTGACTTCATATAGCGACCTATAAGAGCAGAACCATCGCTATAGTTAGATACGAAATTTGCAATAGCTCCTTTCTGCTGGGACTCATCTACCTTTGAGAGTATACTGCTATCATCACCTGAGTTAACAGATGCATATGTGATAGAGTTTATCTTACGAGCGAGTTGCCTTGTACCTGTTGTTGCACTTGCATCAACGTTAGCAGCTCCTTTATTTGCTCCTTTAACTGTTATACGAGTTCCTGACGGAAGCGCTAGATTAGAATTTTCAGCCCATCCTTGGAAATCTACAAGCGTTGACATAAGAACTTGATCGGCTGCGTAGTTCGAAGACCCTATAGCCTTTTGACATCCGTCTAAAGTCATAGTATAAAGCGATCCTAAAAGCGGTATTCCTATGAAAAGAAATAATAATCTTGTAAAGAACTTTCTAAACTTAGAACCAATACCTTCACTTTTCTTCCAGAAGATAAGAGCAAGTGCTACACCTATTAAAAAGATAAGCGATACTACAACAAGCCCTATGTCCTGCAAAAATGTATAATATGACTGGATAAATCTAGCAACACCGCTGAATATCCAGCTTCCTCCTGCTACGTTAGTTCCCACAGCGTTCTTTGAAAAGAAGTCTCCAACCACAGAATCTGCTGCTATATCTCTGAACCAGCCAAACGGGTTAAGCATCTTTAAAAATCCTACAGAAACTGCCATAACAAGAGTTGCAAGCGATGCTACCGTATACATCAGCCAAAGGATGATTCCTGCAAAGAGCCTTCCTATTGCTGAAAAGTCTAAGGTCATAGAACCTACCTCATCAAGACCTAACGCCTGAAGTGCGTGTCCATACTGCATGTACTGCGTAACAGCCTCATTCGTATCATAAACTGATGTGTAGTTTCTATCCTGAGAAGAGCTTGACACTCTCGATACTATAGCTCCAAAAAAGCCTTTATGGTAGTCTTCATCCATGAATCCTACATAAGCACCAGCATTACCAAAGGTTGCTGCCTGAGCTTTTTCAAGACCGTCTTTGTTTTTCTCATCAGCTCCGTTATAAGCTTCGTCAAAAAACGAAGTTGCTGCTGACGATACTCTATAGAAAGAAAACTCTTTCTCATGCTCATCGTCATCTGCAAAAGCAATAGTTTTTGCACTCATTAGTATGACAAGCACTATGAAAATTGAAACCAGTCTATGAAGCCATTTTTTATTCATATCGTAAGTCATTGCATCTGGCCCTCCCTTCTTTCTTTAATACTTAGTAGTTTAATGCGTTTTTGCCTTTCGCTTATATGTACATCCGATGGTACTAATTTAAGATCTTGAACAAAAACAACATTGTCCACACCTCTTCTTATATACCCGCAAGCATCACTATTACTTGCTATGATGCTTTTTAAATCATCAGGTATACCGTGACCTAATAGGTTCTGATATCTATCTATAAGAGCAGGTGTCATATTGCCAAAGATTGTATAATCTGCCTTATCGAAATGGTTGAAATCTACATCATTAAGGGTTTTAGTGATATCGTTATATAGAAATACCACTTTTCCACCTCTTTCATAAAGTTTTTCGAATTGCAAATTCATATAATCTCTAATACCTTTATCTACATTTTCACAGCCGTGTATTATTACAATATCACGTTCTTGCAAGTTCTGTACAGCATAACTAATGACATTTACAAGCTGTGCCATCGCAACACCTTTTCCTCTGTACATAAGCTTTGAGAAATCGTAGATAACCCTCCTGCCGTCTTTTACACCATCAATCTTATCTGAAGTAGTAGTGTTGAAAAGATCGCCGTTATTTGATAAAAGGTTCTTGAACGTAGTGGATAGAACGGAAAGTGCGTGAAGTTTCTCATCATCTCTTGCCGTCTTTTGCGACAGTGCTTTATATTCCATATCTAAGTACATAACGAAATCTTCAAGCTTTGGAATCTCATTGTGGGCAATACCTACTATACGAATCTTATCACGATTTTCCTTAGCGTTCTCATACCACATTCCTTTTTCTACATAAAAGACCTTAGCTATTTCCTCTAAGGAACCTCTTATAATAGACCTGTCTGAATCCGTAGCCTCATACGCCTGTTCTGCCATAAGAATTATCTTCTGCATCTGAGATGGGAAAATAGAAAGCTCATCACTGACATCACCAAACATCTCAAACATATTAACATCACCACTGTTCATATCTATCTTATATGTTGATGCCTTATACAAAGGGCTTATCGCATCAAGATCTGCACTGTCAAGCACTATATGAACAACTCTTTGGTTATCAAGAAGTGCTGACTGAGCAATTTTTACACCCCACATATCGGCTAAATATGCTCTACCTCTTCTCTTGTCCCTCTGCTCTGTTGAGATAACAGCGTGATGTTTGAAGCTAAGTGGATCAAAAAGCACTGCTGAGTTATTTATATCACCTATCATACTGCCGACATAAACTCCTGCTGGATCTTCAAGACCGTGTGTAACTAGGTTATAGACACCTGCATATTCCGTAGAAGTGAAGTGCACTCCTTTTCCTAGCTTTCTCTTACTATCATTAAAGAGATTAGTAAGCTCTCTTTTTTGCTCACCGGTGTATGAACCAATGCTCAGCACTTTCTCAAAAGCATCTTTATACGACCTTTCAATAGTATCAACTGCTACGTCTAGTTTTTCCAAAGTAGGTGCTTTGACCATTATTCTAAACTGGACATTAAGGTAAGATGCTCCGTTTGCAAGTTCCTGTGCGATTATCTCTAAATCGCCCTCAGCCTTTGCTGCTCTATGCTTTGCTGTCTTAGTTCCGCTTTCGCTCTGAGCATTTGCCGTCATATTAGTGACACCTTCTGCCGTAGCCTGGTGGCTTCTTATCCATTCGTCTGTTTCTCTTGATATTGTTTCAAGATTTATAGTAACTATATCACTATCAAGACCTCTTGGTATTAAGGTAGTACCCCAAAATGGATAAAGACCTGTTGTTGATTCTGTATGTGCAAAAAAGCTTAATATGGTAGCGTAGTAATTATCAATTTTAAAATAATCACTATGGAACACATATCGCTCTTTTGGTTTTATCGCTAGAAGATGAGAATAATCGCTAAACATCTTAGCTGGCTCAACTTCTTTATTTTTACGAAATAATTTAGTTATTCCCATCTTATATCGACTCCTTTCCTTGATATATTGTTCTAAGCATGAGTTCTATATCAGCCTTTCCTAAAAGAACGCACTGCTTAAACATAAGACTTGAGTTTTCACACTCGCTTGCAACAATATTTACGATATGCCTTAGTGCCTCTTCATTTGGAGCTCTAAGTATCATATACTGATGAATTGACCTGAACGTACCCCCAACCTGAAAATATAGCTGTTTATACTCAGCATCAGCCATCTCTTTAACATCTGGATCATCAAACTCCAGATTTCTATACTTTCTTTCCAGATTAGCTATCTGCCTATATACCTTTTGCGCCTCTTTCGTAGTCATAAAAGTAACAGTAGCATCTGTTCCGATTTTGTTATAGAATCTTTCAACTCTGTTAAGAATAGCATCCCTGTCACTATCGAAAAGCAAAATGGATGCAGATCCTACAACTCTATAAATTCTTCCAAAACTTCCATCGCTATAACACACAAGACCATCATCGTCGATCTCGTCAATGCCAACTAACTTATAAAAATCATTTGCATCAGCGCTTTTTCTAGTGATAACATAGCGAAGCTTTTTAGGTAGATAGTTTATCATTGTTGGTATAAGCATGAACTGAGGACTACCAGTCTTATCTCTTGTAAGAAGAAGTGCCGTAAGAGCAATCCAAATTATAAGAAATAAAGCGATAAGACCCAAGCCTGCATGAGCCATAAAGGACTTAGCTATAACAGCAAGACCTAAAAGCATCATCAGTATCCATCCTAAAATAACCTTTATCTTCATCGGGCGACCTATGCCCGAATTTCCGCCAACGTTTATCTCAGTATCGCCAAAACCTTTATCCAAACTTTCACGAACTGCATATACTGATTTAGCCATTAAAGACCTCCTTTCCACATTGTAAAAAATGCCAAACAAAGAGCAAGAAGACCCTTTGTTTGACTAAATAATCATTTAACCGAAATTAGGTATAATCCCTTTACTGCCATCTTCTCTAGTGCCGTAGCTCACTTCACAAGAGAATATGTTGCCTTTTTTACTGAGGCATCCGTCAAGCATCACCGTACCGCCGTTTTCAAGAGTTTCCTTTTCCTCATCTGTAAAGTCATGACCACACCAAGAATCAGGAACGCCTGTCTTAGACGCAAAACCGGTTCGCTCAAAACCAACGTAGCTATTTCCGTTATAACTTAGCTGAGCTAACTTTCCAGTTATTCCGTAGGTAGTTCCTTTAGCTGACTTAAGGCCGTGGACTTCAATTTCTTCACCTCTGCAAAGAGCTGCACACTCTTCATCTGTGAATCTATGACCACCCCAAGTACGAGTAAACGACACTGTATCGCCTTTCCATACCCCTTGATATTTTTCCTTTTTCTCAAAATCCTTTGACATAATTCCAAATTCCTTTCTTACTTTTAAAGCGTTAGCCTGCATAACTGACATATCGTCTTTTACAAGCTGCCTGATCTCTTTTAGCAAATCAGAAGGGCTTGCTTTCCCTTCTGCAATAAGCCTCATATCTGACATAACTTTTTCTGTCATTTTAAGATCCCCTATATGGGTACCTGGCAAAATGCCGTAACTCATTTGACCGTACTCTGTCATATCTATTTTGCCCCTCTTTTCGCTAAGGAGAGGACATTTTACCTTTGCACTTGTAACATCTGCATAAGTGCTTGTTCTAGTAGCACCTGTTCCTACATCGTATTTCTCAAGCTGCTTCATAAGCCATCTAACTGACGGCGCTTGTGGCTTTGAAGGGACATCTTCTGATATGAATGGATTTGCTATTATACCGAGGCCATTTACATCAGAACTCATATCATCATCTTCAGCGTCATACTGAACAGCTCTCCAACCCTGCGACATAGGAATGTTAGCAGAACCTTTGAACGCTGGATATTTTTCAAGATGCCCAAGCTGTCTTTCATAGACATAATCTTCAGCGAGCATCGATAGATAATTCTTAGCAAGAATTATGTAAATATCCTTAGCACCTGCTCCATAAAGACCGTCTAAAGAATCTAGGTTAGTTGGAACTTTAGGACCAGGTCTATTCGCACCGTGAGCACATCCTGTTTTCACGTGAGTTGCTCTAGGACTTCTATGACTTAAAAGATTAGTGTCAACACCTACGAGCTTTGCTATCTTATCGACATGTGGCAAAAGATCGTTAAACTGTTCTGGTGTAATGAACTTATCTTCTGTTCTAGGATACGAAACAACCTGTGCTTCGTACATCTTCTGATAAGTCTTAAGAACAGTGTCAGCCTTAATTCCCTTTGATGATAACTTAGCAGATAATGATGCTAAGTCTATCAATTTAGGAGGAGCTGTCTTTGCCATGCTTTTAGAATCTATGATAACAGCAGATGTTTTATATATTATCGGAACTTTATCCTTAGAATCATACGAAGGCTCATCTACACTTACATAAATATGCCCGTTCTCATCTTTAAACTTATTTGTGTAAAACGGAACAGGCTTATATGCCTTAATAAGCTCTAGTTGATCACCCACAAGCTTAACTATTGCCGATTTCAGTCGTCCCTGCCTTAAGATTACATTGTTAGCACCTACTGAAAGAGTTGCTATTCTAGTAAACTGCATCGACATGAAGTCCCACTGCGTTCTGTAAAGCGCTTTTACATAGTCCATATCTGCCGTCATAGATGGTATATGCTTTCTGTTCGTAAAAGCCTTTCTAACTTCTTTCTCAGACTCATCTGTGAAATACATACGAGAAACCTTTGCTGGCCTTAAAGCAAGCTCTGAAAGTATTTCCCACGCAATAAGCTCTCCTTCTCCAGTCGGATCATCATCCGTTCCTATGACTACTTCGCTGCACTTACTAAAGGTATCCCTTATAGTTTTAAGCGTTTGCGCTGTGTCTTTCTTTTTTTCTCTCTTCCATGCAAAAATTGATTCATCCCAAGGAAGTGCATCAAGCGTCCATGAACTATAAGTTTTTGCAAGTGATGCAGGAACCTGCTTAGATGGATCTGAGAACTCATACAAATGACCCCTTGCGGGAACTATCACGTATGATTCTCCGTTATATGTACCAGTCATACCACCCAAAGCTTTTGCGAAATTACGAGCCTGAGATGGCTTCTCTGCTAAAATTCCAACCATAAATTGCTCCTTTCATAATATAGCTATATTATATCAAATTTCATCTCAAAAATCAAGAGATTTTTATTATTTTGCACTAAATTTACTGTGATAAATTTCTCTGCCTTTCTTAGCAGCAGCGTCCATTTTCACAGCTTTTCCTGAGTATTCGAGCCTGTCTTTCACAGTCAAAACGCCCACTTTATTAAAGTCAAGCTCAGATGCATTTTTAGGATAACCTCCTTGCGCGTATCCGAACTTATCGTGTATCAAAGACGCTGTACCAAGCTCTACTGCCAAGATATTAAGCTCTAGCTGCTTAATCTTTGCTGTCAAAGCGCCGACCTGACTTGTCAAAACCTTAAGCGAATCGTTTTTATCATCCTTACGCTTTTTAGCTTCAACATAATCAATGAGGTCATCCGAAAGACCTTGTGTAACGCCTGAATAATAAGCTATATAACACGACAGGGCCTTCGTCTGACTTTTACCGGGAAACATAGCCATAGCAACGTTAAGAAGTGCTGTAGGAAATTCCCTTATATAAGACGTAGACTCAGGATCCTTAAGCACTACCTCTGGCTCTTCTATAGTTTCTCTTCTAGGAGGCATATCAATAGTTTCTGCAGCTTTCGCCGCGTAATTACTGCTTGTATGAACGCCACTTGGACTAAATTCAATATCAGCCTCTGTATCGACTTTTTCATCATCTTCTATATTAGGAATAGGTCTATTGCCAGAATCTGCCATAACAACTGCTGTAAAATCTTCGGCATCATTACTTTCTTCAGGCTTTTCCTCACTTAAAGGCTTTTCCTCAGAAGGCTTCTCCTGCATGCTTTCCTCTTCAGAATCCGTAGGTTTTGCGTCTTTACCTTTAAAATCATCAGTGTATTTTTTAAATCTATCTTGTACAGACATACTATATCACCAACTTTCTATAGCTCACCGTCTTCAGGGCTAAGATAGTTACTATCACCCTTAGTAAGACCTATAAGTGATTCAAAACCTGATACTGTAACGTCTTCCAAAGACTTAATGTTAGACGATAGACTTGTCATAGCATCTATAAGCTGGTTAAGTCTTGCAATTTCCGCTCTAGGTAAATCGTAGTCACTATTTTCCCAAGCGATCATATGCTCAAGTGCAAGCTCTAAGTACTCATTAACGCTAAGCATTCTCTTAGCAGCCCAATACTTAAGTTTCTCATACGAGTCTGGATCAAACCTTGCTGTAAATCTAACTGTATTTTCCTTAGCCATGAAAACCTCCAAAATCTATTTTATCATTCTCATCCCAATTTGCTTTCCAAAAGTTATAAGCTAAATTATCGCCTATATTAACATATCTACCCTCATTGTAATAATACTCAGCATCAAGAACGCATGTAAGAGCAAACCTCTTCCAAACATACCCAACCTGATTGCACGTAGAAAGGATAAGGGTCTCATTAGTTTTCGTTGGTCTATCCCCTACTGTATATCTTGAATACTCAGCTATATGGTTTAGCATATCCTCATAGTCATCGCTTCCGAGTCTATAAGGAGTGTCATATATCATATCCTCTGGATCAGCATCCATACCTGCCCATACTCTCCATCTTTGGGCACGGTCTTTATGATACACATAAACATACTGATAAGCCTCTGCTCCTTGTTTGCTGCCCCATCTTACAGGAAGTTCCGAAAATTGCCACTCTCCGTTATAAGAGTTCATCCTATGCCCTAATATAAGCGTGTGAGCATCGCTAATTTCCCCGCTGTGAGCAGGAACAAGAAAAGACCCACATCCGTTCCACTGCTTATTAAAACCTCTTAAATCGTAAAAATATCGCCCTGGGACTTGCTCCTGCATTACAGGAGAATCCAGTTTAGTTCCCGGAACGTATAGCCACCGTGTAGCGTCGCTATTTTTAGCTGTAAGCTCATTAAAGTCTATACGCCTTAGTAGGTTAGAATCTATATCAGCCTTAATTACAGGCTCTGGCGTTTTAGATAGTTCTAATAGCCTATCCGCTTCGCTTTTGTTTTTATTAAAGTTATTTCTATCCTTTATTATATAGGCAAAGCACCCGATAGCTACGGCAACGACTAAACTTATTACTAATATGTAAAATAATCTATCTTTTGTTTTAGATTTCATATTAAGCCTCCTTTTGTAATACGTAAAGTATATCACAAATAGCTTGATTTATCAAGTGAAAAATAAAAACGGCCTTCGATATGAAGACCGTTTCATTAGTTATTTAAGACTATCTATTAGCTTTACGTCTCTTGATAGCAAGAGCTGCGCCAGCTAGTGCTGTGATGCCAAGCATTCCTAGCGTAACTGCTAGAGCATAGTTATCAATACCAGTATTTAGTCTTACCTTCTCAGGTGATGTAACAACTGTTACAGTCTGACCCTCATCGTTTAGATCCTCGTGGGAACCTACTAAAGTTTCTCCTGCGAATACCTGCTCGAAAGCAACTATCTTAGATCCGCTTGTCATCTTTGAAGTGTCAACTGAGAACTCAAGCTCAACTGTTCCGTTTGCGGAAGTCACCTTAACAGTCTTTTCAGCTACTGCTTCATTACCCTTAGCATCCTTTAGAGTCTTGCCGTTAGCATCTACAAGTTTGCCCTTGAATGTGTACTCTTCGCCCACTGTAAGGTTCTTGTACTCAATCTTATCAACTAGCTTAATATCTGTTGCAATGCCTACAACCTTAGCGCTGCTGCCTGACTCTGTTAGTGTAGTACCGACCTCCATAAAGCGAACCGACTGTGCCTCATCCTTGATGTCTGCATGGCTTGCTAGAAGCACTCCGTCACGCTTGAGATCCTCAAACGCTACTACAGTCTTTCCGATTAGTGCATCTGACTTAACCTCGAAGTTAAATGCTACCTCAGCCTTGCCGTCTGATTTCTCAGCAACAAATGTTGCCTTAGCTATAACATCGTTTCCGTTAATATCCTTTACGATACCTCCATCAACGATTTCGCCCTTGTCATTTAGCTTCTGAATATGTAGCGTGCCTTCAACGTCGTAAGCCTTTCCAGCCTCAAGACCCTTGTACTCTACTGTATCGATAATGCTAACCTTTGTGCTTAGAGCTCCCTGATTTGTCTTTGTTGCAGCGTCAGATGCCTTTGTTCCAATCTTAGGGAATCTAACTGTCTGACCTTCATCCTCGATATCAGCGTGAACTGCGTATGTAGTATCACCCTGCTTTAGAGTCTCAAATGCAACTACTGCATTACCTTCTAAATCTTCAGCTTCAAACTCAAAGTTTACCTTTACAGTACCTGAGCTCTTTTCTGCTGTGAACTTAGCCTTACCTGTAACTTCCTTGCCATTCTTATCCTTAAGAACGCCATTATCTGTTACCTTGCCATTGCCGTCAGTCTTCTGAACATGAAGCACGCCCTCTAGTGTGTACTCCTTGCCTGGCTCAAGACCCTTATACTTAACAGTATCCTCAAGCTTAATTGTCTTAGTCTTTGCATTAACAACATGACCTGTTTCACCTGTTAGTGTTGTACCTATTGATGGTACGTATACTGACTGACTTTCGTCGTTTATGTCTTCGTGTGATCCGATAAACGCATCACCTCTGTATAGCTTCTCAAAGACAACAAGTGTCTTTCCTGCATACTTTGATGCATCAAACTTAAATGTTAGGCTCTGCTCTTCACTTGCTGACTCTGCTGTAAAAGTCTTATCGGCTGTAGCACCTTCGATTGCTCCAAGATCCTCGCCATTATCACCTCTTACGTGAACTTCTCCAACAAGCTTATACTCATTGCCCTTAACGATGTTTGAGATAGTAACTGCATCGCTAACCTTCTGATTTGACTCTGCAAGAACCATCTTGTCGTTATCGTTTGCATCAAGAGCCTTAGTCTTTAACTTAGGGAAGTGTACTGTCTGTGCCTTATCCTTAATATCAGCATGAACTGCGTATGTAACGCCATCCTTTGATACGCTCTCAAAAGCAACAACAGTCTTACCTGCAAAATCTACATTCTTAAAGTTAAATGTAACGCTTGCTTCGCCATTAGTCTTAGTAGCTACAAACTCAGATGTTGCTGTGATAGGATTTCCATCCTTATCCTTTAGCTCTCCTGCATCTTTTCCATCCTTGTCCTTAACGTGAAGCGAACCTGATACCTGATACTTCTTACCAACTTCTAAGTTAGTGTACTTAATTGTATCAACTAAAGTAATGTCATCCTTAGCAAGTGCTTCGTTATCAGCATTTCCCTTTAGTGTTGTTCCAATCTTAGGTACAGATACAGTCTGGCCTTCATCCTTAAGGTCCTTATGCTTAGCAACAGTCTTACCCTTTGCATCTACTACTGTCTCAAAAGCAACAAGTTTCTTGCCGCCCATGTCTGTAGTATCAACAACAAAGTCAACTACTGCATCGCCTTCGCCTCTGCCTGAATTAAATTCCTTTTCAGCTTCAGCAACTACACCTTCGTCGTTACCATCAGCATCTACTAAGTGAAGTTCTCCCTTTAAAGTATATGCCTTATTTGGGGCTAGTCCCCAGAAAGCTACCTTATCATTAAGAACTGTGTCCTTAGCTGCTGGAACAACCTTCTCAGATGCTCCGTAAGTTAGTGTTGTACCTATTCCCATAGCCTTATCATTTAGTGTGCCGTAATCATAATTAATTCCAGCACCGTCATGATCCTTTGTGAATCTATGAAGCGTAATTCCAACTGTGATTAGTCCAAAGCCTTCATTAGCATCGCTGCGAAGCTCTTCAACTATATACTGATCATATGGGAACGCTCTTAGCTTATCGTTTACTGTGCCTTGAGTCTCGCCATTTACTTCGTATGTCTTGCCATCAGTCCACTTTGTAGCATCAGGAGATGTACCTGTGAACCATGTACCGGCCTCTGCGTCAAGCTTGCTTGAATCCTTTACATACCAATTTCCATCCTCATCGATAGCAACTGCTCCGTTTGAGATAGGTGATGTAGGATCGTTTGAATTTGTCTTTTCGCTATGAGCGATAGCTTCTGAGTCAAATCCACCGTTCTCATCTGTAACAACGATATGCTTTTCACCTGTTGTCTTAGATGTGATTAGCCAAGCTACGTTTGGCATACGCTCTGAAGAACCAGCTTCCTGCTTCTTTAGGAAGTGGAAATCTTCTCTTATTACCTGATTAGCTACAGCATCATCTGTACCTGTTAGGTCGATAACTTCTCCCTGCTCTCTAATCTTAAATGTCTTGCTCCACTGCTTAGATGCCTTATCGAAAAGGTATCCCTTACCTGAGCTCTTTTCACGGATCTCGTAAGTTCCGTATGGCAACGAATCATCACCTGTGAAAGCTGCAACGATGTTCTTTCCGTTATGCTCCATAGGCTCTGCTGTGATTGTCTTAACAATCTCATCTACCTTATATGTCTTTCCGTCAACAACTACTGACTTCTTTGACTTATTAACGATCTCGAAGATGCTGCCGTCTAGCTTAGCCTCTCCAAGTGCTGTGTATGACTTTGTCTCTCTATCAATCTTTCCTACGATAACTCCGCCGCGATATACCTTATTCTTCATCCATCCATAGTGGATAGCATTTTTCTTAAGAATCTTAGCCTCGTCACCTTCAGAAAGGTCAAAGCTGTGAACTTCTCCATCTTTTCTGATTGAGAATGTACGGCTCCAGCCTTCTCCGTCACCTGTGTGATAGCCGACAGCTCCCGATGGGTTCTGCTCTGCAATCTCATAAGTTCCGTATGGAAGCGCATGCTCTGATGTCTTTGCTTCAAACGCCTTATCTGCATCGTTCCATGTCATTGTAAGTGTTAGTACAACTTCTCCTGGTGCGTAAATCTTACCATCAACAGCAACTGGGTTAGCTGATCTATTAATGATATCTACCTTTGCACCTTCGATGTTAGCATCGCCCTGTGAATCTGACTCGTTAAGGTCTTTGTCTGCCTTAGCAATCTTAACAGAACCTGCCCAAGCTGGGTCCTCAAAAGCACCAACTGCTGCTTCGTTTTCTGCCTTAGAAATTCCTTCGATAGGAATCTGCTTAGAGTTCTTGTGGTCACCTGAATCGACAATCTGATAAGCTGCGCTAGGACCCGTTTTGAGTCCTTCGATAGCTGATACCTCTTCAATTACACATGTTCCTAGTGGAACGATATTTCTTCCTCTAGAATCCTTATGTGTCCACTCTCCCTCTACTGGAGTAGCTGTCTGGAAAAGAAGACGTCCCTTAGCATCTGTAGCAAACACTGCGCTTGATGAAGGAGTGTGCTCCTTAGCTTCTGCAACTGACTTATAAAGATCTGTATAGTAACTTACTCTGAACTTAATTCCTTCTAGTGTAGGAATGTCGCCCATAAGCTCTCCAGCCTTCTTAGAACCTGCGATGTTCTTCTGAACCATAATTCTCATAGGATCTACAAGGCATGGTTCAAGCATGTTTTCACCAAGCTGTGCCTTATTGTGCTGTCCTGCTGTTACTGAAAGCTGCTTAACATTAGTGTTTATTCCATATCCAGCCTTAGCAGGTGCAATCTCCTTAACCCAGTAATTTCCTGGTGTTAGTGAAATAGGCTCTGTCTCACCTGTGTTATCCTTAACTACAAGTTCTCCAACCTTATTAGTGCAAGCTGCGTCTGAGAATACTCCATAAGTCGCACCTGTCATATCATAAGCCTTGTTATTAGTTGTGTAATCAGGCTTTGCTGATATCTTTACGACTGAAAGTTTTCCATTAACGTCAAACTTACCTGAGATAGTGTTTAGAACCTGATCTCTACTGTGAGTTCCTGCGACGTTAGGATAACCTGCGATTGTGTTCTGAGAAACAGTTATCTTAGGAAGACTAACTCTAACTTTACCTTCCTTGATAGCCTGATAAATCTTACTGATAAACGCCATATTCTGGTCATAAGTATCTGCGAAATGTCCAAATAGATTTCCGCCCATTGGCTTGCCGTACTTATACTCAGCGATCAGGTTATCCACTGACTGATTCCAAGCAACGCACTGAACAAACGCATAATCGAAAGGTGCCGCTGGAGCAGAACCTGTTACAGTCTTTAGATTCTCAAGAGTTGCACTATCAGTCTGAGCAAGTAGCGCTGTGAAAAAGAACTGACGAGTGTAATCAGGTAATAGTGATCTAAGCCATCTAAACTTCTCACCATTAGTAGCACCTGATGCGTTATGAAGATCTGTATTTTCATTTAGTACACCCTTTGTAGCGTGTAAAAATGATTCAGGATACATAACGCTAGCATACTTATCAAAGAATGCATCGATGTTATTAGCATCTAATACTGTAGCTTCTAAGATATGATGATCATTATAAACTGTTCCTTGACCTGTATTAACTACTGGGTTAACACATACAGTTATGCCCGGAAGACCACTAAGAGTCATCTGATGGACACTATCTGTTAGTCTAGGTGCTATAACAACACCTGTTGTGATGCCTTGCACATCTGCAACATAAGCTGCTGTGCCACCACCTACTTTAGCACTAAGATTTCCATACTTCGTAAAAGTAAGTGTGTGTGAAGCTCTTTCCGTATGGAAAATAAATGGAGCATTATTTGATCCTTCATCTGCGTTACTAGCAAATGTGCCAATGCCTGCCATTGATGGAAAAACCATCGCTGTAGCAAGTGCTATTGCTCCGAACTTTTTTAAAACTTTTTTAAACATTAATTATCTCCTTTCCCTTTATTCCCTTTTAATTTTGTACGACTTGTCTAGCATTGTTGAACCGTCACCATTCTCAACTCTAACAATAAGAACGCCATCATCAATATCAGCCTTATCAGCTAATTTAGCAAGATATGGAATAAATCCATGATACATGCTATCAGCTTCTGCATCAAGCGAATTATCCTTATCCTCTATCACATTATTATACTTAATCTTAATAGTGATAGTATTGCCTTTGATGTCCGTCTTTATTGATCTTACTTTGTCGGAATAATTACAAGTTACAAAGCATAGGTCCGCTCCATACTTATCTTGAGCAAAAAATGTCTCAAACGATTTAAGAGCGGGATCACCCTTCTGAGCATCATCAAGCTCATCCATAAGCATAGATCTACCCATAGATGTACCTGTCTTAACAGCACTCACGCTACTTTTAGAGCTATTGCTAAAATGCTTATATGCTGCAGTTGTTCCAACCACCACGCATACAATTAACATCGCAATGCCCGCACATCTAGCGCGATTATTTGATAAAAAATTCTGCATAAGAAATCCTCCCTTTCTATAGATTTTTTTTGAAATAGCCTTGTGCTATAAACTACTCATATACTACCATAAATCAGGAGAAAAAGCAAGTGTAAAATGAAAAATAATTTTGATTTTTGAGAGGTTTTTAGCTATGCTATAGCTTTACCGGTTTGTCAAAGTTAGCGTAAAAAGAATGCTCTGCATTCCGGAAGATATAGTGAAGAAAATGAATGAAACCAATATGGTACAGTGCAAAAATTACATATATAAGAGGCACGTTAGACTCATATAAGGTGAAAAGAATCTTCATAATTAAAGTATATAAAAAATTCAAGGAGGTCATAGATATGGCATTTAACATGGACAATCACTTCGAGGTAGAAGGTAGACTAGCAAGAAACCCTGTATTCTTTGACAACGCAGATGGCAGTAGAAAGGTTAAGTTCACTGTTGTTGTTAGTAGAAATTACAAGAATAAGGACGGCGAAGAAGAAGCAGATTTCATCCCTGTAGAACGCTTCATCAGCAAGGACAAGGTAGCTACATCTGGTAACGGACTATACGCTAACATGGACAAGGGAATGCTTGTAAGAGTTGGCGGACACCTAGAGTCAAACCAGTACACAGATAAGTCAGGTAAGACAGTTTACGGTCTAACACCTGTTATCGACACAGTAAGACTTAAGGAGTCAAAGACAGCATCAGAAGCTAGACGTGCGCACGCAGCGGCTCCGCTAGATGCTGTAGCAGAAGCAGAAACTGCAATGTAATAACAAAACCCCAGTATTAACTGGGGTTTTTCTTTTCTTATTTTCTCTGAAGCTGTAAGCCCGCAAGCTCTGCTTTCTCAGCATCGGCTACGGCTTTACCTTTAGCAAGTCTCTCATCAAGAGCCTCTAGTTTAGATGCTCTATCATCTCTTATGGCATTATCTACCATGTTGTTAAACGATGCTCCAAACTCACCTTCTCTATCGTGAAGAGGCTTCTCCTTCTTCGCTCCCTCAAGGTCATCTAGCACCATTTTTCCAAGAGCTGCTGTCGGCATAAGAACGTCTCTCTTATCAAATTTCTTCTCCATAATAATTTTCCTTTCCTTATTTATTCCATGTAGCACTTGCTGCAACTGTAGCAACCTCATAAAGACCTGTTCTGTTAAGATCCCTGCTATAACTTGAATCAAGGTAAATGACAGGAAGAGTATCTCCATTCTCATCAGAAACCTCAGCAAGAAGCGCAGGATATAAAACTCTCTGAACATCTTTTGCTCCGCCACCATAGATGTAAATCACATCAAGCTGTGCCCCAACTTTTCTATAGATATTAGTAAACTCACGGATCACATCTCTAACAAATTCCACAACCTGAGCATCTATTACTCTTTGTAGTTTTTCCTTTTTCTTCCTTTTAATAGGAGTTGGATTTTCTTCGAGCATGAAATCTGCTAAAGCTTTTCTAGAATCAAAGCTCATGCCCTGCTCATTTCTCACAATGTTAATAACCTCTGTAAGAACTGTTCCGTAGCCTTTATTAATAGACCTTGAAGCTTCTACATTAATACTTCCGCCTGAGAACACAGGAAAATTAACATTACCTTCTCCTATATCTATACCAAGAGTGTTCTCAACAGATGCTAAAACCTCTCCTGTGTAAGCCGGATCTATATTAGCACCCATAGCTCTTGCATCATCAAGCACAAGCTGTAAGAACTTACTGCCAAGATTAGTTATTGCATACTGTGCAGCAGCACCTTCTGCCAGTGGAACAACTCTGCTAAAATGCACTCTGATGGTGATATCCTGCTCGAAGTTATGCACTATTACGTCATGATCAACTGATGTTAGTGACTGAGCGTACACATCCTTCCACTGCATGAAATCTTCTATTGGAAGTGCTATACCTATGCAGGCATCAATATCAAGCCTATTGTCATCAGGAAGCCTTCCATTAAGCTCATAATAATCTCTAAGAGACGCACTTGCAAGAGCAGATAGTATTAATATAGTAGAAAGTGCATCCTGACACTTAGGCACCGTATTTTCTATATTAAACTCTCTAAGATTTCCACCTGAGTGTATACCTCTTTGTCCAACGAACATCCTGCCCGCATCAAAGCCTTTTATCGACCTACTATTAATAGTAACATCCATCTCATTATCAAAGTTCTTAATATATTCAGGCGTTACCACCTTAGGCATATTACTAACTGCTGTATATGATATTACGCTAGGCATATCTATCATAAGAGGCTTTCTTCCCTCAAAGGACGCCTTGCCTTTCACATAGCCGTTACCTATATCAAGTCCTGCTATTACTTTAATTCCATTACTCATTTCTAATCTACTCCTTTACTAAATCTTTATAACTCATATCGCGAATAATATCCATATCCTTACTCATGAACCTAACAGATATATGATCGCCATAGCAGCAAAAATCTATAAATGAAAGATTCTCATCAGGAAACTCTTCAGAAATTTCGCTAGCAAGCTTATCGTAAATACGATTTTCTATAAACTCTGAAAGCTGAATCACAGACTGAAGAACTACCGCATCTTTTTCAGATAAATTATCAAAATCCATATCAACTATAAACTTAACTCCCTGATAAACATCATTTGATGTTGCCTTTTTAACTCTCATATCAAACTCCCCATCTTTACATATCTAAAAAACTGCCAAGTGACTGCTTAATATTCTCACCTGATGCTTCTTTTTCTTCAGAAACCTCCTTTTTAATAGGTGCTTCCTTTTTCGGAACTGGTTTTTGTAAAACCGAGGCTCTATTTTCCGTTTTAACGGGTTTTGATGCCATGAAGTAATCTGAATATCCTATCTGATTTATCGCGTCTCTAATCAGCATTCTGAGGGATATCGAGGCATTATCCTGGGATTTAAGCCACTTAATAACCTCATTATCACCTTCTGGTACTGTAAATCTCACGCGACATTTCTTAGTATTTGAACTCATTTAACAAACTCCTTTCAGTCAATTTCTTTTGATTTATGAGCTAATTATAACAAATTTTAAACAGCTTGTCAACACTTTTTAGACCAATTTTGGCCCAAAAAGAGCCCTCAAAGTGATCTCCTAGTATAAAAATACGATATACTACTATAAAACCATCTAAAAAAAATTACATCTAAGCTTGACAGAGCAAGCCAATAGATAATCGCGAATATACAATTATTTGATAAAAAATAGAAAGGAGTCCTTTATTATGCTTACAAATAAACCTAATAGATTTCGTTACATCATAGATGATAGTGCTACCCGTATTAGCTCAGCTAAATATGTAGAGCTTTATAGTGGTAATAAACTACCTGAAAACGTTTCGGTGTGTTTCAGGATCACAATTCCACCATCTATGGATATAATACCTATGAAAAATGGAATCTCAAAAACGCACGACACCAGAAGGCTCGAAGAACTTAAGCTAAGACTCAGGACTAAAACAGCAAATGGCAAATGGATAACAGTTCCCCTAGCACCTGATAACAGAAAAACTTTAGGTGATATCAGAAAGGAGATTCACTAATGGGAAAGACCATGACATTTACAGGACCTAGACCTGTGAGACTTTACGGTTATAACGATGATACGAATTACGCCAAACTTTGCGAAAAAATTGCAGAGCAAATTACTAGCTACGCTGACGAAGGCTTTGACACTTTCATCACAGGAGGAGCTCAAGGTGCCGATCAGCTAATTGCACAGGCCATAGAAAGTGTAAAACTCTCTAGACCTAATATCAAAAGCATCATCTACGTTCCTATGGAAAACCAGTCTGCTCCGTGGTCCACCTACGGCAGATTCGGAAAAACTGAATATAACGCAATTCTCGCTATGGCTGATGAGGTCAGAATACTGAGTCCTGCTCCAAAGGATAAGCATCAGGCTATTAAACTTCTTCACGCCCGAAACGAAAAAATGCTCGAAGATGCAGATGAGCTTACGGTTATCTTACCTCCAAACGTATCTAAGGAGCAGATTGCCTTTATGCATAAAGGCGGAACAGTATCTTGCTATAGAGCGGCTCTTGCTGCTAAAATGCCTGTTAGATTCATACAGGCTTAAAAGGAGAATACTATGAAACAATACCTAACAGCAAGCCTCTCAGATGGAATCTTAGATGTAGATATACTGAGAGACAAGAAAGAATTAGAATCTGCTATAAGAACTAATTGCAATAACTTTCTGCGCGTAATAAATTCCGAGGAGCTAAAAGATTTTCTAGAAAGAGAAAACTTTTTAGATGATGTAGAAATCACAATTAACGATGACTATGGGTCTTTCTACTTATACATATCAGACGATTATGTAAGGTTAGACTATGACATCTTCGAAGAAGGCGAAGCTTCTTGCATCGACACTAAATAATAACAGAAAGGAGCTCTCCATGAGCAGAGTACTTATTATTAACAATCTAAATGAAAGAGGGGAGTCAATAAACGCTCTGCATTTCAGATGGTCAGCTCCATCTGATATTGCACTAGATGAGCTTACACGCTTTATAGAAATTATAAAACACTACTATAAAAACCCTCTTTACAAAAATTCAAAAGATGCTTTTATCCTAGCATCATACAGCGCAGCATCAGGTATCTCAGCAGATGATTTAGCCTCTATAAAAGCTTTTGAGAGCATGTCAGGGAAAAATTATGACGGCTCTAAAGTAAACGCCGCACGTGGGCTTATAAGCTTTGATAAAGACGTGATAAATCGTTTTCTGATAAACAGAGAAGCTAAAATAGATATCATATGGAGGTTTGATAAGAACGGAAATCCTAACTTATCAAACACCAAAATTGACATATCAGAACTTTTTGATAACGTAAGTTTTCATATGATAAGATGCTTAGAAGAATTGTCTGATGATGAGATTTCAAATCTCTTGCAAAATGAAAAGCATATCAAACTAAGAGATCTTTCCATAGAGGAAATAACTGAATATCAAAAAACACTTCCAGAATACTGGTACAATGGATATAACATTACAAGAAAAATAGGAGAATAACTATGAAAATAATAGAGATGGAAAATACGCTTAGACTTTTTCCTGATAACCTTACAGTAAAAGACGAAATTCCGCCAGGAACCCCAGAAGATGCCTATATCTATAAAAGAGATTCCATAGAAATTAATTTAAACAAAGTATCTCTTAACCCTGTATTTGAAGAAATAAACGATGATGATATGGAGATTGCTAAGAAATACTGCCCTAAGATAAAAAGCATTTCCATGGAATTCGAAAGCAGAGTAAGTCCAAAAGTCTTACAGATTTAAAAGCTAACTAGAGCACGCTAAGATCGCATTAGCGTGCTTTAGTATCTTTTTTTAAAGGAGATATCATGAAAGTAAAATTAAACGAAGGCATAAAGCCTACTATACATAATGCATGCTCTATAAATCAAGAAGCAAAGTTAAATCCCCAGATGTCAAAACTCTTTATGGACATGCTATCTAAAATATATGTAAATCCAGGAATAGCTTGCCTAAGAGAATATACAGCTAACGCAGTAGACGCTCATAAAGCTAAAGGCATAAAAAGGCCTGTAGAAGTTTTCGTACCATCTGAAGAAGACCTTATTTTTAGAATAAAAGACTATGGAGTAGGTCTTAATCTTCTTGAAATTTTAGGAATTTACGGACACTTTGGCGCCTCAACTAAAAACGCCTCAGATGAGTTCATCGGAGGCTTTGGTATTGGTTCTAAGTCAGGTCTTGCTGTATCAGACTGCATAGAAGTAGTCTCAGTAAAAGATGGTCTTAGAAACCACTTTCTAATTAAAAGAGAAGACGGCACGATCTATACGCAAATTCTCAAAGAAAACGAAGCTGCAGAAAACGCTCCATCAGGAACAGAAGTATCTATCAAATTTAACAAATCTATCCTAGAAGCTCATAGATTCATAACCGGTCTTAAGAATGTATTCTCAGGCTGGTCAAAGGACGAAGTCATAATAAGCATGCTAGATAAAGACTTTGAAAACCTCATAAACAACAACAGAATCCCAGATACCTACATTAAATGTAATGAAGGCTATCTAATAGCTGACTTACACCATAGAAGAAGCGAATCAGTTTCTTACATCGTAGGAGGCGTGTTCTACCCGCATAGACCTCTAATAGATGTACTGGGAGGAAAGCTATTCAAAAAGTATTGTGAAAACTATGAACCCTTAAATCAGTACATCGTTTTAGATCTTGATATAGGAAAGACTAAACTAAATTACGCTAGAGAGGTCATAGACTTTGAAGCATCAGAAGAAACAAGAAACTATCTATATGAGAAGCTATGCAAAGTAAGAGATTATCTGAAAAAAGAAACAGATGATATTTGCTTGCGATACGACCCCGATGCTCCAGCAAACACCGTAAAGGAGCTTATAAAAAAAGGCATCCATCCAATAGATGTTATGAACGATCTAAATATAAACGACCTCTTGATCAACAAATTTAAGGCAGATGGGCACCTACGTGGCTATGACATTGCTATAAAAGATGCTAAATCAATTAGTTATGATACCTACTATACTGATGTACAATCGAATGTAATAGATTCTATACTAATCGTAAAAGATGATGACACAAAACTTAATAACAAAACCATAGCATCTCGCCTTGCCACGATCGTAAAAAAGTGTATCTTTAAAACTCCAGGAGATTACTGCCAAGATGACTTAGATAAAGGCCTTACAGCTATTTCTGAGATACTAAAAAGAACAGATAAGGCTATAGCTAGAAAATCATTTAAAGTCATTATCGTAAAAAAAGATGTCTATGATAAGCTGGCTTATAAAGACTTTGTACATGTGATCACAGAAAACGAAATTAATAAAGAGTTTAACAAAACAAAGAAGAAAACTGCTAAAAAGCAAGCAGAAAAACAGCGGCTTTATCTAAGTTCGCGCGGTTTATTCTTCGGAAATACGGCTGAAGTAAAAATCAGATCTAACATGCAAAGCATCTGTGAAACTATAGACTGGGTAGCAAAAAATGGCGAAAAAGTAATACTTCTTCCTATTAACACAAGACACGAAATAGCATCTAAAGGTGATAAGATAATAGCTGCAAGTTTAATCTCTATGACACTTCATAGACGCATAGCTTACACAAAATCTGAAGAAATGTATAAGGAGCTTATCGCTAGCTGCCCTAATATAGAAAAAGTATCAGATGATGAGCTTGAGAAAAGACTACTAGAAGGCATAAAAACAGTATACCCTGTTCATAAAAGCAGCTTCTTCAGATGCGTATCCCAAAAACTATCATGCGACGAAGTAACAGTTATGACAGATGATGAGAAAAACTTCGCTCAGATTAATATCAAAAGCATAATAGATCCGGCGGGCAAGCTAACTGACATAATAAATAATGCTTATGCCATAGAACGAGAAAGACTGGTTATTGACTCTATCCTCAAAGATAATAAGTCTAAAAATCCGACTATACGATTCGTACAAGAAGCATACAAAAAGCTTGATGAAACACAGGTTCCGTTTAAAGGCGGAACAACGTGGAGAATCCTGTATAATATCATGAATCCAATACTTCACGTAAAAGTGACAGAATCTCAGCTAAGAGAAATAACAGAAAAAACGGTAGTAGAAGAACGCGAGATCCTAGATTACGTATCGCAAAACTGCTCGCAAAAAGGACAGGGGCTCTTTTAGAGCCTCAGTCTTATAAAAAATTCACGAAAGGAAAATAAAATGAAACTAGAAACTAATAAGGGAAAAGTGAGCATGGCTGATGTTATGCTAAAGTCAAAGCACAAAGCTCACATCAACCCGGAAATGTCAGCCCTCATAATGGATATGCTAGCTAAAATCTATGTAAATCCGCTAGAGGCTGCGATAAGAGAGTACGTAAGTAACGCAAGCGACGCTCACCTAGAAGCTGGCGTAACAAGACCTGTAGAGCTAAGAGTTCCTTGCGACGAAGATCCTGTGCTTGAAATCACAGACTACGGAAACGGTCTTAATATGATGGAAATACTAGGAATCTATGGAAACTTCGGAAGCTCAACCAAAAGAAACTCAGATGAGCTGATAGGAGGTTTTGGCATAGGTTCTAAATCAGGACTTGCTATATCTGATTGCGTCGAGGTTATCTCTATAAAAGATAGCATACTAAATCATTTCGTACTTAAAAGAGAAAACATGGAAATTTTCACAGAGTTTCTAAGACGAAATAAAGACGCAAGCGATATGCCAAGCGGAACAACAGTTAGAATATCTGTTAATAGCAGCTATCTTCCAAAAGAAGTATACCAAAACTATAAAAGAGTAACAGGTATAAATAGCAGATTCAATGCAGAAACCCTATACACAAACCTAATAACAAGGACCATAGCAGGCTGGCCTGCTAAAAAGCTTATAGCAAGCTGCCAAAACCCTAATATAAACGAAAGGCTTAACAGCGAAAGAATTCCTGACATCTATATGGAATTTAAAAACGCCTATATGAGACCTGTCATAAATCCGCCTACGCACAAAGTCGTAACAGACGGCTATTATTCAAATGTAAGAAGCGATAAAATCCATTACGAAGGATTCCTAGTAGGCGACGTATTCTATAGCGTAGATAGAGACTCTAGAGAAGTCACTGATAACGGAGGCGCATTAGTTTACGCATCTGACACAATTTCAAAGGACTTCATAGAGGCAAAGAGAATTAAAAAGTCCAATAACATGTGGGGCCTACCTCCTACTTTAGAACCTTTTGTCCTAAAACTCGATATTGCAAAAGCTAAAGTTAAATACTCAAGAGAGCAGCTAGACTTTATAGGATCAAAAGAAATGAGGAGTTACATAGACGAAGTAGCAAAAAGTTTTACGAAAGAACTAAACAATATATGCGAAACGCTCGAAGCACAAATTAAAGACCCGCGCGAGCTTGTGAAAAGAAAGCTTATTTCAGGCATTAAGCCTGTTGAAATCTTCGAAAAGGCTTACATAAGTGATTATACAAGAATGAAACTAAGCTTTTCTAATAACAAGCTTAGCGATATGTCAAGCTACTTTGTAAAAGACGCTTTTGATCTTGCGAATCATGAAAGATTTATGGACATTAGAGCTATCGTAATCGATGATACCGATCCATCAAAGAAAATACTCTCTGATAAGACCTATGTAAATCACATAAAGGATATGTATACAGTCTATATGGGAGAGCTTTTAAAGACTGATAGCCCTGCAAAAGACTTTTATCTAGGTTCAGTAAACCCTTTATATGCAGACTATAGTAAACATGACAAGACATGGAATAACGATATGCTGCTTATGAAGAAAAGCTTGCTAGATAAAATCCTTATTAAAGACTTCATGAAAACTTACAGCATGGAAGAGCTTGAAGAGTGCTATAAAACACTTAAAGAAGAGTACAAAAAATCTAGCCCAAAGATTAACATCAAAGATCCTTCAGCTAAAGCATACGTGCTTAATACTAAGTTTAAAAACATAAAGTTTTTAGAGCTTTCCGAGATCAAAAAGCTAATAGACGAGGAAGCTAATAAAGGCTCTGATATAGCGGGTAAATTCCTCTTATTAGAGCCTAAATCAAAGTATGCTTTTACTTCAAAAAACGCATCTGAGATAAAGAAAATCGCAAAACTTTCAAACCGCATTTTAATATATGCAAAGAAAAAGAAAGATTACGATACTTTGGTAGCTACTTACCCGAGCCTCCCCGCACCAGATGACCTTAGCTTTGAGGCTAAGTTAACCGCAAAAATAAACGATTACAGCAAAATTGCAAGCAGTAAATTTGCTCAGCTAATCGGAGAGCACTGCATGCTTAGACTTGAGAATGGAATGATAAAAGAGCCTTTGCTAGACTTAAGATCAGGAGCAGATCTAAGAGAGATGCCTCTTAGCAAAACTACACCTCTAACGATCAAAAAGCTATTTGATAGCATCTTAGAAGCTAGTGATAGCTCCCCGCTAAAAGACTTAAAATCAGCGTGTCAAAACGCTCTTGTGCAAAATAGTGCTGGCGAAAGCTATCGCTTTTTGATGATGGCTATTAACTCAGGCGAATATCTAATAACAGAAGCTATGTATGATGATCTCATAGAGAAAATAGCCATAGAAGAAAAAGATGTCCTAGATGCTTTAGAAAGAATTTACGCATAATAAAAAGCCCCAGGAGCATGCTAGGGCTATATAAAAAGGAGATAAAAAAATGAAAGAAAAAAAAGATATACTTGATGGCTTTTCAGAAGAACTGGAGGAGCTAGAAAAGACAGAAGAAGGAAAAGAGCTTCTATCAAGACTTGTAAACGACGCTCTTGATGACTTTGATGATGGAATTAACTGGTAAGGAGAGCTTATGAGACCAAGAACTATAGCAGCGAGCATCGCTGCAGAAATCCAAAATGCTGTATTTCTTCGAAACGGATTTCCTAGAATTAAAAAAGGAATCTTTAGAATAGCTCATTTCAGAGGCTTTGCTGATGAAGAGACTTTCAGGATCCAGATCGAAGATAAGACGTATGAAATAAGTGTAAAAGAGATAAAGTAAGTGCTAGCACTTACCTAATGTAATACCGCAAAGCTTATGTATAGCTGTATAAATGATCTCAGTGCATGAGGGGTTAGCGACCCTGCTGAGACAGCCTTGAATAACGCGAAACAGTAGCGAGGGATACCTTGCTATGATGTCGCTGGCAAAAGTCGCAAGACCTAGCAGAAGATAGCAGAAAAAAACTGCTATCAAGTTAAGAGGCTGGTGCAAACTATCGTGATAATAAAGTACGGCGATGGTATGCCTGTCGTAATTGAAAGGCGTCTTTGATAACAAGATGCTAAGTAGTCCTAAAACCTAAAGGTGTGAAAAGCCTTGTAGTTAGTAGGAAAGTTTCGAATCAAGATGGGCCGGTTTCAACTTTACGTAGAAATACGTAAAAATAAATACCAAGCTGGTGCGAGTACCCAAAGTAGACCAAAAACTTTATAAACACAGAAAGCATTCTGTCTTAAAAACAATCTGAATGCTTGGGGAAAGTTGCGAGTGTAAGTCTCGCTAGAGCCTAGAGCTATGGCAAATGCCATACAGATGAAAGAAGTTAGAATAGGTGCCTTTTAGGCACTGAATTGCGCGAGTTTCTGGCTCAGACTTTCATCCTCTATGACTGAATATTAGCAGCGATGAGAATGTAAGGGGAAGCCCTCACTTATGCAGCTATACATAAGCTTTGTAATAATTTTCACACTTAACCTTATTGGTAAGCATTCATTGAAAAGGGCATATGGCTATTAGCTGTATGCCTTTTTTTCTTTACTACAAAGAAAAGCTATGCAGACACATAGCCCAAAGCCTCTTAAAAAATATATAGGAGGTTAAGATGAAACGAAAAAGTATACCTACTTCCATGCCTAAGAAAAAGGAACTAGGAGGCTCTTGCGGCATGATTAAAGGAGAAGATTTAAGAAAAGCCACTAAAAATAGATTCGATATATCACTTACGGGAAGAATCCACGGAGACCTTAAATATAACAGAAAAAAGGCTAAGAAAGACTTAAACTCCCGTATCAAAGAGTATTACAAATAACTATAAAATAACTTTAAAAGACCTAGATCCAAAGCACTGGATTTAGGTCTTTTTTTTCTTACACATCGTTGAGACACTACTATAAACGCCTATTATTTCCTACGCGAGAAAATAGTTATGGTGTTTATATCAAGGGGGAAAGGAGATTAAAAGCTCATCTCATATATGTGAAAAGAACTATTTAATTTGATGGCTATAGGCAATACCTGTAACGATATTTGTGAGCCTGTTTATTTCTACAATGTCATCTGCGTTTAAATTTAATAACTTTGTATACGGCGTTATGGCAATAGTTGCAGCAATTAACGCCCGAATCTTATCTTGAAGTATTTCAAGCCGAGGCTCATCTTGCTGCGGAGCCTCAAGGAGAACTATGCTATTTCTTAAGCTAGTGCTGTAATGCCAGCAGGAGAAAAGCTGCGAATTCCTAGCCCAGATGGAAGCCCAGCAGGCAGGAAGCGAGTCTGGATTTTCTACTTCAGCACCGGCTACCTCATCTTTAAAATTAGTATATAACTCAAATCCAACATTTCTGTCAGGTGTGTAGATACTTATGAATATATTATCACAAGGATTTTTCTTTGCAACAACTCTAAGCGTTAAATCCATAATAATACCATCACATAATGCCTCATTAAAAGCATCTATGCAAAACCTTCTTATATCGCAAGCATTAAGCATATCTATCCTCCCTTCTAGCTTATACCGAAAATCGCGCCCGATACATAAACGAGAAATCGAGCAACGATAGTGTTTCTTATAAACCTTAGAAAAATTATAGCATACTAACAAGAAAGCTGCTATTTATTTTCTTAGCAATCTATGCATTTTTTTTGGCAAAATATCTTATATAATACTTACCTTTCTCTCCTTTTTCTATATAAATTTCAGTTTAATAAAATACTACTTACTGCTTTTTTTTAAAAAAAAAAAAAATCTTAGATAGCTAAGACTTTTAAGATTTAATCATCTTAGCTATCTAAAAACACTTTACTAATTATTTTTCTTCTTGAATCGTACAATCATAGCAGTTGTGAACATAAGCAACATACTGTAAAAAACAATATCCTCTTTATCACCTGTATTAGGTACATCCTTTTTTACTACTTGCTGTACCTGTTCTTTTTGTGTACTGTTTTTATCTGTATTAGGTAAAACAGGAGTGCTATGTTCTACTGGCTTTGGAGGCTCTGGTTTCTTAATCTCAGGAGTATCCTTCTTAGGTTCTTCAACCTTTGGAGTTTCTGAGTTTTTAGGTTCCTCAGGCTTCTTAGGTTGCTCTATATTTGGAACATCAGGTTTCTTAGGTTCTTCTACTTTCTCTTTAGTATTCTTGACAGTAAGTACTCCACCATTACTTGTTACATCAACTGTGTATACTTCATCAGTTGATTTATATCCCTCAGGAGCAGTTATCTCTGTAACATTATACTCACCAAGTTCTAGACTATCTGATAATGCAATTCCTTTATCATTAGATGTAAGCTCAAAGCTCTTATCACCTTTAGTTACCTTAAACTTAGCTCCAGCAAGTCCTTTTCCTGTTTCTGAATCAACTTTTCTAATTCTTAGCTTGCCGTTAATCTCTGTATTTAAGCCACCGCCAGCAGCTTTGTATATCCATACTCCAGCAGTCTTACCAGGTGCAATAGCGTCTGCTCTTAGCTCTGCTGAGTTGTTCTGTATAGGGTCCTCATCGTTTACAGTTGTTGCATAAGATAGTAAGTAACCCTGTGTTCCAATCTCACCAAGCTCTAATGTAAAAGATGTCTTATCATCGTTATACTTAATTTTGTTTGATACATCAATCTTTTCGCCATAGTTAGTGATGTTTCCTTCAGGAGCAAAAGTAACTTTCTGTAGCTCAAACTCAGGTAAGTATTCACCATTGCCTGATCTAATCTTATCAGTTATAACAACATTATTTAAATTTTGCCCACTCTTGTTAATTCTAATTCTCCAATCAGCTCTATCCTTACTCTTTGATGGGTTAGCCCATTTGCCAATTACTTCTGTATCGGATACAGGCTTGTTAGGAGTAAACTTAACTGGCGGAGATACATTATAGCTATTTTTATTATTGTTATTTAGTACAACTCTAATTGGTGTAGCATCTCCCAGCTTAACAGCTTTTTCATTTCCTTTAGCATAGAAGAATAAGTTTCCTTGTAAGTTAGCTTTGCCATTCATCTTTTCATTGAATACGATATGAATGATTCCGCCACCTGTTTCACTAGGCTTTACGACTGCGTGTGCGATTACCTCACCTTCGCTATCATTCAAAGTAAAGTTATAATCTG
>ERZ773031.13-NODE-13-length-104444-cov-11.418282_pt1 | contig 104444 bp, 93 predicted proteins | sample MGYA00511666_ERZ773031 | MGnify/ENA primary metagenome ERZ773031 (study PRJEB29015, sample SAMEA2738135) | human oral metagenome | biome: human oral; feature: human-associated habitat; material: saliva | place: China | collected 2250 ...
TAAATAATCGCGAGAGTTTCGGCGACACGAAAACTAGCGACTTTGGCTTGATGGGATTTCAACCATTCGTCCACGGCACGGGCGGAACCTGGTAATTCTGGATTATTATAATCATGCACAATAATTACACCGCCTTGCGACATTTTGTCGGTAACGAGACGTAGGCTGGTTTTGATGGATTGATACAAATCGCCGTCCAGAAAGGCATAGGAAATTTTTTCTGGTATATCATATATGATATCAAGGTCATCGAAGAAGGCTTTCTTGATTTTAGGAAGTTTCAGTCCCATTTTCTTAAATTTTTCGATAACTTCGCGCTTGGTAACAAGTAGTTCCCCAGCCTGAAAAGCGTCACCAGCTGCCGAATTATCTTCACGGGTTTTGGCGGGAAGCCCTTCAAAAGAATCGTAGAGCCAGAGTATTTTTTGATCGATCGAGGGAATGTGATTTTCTGATTGGAGGGTGCCACCACGCCCCATCGATTCTAAAAGTTTTTGATAAAGTACAGAGGTATCTGCCTTGTAGCAGCCAAATTCCACGACATCACCCGGTATATTATGCTTTAAAGTTTTTGTGAGTTCCTGCAAAAGAATTTCCGTTTCACGCGCGGTAACTTGTTGCATGTAATCCTGATTTTTGGAAGAATTTTTGGCTTTCATTTAATGAATTTATTTTAGACTTTTCGACTGAATTTTATTTTTAGAAAATTACTTTTTGCGTAAGAAAAAGGCGCAAATTGTACCGCTGATGCCAGCAGAAATTATATCACCCATGGTATCGCTGACACCTGGAGCATTGAGTTCCTGCATATTACCACCACAAAGTTGATCATAAGAAAATTCAAAACATTCCCAGGCGGCCGCGATAAAGAAAACAAAAGAAACAATGAAGAGAAAAGCGAATGCGGTGGAATATTTTTTAACTTTTATCTCGGAAGTACGTGAGGTGGAAGACGATTTTGCGGTAGAATCCTTACCCTCGTAGACATTATCGAGAATTTCTTTGGCGAGAAAGGCGGAAAATACGCCTGATAAGGTGTGAGCAATTTTATCATAACTTGGATAACCGAAAATAATTAGGTTTTTATACCAAGCGAGATCGATGCCAAAGACCATGGCGATAACCAAGAAGAGGCTGTAAGCAAGACGAAGCTTGGTGGAGGTATGAAGATTAATTTTCGCAATTAAATCTGGGGCGAACGGCAAGATGATTGTCACGAGATAACTTGACAATCTATGCCAGATCACGGGATTAATAAAATGCATGATAGTGAATGCGATACCGGAAAAAGCAATCAATAACTTAATGATTAGATTTAACCTAGCTAAATTAGAATTTTTTTGGAATTGTTTAATAAATTTTTTCATAATGAACTCTTTAATTTGCTTTATTTTAACATATATGTTGTAAATACAGAACACCCCGCCGGGGCGGGGTGCTGTTTAGTGCCTTAAATATTCAGAGATTTGAGAATTTAGCAGTCTTATTTGTCGACAACTTCACCTTCGACTGGTTCATCTGGGTTGGTTTTGCCAGCTTCTGGGTTAGCTTGGTTGGCAGAGTTAGCTTGGTAAAGTTTGGCACCGATTGGCATCACTTTATTAGCTAATTCTTTGGCGGCTTCTTCGTATTTAGAAGCTTCAGCGTTGGTGTCTTTTAGGACTTCCTTAGCTTCTTCGACTGCCTTCTTGATGATTTCTTTATCTTCATCAGAGATTTTATCCTTGAACTCATCAGGCATTTTTTCGTATTGATAGATAGCTTGTTCTAGGTGATTCTTAGCATCGATGGCCTCGCGCTTTTTCTTGTCTTCATCAGCGTGGAGCTCAGCATCTTTTTGAGCTTTTTCAATATCTTCTTTGGACATGTTGCCAGAGTTTTGAATAGTAATACTCTGTTCCTTTCCAGTTCCCTTGTCGCGAGCGGTAACATTTAGAATACCGTTAGCATCGATATTAAAGGTAACTTCAATCTGAGGGACACCACGTGGAGCTGGAGCGATACCATCGAGGACGAAACGACCGAGAGATTTGTTATCGGAAGCCATTTCGCGCTCACCCTGCAAGACATGAATTTCTACCTGTGGCTGATTGTCAGCAGCAGTGGAGAAAGTCTCAGACTTAGAGGTAGGAATAGTAGTATTACGGTCAATAAGCTTGGTGGAAACACCGCCCATAGTTTCGATACCAAGAGAAAGCGGAGTGACATCGAGAAGAAGTACATCTTTCACATCACCTTGAAGCACACCACCCTGGATAGCAGCACCGACAGCCACGACCTCATCTGGGTTAACACCCTGCATAGGTTCTTTACCGAAGAGTTCCTTAACTTTTTCAACCACAGCTGGCATACGGGTCATACCACCAACCATCACCACTTCATTGATATCGCTAGTGGAAAGCTTGGCATCCTTTAGAGCCTTGTGAACTGGGTCAGCGAGACGTTCGATGAGTGGAGAGACTAATTCTTCCATCTTTGAGCGGGTCAAAGTGTATTCAAAGTGTTTTGGACCGTCAGAATCGGCAGAAAGGAATGGAAGGTTAATTTCGGTTTCCTTAGCGGAAGAAAGTTCCTTCTTGGCTTTTTCAGCTTCATCCTTAATACGTTGCATAGCGGCAGCGTCTTTCTTAACATCGATACCAGATTCTTCTTTGAATTTATCACAGAGGAAATTAACGATGAGGTTGTCAAAGTCTTCACCACCAAGGTGAGTATCACCGTTAGTAGAAAGCACTTCGAAGACACCGTCACCTAATTCAAGGATGGAGACATCGAAGGTACCACCACCAAGGTCGAAGACCACGATTTTCTCTTCGCCCTTCTTTTCGAGACCATAAGCGAGGGCGGCGGCAGTAGGCTCATTAATAATACGCTTTACTTCAAGACCGGCGATTTTACCAGCATCTTTGGTAGCTTGGCGCTGAGAGTCGTCGAAGTAGGCAGGAACGGTGATGATAGCTTCGGTAACTTTTTCACCAAGGAAGGCCTCAGCATCAGCCTTAATCTTGGAAAGAATCATGGCAGAGATTTCTTCTGGGGTATATTCCTTACCATCCATCTCTACGGCCACACCGTTACCTTTTTTAACAATCTTATATGGCATAATATCGAGATCGCGTTGAACTTCTTTATCATCAAACTTACGACCAATCAAACGCTTAATACCATAGATGGTGTTCTTTGGGTTTGTAACACGTTGACGTTGGGCAACTTTACCAACGAGGCGATCACCTTTTTTAGTCACAGCCACAACAGATGGGGTGGTACGATCACCTTCAGCATTGGTAATAACTTCCGGCTTTCCGGCTACCATGTAGGCGAAAGCGGAGTTAGTTGTACCAAGGTCAATACCAATAATTTTACTCATAAATACTCCTTGTTTATTATTTTTGGCACTTTAGCGATTATTCTGCTAATTTGTCTTAAGTATAGCTAATTAGCACTCTAATGTCAAGACTGCTAATTATTAAATTAACAGGGGTGGATGAGAAAAATTAAAAAGATTTTTGAGATTTTTGCCTATTTTTTGATGAAAATTTTCTTTACAAATTCGATTAACTCGACCCGGAATTGGAAAAGTAGAAGACCGATGCCAGCTACCGAAGAGCCGATAATTGCCGTGGAACCATTAAATTGCTTGGGCGATTTTTCGGGATCGCCAGTTTTTGGTACCTCAAGTTTATCGGTGGCACCAGTATTAGCCTTTTGCTTACGACAGCGATGCGTCTCAGGATTACGTTCATACCCCTCTTTGCAAGGCGCGGGAGTTTTTTCGTCTTTTGAGTCAATTTTCTTGCAACGATTAGTAGCTGGATTTAGCTCCTTGCCCTCACCACAAGTTTTAGGAGTCTTTGGTACTGGAATTTTTACGCAACGACCACTCTTTGGGCTGATTGTTTTACCCACTTCGCATGGTTTCTTTGCATTTCCTGCAGGACTAATCTTTTTACAACGATGCGTCTGAGGGTTAAGGTAATAGCCTGTCTTGCAGATCTTTGGTTGATTTTCATGAGAATTCTCCTTATTACAGCGATGAGTAGCTTGATTTAGATAATATCCAGGTTTGCATTGTTTGGGAGTATTTGGTTTTGGCGTGACGATTTTATTACAACGATGAGTTTCCTGATTCCTAATATAGCCAGGCTTACAGGGTTTATTCACAGTATTTTCAGTTGGCTTAGGCTGATTAGGCTTAGTAGGCTTAGTAGGCTTTGGTTGTTTAGGTTGTTTAGGTTGTTTCTGAGGGGTTTTTGGCTCTATAGGCTTTCCTGGCTCTTGTGGCTTTTTCGGTTTCTTTTTGTGACGTTCATCATAGGTTTTTATGCAACGATTAGTTAGAGGGTTACGAATTTTCCCTTCTGGACAGGGTTTAGGGTCCGGCAAAACACTGCGATGTTCGGCATCGGTTGGTGCCTCGGCGAGGATAATTTCGGTCTTAGAATTCCCCGTCAGAGAGCCGAGGCTGACAGATCCAAGTAGCTCGGCTCTCTGTGGAACTTTACCGATATTATAATAATTTTGGGGACCTCCATCTCTTTTCAGACTTAAAGGATTCCAGGCGTCATCCTTTTTGGCGCTGGAAAAATCTAAAAATAAGATGGACAAAAATAATAAAAATAGGCCAGCGGTGAAACAACACATAATTGGTTTTTCTGGTCGCTTTCTGAATTGTACTTTTTTCATATTTACCTCACTTAATTTGTTTGACTGCAATTTAGCAAGTTTAAGAAAAAAGGAGAAGCATAAGCGGAAAGATTTTTGATTTTACAGATAGAAAAATGCCTAAAATTTTTTTAGCATAAGCAAGTTATAAATTATCATAAGCAAGATATGATTGACCATAAGCATGATATAATATAGCTAAATGGAGGTTCAAACTTTATTATTGACTTTCGGGGTAATAATTTTGAGTGCCCTAGCCCAGTCTTCCATGCAACTAAGCACGGGGGTGTTTCTTTTGTTATACCGAGAAAGTGCCGGAAGATACTTGAAGAAGAAGACAAAAAATCTACTCTCAAACTACATCGTGGGTTACATATTTTTGACCAGTTTACTCCTAACCTCTATCTGTTATGCACTAATGGTGTTATTCGGCGGTAATTTAACCATCCTGTGTCTGACAGTTTTAATTTGTTTAATTTTTAGTCTTGCAATTTGCGTGTGGTTCTTCTACTATAAAACCAACAGATCCACGGAACTTTGGTTGCCAAAGTCAATCATCCGATACATCCGCAAACGCGCGGCAAATTCATCTAGTAATATTGAGGCCTTTTCGCTAGGTGTTTTGTCGGTGGTAGCGGAATTACCATTCATTCTAGCTTTAATGTTGGTTTCAGCCGATAGTTTTTTGAAGCTTCCTGCACTTTGGCAGATTGTAATGATTTTAACCTATACGGCGATTTCAGTGATGCCACTAGTAGTGTTGAAGCTAAGCATTCGCCATGGCAAAACAGCTGCGGAAATTCAAAAGTGGCGTTTAGATAATTTGGATTTTACAAAACTAATCTCGAGCATCCTTTTCATTACTTTAGGACTTTTTCTGATCGCTTTTAAATTAGTGGCAGGAGGTTTTTAGTGCGTAAGAAAAATAGCGAAAATCTACCAGTAACAGATAAGTTAATTAAAAAGATCTTAAAGACAGAATGTAAAATTGAGAATATTCCAGAACTAGATGCGCAAACTGTCGAGTTTATCGTAAAAAAAGTAGTGGCTTGGGCGGAGAAAAAAACCATTGTGACCCAAAGCGAATTCGATAAAAAATTAGCGAACGAGGTAAAAAAGTTTAATACTGATTTGGGGTTCATGATTGAGCAAAGAAACAAACTGGTTTAGAGAAGGATGAATGATGAGTGAAAAATTTGATTATGATTTGATAATTATTGGTAGCGGTGCAGCAGGAATGTCGGCAGCAAGAGCGGCGGCAGCTAGTAATATTCGCGTAGCAATCATCGAGAATGAATTGGTTGGTAGTAAATCCGATATTTATCGCGTAGCGCAACTTTCAGCTTCCGATATTGCAGACCAATATTACGAGGCGAAGAAGTTTTTGCAGCTAAGTAATAATCAAGACACGCTAACTTATAATTACCCTTCCCTCTTCGAAACCATTCAAAAGCGGGTGAAAAAATATATCTTAGCCAAGAAAAAATCTTTCATTAATTTTAAGATCGATTTAATTCATGGTGATGCGCATTTTATTTCACCTTACGAGGTAGCCGTAGCAAATAAACGGTATTCAGCGAAACGCTTCCTCGTCTGCACCGGCAGAAGTATGAATCTTAGTGCGATTTCAGGGGTTGAAACTACGAATTATTATTTGCCGGAAGATATTTTCATGCGCGTGAAAAAATTACCAAAAATCGTTTTAGTAGTGGGCGCCGGAAAGAAAGGAATTGAAACTGCGGAATACCTAGCAAAGATGGGATGCAAGGTAATTGTGACAGAAAAAGAAGATACAATTCTAGAAGGTTACGATAAAGAAGCGGTAGAGGTAGTAACTAATAAATTGATGTCAGGACTAAAAATTAAGATTCTCACCAATACAAAGGTCGTGGCAATTCAGAAGGACAAAAATGAAACGGTCTCAAATGGACGTCGAGTAGCCACTGTAAAGGTAACAATGAAGCGCGGCGCCGATGAGAAGACGGTGCGGGTAGAAGCGATAGTTTTTGCGATTAATAATCGTCCAAACGTCGAACTCGGTCTGGAAAATGCAGGGATTAAATTCAGCGAACGAGGGATCGTCGTGAATGATCAGCTCGAAACCAGTGTGAGTCATATTTTTGCGGCCGGAGATGTGGTAGCAAATCCAATTAAGCAGTCCGTTGGTTATTCGACAGAAAAAGCGGCTTATGAAGGAACACTAGCGGTAAACAATATCTTAAAGCGTAATAAGCTAACTTTAACTTATCGCCATTTCTCTACCGTACTAAACACCACACCAAAAATTGCGACGGTAGGGTTGACGGAAAAAGATTGTTTATCACGTGGTATTAAATGTAAGATTGTGATTGTACCAGAAATCGAAACCACTCATTCCCTAATTGCGGGAGAGAAACTAGGATTTTTGAAGTTAATTTGCGACAAAGATAAGAAACTTCTAGGTGCGACAATCGTAGCCAAGAATGCCGACCTTGCAGTAATGGAGATTGTGGCTGGCATGTATGGCGACTTGACATTACTAGAACACGCTTCAATGCCTCACATCAATGAGAGCTTCTCGGATATTGTGAGGATAGCTGCCAAGAATTTGATGTAAAAACTATCGATACGGACAAAGTAGTAGCTGGATTTTACTTTGAATATAAATTTCAGATGAAAGGTCTAAATAAAAAAAGAACCTGATGGTTCTAAAACTTGGTGGCGGGGGTTCGATTTGAACGAACGACCTTTTGGTTATGAGCCAAACGAGCTACCAGGCTGCTCTACCCCGCGACGTATGTAGTTATTATAATCTACAACGATTTTTCTGTCAAATATTAACTACTAAGTTCCAGTTCTATCTTAATATCTTGAAGCAAATATTGAATTTGGGCCTCTTTTATTTGAGTCCAATAAAATTTATCTACGATATAACCACAATTATTAAACAGTAATTCATCTGAAATCTCTACATTGTCGGATACTTGTTTGTAAATTCTGTGCACTATATCTGCGTGTAAAATTTTCGATTTAAAATCTTGGGTGTTTTGTTCTAGTGCGGTTTTCTGTAATTGATTTTCGTAGAACACTTCTTTTTGCAGGCCATAAAAATCTTCATTAGCTGAAAAATCGGAATAAGTATCATTACCGAGCAAGAATATGTTCGAATTATCCGTGTATAAAATTTGATCTAGAATCAAAGACAAATAACGCAGAAGGCAGGTAGCCAGTGGAGCTAATTCCTTAGCGATATTATGAAAATATAAAATAACTTTCAAACTATTCGGGTTCTTTCGTCTTTTGACAGAAAAATAATTAACTTCATCCGAAATTTGCCCTTTTCGAAAATCTGGGGTGTGTATATATGAATAGAGTTTTGTTTTTAGACTGTCTACTTTCTCATTGTTTACTTTAAATTTAAGAAAAATTCGCTTGATGGCTCGATTGATAGATTCATCACTCACCGTCGAATCATCTAAAAATTTTCGCATATCAAAAACTGACCTTTCATGCTTAGGTTTAAATCTGAATACAGAGATATTTTCATAATTATCTGCGTAGTACTCAAAATCTATACCTTCAAACAATCCAAGCTCAGTGGTTTTTTTATAAATCAAATCACTAGCGTAATGACTGTACGCGTTGGCAGTAATTCTATCTTCTGCTTGTTTGATTATCTTCTGTTCATTCATATCCAGGATTATTGCTCTGGATTGGCGTAATCGTCGTTTTCAAGATAGTTAGGACAGGTATCCTTGTCGCCATCTTCCATATACCAACAGTTTTTCGTGGTATAGAAAGTTTTACGAGTGACATTGTTTCTATCATCGTTTAGCTGTATGGCAAATTCTGGATATGGGAAGTAATTATCGACCAATTCGACGCGAGCCTCAATGCGACGATATAGGGTATTGGCGCGACCAGTGGAATCAACCTTAGCCTGCACACCAGTAAGGTCAATCGGGTTACGTTTACTATCATAAAGCGAAACCGCAAAGTCAGTATCTGGAGCGCCATAAGGGAGTGACAGTACTAAGAAAGTAGCACCAATGTTACGGTCATTGGAATTATGAAAGGTGTTCGGCACTTCAAAAGTGAGTGAACAGAAGAAGTTGCCCCCCTGACACTTAACATAGAAAAGTTCATTCTTGTGCTTATCAAAGGTACGAGAAACTTCACTAGCTCCAATTTCATTAGTACCATTCTTGCTTGGTCTTAAATACATCGTTCCTTGGTCGGTAGAATTGTCACCACTAGCCGTGATAAGATCACTCATCTTAAAATTACGGTCGGCTTGATAGAAAGAAGCATTAATCAATGGTGGCACCAAGGAATATTGACCGGATGGCAGTGAGGCATTTTCGCTCCAGGATAATTGGTGGCCAATACTTAAGAGTTTAGCGTAATTAGTATCGGAAAACCACTTGATATTGATATATTTCAATTCTTTGATTTTATCACTACGAATTGGCACAATACGGAGACGATTTTCGCCACTCAAAGATGAACGATAATCACTAAGATCTTCCCGAAGAGTTACACAAGTGTAAGCTTGCACCATATCAGCACCACGACCTTGATCAAGATTTTTATTTTTTACTTCTTGAATAGTGACACCTTTTTGCTCATCAGTGGTGCGACTGAGGACATTGGCGACAGTGTTGCAGTCTTGATTTTTGATACCATTTTGCATGGCTTCGATAATTTCCTTACAGTTAATATCGGAGCCGCCCTCTTGATAACGGTCCAAGCATTCATGATATTTGAGAAGAGCAACCTTAGCGTCTTCCACACCAGCAAGAGCAGAATCGTAGGCGGATTTCGAGAGATCAGAATTACTAGTTTGGCCAGCCTCAGAAAGAGTGAGGCGTACAAAGCCAATCACGATAATGCTAAATAAAAGTATGGCAAAAATCGTCACAACAATGGAGGTGGCACCGCGCTTAGTAGTTAGTAGTTTTTTCATTATTCCTCTCCTTTTCTATTTTGGCCCGAAGTCCTAGCGGAAAAATTAAATTTGTTAATGGCGCAGTAATTAAAACCGGAAGATAAACCTATATCTGGTGGTGTTTTGCAGAATTCACCGGTGCCAGTAATATCGACATTACCCCTTAAAGTAGCCAAGATAAAGGTACCGCTATAAAAATGCTGCATAGTGAGAGTATGCTCGGTTGGCGCAAAAACCGTCAAATCATAAAGTGCGATGTCTTCGTTGTTCTTTTTTATAACTTCTTTATATTCAGTACCTGTCAATTTATAAGTCGGAGCAATATCCGCCACCTTGTATATGCGATTATTGTTTGCCACGACTTCCATATGGGAACGACAAATTGTGCGATCGGAATCTTCAATCTTAATCAGACGATAATCGTCAATTTCCGTGTCGCCATCGCTAAAAGTCGCGCGACTACCACTCACAATTTCATAATCAATGGAATTTAAGACATAGCCAGTATTCCAGAGATAGGTATAACGCCCAGAACAGAAAACACCAGAAAGTGGCACACTTTCGAGAATCTTGCCAGTTTGCTTGGCCTTGATGGTGCCGTAGTTTTGCTGGTAAACATAAAGCCTTGCTTGATCTTGTAAGCATTTATTTAGTTCATTGGAATTTGAGGCATATTCGACACGACAAATATCAGACAAAGAGCGAGCCGGCGAGGTAGCAATGCCGCGTTGAAAATCATCCACTAGTAAACGCGAAGTGGAATTGATTGCATTCATGATATTTCCCTTTTGATAAATTGATGAGAGATGTACTGCGACAAAAATTACCGAAAGCAGAAGAATTGAAATAAATATCAAGGAAATAGTCACTTCAATGATGGTGAAACCAGAAATTTGCTGAATATTGGTTTTAGATTGTGGAGTTTTTCGATGCATAATTTAACCTAGCTTAACCTCTCTTCATGTAGTCTGGATTATATAAGCGAATGATGGTACCGATGGTAGTTGGGGTAATTTCACCTGGACTATACCAGCAAGTGCGAATATGAAAATCATAAAATTCTGGAGGATAATTCTTATCCATATCTTCGCGATATTTAGCGTCAAAATGGGCGCTGGATGGAACATTAGTAAAGTCACGGACAGCTATAATCCAAATTCCTTCGGCACGATAAAGATTATTAAAAACTGGAGTAGTTCGATAATTAGTGTCGTCATTAATTTCATTAAGATTAGTGGTATCAGTATCTTCCCCATTCGAAGTCCCAGCCGTAGAAGTCGAAGAGAAAACTAGGCGGGGAGCCAGTGGCGATTCTTGAAAAATTCCTGGAAAATCAGTGGCAGAAAGAATGGTGTTTACTGGATCTGAAGCCTTAAGCCTACGTGTATTTAGAATAAAGGCCTTATCGGCAAAGATATTGTGGTTATCACCTACAATGTTATTTTTATCGTAATATTCAGAGCACCTATTTGCTTCAAATTTAGAAATTTCAGTCGGGCTATTGGACATACCATTATTAAAACTAGTTAGACGTTCCCAAATCGCACGGTATTCCTGCCATTTACCAGAATCATCCTGTCCACTAGATTTAACTAAGGCACGTTCAGAAATATAAGCATCGTGAATAAAACGCAGAGCTTCAGCCTGAGCATCAATCTCATTACGGACTGTGGTGATTTGCAAAGAATTTTGAATCTTAGCGTAACTACGATTCATCATAGAAACTGAAATGGCGGAGACTAAAATAAAAACCACAAAACAAAAAGTTACTTCGATAATAGTGTCACCACGACGGCTAATGAAAGGCTTTAACTTCGACATGGATTTTCCTCACTATCAATATCAATCAATTCAACAGCCGTGGAATTACTGCCATCAGCATGAATACGAATAGCGCGACGAGCGATACTATTAAATGAATGATTTTCCGAACCAACGCAGATATCGAGATCTTTTTTATTCTGAAGTTTAACATTTTCAAGATAAAAGCCCTTGGACTCGGAGTGATTTAGAGTGCCGAATGCAGGATAAAGACCAGCATCAGCCGCCACGCTAGCGACAGAACCAATACCGCCATACTCACAGCTACCGTTACCAACATATTCATTATTTACTTTTTGCATGAATTGATTAATATTAAAGGTTTTGCCTTTTTCATCATAAATGTAGGTGTGGACGGTACCAGAAATTGGTGAACGGGTAACAAGAAAAGCCCCGATAAAAGAATCGTGATTTTCGGTGTTCTCAATGCGAGCCTGCCAAAGTGGTTCATAAACATCGTAATTACCGGCAGTAGTCATCCGACAAGTATTAGCTTCGCTTTTCATGGTGACCACATTAGCGCCAATACTTCTTAATGAAACCAGAGCGTTGTCGCCAGAGGCATTTTCAATGTCGAGATTTTGGGTATAAATACGACCGATCACATCATAAATATGGACATTATGGTCTGGTTGGTTTGTATCGGGATTAGTCTCACCGAAGGTGACAAGCTTACCATAGATGGCACAGCGAGTACGTCCTGGAAAATTATCTGAGGTAGAATTAGAAACTAACCCACCATTTTCATTCCACATAGTATTAAGCGTGCAATAAATACTGCTTCCTTCATCGGCCTCACGAGGGTTCTTAACATTGACCACTGAGGAATAAACTGATTTCAGGGTAGCAGAAAGTTCGTTATAAGAATCGATGTAACGGCGATTATTAATATTGCCAGAAAGAAAACCCATAACTGAGACAACGAGAAGTCCAGTAATCACTAACACAAGCGTTACCTCGATAATCGTAAAGCCTGACCTCCACCAAGTTTTCTTTTTCATAACTAAATTATAGCATAAGAGGTTATAATATATAAAAGAAAAATACCATATTAGGGATTTTTACGCCAAAAAGATACCCGGACTAAACGCCCGGGTATATCGGTTTAATAAAGGAGGTTTAATCAGTGGTAAGAGTGAAACTTCCTTTACGGCTCTTGGCGTTATAATATGCCGAAAATCGGCGATATCGATAACGGCGAACACCATCGTTCCGAATGTGATAATCTATATCCACTTTGCAGCAACCTTCTAGGTTAAAGCTCTCCCCAGAACCATCTTCATGCTGAATTCCGGTTATCGCAATATCGGCAATTTGCATCGGTAGATACAGCTTGGTGGCATCATTACTGTGGTTTGAATAACCCTGTGAGATAGTGAAATTCACATGAACTTTCACATCCATACTATAACAGTACTTACACGAGTCAAACAAAGCACTCTTGCTCGGTCCATTAATGATGGCATAAGCTACACTCTTGTTATTCATACGAATAACCTCCTTTTTTAATATACTACCCAGATACATTCGTAAAATGGGTTGGTCTACCTAATCCACTATTGAATTAGTGTATTTATTCTATCATGTCTATGTTATTTTGTCAATATGAATTACAGCCTAGTATCATTTTGTCAAATATCACTCGTGGGGTTAATAAGAATATTCTTCTGTGGTTAATAGTGGGGGCGGTGCTATAATAAGATTATGCAGCGACTTTTTACGATTGATCTAAAAGATTATGATTCGAACTTGGAAAAGTTTTATCGCCCATCGGTACGCGGGATTATTTTAGATCAAAACGGCAAGGTGGCAATGATTTATAGTGAGAAATATCATTTTTATAAATTTCCGGGTGGTGGAATCGAGGGCGATGAGACCCATCTTGAAGCTTTGGAACGAGAAATCAAAGAAGAGACCGGAATGATTTTGAAGCCCGAATCAGTGCGAGAATTTGGCGAGGTTTTGCTAACACAAAAGATGCAAAAAAATGGTAAAGATGTGATTTTAGTGCAATATAATTACTATTATTTATGCGAGACTGAGAATGAGATCGGCGCACAAAGTCTGGACGACGGCGAAAAAGAGGCGGGATTTGTCTTAAAATTTGTGCCAATAGACGAGGCGATTCAAGTAAATAAGAATTTCCAAGGTGAACCGATTAAAAAGTATGTGGTCGAGCGAGAAAATCGTGTTTTGGAATTAGTGAAAAATTTGTAAAACAAACTCAAGACACAAAAAACTGATAGAAAAAATCGGCCGAGAGATGCCGAAGAATAGAGTCCCGCAAGTTTTCCGTTCCATAAAGCCCCACAGGAGCTTTATGGTATGTTTCCTTACTCACAAATGTTCGTAAGTTTGCCATTCCAATTAATCTCTACTAGAGATTAATTGGTGGGGGCGGTTGGGCTCGAACCAACGACCAAGCGGTTATGAGCCGCCTGCTCTAACCCCTGAGCTACGCCCCCAAGGTAGTTTTATTTTATCATAAAATGCTATAATAGGGGAAAGGATTAGGGTGGCACCAGATATTCTTGAGAATTCTAATTATGAAAACAAATAACAAAATTCAATTACATCTGAAACTTAATCAGTTGCGTTACTGGGTGAAACACTCTTTGTTTAGTAAGGAGCGAATTATGTTTTTGTTGCTGCCAACGATGTTTGTGTTTTTGCTTTATTTTTCGGTGCAATCGATTACAAAAAATTGGAACCTACAACAGACTTTAAATACTAAATTGCAGGAGAAGCAATTGATGGAGCTCAAGGTTTCAAACATGAAGCTAGAAAATCAATACTATGCTTCCGAGGAGTATCAGGAACTGATGGCGCGAAAACTCCAAGATAAAAAAGCTAGCGGTGAAACTATGGTGATGTTACCGATTAATAGTGAGATCGCGAAACAAAAACACGCCAACCAGAAATTCAGTTCAAACAAACAGGAACAAGACAACTCAAATTTTCGTCAGTGGATGAGGTTCTTGTTTAGGATTTAGCTTTTATTTTAAGTTTTAATTTATTACGAAAAAATCCCCTAATTTGATTTAGGGGATTTTGTAATCGGTTGAAGATTATTTCTTCTTGGAAAGGGTCAAGAAACCGTTGCGTGGGTTTTCGTTAACAACACGATCTTCTGGAAGATCAACTGGGGTACCCTTAGGGTTGTTCTCAGTCTTGGTGAAGAAATAGATCGTTTGTGGCTTGCCACCGCGAAGAATTACTTCTGACTTGTGTAGGTAGTAGGTAATTCCCTTGCTGTTTTTATGACTATAGGCCATTTGTCCTCCTTTAAATAAGTATAGTTTTATATTAGATTAGATAAAGATAAGTGTCAAGAGATTTTATGGGGGTGAAATAGGGGTGAGAAAACTTTTATGCTTTTAACAGGGGTGGTAATCTGAAAAGTTAGCGGGATTATTTTAAGGAATTATTTCAAAAAGAGCAGGGCGAGACGAAGGAAGGCAAAAATAATTAGACGGATCACGATGGTAATGATGATAACAACACAAAGTAGAACCGTAATTCCAGAGAGGCTTGGGGTCCAAATCGGCGAAACAAAATCATAGCGATAAAGCGCGGTAGGCGGTAAGTCGGCGGTAAGATTAGTAGTGAGTTTGTCGGTGGCCGGATAACTATTGATTACGCCAGTCATACAGTTAAGATAACCGGGACTGTTCCAACCCCAGCCATTGCGAATAGCCTGTGGCTTACAGATCTCCATAGCTTTAGCAAAGATATTACCGTTAGGATTACCGTCGGGATTTTGGCTGAGCTTAGACTCGGCTTCACGCAAGGCAACGGTGGCCTGGCGGTTATACTGGTGCTCCAGATAAATTGGACCGGTACCGAAGGTCAGTGTGGTGTGACCATTTTTTTCGACGAAATTCACGATGGTATGAGAAGAGCTAAAATCTCGTAGGTTTTTCAAGGCAGTGCGAATATTTTGGTCAATTTCGGCTTGTGACAAATCGGTGCCGTCGGCAGCCTTACCCTCGTCAGCTTTTTCGACCTTAGTTTTTAAGTCCATCATTTTCAGATGATCGAAGCGCAAAAAAGTGGCGGAAAGAAAAAGTAATGGCAATAAACTGAAAAATAATTGCCAGGTCTTGATCTGTTTTAAGAAAGTCAAAAAGCGCTTCCTCTTGTCTTCCTGACGCTCCTGTTTCAAAACACCACCCATACTGAATTTAATTATATCATAAGAACTTTTGGCGGAGCCATGGGTCGGCATCGCCGGCGGACATCAGAATCACCAGATAATTATCGGCAAGATCTTGGCGAAGCTTGGCAAAAAGCGTATCGTCTAGCTTATCTGCGGTACCAATTTCAGGATTATCTAACGAACTAAGAAAGTCACTAGGAGTGAGAATTTTTAGTTTAGGATCTTCGCGCGAAAGATAGGTCGGCAACCAATAAAGTTTTTCGATACCGTGAAAAATATCCCGATATTCATCAAAGAATTCATGCTGGCGGATATTTTGGTGTGGTTGATAAAGAATCACTACACCTTTTTTCTGAGTGCGCTTGGCTTCCTCAAGGGCGACATTGATGGTGGCGCGAATTTCTTCAGGATGATGCGCGTAATCGGAATAAAGACCGTCAGCTAGGCGCTCAAAGCGACGTCCGACACCTGGGAATTGATTAATCGCCTCGATAATTTCTTCATGATTAACCTCACGACCGAGCGATTCGAGAATTCGCTGTACCGCTTTAATCGCGAGCGTGGCGTCGAGACGGCGCGCTTCACCTGGCAGCATTAATTCCTTGGCTGACATTAAAACCACATCTGGATGTTTGTCAGCCAGAAGTTCGGCATGGTGAAGATTGGCGTGTGGGCCAAAAATGAGGTGTTCGCTCTGGGATTCGAATTTCAAAAAGGCCTCTTGATATTCAGCTGCGGTGGCAAAAATATCGGAATGATCATAGGAGACAAAAGTAATGAGTGAAAGCCAAGGATGGAAAGCCAGGAAGTTACGATCGTATTCATCAGCTTCATAGAGCAAAAATTGGTCACCCTGATCATACTTAGCAGAAGGCGCAAAATTAAGCGTCGAGCCAACCATATAAGAGGCTTTCAAACCGAGTTTTTGGCTGAGCCAGATTAACATAGAAGTAGTAGTGGTTTTCCCGTGAGTGCCAGCAACTGCCACCATCTTCAGATGATGTTTTTCAACAAGGGTTTCAATCAATTCATCGCGCTTAGAAATCTTCAAGCCCAGCGACTTAGCGCGTTGATATTCAGGATGTGATTCGGTAATGGCCGAGGTATGGACGTACCAGTCGATAGGATGCTTTTGATGAATCTCCGCCAGATAATCACTAGTTTGCGGACCGATAGCAAAGGTGAGATTTTTGGCTTTTAATTCCTTAGTAATCGGACCTTCGTGAAGATCGGAACCAAAAACTTGATGCCCGGCATCGTGAGCAAAAAGGGCGAGTGGACCCATGCCAGTACCGGAAATACCAGAGATAAAGATGTTCATAATTTTTTCCTAAAGAAGTTAGTATCGTAAATTTCGGCGCCGTGGGCTTTGTAAAAATTCTGAGCTACTTCACAGCCATGACCGCAAGTAAATTCGAGATTTTTGCAGCCTTTTTCCCTAGCCCAATCTTCATAGGCTTGGAAAATTAGATCACCCACACCTTTACCACGAGCTCTACTGCCCACGACAAAATCTTCGAGGTAGGCATTTTTATAAATTCCGGCACCAAAAGTCACAGAGACGGAAGCCATACCGAGAATTTGATCGTCTTCCACGGCAAAAATTAAATCGTGATAAGGAGACTGAGCGATTTCCGTGAACCAATCTGGGCTGATTTCACCCTTATCCTTACCACTACGGGAAAGTTGGATCAGAAGTTCACGCACACGCGTGGCGATTTCTGGTTGATATGCAGATAGACGTTCAATTTTAACCATAATTCCCTTTCTTTATTCAAATACGGTTTCAGTGAGGCGCTCAGCAATGGCGTCAGCAGTTTTTTGAATCGCCTCAGCATCGTCACCCCAGATAGTAATGCGCACTAAATCTTCGGTACCAGAGGCACGGATATTGATTGACCAGCCGGCAGGAAGATTCTCAGTTTCGGTAGTAATGAATTGCTGAGCGGTTTCCGAGAGATTACGGAAAGCTTGTTTGGTCTGACTATCGACTGGCTGATTTTTGATGGTTTGTGGGAGTTTTTGGAAATTTTGACAAAGAGTAGATAAGGTCGGTAAGGTACGTTCAGAATTTTCAGCGGCTTGCCCAGCCTTTTCATCTTGGATAGTTTGATAATCGGCAAGTAAGGTATCTTCGTTCTGGAATTTATCGCGTGCTTCGGAGAGAATTTTGGTAATGACGAGCGCAGTAAGTACACCGTCACCCATTGGCTCGCCCGGCAGAATAATATGTCCACTCTGTTCACCACCAAGCAAAATACCATCTTCACGCATCTTGGCAGAAACATTTTGATCCCCGACATCAGTCATGGCAATTTTGATACCAGTTTTTTCCGCCCAACGTAGAAGACCTTTATTAGCCATAATCGTAACGCAGACCTCAGGAATACCTAAATAATTAGCTAAAATCACAATCATGTCATCGCCATCAATAATCTGACCGTCGTGATCAATCATCAAGCAGCGGTCGCCGTCACCGTCAAAGGCCGCACCAAAATCGAGTTGTTTTTCTTTCACCAATTGAATGAGCGGTTCAAGATGGGTACTGCCACAGCCAGCGTTAATTTTTTCACCAAAACTAGCATCTTCATGAATAGTAATAACTTCGGCGCCGAGTTCTTCGAAAATTTGCTTGGCCGTAACAGAGGTAGCACCACAGGCAAGATCTAAGCCAATGCGAAGACCAGAAAAATCTGGTTTCTGACGCACTGAGGTGGTAGCTGGACCAAATTGAGCTAGATAAGTACGGAGATGATCGAGATAGCGCGAAAGAGCGTCTTCATGGAGATCTTCACGAAACTCTGGACTGTGCACATCGAAACCAGATTCATTTTCCAGAGCATTTTCGATAGCATTGATGCCAGACTGCGAAAGTTTAATGCCGTATGGATATTTTTTCACTAAGTGAGAAAGATTTTCGCCAGAATCATTAGTACCAGTACCTGAAAAAGCTACGCCGCCTGGCATAGTAGCCTCGAGACCACCGATCGTATCACCGCGCTCAAAAATTTTAATACCATTATCAGTGTAGTGATTATGGGAAGCGGTGATATCAATAGCTAAGTCGTAACCCATTTCATAAAAAGCGTAATTAATCGCTGGGGTCGGTAAAACACCCACCGTACCGTGATCAATGCCGACAGTTTCCAGAGCTTCCTCAAAATAACGAATCATCCACTCAGTGGATTCACGCGTATCGCCACCAATTAAGACCCGAGCTGGACGTTCGAGGCCACTTTCGTCCTCTTTCGCATTACCTAAATAACGGACAATACCGAGAGTAACGGCTTGAATAAAGCCAGGGGTAAAAGCTTCTGCCTTTTGTCTAATACCGTCAGTACCGAAATATTTGATTTTACCTTTCATAACACTCCATTTTCAACTAATTTCTATTATACATCTTGGAGGTAAGCGGCGCAAAGATTAGTGCTTAGCAAGCAATAACATATATTCAATAACTTTCAAGACATCTTCTTCGGTGCTACCACGCGAGAGGTCGGAAATTGGCGCATTAAAGCCCTGAAGAATCGGCCCGGCAGCCGTAAAGCCACCAAATTGTTCCATGGCCTTATAGAGGATATTACCAGTGTTAAGATCAGGGACAATTAAGGTGTTAGCGAAGCCAGCAACTGGAGAATCTGGGGCTTTTTTCTGACCGATGTGCGGGTTAATGGCGGCATCGAGTTGCAATTCGCCATCGACTAAAAGTTCAGAGTGAGAGGTTTTAAGTTTGGTAATAGTTTCTTGAATTAAATCAATAGTCTCATCGCGACCACCGGACCCCTTGGTGGAAAAACTAAGGAAGGCAACCTTCGGAGTCGGGAAAATTTTACTCGCGGTTTCAACAGTTTGCACGGAAATATCATAAAGTTGATCAGGGGTAGGATGTTTACAGGCAGCCGCATCAGCTAAGATATAGGTTTCGTTTTCGCGCTCCAAGATAAAACTAGCAGAAAAAGTCGGCTTCAAGAGATTTCGCGGATTCTTCACCCCGATAAGACCACGACAAGCCAAAATTACGTCACGTGAAGAGTAGTCGATACCAGCAATCAGAGAATCGGCCAGCTGATTTTTCACCGCAAGACAGGCGTGCTCGAGGGAATCAGCACCGACTAGTTCAAAATCAGGGAAGTTTTCACGAGCTTTTTCGATAGCAGATTTAATAATGGGATTTTCTAATTCGGGGAAGACGATGCGTGTTTTCATGCTTTAATTATAGCGAAGAACTGAAAAAGAGGCTAAAACTTAGCCTCTTTCAGAAGTTACGTAATGCTTAATTTAGTCATTTTAGCTGACATTACAGTTGGGATTGCGGCGGTAGGACACATCATAATCATCCTCATTTTTAACGGCGGTGATATGACCGTGATTTACTCCGTCTGGATGCCATTGACCACCGTAATAGAGGTCAATTCGACCTTGCCTGGAAACTAGCTTGAAGTCACTATTGGTGGGTATCCCAATCAGGCGGAGTAACTTATTGATATAAGTCTGAATTTTAGTATCTTCAGGAGAAGTTAGACTTTCAATGAAGCTTTTCTTCTTCTGATAGATAGCGTCTTTCTCGCTATGTTCCTCCTTTCGTTGGGAAAAGATTTTTTCCCAAGTCACTTTCTGTTGCTTAGCTTCTTCAAGCCTCTCCCTAATCTTGCAGAGTTCAGGGTGAAGCTTGGGATTGTAGTAAGTATTCTTCTCGCTAATCATCTGATCTTTTTTCTTGATTAAATCAAGATATTCCCTCTTCAGATTTTGATTAGTGGGCTGCTGTTGTTGACACTCGAAATTACGCTGAATTTGGGCAATAATTTGACCGGTTTCATGATAAAGCTTAATAGCTTCATCGCCGCCAAAAAAGCTCATCATTTTCTTCAGATCTTCAATTTCTGCGTCGGTTTCCCTACATTTCTCTTCGGCTTCATCCATCAATCTTTTCGCAGATTTGATTTCCTGAAGCAGAGCATCAAGCTCGATTTTCTCTTCCGCTAGAGATTTCATGACTCCACCTCCTTTTTTTGCAAGTCAATAACTAACGAATAAGCATATAAAACTCCTTGTCAAAGAACTAGCCGTAGCCAATTTGTCACTAGAGTAACACAGGTATTATATCATATTTTTATAAAAATTCAAAATTTTTGGCAAAAAGTGTCGGATAGAGGATTGGAACTAAGTAAATATGCAAGGCATTGGGGAGACCAGAGAAGAAACAGACCGAGGCGGCATAAGCTAAAATAAGGGAGGCAAAATAGAGTTTGGCTGGGGTAATAGAGCGGATGGAGTTAGTGATGTCGAGATTTTTGGTGTTTGATCGCGAAGACCACTTTTTGGCTTTTTGGCGAAAATAACAGAGGTAAATTACACAAGCACCACTGCAAAAAATAATCAAGATACCGATAAAACCAGTCTCAACTAAAATGGCAACATATTGGTTTTGGGTAATTTCCTTAGTGGAACCAAGCTCTGGAAAGGCCTGATAGAGGGCGATGCCAGAGGAGCCCAGGCCAGAGCCGAAGAAGAATTGTCCTGGGCGGCTAAGGGCAAGCTTTAGACCCATCTTCGAGAGCTTGACACGAATGTCGGTTGATTCTGTAATATAACCATCGAAAAGTGGGGCCTGAGTGGTGGTATTAATATTAGTGGTGTCGCTAGCAGAAAAGCTAGATGAGTTATTATGAGGCAGAATATTAAGAGATTCACTCTGGTCGACTAGAGATTTTTTAGATTCAGAGAGAGGAATCTTGACTCGACCGAGAGTCATCTGACTAATTGAACGACTAACTCCACCCAGAAAAGTATCAGAGGTGGGGCCGAATTCCGACATTAAACCTTGAACAAGCGTAACAAAAATTAGAGGGAATAGAACTAGGGATATGAGTTTCGTAGCAATAAGGAGTCTATTTTTAGCATGAAATAATTCATAGAGAAAAATTACCGCGATGGCCAGGAAGAAGGAGTAGGTTGCTCCCCTTGAAAAAATTAGAAAAAGTGTTGAAATAATAAAGCCAACCAAAGCGAGATAGAGAATTTTAGACTTGCGAGTTTGGTGGATTTTCGGATGAATTACTCGAAAGACCAAGAAGATAGCTGGGGCGAGTAAGAGGTTACCCATGAACTGTGGCTCAATGGCAAAACCATTGGGGTGAGGAAAACCAAAAGAGAGATTAGTACAACCAAGACAGAGTAGAATCTGGTCGCCCGGAATATTAAGAGTATTTAGGATAGCTTGTAGCCAACAAAAACCGGAAGCTAAGGCAGCACCCAGAAGAAAGGGTTTTTCGAGCGAGAGGGGCGTCTTTTTTAATATAATATTTTTATAAAAAGTCAAGAGGGAAAGATAGAGACACCAGATAATGCCAGCGGTCATGAAACCGCGGAGTTTATTAGGACTCCAGAGAAGAGTGAGCGAAAAATAGAGTGGAATACTGCTCAAAATCAGGGGAATCTGCACGGAGACTTTAGTGAGTGGAGTTTTTTTCGTAATGAGATTACAGAGGTCAGCGAGAAAAATTGGCAACGATAAAATACCCATCAAAAGTAGCCACAACAGAAGTAGGGAAAACTCGTAATTAGATGACTCAGTAGAGAAAAGTGGAATGACTGGATAATAAGAAAAAAAGAGAATGATGGGTAAAATCCAAAAGAAACGACGGTGAAGAGGGAGAAGTTTTTGATTCAAGTTTTCAAGTTTGTTTTGGAGATTATCTAACATGAGTTTTCCCTGTACGTTAAGGTTTTATTTTGGTTCTTTTGGCGTTTTTTGGACTTTTTCGACAAATTGACGAATTTTTCGATGGAAGTTTTCCGTACTAAACTTAGTGGCGGTGGCAGAAATTTCCTGAGGCGAAAGAAAAGAATTTACGGATTTTGCTTCAAAATTTTTCAAAGTTTGAGCAAGGGAATCGACGGATTGCTCCTCGAAGAAGAGACCGTTTTTACCATCATGAATGTAATCGAGTGCTCCACCTTGCTTCAAAGCGATGACTGGACAGCCAGAAGCTAATGCCTCGACTGGAGCAATGCCGAAAGGTTCATTAGACGGAAAAACGAAGGCCTTGGCATATTTAACAAATTCCTTAAGATCAGACTGCGGCAAGATATCGAAGAAGGCTACACGCTTCGAGCCGGCGGCCTGACTAACTAGCGATTCATGAGCTGCACCATTACCGATGAGAACTAAATTAAGCTGAAGTTTCTTACAAGCGGCAATAATTAAATCTAGACGTTTCCAATTGACTTGACGAGAAAAATTCAAATAAAATCCTTCCTTGAGGAAACTTTTTGGGAGCTTTTGGAGGATCTCCGGAACTTTTTGGAGGATTTCTGGGAGTTCCCTAGCGGATTTTTCAGAGATAATTTGATTTTTATTATGTTTTATGTTGTTTTCTGCTTTTGCAAGTGTTTGCTTTTTCTTTGAATTATGTTGTGATAATATTTGACAATTTGACTGAATTATTTCACGATATGGAGCGACGGTTTGAAAGTTTTCCACAGCCACAGGTGGATAAATAATCGTGCTTTCCCTTTCGTAAAATTGTTTGATTTCCTGCCGAGCAAAATCTGAGATGGTTAAATAATAGTCTGGGCGCGCGGCAGCTTCAAGGTCCTTGCGTCGTAGATTTTTTACCATCAGGCGAAAAACTGGACGAACCAAAAAATTCAATTTTCCGAAACCTGGGTCCTCGAGGTATTCCCTGTATTTCCCCCAATAATACTGGGTCGGGACATGACAATAACAGATATGAGTACCGGGTTTGGTTTTAACAAATTTGGCATCACAGCCAGAAACTGAAATGACTAAATCATAAGCGGTGAGGTCGAGATGTTTGAAATAATTTTGACGTAAAGGGGCGATAAATTTTCGGAGACAGGCTGGCAGGAGATTCAGCCAACCGGTTTTAACCTCGGCATCGAGAAACCAATTAATCTGTTTCGGGCGATATTGAGAGGTATAAATGGGTGCGTCCGAATAAATGTGGTGTAATTCCCTCAAGACCTGCTCGGCTCCACCGACCACGGTGAGCCAATCACAAACCAGGGCGATTTTTGGCTCGCCGTTTTTCGATTGGGCGAATTTTATATTGGCAGTTTTAGATTCAGTCATTTTTGACTTGGTATTTTTCGATTCAGCCATTTATTTGGCACCTTTTTGGAAGATTACGGCGCGAATGGTTTGAAGCATAATTTGTAAATCGAAGAGTACCGACCAGTTTTGGATGTAATAGAGATCAAGAGAGCGTCTTTCATCAAAACTAATATCACGACGACCAGAAACTTGGGCTAGACCAGTGAGGCCAGACTTAACCGTAAGGAGAAGTGAGCGGTCACCGTAATTACGTAATTCCCCTGGCACTAAGGCACGTGGACCAACGAGAGAAATATCGCCGCGTAAAACATTAAATAACTGAGGCAATTCATCGAGTGAGGTGGCACGTAAGAATTTACCGATACGCGTAATGCGAGGATCGCAGGCTAAGAAATCACCATTTTTGCGATACTGCTGAGAGAGCTTAGCGGCGGAAGTAATCTTCCCTTCTTTTTCCATTTTAGCGAAGGCTTCCTCTGGAGTCATGCCAGAGTAAGCGGTTTTCATACTGCGAAATTTAAAAATCTTAAATTTGCGATTGTATTGCGTGAGGCGATATTCACTATAAATGGTTTTCGATTTCGGATCGGAAATTTTGATACAGAGCCAGATAATTAACATGGGAATAAAAGCTAAAATAATACCAATAAGACTAAAAATAATATCCATGAAGCGCTTAATAATGCGAGCGTTTCCTACCAGTGGCGTAACCTTAACCAAAATAGCCGGTGTACTACCAATAAGCTCAAGCTGACCCATATGCTGAGAAAGCGCAGCTTCAGATGGAATGAAATAATAGAGGAGATGATGATTGATCGACTGGCGGTAAACGTACTCAGTTTGACGTTCATCGGTTTGAAAAATCACATCAACTGTCTGATCCTTCAAAGCATCCTTCAAGGAAGAATACTGAAAATGGCGAAGTTCTTTCGGAATAAATTTATTACCAGCCACCACTCCAACTAGGCGATAACCATCTTCAGGATAAGCCAAGATTTGATTAATCAGATAGGTAGTATTTTTTGAGTTGCCGACAATAATAGCCCGTTTAGTACCGATTTTTTGCAACATAAAACGTTTGCGGAAGAATTTCAAAATTATTCGCATGACTAAGAGTGAAATAAAGCAAGTAAAAACTGCGTAAACAGCAATTAAGCGGACGGGAAAGAGATTTTCTTGAATAAAAAAATCTAAGGTAATAATGCCCATGATACCCACCACTGAGGCAACAAAGAGACGGTAAAGTTCACTCCATCTGGATTTGGCAAAAATTACATCCTTACGATAAAGCCCCATGACAAAAAGCATGATAATCCAAAGCGGCACCAGGAAAACCAGCGGTAAAAGAAATTCCATTGAGGTGAGCTCAAAATAATATGGGCGAGTGTCGAGCTTAGTGCGAATCATGTAGGCAAAAGCAAAAGAAGCGATGATTGCTATGATGTCGCCTAAGATGAGAAATAAACGAAAAATAAAATCGGAATTTTTCTTCATTAGTTTTATTTTAACCCAAGAGAAAGCTTTTTTGAAGAGAGAGAAAAATTATGCAGATTAACTGCATAGTTTTATTTTCGAGTGAGGTGGGTCTTAAATTTATTTATTCAACAGTAACCGACTTAGCGAGATTACGTGGCTGGTCGACGTTATTGCCACGATAAACAGCTAGATAGTAGGCGAACATTTGGCTTAAGAGATTAAAGAGAAGTGGCGTGAGTAATTGAAGCTTAGTGTTAATTTTTACCACACCTTCCACTGGTAAATCGACTTCCGTATCAGAAAAGACAATCACATGTCCGCCGCGTGCCAAGACTTCCTGGATACCCGAAACGGATTTTTCGAACAAGAAACCAGATTGCAACATCACAACTTCGAAGAAACGGTCATCAATCAAGGCGATTGGACCGTGTTTTAATTCCCCAGTCGGATAACCGTTAGCATCAATGTAGGAAATTTCCTTGAGTTTCAGAGCGCCTTCGAGAGCGATAGGATAATTCACATCACGGCCGAGATAAATCGCGTGTTCGTAATTCGTATAATTCTTAGCTAATTTAGAAATTTCATCCTGTTTTTCATGCAAGATACGCTTGATTTCCTCTGGCAGAAGACTAATTTCGTCTACTAAGGCGGCAACTTGACGAGCGTTCAAACCCTTAGCTTCAGCAATAGTCAGACCGAACATTAAAATCGCAATAACCTGAGAAGTATAAGCCTTGGTACTGGCGACGGAAATTTCCGGACCAGCATGAACATAAGTACCGCCGTCGACTTCACGCGCAATAGTCGAGCCGATAGCATTAACGATGCCAATAGTTTTGGTGCCCTGAGATTTAATTTCACGGAGACAGGCCAAAGTGCCCGCAGTCTCACCAGACTGAGAAATAATGAGCGCCACCGAGTGATCTGGAATATAAGCATGGCGATAACGATATTCGGAAGCGATTACTGGCTCAATAGTGACGCCAGGCAAAACTTGCTCGATGAGATAAGCGGCAGTATTGGCAGCATAGTAAGCGGTACCACAACCAACCAGGATGATATGCTTAATTTCTTTTAGTTCCTTGACGGAAAGATTTGGGCCACCGAGATGAACGGTATGTTCTTTCGCATTGATGCGTCCACGCAAAGTTTCTTTCAAGCTATCTGGTTGTTCCATAATTTCTTTAAGCAAGAAATGATCGTAGCCGCCTTTTTGAATAGCGGAGAGATCGGTGAGAATTTTTTCAACTTTCACAGAGACTGGCTGAAGGTCGAGGGTTTTAACTTCGACGTGGTCTTTGGAAATGAGGGCAACTTCCCCATCGTTAAGATAAATTGCATTCTTAGTATTGCCGATAAGCGCGGAAGCATCTGAGGCGATGAGGGTTTCATGTTCACCCACGCCGATAACCAGTGGCGAACCAGAGCGAGCGACCACGAGATGTTCAGTATCATCCGCAGACATTACAGCGATACCATAAGTGCCAGAGACGAGTTTGAGCGCCTGAGTCACAGAGTCGAGCAAATCATGCGATTCCTGATAAAAACTATCAATGAGAGCCGCAAGTACCTCTGTATCAGTCTCGGACTTAAATTGATATTTCTCAGAGAGCTCTTTTTTCAAGGCTTTATAATTTTCGATAATACCATTGTGAACCAAGAAAATACTGCCGACGTGATGCGGGTGAGCATTGGTCTCGGATGGATTACCATGGGTAGCCCAACGAGTATGACCGATACCAATATGATCAGACGTATAATGATCTTTAATTTTAGCTTCTAGATTGACGATCTTGCCAACCGCACGTAACAACGTAGGATTTTGGCTTTGATCAAGAGTTGCCACACCGGCTGAATCATAACCACGATATTCTAGGCGCTTAAGGCCTGAGAGTAAAAATTCTTGAGCGTTATTTTTTCCAACATATCCGACAATTCCACACATATAACCTCCTTTTTTTCGATTATAACAGAAAAAACACCGCCGGAGCGATGTTTTATGAGAGATAGGCGAGTGATTCAATGATTTTAATGACACTAGGGTCCACTGGTTTCATAGGACAAAAACTAGTAATGTGCTAACAAGTCTTTTTTATCATAAGACAGGGGTAGACATTTACCAAACAAAAGCGTTATGATTCTGATTTTAAAATTGTTTTTTCATAATGGTTATGGTAAAATCTTGGTAGTTAATTAAATAGTAAAATATTAAAAGAGAGGTGGGTATGGATCTGGCATCAGGGACAGATAATGGCAATAACGCCGACCTAAATCAAATACAAAATCAATTCGGCATCCCTCCGATGCCACCAACCGATAGTGCAATGCCAGCTTTTGATCCTGGCGCAACTTTTGGTGTACCGACAGAAACTATTACCAGTAATAATACAAATTCTACCCCAACTTTCGAAAATAATGGAGCTTCACAAGTCATGCAAGATTTAACCAACCAAGGTCCAGCCCCAATTTTGGAGCCAACCGAAAATACTAATGCGGAAAACACTTTCGCTGCCCCAGCTATGGATTTAAGTAATCTAGGTGTAGAGAGTACAGCTGAAAAACCTGCAGAATCGACTGCTGAAGTAAATACCGAAGCTGCAGCGCCAGCAATCAATCTCGAGACTGCCGCTCCAGTAACCCCTGAAGCTGCAATCGAAGATAGTAAATTAGAAGACGTAAAGAAGCAAATGCTGCAAGATCTTTATCCTTTGATGGATAAAATCAAAATTAATCCTGATCAAAAATTCAAAGTTTATAAGCAAATGATCGAGTCGACTGGTGACAAAGAAATGATTACTGCCGCCTACGATACCGCTAAGAGTTTGACCGATGAAACCGAGCGCGCCGAAGCATTACTTTACCTCATCGAAAAAGCTGACAATTAATAGAAAGACCCACTTACTTTTTTAAAACACGCTCTAGGCCGCTTGGCCAAGCTTATAGTTTTAAAAATAGCAAGTGGGTCTTTTCTATCTAATAAATAATAAAAAAGGAGGCTAACGCCTCCATTTTTTATTTAATACATACCTCCGCCCATAGCTTCTGGTTCGGATTTTTCTGGGATATCAACAATAAGAGCACCCATAGTAATCGCAGTAGCCGAAATACTAATGGCATTCTGAACGGCTTCGCGAGTCACACGCGCTGGGTCAATCACACCGGCTTTCTTCAAATCTTGCAAGCCTTTTTCTGGTTGCATGACGTTAATACCAAAGCCTGGTTTAGCCTTTTCAACTTCAGAAAGCAGAGCCTGAGAATTCAAACCAGCATTTTCGGTGATGTGAATGAATGGCGCCTTGAGGGCACTTTTCACAATCTTAGCACCGAGATCAGAATCATCTAAAGTATTCGCAAGATTGACTAGAGTGACACCACCACCAGCCACGATTCCCTCATCAAGGGCAGCCTTCGTAGCAGCCACGGCATCATCGACACGATACTTTTTCTCGTCGATTTCAGTTTCAGTAGCACCACCAACTTTAATCACCGCAACCTTGCCAAGAAGAGCGGCGGCGCGCTTATTAAATTGTTCGCGGTCATAATCAGAAGTGGCAAGATTGGCTTGAGATTTAATCAACTCAATACGGGACTTAACTTCTTTACTATCGCCATTACCACTAATAATGGTCGACTCATCCTTGGTGGCGATAATTTTCTTGGCAGAGCCTAAGAGATCAAGATCGGCATCTTCGAGCTTCATGCTACGTTCCTCGGAGATAACAGTGGCACCAGTGAGGACAGCGATATCTTCGAGAATTTCCTTACGGCGATCGCCAAAGGCAGGAGCTTTCAAGACGAGAGTATTAAAGACACCCTTAAGCTTATTCAAGACGAGGAGTGAGAGAGCTTCCCCGCTAACTTCTTCGGCAATGATCACGAGATCCTTGCGACCAGATTGCATGACTTTTTCAAGAATTGGCAGGATTTCATTATTGGAAGAAATTTTCTTGTCGGTGAGGAGAATGAGCGGCTTATCGAAAATCGCTTCTTGACGATTTACATCTGTCACGAAGAATGGAGAGCTATAACCCTTGTCATAGCTGAAACCTTCGACGATTTCCTGCTCCATTTCGAGACCTTGACCTGGCTCGACAGTCACCACGCCGTCTTTACCGATTTTGGAAATCACACCAGCAATCAATTCACCAATGGCAGCATCACCAGCGGAAATAGTAGCAACTTCGGTGATTTTCTTGCTATCACCGGTAATTTGCTCGGCAGACTGATTAATTTTCTCGACAATTTCTGCGCCAGCTTTTTCGATACCAGCACGCAGTTCCATCGGATTAACACCAGCGGTAATCAGTTTATTAGCTTCACTTAGAATGTTATAGGTGAGGACGGTAACAGTGGTAGTACCATCGCCAGCGACCTTATTAAGCTTCTGGGCCGCGGACTTGATTAGCTTGGCGCCGACTTGCTCACCAAGATTAGCTTCCGTACTGCCAAGATCGACAGCTTCCGCGACAGTCACACCATCGTGGGTGATGGTTGGGTTGCCATAAGACTTTTCAATCACCACATTTTGTCCCTTAGGGCCAAAAGTCACTTTCACGGCGTCATAAAGTTGTTTGGCACCACTCAAGATTTTTTCACGAGATTCTTGTGCATAAAAAATTTTCTTTGCCATAATGCTCCTTATTTAATAATTGCTAAAATATCTTCTTCACGAACGATGAGATATTCTTGAGATTCGAATTTCACATCGGTAGTAGAATATTCTTTGAAAATAATTTTGTCACCGGCTTTGACGGATTTTACCTCTGGACCAACGGATTCAACAACGGCATAGGCTGGTTTTTCATTTTGATTACCAGCGAGAAGAATTCCAGATGCAGTCTTTTCGGCAGGCTCTGCTTTTTTTGCAACGACACGGTCACTTAATGGATGTAGTATCATGTTCCTCCTGTTTGATGGTTATATATCTATTGTAATCGAAAAATTAGCACTGTCAAGCTTTGAGTGCTAATTCTTATAAAAATCTGGTGTGGTATAATTTAGTAAAGAGGTATTATGAAAATTAAAACATTTTTGATGGATAATTTACCGGATTATAATCGCCTAGTGATTCCCTATCATCTGGGAAAAGCAGTACTAGCGGCAGAAAAATATCATTTTCCGGGTAAGAAAATGCGTGTGATCGCGGTGACGGGAACTAACGGCAAGACTTCTACCTGTTTTTTGATTTGGAAGATGCTGAATCATGCTGGATATAAAACCGGTTTAATGACCACAGTGGCTTGGGGAGTAGATAAGCTGGAAGAGCAGATCGAGCACATGACCACGGTGGATGCGGAAACACTAAATTATCGCATGAATGAGATTGAAAAACAGGGGGCAGAATTCTTAGTACTGGAAGTTACATCGCACGCTTTAGCGCAACATCGAATTTTCGGAGTGCCAATCGAAATTGCAGTGGAAACCAATGTCACCCACGAACACCTTGATTATCATAAAACTTTTGAAAATTATCGTGCTACCAAAGCTAGGTTATTCAAAATGGCGAAGGCCGGAGTGATTAATGAAGATGACAAATCATGGTTATATTTTGCCACCAAGGTTTCAAATTATATCACATATGGTATAAAACACGGGATGTTACAGGCAGAGGAAGTGAAAGAATCAGCGAGCGGCGTGAAATATATCGTGAACCCAAATACGCGTGGGATCAATCATCAATGGAAAAACACTACGAAATTACCACGTTTCAAAATTGAAACTCAAATTCCGGGAACTTTCACGGTTTATAATTCCCTGGCCGCCACGGCGGTGGGATTAATTCTCGGACTTTCAGAAGAGCAAATTCATGATGGTATATACAGCCTAGAGTCAGTCGAAGGACGAATGAATCGCATCGATGAGGGGCAAGATTTTACTGCAATTGTGGACTATGCACATACGCCGGATGCGTTTTTGAAAGTATTTGAAGCAATTAAATCTGCTCGCACTGATAAGACTAAGGTAATTTCCCTGTTTGGCGGGGCGGGACGACGCGACGAATCGACACGTGAAGAGCGCGGTGAGATTGGCGCAAAAAATAGTGACTTCATCGTAGTGACCGAAGATGATTCGCGCGATGAAGATCCGCAGATGATTATGGAAGAATTTGCTAAGGGCGCCGAAAAGCAGGGGTACGTTCGCGAAAAGAATCTCTTCCTGATTCAAGATAGAAAAGAAGCTATTCGTAAAGCTTTGAGCCTAGCCAAAAAGAACGACATCGTATTAGTGCTGGGTAAGGGGCACGAAAAAACCATTCTGAGGGGAGATAAGACGGTACCTTTCGAAGATATCAAGGTGACAAGTCAGTTACTAAAAGAAATGCAAAAGTAGCAAGTAGTAAAAATAAAAAAAGACACTGTGAAGGTGTCTTTTTGATTATTCAGTTTCTTCCTGATTAACTTCAAAATCGGCAATGCCGTTGATAATATGTTCTTTTGAAAGATTGAGTGCTTGGCCAATCGTAGCAGCACAGGCCATGTAGGAAATATTTGGCTCCCCAGTAAGGAAGGAAGCGACATTGAAGCGATAGCCGTGATAGTTTAATTCGGCTTCCGAACCCTTCTTATAAAGCTTACTATTTTCAATACGCAAATCTGAATTATAGTCCGTACCGTAGGTTAAGGTATTAGTCACACCCTTAAAGACAGCAAAGTCGAGATAGTGGCGGTCATCACGATTAAGCACAACCGAATCTGGGTTCATGGAGAATAAAGTATTTTCGGCTTCGAGATATTCCTCAGCGGTGAGATCAGAAAGGCTGGCTGGCACAAAATCCGTCAAAGCAGCGACCTGAATTGGCATCTTGTAAAAGACATCCTTACGTAAAGAATGAGCTGGAGCCGTCAAGACCAGATAATCAACGTCGGCCTTCCAAGCGTCCTTAATAAACTTATAGAGATTACCGACCTTAATTTCTTCATCGGAAGCTAAGATTGCTGGGCGGAAACCAGCCTGCTTCAACATGTAGTAAACATAGTAAGCGGTCACAGTTTTACCAGTGGTGCCAGTAATACAAATGATTTTAAGGTCCTTCAAAATTTTTTCGTAATAGTACGCGAGAAGTCTAACCTTGAGACTCTTCGGACGAGATTTGAGATTTGCTGCATTGTCCATATCTTAAATATATCACAGTTCGGGGTAAAAAATAAAACCAGAGATGAATTCTGGTTTTATTTATTCAGTTTGATTTTAGCGCCAAAGTGAATCTAAAGTATTTAAGCTATCCACGATACTATTAGTACTGCTTTTAATTAAAGAAGCGCTAATCAAAGTAATAGCAAGAGCGATGATAGCGGCAACGAAAATATTAACGATCACCTTCTTGTCATTCTTAAGGTCAAGTTCTTGATTCATAGCTTCGTAAACTACGAGACCAGAGAAAATCATACCCGCATAACCGATAGCGCCAGCAATTGGGGCAGAGACATTCAAGAGAAGTGGCGAAATAAGGCTAGCGGTAAGAATCCAACCGAAGGAAGCGACAGAAACAATGGTAACCAAACGGAAGTAATTCAATTCGTTTTTCTTCATAATGAGACCAGCGAGATAGTAAATACCAGCAATGGCAGCAATAGTGGCTAGAACAATTAGGAAATTACCGATGGTGTTTTGGAACCAATCGAATTTATTTAAGAGACTAAAATCAAGACCGGCTTTTTTAGTACCAAAAAGTGAAGCTGGACGAGAAACTGTTCTGAAAATAGCAAAAATTAAATTAAAGACCGTGTAGGTACCAGCAGCAATAACTGGAAGGAGCCAGCTATTATTAAAATCAGAATAACCTGCGATTCCCTTCTTTACACCAGTGACTGGGCTCTTAAAAACCGAGAGAATAAAAGAAACGGCTGGGATCTTTTTAAATTTCTCGAAGTTTTCATTAATTTTTTCTTTGGCAGCACTCGCAGCGTTTTTGACTGAAGTGGTTTCTTTGGTGCTTGCAGGAGCTTTTTCCGAAGCGGTTTTCCCCATAGAAATCCTTTCTGAATAATTAAATACGATTTAAGTATAACACACTAAAAATAGAGGTAAAACAAAAATCGGCTAGTGGTTAGCCGATTAATTTTAGAGATTTAGGAATTTAGATTAAATGATTAACAGATCAGTTTTAGAGATTTAGGAATTTAAGTTGAAGAGTTTGAGGTAAGCTTCAGTAACTTTAGCCGGAGCACCATCTTCGATAATTTTACCTTTTTCAATCAAGATTGCACGGTCACAATAAGCCATCACATTTTCCATAGAATGTGTCACTAAAATCACGGTTTGCTTACCATGAAGTGAGGCGAAATAATCGTTACATTTCTTCTGGAAGGCGGCATCACCCACGGCGAGCACCTCATCGAGAATCAAAATATCACCACGAGCACGAATCGCAATCGAAAAGGCGAGCCGTACTTGCATACCGGAAGAATAATTTTTCAATTTCTGATCCATAAATTCTGGAAGTTCGGCAAAATTCACTATATCGTCATACATGACATCCATTTCTTGATTAGAAAAACCGAGCATGGCGCCATTAAGATAGACATTTTCGCGACCAGTGAGTTCAGGATTAAAACCAACACCAAGTTCGATAAATGGCACCAGTGAACCATCAATCTCAATCTTACCCTTGGTGGGGGTGTAAATCTGGGAAAGTAACTTCAAGAGAGTAGATTTACCAGAACCATTACGACCGACGATACCGAGAAATTCACCATCATAAACCTTGAAACTGACATCGTTTAGAACTTGTTGTTCAGTATAACCTTTAATGCCACGAAGGCGATTAAAAATAACTTGCTTCAAACCAAAAGAGCGCTCGGTAGGAAGTTTAAAAGTTTTGGAAAGATGTGAAACAGTAATGACTGCCTTACGTTCTTGTGTTTTTTCGGCGGCTTTTTCAGTAGACTTTTGAATAGATTTTTGAGTTTTCGACATTAGGCTTCCTCCGCAAAATATTTAGAGTGTTTTCGGAAATAGATACTACCGATAGTTAAAATAAATAAGGTGATTAAGACTGGCAAAAAGCGCAAGAAAATATTATCAATAAAATTCCAAACGGTAATAGATTGATCAGTGATGAGGAGGAACCTGGCATCCTGAATGACCTGGGCGATAGGATTGAGCAGTAAAACCTTGGCCGCTACAGCGCTACTAGCGGAAACCATGGTAATCGGATAAATAATCGGCACTGCATAGAAAAGAGCCTGCATCAAGACTTCCCAGATGGAAGAAATATCGCGATATTTAACATTGATGGAGCCGAGGAAGAAAGCAATACCAAGGCTAAGTAGATAAAGTTCCAGAATTACTAATGGCGCAAGAAGCCAAGTGAAGGAAGGTGTAACACCATTGAGCAAGGCAAAAACGATAATCACACAGAGATTAATTAAGAAATTAATTAAGGCAGTGATGGTAGACGAAACGACAATAATCCACTTGGGAAAACTAATTTTGCGAAGTAGGTCACTCCGGCCAACGATAGCCTGAATACCTTGACTAGTACATTCCGAAAAGAAACTCCAGAAAACCGTACCGGTCATCAGATAGACGGAATAATGTGGAATATCGCCACCCATTTTCAAAATTTTAGCAAAAACGGTATATAAAATAGCAAATAAAAGCATTGGACGAAGGACGGCCCAAAGATAACCGAGGACGGAACCTTGATAGCGAATTTTAAAGTCGGTCTTGACTAATTCCTTCAGAAGAATGCTATTTTTACGGCTCCAAATTTTTGGAATATTCATAAATAAATTATATCATATACGAGTTTTGACAAGAGTGCATGTTATAATCAAAACAAATGAAACCATTAATTTCTGTAATTATTCCAATCTATAATACGGGCGATTCGGCAGTGAAATTGCTGAATAAATTAACCAAGCAAAGTTACGAAAATCTAGAAATCATTTGCGTAGATGACGGGTCGAAGGACGGGAGTTTTGATTTGATCTCGGAATTTATTAGACAGAGTAAACTGAAAAATAAAAACCTGAATATGACGATTCTGCGCCAAAAAAATCAGGGGGCGGCGGGGGCGAGAAATTTGGGACTAAAAAAAGCTTCGGGAGAATATGTAACTTTTATCGATTCAGATGATGAAGTAAAAAAAACTCACATCGAAGATTTAGCAAAAAGTTTAGAGAAAGATCCGAGAAATGCGCTTTCGGTCTGCGGCTATGTTTATCGTCGCTTAAGAATGCAGACCGAAAAAGATTTCTTTACTAATGAAATCTGGACGGGACTGGAGGAAGTGAATTTTCGCGCTTATATTTTAAGTTTACTGGCGAGTGACGGCCGGATGTATGCGGCGATTAATAAAATGTTCCGACTTTCCGTGATAAAAAAGACGAAAGTGGAGTTTCCGGTGGGTTGGGATTTTGCAGAAGATACGATGTTTGTTTTACGATATTTGAAGGCGGCGGAAGAAGCTGGTTTTAATCGTATCGGTATGGTTCTAAAAGCCAATTATATTTATAACTACGGTACCGAAACTAGTACAGTAGCAAGCTCATCGATGAAATTCAGTAACTGGCAGAAATCTTTCCAAAATATTGCGACATGGGCGGAAGATAAAAATGATTCAGCAGAAATCAAGAAGCTAAAGCAAAAGTGGCTGAAAAAATTGTATCTACGTTTTAAGATTTCTCATGCTTTGGCGGTGGCGCGAAGTGCGATGCCACTGACAAAAAAATGGAAGTACCTAAATCCTGTAGTACTTCCCTTAGCAAGTCTGGCTGCGAAAATTCGCAAATAACTTTATTTAATTTTAATTTTGGGAAGAATGCGTGGAGTTCGCTTGGCGTATTCTAAATATTCTTGACCAAATTTTTTAGCCAACCATTTTTCTTCCGTATTCTGCATGAAAATTACGAGATATAAATAAAAGAAAAGAATAAATCCGAGCATAAATAAATTATGAGCGGTGATTAAAGTCCCACTAAAAATAAAGAAAAAAGCAGTATAAATCGGGTGACGTGTGACGGAATAAATTCTGGTCGTGACGAGTTTACCAGATTGAATTTCATGGGCGATATTTTGAATTAACACGGCATAAATCCAGAAAAAGATACCTGCCAAAATTAACATAGTACCGAGGAGGAGGAAAAATAAATCGAAATATAAAATTTCACCAGCTTGAAAAAATCCTTGCCGTTTTAAGTGAAAAGCCAGTACGGTAATTAGACTACAAGTAATTACATAGATTGGCCCCACACCGAAAACTGGCAAGGATGATTTTTTCATAAGACTCCTTTATTTAGCGGAATCGAGGAAGTTAATCGTATCGCGCATCGCATCCTCAATAGTGTGCGTAGTTTCCCAGTTTAATTCCCTCTTAGCCTTAGAAGGATCAGCGAAGATTTCAGCAAGATCACCTGGACGACGGTCAGCAAAATGATGTGGCAAGGCAGCATGATTAGCTTCTTCGAAAGCATGCATGATTTCAAGCACAGAAGTACCGCGACCAGAACCGAGATTATAAATGGAAGTACCAGTCTTTTCGAAAGCTTGCATGGATTTTAGGTGGCCGAGAGCGAGATCGACGACGTGAATGTAATCACGAATACAGGTACCGTCACGAGTGTCATAATCATTACCATAAATAGCGAGTTCTTTAATTTCACCACTTCTAACTTTCATAACGATTGGCATGAGATTGTTTGGAATACCGTTTGGATCTTCACCAAGAAGACCAGATTCGTGAGCACCAACAGGATTGAAGTAGCGCAAGATTACTACAGACATTTCTGGACGAGCCACCGCTTCAGCTTCCAGGATTTTTTCGATCACGTGTTTGGTTTCACCGTATGGATTAGTAATGGCGACGCCGGTAGTGAGATCTTCACTGAGTTTACCGGAGTTCTTCGCGCCATAAACGGTAGCAGAAGAGCTAAAAATGATTTTATTAACCTTAAATTCAGCCATACACTTCAAGAGATTAACGGTACCCTGAACGTTGGTTTCATAATATTCGAGGGGTTTTTCGATAGATTCAGCGACTGCCTTTAACCCTGCAAAGTGGATGACGGCTTCAAAATCATGAGACTGAAAAAGTTCACGCATACCAGCGAGATCTAAAATATCAATCTTGTGAAATTCTGGCTTGGTGCCAGTGAGGGTGGCGATTTTATCTAAGACTTCGATTTTACTATTAAATAAATTATCGATAATTGTAACTTCGTGACCAGCCTTAATTAATTCTACGACAGTATGCGAACCAATGTAGCCAGTACCTCCAGTAACGAGAATTTTCATGTGGGTTGACTCCTTTTTATTAATTATAACCCCTCAGAGTGATTTTTCGAAAAATTTGATAGAGGATACCACGAGGACTATGAATTAATTTCAAATAAAAACGAAGTTTTTTGGTGAGAAATGGATTTTTAAATTGAGAGCTGGTGAGTTTTCTAGTTTTCATCAAATATGCATCGTAATATGATTTATTAATTTGGCGACTTATCGCATGATCCAAAAAAGCAAAATATGATAACAATAATGCTACATCCGCAGCTAATTTTAGCTTAGAATCTTGAAGATATTGGCCGGCTTCGATTGCCATTTGCTCCTTAACTTGGAGACGTTTTAAGGTTTTTTCTTCAGAATAGCGATTTTTAGTGATTTCTGAATGCGTACGTTGGTAAACGTATAGTTCATCTGAGATATAGACAATTTTTTGCGCATGAAAAAATAGTTTATAAGTAGTAAGATTATCTTCATGAATTTGTCTCACTGGATATTCAATCTTGTAATCACTGAATAAGCTTTTTCGATAAAGTTTATTCCAGGCTAGGACATTAAAATCCTGTTGCTTAATTAAGAGGTCTTCAGTAGCTTTACGACCAGTGATTTTCTGAGATTTCAAAACGTGATTGATCACTGAATTTTCAAATTTTTCTTGATAACCACAAACTGTAATATCTACATCTACATCCTCAATAAATGGGGCGACTAATTTTTCTAAATAATCAGATTTTACCGAGTCATCACTATCAACAAAACAAACTAGTTCGCCATTCGCTAGTTTAAGACCCTGATTTCGGGCAGCCGAAAGTCCACCATTTTCTTGAGAATAAATACGAAATTTAGGGTTTGATTGATAACTTCTCAAGATCTCTTCTGTTTGGTCAGTGGAACCATCATTAACTACAATAATTTCAAAATTAGAATACGTTTGATTAATTAAAGAATCCAGACAAGTTTTAATGTATTTTTCAACATTATAGGCTGGAACAATAACAGAAATAAGTGGGGCGCTATTCATTTATTTAACCTTTTCATTAAGTAATGGAATGAGTTTTTCGTGTATGGTTTTTTCATAATCAAATTCCTGAAGATATTTTAATCGTGACTGATGGCTAAATTCTTTCACTAACTCTAGATTCGATAATAGCTTTTCAATAGCTTCGGCAAGTGCGTTTGAATCCTTGGCTGGAATAAGAAGGCCATTTTTTTGGTCTTCGACAACTTCCGGATTACCATCAATATTAGTAGCAATGATAGCCTTACCGAGCATGGTTGCATCGATAAGAGATAAACTTAATCCCTCGATATAGGATGGAAGAATAAAAATTTCTGATTCAGCAATTTTTTTAAGCGGTTCATCAGTAAAACCGTGATAAATAATTTGAGAACTAGAATGCTTTTGACAAAAATCAGATAGTGAACCAGTGCCATAAATATGTAGTTTAGCTTCAGGAAACTTTCCAGAAATTTGTGAAAATCCGGTAATTAATTCCCTAATTCCCTTATATTCTTCTAGTCTTCCAAGATAGATTAAAGAATGTGGAGATGGTTTTATTGCTTCAAATTCAGCATATCGATCAATGGCGCCATTTTTTATAGTAATCAGATTTTTTAATTTTTTAATCTTGGTGCGAGAAATTAAATCTTCAAAATAGCTTCGTTCATAATCAGAAATAAAAATAATCTTTTCAACATTTTTAGCGATTCGGAGAATTTTTTTACCAATATAATTTTTATATTTTTGATCAACATTCTGCAAAACCCAACTACGAAAATCCATGTGGTCTAACCAAAAAACTGGAATGTGCATTTTCTTTGCAGCTAAAGTAGCGGCGATCAAATCGTCACGTGACTGCACAATGATGGTGGCTGGTTGATATTTCTTAAACTGTTTTCGATACCAAAAAGAAAGGTATTTTTGCCACAATAAATAAATTGGTAGAAGAAAATTTCTTAATCCACTCCAATTTTGTTGACGCAAAAAAGGTGATTTTTGAGCTATGATTTTTTGATCTTGAGCAGATTTAAGGAGTTTTTGAGAGGATGTAAAAACAACTGGTGTAAAATTATTTTCACTTAATATACGAGAGCTAGTTAACTGAAAAGTCTCCCCACCGCCATAAAATTTTGGATTAGTATTTCGAATTAAAATTATTCTAGGCTTTGATTTTTGACCTTCAGAAGCTTTATCCATAAGTTAATTATATCATTAGATAGACTGTGCTATAATAAGGCTTAATATGAAGAGAGTTGATTTATCAGTGGCGGTGACCGCGCATAATGAAGGTATTATTGCGCACAAAACAATTTTAAGTCTATTTGCAGCAGTTAAAAAACTTGAAGAAAAAAATATTAGTTACGAATTTTTAGTTCATATCGATAACGGTGACGAAGAGACCATTAACTATTTCAAGCAATACGAAAAGAATAAAAAATTTAGAATTTTTCAAAATCATTTCGGTGATTTAGGTTCATCACGTAATTTCTTATCTCAAAATGCCGATGGTGAATGTATTGCTTTTTTGGATGCGGACGATTTAGTTTCCGATAATTGGCTAATAACTGCTTATAAAACATTACAAAATTCTAAACAGGAGGCCGTGGTTCATCCAGAGGCTGTACTAAATTTCGGCCTAGATATACCGAGCGTATTAACAATTCAAAAAGAATCTCGCGATAAAAAGGATGATATTGCAGTACTAATTGGGGAAAATAGATGGTGTTCAGTTGTTATGGCTTTAAGAGACACTTTTATAAAAATACCTTACCATAAATTAGGTAATGGGTTCGGTTATGAAGATTATATTTTTAATATTGAAATAACTAATTCCAATATCTATCATGCAATAGCCCCAGAGACCGTATTATTTTACAGAAAATCAAAAACATCGATGCTTTCAACTAATAATGATAATAACTTCATTTTGCCATATGTAGGTCTTTTTGATTTTGCCACAATACTCAACATCTTCCCAGACAACACTAAAACGACAATAAAAACACCGTTCAAAGCACATGCATATGCGCTTTATAAGAGAATCCGCAATAATGATTATTTAAATTTTTTTATAACTCCAGTAGCAAAATTGACATTAAAAATGTTAGGTAAATATGAGAAAGTCAATAATGTTGATTCTCTTCCAAAATATTTATTAGATAATTGGATAAAAATAAATAGAATAGATACTCAATTATATCCATACCATGATTTAATAAAGAATACTTCAGTTTATAAACCAGAATCACATATTGAGATTGGCAAAACATTTATAAATATTACAAAAAAGGTAAAATATAATAAGCCAAATTATATTTTTATTGTCCCATGGGTTATACGTGGTGGTGGGGACAAGGTCTTATTTAATATGATCAAAGCAATGAAATCAATCCATCCAAAATGGAATTTTACCGTAATTTCAACCCTACCATCATCTAATATTTGGGCAAGCAGACTTCCAGAATATGTCGATTTTATTGATTTTGGAAACTCACGAAAAAAATTAACAGATTACGAACAAGACATTTTATTTTCCAGAATCTTAACTCAGTTAAACTGCAAAAATATTCATATTATTAATTCAGAATTTGCCTATAGATGGGCAATTAACCACAAGATTTTACTTCAAAAAAATTACCACACTACAGCATCCGTATTTAATACAGTTTTTATCGACGGAAGCAAAAATATGGGACGATCTACGTATGTAAATCCATACATATTTTTATTACGAGATACATTAAAAAAAGTTTATACTGATAATCAAACAGTGATTAATGAATGTATAAATGAACATGCTTTACCAGCAGAATTATTTAAAGTACACTATCAGCCAATCGAAGAAGATATTATTAAACCACACGAAAATAAAAATTCTAAACTAAACATTCTTTGGGCTGGACGGATTACGTCACTGAAACTGCCTAATATTGTCAAACAAATTGGCGAAGGATTACAAGATGACCTTTTCAATATTGATATATATGGTGAATTTTCAAATGATATACCACATGATTATTTTAATAATATTGATTCGATTAATTATAAAGGAACTTTCGACGGTTTTTTCAATATACCAACAAATAATTACGACATCTTATTATACACAAGCGAAGCAGATGGTATCCCAAATATTTTACTAGAAGCGACCGCGGCCGGCCTACCAATCATAGCAAGTAATGATGGTGGAGTGCATGAATTTGTTCAAGATAAAAAAACTGGTATATTAATTGATAACCCTAACGATGTTAAGAGTTATATTAGCGAACTAAAAAATATTCAGAAAAATAAGTCGATTTTATTAAAATATGTGAATAATGCTCAAAAATTACTTAAAGATCGACATTCATTTGATTATTTCATTAAAAAAATTGGAGAGGACTTTTAAAAATTTAGAAACTATTTTAAAAAAGAGGATATAGGAAATGAAGATTATAAATACATTACATAATTTAATAAAAGCCAATAGAGAAAAAATTTTAAAAATAATAAAACTATTCTTAATAGCTTTTATTCTTAATATATTACTTTTATTCTTTATTAATATCTTTACTAATGGTACGGTAAATGATGCGTTCTTGGGCGCTGATTCATTAAGGGCTTTTGATGACTTAACAAACCGTGTCGGTAATCATTATCGAACAAGAGTTCATCCATTGTTCGTGATTTTTACTCAGCCTTTTGTCTGGATGTTAAAAATAATATTCAGTTCCCCAAATGCTACAATTATTTTTCAATCTTTTATTGGAGCATCCTGTGTAATTCTCTTTTATTTGAATTTAAAGAAGCTAAACAAGAAAAATATTAATCTAAATCCAATTTTAGCGATTTTTATTCTTTCTTTTTCGCAAATAGCATTTTCTTCAATTTTTGAAACATATATTTTTGCCGAATTTACTCTTCTCACAATGTGGCTAATTGGCCAAAACTTTGTAGACAAAAAATTAAATTATCTTAACATATTAACCCTTATTATTGTTGGCGTTTTAGCTATTAGCATAACGATTACTAATTATTTTCAGTTTATAATTCTATTAATTTTTGTTATCTTATTTAATAAAAAAGTAAACAATAAGATTACAACTTTTTTATCGATTATCTTTTTGTCTAGTTCAGTAGCCGTATTGCTTGCCTGCCTACAAAATGTAATATGGCCTTCAGCTAATAACTTCTTTACAGCATCAATAGAAGGTTTTCTATTAAATAAGAATTCAGAAGAATTTTTATATATTGATAAAAATCTTTCATTAACTAATATCCTAATGCAAATCAAAGCAAGTACTGTTTTTCAGTTTAGTCTATTAGGTGATTATGGGCTTACAGGTTCTACATTCTATTCTAATTTGTTTATTGATTTATTTGCATGTCTATTGTTTGCAATATTTGCATGGTTAAATATTCACTTTATCCTACGTGAAAAATCGAATATCTTAAAACATAAATTTTACCTCAGCATTTTATGTGCATACGGCTTTAATTTTGTTCTACATCTCTTCTATGGTCCAAGAGAAAGTTTCTTGTATACATTAAATTATATTTATTTACCGTACTTTATAATTTTCTATATAGTAAATAATTCAAATTTCTCACTATTGAATTTCATTAATAAAAAGAAGAAGTTTTTTACAGTTTGTTTAATTGTATTTCTACTATTACAAGTAATTGGTATAATTAGATACTTATATTCTGCTTTTATGTTGTTTGGATTTAATAACACAATGCCTAAAAGACTATTTATTACTATATTCATGTCTGCATCCATATTACTTTTCTTGTATATGAAAAATAAAATTCACGCATTAATTATCGTAATAGTATTTGCGATTGCTTCAATTACTGGAATTAAATATATTAATAAAACTCTAACTAGTCGACCAATTAAAAATGAGGAAATGCTAATTTCTGCAAAATCAGATTATAAACAGTTCATGAATTCGGATGAAAATATTAATTTAGTATCTAGCTTAGCATCATATTATTACGAATTAAATATTCCGCTTAATCGTGAAAATTATTATGTAGGAAAATTTGAAAAAACCGACAAGAAATATTCGAATTTCTTCTATTTTGGTATGGTAGATAGACGTAAGATTTTATATAAAGAGGGCAAGTTAATCGATCTTAAAACAAAAGAGGTTATCAAAGAATTTCCATATAAACACGAATTAATTATTCCAAATGAATACACAGTATTGTTGTCGGATGAGAATAATAACATTATCAAAATTTTTGAAAACGAAGATGGTGTGTTTATTAAGCAAAATAATAAGGTTGAAATATTAACATCCGGAAAACAAAAGTTTAATTTACCAACATTCAAAGATAAAAAATATGCAAATACATTGCGAGTTTTAAACCAAGAAATTTTGTTTAATTTTGACGGTATCATTTTAAAACCTAATATTATTAGTTATAAAAACAGTAACAATGTCTGGTATCGTGATACGATGATTGCAACGATGGTATTTGAATATACAAATAACACTCACTTATTAGAGCCATGGGTTAAAACTATTTCTAATATTTACGACTGTCAACGTTCTCTAGTTAATAATGACCATAACTGTTCAATAAAAGAGGCGGATAATCCTGGTGAATTATTATATATTTTAGGTGTAGTAAAAAATAACCGCTCTGACCTAAAAGAAAAGATCATCAATGAGGTAAAAACTAAATCACATGACGGTTTATTCTCTGGCTTAGTGGATGGAGAGGAAATGAGTTTTTATCCTACCAGCCTATTATTATTTGGAGCAAAAAAGAATAACATAGATCTAAGTAAATATCTAAAGACACCTACAGTGCTTGACCATTACGCAAGCCTTACATGGTGGGACAAGGAAACTCCGAGATATGATATAACGCCGATTGATTCCGTTTTATTCTCATACCTAGAATGGGGTTCGACACATTACAAGAATGGTCATTATGGTAAGGTTCATATTCTTGACGAATATTATCCACTTTCCTATGAAGCTGGATTAAGTCAAGAGATCGCTGATGGTCAAAAATTTGTATCTGAGCATTATAGTGTTCCTGGCGGTCCAATTCTTACACACATTTGGCATGCTGCAGAGATTTTCCTATTATTAGCTGAAATGTAGTAATTAAAAATACCACCTTAAACAGGTGGTATTTTTTACTCCCATTCTTGAAGTTCGTTACCTTTTACAAGATAGGCCTGTTTAGATATTAGTTTTAGAGGAGCATCACTTTTACTGTCGGAATAAAATTTGTTAATTTCTACATTAGGATAAGATTGATGAAAGCGTTTAACTTTTTCTTCAGCTCGACAATTTTCACCATCAATTTTACCGGTTTGAGAATTCATTCTGGTACCCATTAGTTTAATATCTAGACGGTCTGTCATCTCTTTTAGGATAAATTCTGGCGAAGCTGAGATAATTAAATCATCAGATTGTTTTTGTTTTAAATACCAATCTTTAATTTTAACTTGGTGCTGATTCCAGAATTCAGAGAGATGTAAATCTTTAACCGAGATGAGAAAACTAAAAAAGTTTTCCTTGAACTTTTTTCGGCTAATAATCTTAGCCTTGAATAATACCGCGGAAAAAACTTGGTACGGCAAGTAAAGCACTAATGACGGTTTTCTTTTGACGGAGAATTTCCAAAAATCCAAGGACGCATCGCCATCATAAATTGTTTTATCAAAATCATATACATTCATATTACAACCGAATAATCACCATTAAATATATAATAAACAATAAACCAATAAGCATCAAAGGTTTATTTTTCATAATTACATCAGCTGGATCACCGTATTTATCTTTTTCAGCGACATAGATATAAGAAATAATAAGAACAATTAACATCGGTACGCTAGCTAAGAATAGATCGCGATGCTCAGGATAGGCATTGCTACACCATTCAGTGTAAAAAACAATGATTAACACCAAGAACATATTCATGATGGATTTTAAATATTCCACATTATATTTCTTTAATACAGAGCGTGTCTGATTACCAGTTTTAATGATTTCATTGTAACGTTTTGAAATACCAAGATAAAATGCACCAGACATTACTACAAGGTAAAGTAATGGCGAAACGGTAATGCCCGATAAACTACTTCCTAAAAATAATCGAATCATAAAACCTGAAGTAAGGATTACGACGTCGAGAATTGGAATATTTTTAAGACCCAGAGAATAGCCTAAATTTAAGATAAAATATCCAGCAATTAAACCGATTGATGCTAATGGAAAAGTAAAGGAGATGATAATTGCTATAAGCAGCAATATAGACAGCGTAATCCAGGCTTCTTTTTTCGTAACCGCACCACTAGCAAGTGGGCGTTTTTTCTTCACTGGATGTAGACGATCTTTTTCAATATCTTTATAGTCATTAATAATATAAATAGATGAAGCAACTAGACAAAAAACGATAAACCCGAGAATACTGGTACGAAAATCTTTTAGCGTAAGATCTTTTAGACCAAAAATCAATGGGAGAAGGATTAAGAGATTTTTAACTGAATGTTTAGGGCGAAGAAGTTTAATAATACTTTTAATTTTTTCCATACAATTCCCTATTTAGTACTAAATATTTGATAAATATTCTCTGCAAGAATTTCAGAGACATCAATGATATCTGCTTTCTTAAAATCTGTTTTAATTCCAAGCGTATTAGCCACCACAACACGGTCGATATTTTCATTGGTTAGATTCTCATATGCGCTACCACTAAAAACTGGATGAGTAGCCATCACACTGACATGTTTAGCGCCATGCTCTTTCAAGGCGGTAGCAGCATGACAAATGGTGCCAGCCGTATCGATCATATCATCTACGATGATAATATTTTTATCTTTTGGATCGCCAATAATATTCATAACCTTGCTTTTGTTTTTCACGTAACGATTCTTATCAATAATAATGACATCATTGCAATGAACTAAATCCGCAATCTTACGTGCACGTTTTACACCGCCTGCATCTGGCGAGGCGATAGCGAAAGTATTAGCCTTAAAATGACTATTAATATAATCCGCAAACTGCTTTTCTAAGGTGATATTTTCAATAGTCATATCGAAGAACCCCTGAGTTTGAGCAGAATGCAAATCAATAGTAATAATATGATTAATCGAGACGGAGTGTAAAATATCCGCAATTACTTTTGAACTGATTGGAGTATTTGGCTCCGCCATGCGATCCTGACGAGCATAGCCAAAATATGGGATAACTAAATTAATACTCTTAGCAAAACCACGTCTGGCAGCATCAGCTAATAAAAGTACTGGAAATAGATGCTGATCAAGTGGTGGATTAGTGGATTGGATAATAAAGATATCTTTACCTCTAATATCATCAAGAATTTGTACATGGACCTCCCCATCACTAAAAGTATCGGAAGTACGTTTTGCGAGTTTAAGGCCGAGATGGTCTGCAATTTTCTGGGATAATTTTTCGTCTGTGCCAGAGATGAGCACACAATTTTTTAAACAATTCTGTATTACCTTCTTCATACTTCAATTATATCACGCTAACATAAAGAGTATGGATGGTATTAATCTATTTTATTCACAGTCCAAACCTGAGCCTTATTAGCATCTCCCCACCTCCCCCAGAGTTGGACTTTATTATCGTCTACAGCAAGAGCGGCATTCACATCCATCACGAGAATTGGATTACAGACACTCTTGAAGATGAAACCATTTTCATATTGAACGGCTTTCCATTTTTGGGAGCAGGAAGTTAAGTTGGACGAAAGAAGGAATAATTGCTCTCCGTTTAGTACTCTCGATTCGTTGACGCTGATAGCTTTATTAGAAAGTTTACTGACAATTTGATATTCATTGTTACCGAGATGCTTAAATTCCCATTGTTGAGCTGGGTTATTCTCACGCCATTTGTGGAAGAGTTGAACTTTGGCATAATCTGCGACGTTAGCTCTTGCAACATCCAGATACTGAGCGTTACTTAATGCGGTATTGAGACTATAGATACCGTTTTGGATGAGCTGAGGGGCTTCCTTAATATCTACTTTTTCCAATGACCAAATTTGCGACTTATTATTTGTTTTTTTATAAATTTGCACTGGCGTTTCATCAGCATTATTTGCATCTTTAACATCGACCGCATGATTCACATCACAGGACGTAATAATATTGAATTCACCATTCCCGTTTCGTTGAATATTCCAACGCTGTGCACAATCTTCCAGATTCTCAGATTTTAATTTCAGCTGCGGTGAATCATTAATATCATTAATATCGTAAGATAAGTTTAGCCCGGAAAGCTTACTTTTAATCTGATAAATTTCATCTCCGATGCTTTCAATATTCCATTTTTGCGCTGGATTATTTTCACGCCATTTTCGATGAAGTTGAACTAGAGCATTTTCATCCTTATTGGCGCCTCTCACATCAAGATATTTAGATTGGTCGACAGAAGTCTTAATTTCATAATCACCATTTTCAATTGACCCATCACGACTAGAATTATTCCCCGGTTTAGCAATCGGTGATAATTCAATTTTTTTAATAACATTGTTAGTTGGATCACCAAACCAACGCAAGAATAAAGCATAGAAATTACGATTACCATAAGCGCCACAGTAAGAGGTACCTGGGTAATTCGCTACAGCGGCCGCATTTGGCTGATATGGAGTGTAACGATAGAGGGCGGAGGTAGCAAGGTTTTCAATATAGACTTGAGAGCCTCCACAAGCAAAGTTCGGATTATAATAAATGAAATTTTGACCAACTGGATAATTCGTGTAGCCACCATCTAGGACATCGCGGAATAATTCAGCGGCGTGCCTAACTTGATTTCTAAAGCCATAATATTTTGAATCACATTCTGCAGTATCTGGACAACCAAAACCAGTGGCACTACGGTACTGAATACTGTTTGGCCAAGTATCAGAAATTAGACTCTGCTCTTTTTCAATTAAAACTAAAAGGACCTGCGGATTAATACGATAATCACGGGCGGCTTCGTAAATCACCTGAGCGGCAGTCTGCTTAACGCCATTATATTCAAAGGTCTCCTGGGATAAACAAACAAATTTTCCGTTTTCAATATGATATTTATAACCAGAATAATAATTAGCCCGCCAAATATTAGTATCGCCACAAGGATTTTTCTTAGTTAAGAATTCCTGAATTTGACTTTCATTCATAGTCGAAGTATTCGACATTGTATAATCAGAAATAATATTACCTGCATGAAAATCAGAGACACTGAGTGCGCTAGATTTTTTAAGATTTTTAAAAATTAAAAAACTTAACGCGAAGACCATAAAAAAAGCGAAAACAAAAAGTGGAAGGTGTCGATGATTAATCTTCTTAGTTTTTGGTATAATACGTATTGTCTGGAATTTCATTAAATAGTAGCCTTCCCTTCGATAATACCGGTTTTTTGGTTAGCATTTACTTCAATTTTAAAATCATAAGTTCCAGAAGGTAGCTTAGACAATGGAATATCAAAACCTTCACAAGACCCAGAAGAAGGGTTGGAGATTACACTAACTGAATCGGTGTATACAACTTTACTTGCGGAGAGTACAGTAAGTTTACAAGTACCAGGTAGCTTCAAAAATTGATTAATATTCACCCTGATACGATAGAAATTAGCAGCTTTTGCAGAATACGTAATAGTACCAGTAAGCTTTTCAAGTTGATTTACATCTTGACCCTCATATTTTTCGGGAGTTTTTGGGGTACGTCCGGCTACCGCATCTTCAGGAGTACCATCTTCAGTTTTAATGGTTTTAGCTTCCGGCATATTAGGATTTTCAATTTTATTTTCAATATTCTGAGTACTCTCCGCTAAACTAGGTGTTTTTGAACGGGATTGATTGTCTTTTAGAATTTGGTAAACAATTACACCCGCTAAAATAATCAATACTAAAAAGAAAAGCGACCAGACGATAACCTTATTTTTGCGTGCTTTTTTCTGAGAGATTTTTTTCATATCAAATAAACCTTTTATGGTTATATTTTAACACATTTTTTATTTTGCGTTTTACTCTATTAATAGCCTTTTGGCGAGGCGTAGACTAGACGTCTTAAATATTCACGCGAAGCGGGTTCGTCGATGAGATAGGTCTGGAAATTTTCATCATAAAGTGTAGGAGAGATACGAGTTTGGAGATATTTTCCCTGATAAAAGTAATGAGTCAAAATCAAACTACGCATAGTGTCTGGCCAGCTAATCTGATCAAAGAAGAGATTACCGAGTCCGTAATAAATTGGCTTATCCTTATAAAGTTCGTAGGTTTGAGGTTGATGGGCGGAAGTACCCACTACCATATCTGCACCCAGATCGATGAAGTGGCGGAAAAATTCTTTTTGATTATGGATAGAGATCGGCTTATCACATTCTGGGAAAGCTATTTTACCATTCGGATAAGCATAGCATTCAAAAAATTGCACATTGACGATGACAAATTTATTCTTAGCTTTCGCGGCGGCGAGTTCGGTTTTAAATTCCTCTTCATTATAGGGATTGGCACCGGCGGAATTTTCCGTAGCGATTTGACCATTTGCAACACTACTAGTGGAATGATTGAAAGCAAACAGTTTGATTTGATCGTTCACATCAAGTGGGACTTTGGCGGCAGCGAGATTTTCCCCACCACCGACGATTTTAAGGTTTTTCTCGCGATAAGCAGCAATCGATTTGACATTATTTTCCGCACCATAATCATTATTATGATTCCCGGTTAGCTCGACGATATCCGTACCGAGACTAGTGATAGCGCCCATCATTTTCCAATCCGCGCAGAGAGTAAAGGTGGTATAACCGCCCTGGCAATTATCCGCAAAACTTACTTCATTACTAATATGGGTATAAGTTTTACTACTGAGAAAATCTTTAATTTTTTCGGTAAAATATTCAGCATTACCACCCACCTGGCCAAGTTTATAAGTGAGACGACGCGAGAGTGCGGTGACGCCAGTTTCAGTAAAACTCACAACGTTGGATTTGCTTGGAGGGTTAGAAAAACTAAGGCCCTTTAATGCCTCCTGAACGGCTGGGAAGGTAGCCGGGTTGCCGGTGAGATTCCAGGTAATAAATTTAGCACCATGAGCAAAATCATCAAGGAAATATTTTTGGTCAAGACTAATCACTTTCTGGCTACTGGTGATATTACGAAAATCTACTAGCTCAACATTATATTTTTTAATGATTTCCGCATCTTTTAATTCATTCTGGGAAATATCACTGAGCGGACTATAAAAATCCACTACCGGAAGTAAGATTTCCGTAAGAATCGTATTCGATTGATTAAAATTACTGAGGTCAAAAGAGGAACTTTCAGAAATTTTAAAATCGAGACTAGTGAGATAGTTGGAGAGTTTTTTACAAATTTCTTCCCCGCCACTAATCGAGGGATCAATATTTTTCAGACAGTCTTGCTTGGAGATTTTAGGAATTTCATGTTTATGATTAATGATTTTTAACCCAATAATCGTACCGAGAAAAACTGTAAGAAAACTAAAGAAAACTAATTTAGAGCCAGTGGATTTTTTCATGAGGAAGCTTTATAGAGACCGTTATGTTTTTTACCATCGTAAATTTCGACTGGGATGCCCTTGGCACGGATTTTATCCTGAACGAGGGATTGCATATTTTTGGCTTCAGTTTCTAATTGATTAGCGAGGTTTTGATTAAGCTCACGTTCCTTGATTTTAATGTAAGGAATATTTTGGTTTTGATGCTTATCGACAGCCTGACTAATAATGCGAACTTCAGCATCGCTAACGTTATAAAAACTATAATGTTGACCGAGCATAAAAGTTAGCTGATCGGTTTCATATTTATAATTGAAGGCTTGGTAATTTGGCACACCAGATTCTTCCCCGCTATAAATTTCATTAATCAAGAAATTTGGAGCCATAATCAGAGCCATTAATTCGGAATTATTTTTGATTTCATCATTAGAGAGATTTTTAATGCGTTCCTTAATGCGAAGTACGGTGGCATAAAGGTAATCACGGATGAAGCCAGAATTTTCAAATTTATATTTATCACCATTTGGAATGGCGTAAATATTGGCGAGAGTAAAGTGTTTATTAAAGAAACCAGATTTGTTTTGAGCTTGGTAAGATTTCGCACAAACCACACAGCCTGGATCAAAGACATCTACAGCAATCGATCCACTAGTAGTACTACCATCACGATAATAGTTAATGATCGAATCAAAAGAGTCCGCATAATCAGCAAGCTTTTTATCCTCTTCCATGGTAATCATCGGAATAGAAACATTAGTAATATAATCTTTAGCATCCCAAGTTTTGAGATGATCTGGAATGGCGGTAAAAATTTCACCCCATTCAGCAAAACTACGGCCAATTTTACCGATAGGATCGGTTGGCTCCGCTTGATCAATACTACAAACTTCCGCACCGAGACCACATTGACTTGGCATTGAAACATTACAGGTACCAAAAACCCAAAGAGCAAGAAGCGATTTAATCGCAATCACAATAGACCAAACCGTAACAAAAACAATCACCACGGAAACAATTTCAATCAAAGCACTGAGGGGTTTTACCAGTTTAGGATTTTTTAAAACTACCTTCTTTAGGAGACTATTTTTAACTTCATCCTTAAAATTGGTGTCACATTTTTGCAAACGTACCTTCTTAAAAACACAGTGCCAAGCTTTCTTAAAAGTGGCCCAATATTTTTTTCCGAGGACCTTATTGAAGAGACTAAGAAAGCCGACGAAAACCGACAGAAGCGCTAAGATAATAAATGCTGCTATACAAACCATGTTTTTCCTTTGTTAAATTTTTGATAATACCTTAATTAAATGTGCGACATCGGCGGTGGAATTATGAAAACCTAGAGAAATACGAAGAAGAGGTGGATATTTTTTGATTTCAGAAAGATAATAATGGACACAGAAATAACCCGTACGTACCATAATTCCCTGGTCTGATAACGACTCGCCAAGAAGATGCGAATCTAAACCTTCGACATAAAAAGACATAGTGGAAGCTGGAGTTTGATTCAAAAGATGGATTTTCGGATGATTTTTCAAAAAATCATAAAGGGTATTGATGTTATTTTCTAAACGCTCGTGGTCGGATTTCTCCAAAGAATTCAACCAATCAAGGCTAGCACCAAGAGCAATAATTTCACCCCAAGCCTGGAGGCCTGGTTCGAATTTTGTATGTAAATGGTCGGGGTTATCAGCAGAGAGGAGGTAGGAAGATTTTTTTACATCATCTACCATCCCACCACCGATAAAAGTTGTATCGAAAAACTTGGCAAAAGATTTTTTCATCACGATGACACCGAGAGAGGCGCTATACATTTTGTGCGCAGAAAAACAGATGGCATCCGGTTCGACATCATGAAGAAGCTCGGAATTATGCGCCATCGCCTGAGCAGCATCGACAATAATAAAACCATTTCTAGAGTGGACATATTCAGCCACTTCTTTGAGGTTGAGTTTCGCACCATTAAAATTACTCACAGCATTCATCACCACGATGGAATTATCGGGAATTTCGGAAACTTGAACCGAGCCTTCATTGTCGCGAGTTAAGACTAGTCGCTCGATTTTGGCGGTTTGAGAAACCGATAAAGTGGAAAGAAAAACTGAATTATGTTCGATATCAGAGGTAACAATAGTTTTAATATTAGCCTGCTTAAAGTTAAACTGGTTAAGCAGAAGATTCAATCCGTAAGTAGTATTCAGAGTGAAGCTAACAAAATAATCCTTAGGCTTGAACTTGAGAAATTTTAGAACCTTTTCACGAGTTTCTGCGACTTTTTGGTCGGTTTTCTGACCCCAAGCATATTTTACTCGTTCACCACAGGAATTATATTCCGTATAATATTCCACTAAACTATCGATCACTGGCTGTGGACGCAGAGACTGACAGGCGGCATCAAAATAATAATCGTGTGGTTTTAGATATTCAAAACCAGGAGCACGCAAAGAATCGGATTCGGAAGAAATAGTTTGTGGTTGAGCCTCTTCTGTTCCGCCAAAAATAGATGACGCAGACTTACTAAGCTTAGCTTTCAGTTCAGAAAAATTCATCAACCTCCTTTGCTTAATTTTACCACAAAAAGAGATGAGGACTTTTAGCTTTTAATGCGGAGTTTTCCGAGTTTTCCACATATTCACATTGACAGATATTGTATTTTATATTTTAAGTTAATTTTCTTGTTCGGTTTTGTTTCTTATGTTTTTACACAAGCATTTTGATGTTTTCCACACTGGTGTTTGGTTTAATAAAATCTTGTTCGGTTTTGATGTTTGGTTTTGTTCGGATTTAGGATTTAACAGTGGTGTAATAATTACATATTTGTAAGTATCAAAAACTTTTATTTTAAAAAATACCCCAGAGTTTGGAGTATTTTTAAGATTTAAAGATTTTCCGATTCGAGTTCTAGTCCAAGGATTTCGGCTGCTTGATGAAGGATTTCAGATTCTTCATCGGTAGCAAATTCAAGACGTTGCTTAAACAACTCAGTGGTTTCTGGGAAGGAGCGGTCGACAATCACTAGAGAACGCGCAGAGCCTTCCTCACGCTTTAAGAAACCTAGAGCAACTAGATTATCGATATGTTCAGCAACGGAAGCTGGGCTCTTGAGGCCCAGACCAGAGGCGATTTCGCGATAGGATGGTGAGTGGTCATGCTCGGCAATGAATTCAGCAAGAAAATCCATTAAACGCTTTTGTTTTTTAGTCAATTTGTAACGCATATTTGATATAATTATATATTAGATGAGGATAAATAAAATTAGATTTTTACAGAGTATTTTGTTTATTGATTTATTTTTCGTAAATAAAAACTTAAGGATGGGAGAGAAATAATGAAGAGTGCTTATATTGATGGTTTAGCTCCGAGACGTAGCAAAGTAGTTTCCCAGAATTCTAAGAGTACCACTTCAGTATTTAAGAAAAATATGACAAATCCTTTACCGAGGAAGCAATTGCTTGACCCATTGGAAATTGAAAAAATCCAACGTGAAAAACGTAATAAAAATAAGATTGCGAGAGTCGAGACCATAACAGAGAAACCAGAAGCTGACTTGGATGATTTTGCCGAGACGGAAAATCATGATGATTTCTTAGAGCCAGTTTCAGCTTTTAATCTTGAAGAAAATCGTGATCAAGATGAGTCTAGCTTGAAACACGATGATAAACGTGGTTTTCCAAATGACGACGATGAAATAGATATCGATTCGGAAGAGATCGACGAAGAAATTAATAAGGATAAAAAACCAAAAAAGAAACCTTTTATCTTTCGCCATAAAAAACTCTGTTTCTTTTTAGTTTTCTTATTAGTGGTGGGCGGTGTTGGTTATTTTTATGGTAACCAAATTATTAGTAAAATCACTGGCGGCAAATCTAACCTATTCGATTTTGTCAGTACTATAGTGAGCGAAAAATACACCCCACTAAAGACTGACGCGAACGGACAGACCAATATTGCGATTTTTGGTACTTCCGGATACGATATGAGTGGTAACGAAGGCCGAGGCGTGCATGATGGTGCGCAACTCACCGACTCCCTGATGGAAATGACTTTAAACCAGGAATCGAAGAACGCTGATATGATTAGTATTCCGCGTGATTTGAAGGTAGGTCGTGAAGCTTGCTTCGCGGGTAAAATCAACGAAGTTTATACCTGTGCCAGCAATAACGGTAAAAACGAAGAAGCTGGTGCACAAGCAGTGATGAATGTACTAGAAACCGTGACCGGGCTAAAAAATCAATATTATATTCATTTGAACTGGGGTTCACTAGTCCAAATCGTTGACGCATTAGGTGGTATCGAAGTAACTTTCGATGAAGATATTACTGACTATGGCTGGACTAACATCGTAATTAAGAAAAATACACCAACTACCTTGAATGGCGAAAAAGCCTTAGCCTTAGCACGGGCTCGTCACGGGGTAGCGGGGGGAGATTTCGCACGTGGCGAAAATCAACAACGTATTTTGACGGCAGTAAAAGAAAAAATTGTGAAAAAAGGTATGGATATTCCGGCTATGATCGCTCTAGTAAATGCATTAGGTGATAATATTCGTACCAATATTAAGGTCGACGAAATGAAGACTGGCGCACATTTGCTTTCTGGATTTAATTCAGAAAATATGAAGACCCTCCCACTAGCTAATTTACCAGATGGCACAACTTACGTAACAAATGCTAGCTATCCAGTGCAAGGTATCAATATTTCCTACGTAATTCCAGCGGCTGGACTAAATAACTACACAAAGATTCATCAATATATCCAGAAAGCCATTACGGAAAACGTAGATAGTGTGGCGACAGCCAGACTCCTAGTTCTGAACGGTTCTGGTGAACGCGGCGCGGCCAGTGATGAGAAGTTAGAACTAGAAAAGGTTGGCTTTAAAAATATCGAGACGGACAATGCACCAACTTCAGATTATCAAGATATAACGATTTATCAAATCGGTGAAAAACCAGCAGTAAAGAAGGGTCTGACGGATCACTACAAGATTGAAGTAAAAGACAAATCTGAGCTGCCACAGGGCGTTAAAAGTCATGGTTATGACTTCGTAATCATTCGCGGTAAAGAAACCACCAAAAAGACTGCAAACTAAAATTTGCGAGACTAAAAACGCGAAGCCCAAAAAATATTACTAGAAAAGAGACCCTAAGCGGTCTCTTTTTAATAAGGAACTTCCGCCAGAAGGCGGTAGTTTTTAGAAGTTTAATCTATATTAGTCGAGATTCTTCTTGGAGATAATTAAATGGCGCTCGCGTCCTTCCCCTTCCGAGTGGGTATAAATATCAGAATAATCTTCAGCTAATTTATGGACCACACGGCGATCAGCAGCGTTAAGTTCAAGAGTGATGGATTCCCCAGTTTGACGAACCTTATTAATCCAGCCTTCAGCCTTCTTTTCAATACGCTCCATGCGTTGGTGTTTGTAATCGGCAATATCGATGTTCACACGAGTAATTTCGGCATTTTTCATAGTGAGACCCATCGAAACAATATGTTGCAAGGCGCGCAGATTACCAGCATTTTTACCAATTAAAAGTGAATTTAAACTGGTGCTAGGGACACTTAATTGAATAACTTGGTCATCAATAGTCGACCAGACAGCAACGTTAATTCCGAAGAAAGATAATAGGTCTTCGAGATATTTTGTAGCAAAGCGAACCGATTCATCACGATTCATAAAAACTCCTTCTCCTAGCTTTTTGAATCTAGGGATGAGTTTTGGTGTTTCTGTTTATTTTGAGGTTTTGAATCACGAGCTTTAATACGAGTAATTTTAGTACCGGTTTTCTTATTTTCAATAATTTCGGCCTCTTGGAGCTTCTTATTAGCAGATTTTAGTTCACGAAGGATTGCACGGTCAGTATTATCATCCATTTCGTCGTCGACATGAGCGAAAACGATTTTTTGTTGAATCACCGAGATAAGATTAGATAAGAAATAATAGAGTACGAGAGCGCCCGGGAGATTCATGGTGAAAAATAACATCATCAATGGCATCATGAAGCTCATTTGCTTAGAAACCATATCATTAATATCAGCCTGATTTGGATCCTTGCCAGCCTTGGCATCTTCCATCATTTTTTTCCAGGTACTCTGCTTTTTCTTACCGGAGCGAGCAATTTGCATATTAGCCATGTAATAACTAGTCACAGCCACGAGTAGGACTAGCGCCATTACGAAAAGACCACTCTTAGTCTTCATATCTGCACGAGTAGAGAGATCGATAGTACCGAAGAGTTGAGGCTTAAAATCATAGGATTTTTCCCCAGTATTTTCAAGGAATGACTTTTGAAGCTTAATTACTTCATCAATACGTTCGAGTTTAGCGACTACTGGATAGGCACGTTTTTCGACATTATCAGAGGTAGAAGGTAGAACCATCACACGAACCGCGAAAAATAGTGCAAAGAAAATCGGTAATTGAATTAGAAGTGACCAAATCGAAGCCATTGGCTTAATATTATGCTTCTTATAAAGGTTCATCATCTCGAGAGATTCGAGTTGCTTATTACCATTGGCACGCTTACGAATTTCGACGAGTTCTGGCTGAATTTTCTTCATCAATTTAGTCTGGTGATATTGCTTTTTGACTAGTGGCCAGGTAGCAAGCTTAATCACGACAGTAAAAATAATCACAGCGAGACCAAAATCGCCAATGTAGTTATAAACTACAAAAAGGATATTAATAATAGGATTAACAATTAAAAAATCAATTAACTCAAACATTTGATTAATTATATCATGAAAGATATTTTATTTCTTGGCAATCTTCGCTTGTTCGGCAAGCTTCAAGACTAATTTCTCGATTTCAGTAAAATCCATGGTTTTTAAATCTTTAGAAAAGACAATAAAAATATAATCATTCGATTCAGGGATTTCAGCAAGATTTAAACGGATTGCCTCATAAACACGGCGACGCACACGATTGCGACCAACCGCAGATTTGATAACTTTTTTCGAAATAACTACAGCAAAACGTTGTTTTTCACGTTGATTTGGTGCAAAAACCAGGGAAAACTTCGGGGTACGAATAGTCTTTCCCTTTTGATAGGTATATTTAACACCACCTCTGGAATGAAAACGGTATTTACTGGCTAACATTAATTTATTTTATCATAGAATTAGAGATGGAATCGAGCGGAATAATATCGGAAGAGCGATCGCTTTTTTCGAATTCTTTCTCATCATCAGAATTTTCCACAAAAGTAGCAGTGCGAAGCGTACGATAAAGAGCGGACTTCGAAAGTACGTCTTTATTTTTACCTTTAGAAATAATCTTCCCTTCTTTCAAAACAATCACTTGATCGGCAATTTTCATCATCTCAGGACGATGTGTAACGATAATAATTGTATGGTCCTGCTTCAAATCTTCGAGAATTTCCACAATTTCTTTAATGGTTTCAGGATCAGCGTGAGAAGTCACTTCATCAAAAATTAAAATTTCTGCATTAGTAAGAAGGGCGCGAGCAATGGCAAGTTTTTGAAGATCACCATCGGTTAAGACTTTAGATTCTAAATCAATTTTAGTATTAAATTGGTTTTTGAGGCTAATGATTTTTTGATAAATCCGCGCACGCTTCAGAGCTTTATTTTGCTCCTTAATGTTGGGATTAATAATATTCAGGTTTTCTCGAATTGAGGCAGAAAAAACAAAGGGATTTTGAAAAACACCGGAGACATTTGAGGCGTAAACTTTTTTCGAATAGTGATAAATTGATTCGTTATCGATGAGAATTTTACCGGAATTCACCGCGTAGAGACGATAAAGTAAATTAATAATGGTGGTCTTACCGGAACCTGGACGACCAACAATAGTAGTAATTTCATTCGGACGAGCGCGAAAAGAAATATTATCGAGAATTTTCTTATTTTTTAATTTGAAGGTAACATGATCAAAAACCACTTCGCCTTCGATATAATCATTATCTAGATCACCATAATCAACCTGATTATCACTCTTAAACTTCAAAATATTATCGATGCGCTTAATGCGAATACTATAGTTACTAAGATTTAAAAGTTCCTCAAGCACGCTATCGGTATTTCGGATCACCATTTCATAATAACCAACGAGGAGCACGAGCTTATCGATAGTTAGTTGATTATTAAAAACTAGGTAGCCAAGAAAAACATAGATAGAGATTTTACCAATCTGAGTAATCAGCGGAATCCTACAGTAACGAGTACTGAGAATTTTATAACGCTTGGAATTTTGAATATCAAAGACTTCATTATTTGAAACAATCTTAGAGGTGAGACTCGGCATGAGACTGAGACTAGTGATTTGTTTTAAATTATTAAGAATCTGGAAAAGGAGATCCCAGTTTTTGTCCTGACTTTTACGAATACCATCAAAACGCACAGCGGCGGCTTTGGAATTTTGATTCATTAAATAAATATAGATAGTATCTACGACGAGAGCGAGGAGACCGAGAAAAATATTATTAGCACTAAAAATGAGAAAAATCAAAAAGAGCTGGAAAAAACTAGTTAAGGCATAAACTCCAGAGCGCACCGTACTATACATATAGCTGACATCTTCAGTAAAAGTATCAGTGATGCGACCCTTAGAGATTGATTCGAGAATCAGAGGGTTTTTTGCAATATGATTAAAAAGGAGATGCTGAGTGGTGGAATAATAATAGCGAACCAGTCCAGTCTCGAGATAATAACTCCAAGAATTCACCGAATAATAAAGAATTGTAAAGAGAATAAATAGAATCACATAAAACCAGATGGCATTAAAATTAGAAGCCCGCGTAACCACGGAAATAATACCGGCGGTAGCAATCGGAGGGAGAAGTTTAATGATATTACTGATCGTGTAACTGAGGATTAATTGAAAAACTTGCAGACGCCTCCCAGGGGCAATCCGCATCACGGTTTTAAAGACATTAATATAAGTTTTCACTAAAAATATTATAGCATAAGAGGTTTCGAGTTCCCTTTTATAACTAAAAGATTTGCGATTTCAAATAAAAAACACCAGGCTAGCTGGTGAATTTTTTAGTAAGTTAAACGAGCGCGACCTTTAATGCGACGACGCTTGAGTACCTTTTGACCGTTTTTGGTCGCGTTACGCTTCATGAAACCATGTTCTTGCTTGCGTTGGCGCTTGTGTGGTTGATATGTACGCTTTGGCATTATATTTCCTTAAAACTAATAAAACTATATTACAGAGTTTTATCTGATTTGTAAACTTTGTATAATTATACCTTAGTTTTCCACTTTTTTCAATAAGTTTTCCACATGAGTATATCTAATGGAAGAAAATTGTGGAAAACTCCTTCTCTGTTAATTTTCATATAGCTATATAATAAAAAATATATTTTTAAACCTGTGGAAAAGTCTAAAGGTCTGTTATAATAGAGGTAATCAAGGTTAGTTAATGTGGAGGTAGCGTCGGTGTTTGATGTGTGGAATAATGTGCTTGCTGAATTAGAAAAAAAACTACCAGAATCACATTACTTAACATTCTTTAAGGATTCGAACACCTCCTTAATTTTCAATAAGGATGGCCACATCCAAATTAGTGTACCGAACACTTTTATGCAGACTAATATCTGTAAAAAATTTGATACCGATATTCGAACGGCTCTAAAAAATAATGGGGTGGAGGTTTTAACTACCGAATATCTAATCGTAACTAATAAAAATAATAAATCACGCGAAACCACGAATTCTCGTAGTAATAATTTCAAGAATCTTTCCGATCGCGTGGGAACAGTGCAGCGGATTGATTTGGAGAGGCACTCCTCTTTGAATGCGCGTAATCAAAATCGCACCGGTTTAAGTGAAAAATTCACTATGGATAATTTCATTATTGGTACAAATAACGATCTGGCAGTTTCGGTGGCAAAAAACATTATTGAAAATCCAGGGATGAAATATAATCCGTTCTTTCTCTATGGTGGAGCGGGTCTCGGTAAAACTCACTTAGTGGAAGCTATCGGCAATGAACTGGCGAGAAGACATCCAGAATTTAAGATTTTATATATTCCAATTAATCACTTTTATAACGATTTTATTCAATCAGTGCGTAATGGTAAGATGGATGATTTCCGTCGACGTTTTTCCGAACTTGATGTTTTGATTGTGGATGATTTTCAATTCATCGTGGGTAAGGAAAAAAGTCAGGAAGAATTCTTCAATATTTTTAATGATATGCAGCAACTAAATCGCCAAGTTATCATTACTTCTGACCGTTTGCCAAGCCAACTAAAAACCGTGGATGAACGTCTAGCTTCGCGCTTAACTCAGACCGGAGCTTATGATATTCAATTCCCTTCTTTTGAAGACCGCTGTGCAATTTTACATGCGAAAGCGGAATTTAATGGGGTGGAAATCGAGGATAAGGCGATTGAATATATCGCAAAAAGTGTGGAAACCAATATTCGCGACCTGGAAAGTATGTATAGTAAGGTGATTGCGATGGCGGATGTGAAGTGTATCTCCCCACTAATGGTGATTAATGAGGGGATGGTGGGGGTAGTCGGCAATACGACACGTTCGAAAGTGTTTTCACCAAGCACCGTGATTGAGACGGTAGCAAATTTCTTCAATATTTCCCCAGAAGAAATCTGTGGACGCAGTCGAGTAGCGCATATTAAAACTGCTAGACAGATTGCGATGTTTATTATGTCGCGCGATTTACAGATGAGTACAACAAAAATCGCCAATGAAGTAGGTCTAAAAGATCACACGACGGCGATGCATGGAATTAAAAAGATTGAAACCGATACGAAGACGGATTTTGTGTTGCGCGATCAGCTAAATGAAATTCGTGATCTATTAAATAATGGCATCATTTAAGTAATTGTGGAAAAGTGGTGAAAAACAATGTGGAATAAAATGGAAAAGGTTGCTAAAAAGTCAGTTTGGTTTGAGGAAAAGTCCAGGTTTTACACAGTGAGTGGAAAACAAAATCGAGTTTTCCATAAAGTTTTCCAAGTTTTTCCCACAGTTTTACACAAGCAAATTTTAAAAATTACCCCTATTAAAAATGCAGTTTTCAACTTTTACACATAGCCTACTAATACTACTAATAAATATATAAGAAAGGAGAGTTATGGAAATTAATGTTGAACAAAGTAAGTTAGCCAAAGCATTAAGTATTGTCAGTCGAATTACAGGAGGAAGTCGTACGACTTTGCCAATCTTAAATAATGTCTTAATGGAAGCTAAAGATAATAAAGTAACTTTAGTGACAACTAATTTAGATATGGCAATTAATTATTATTTGCCAACCACTTTAGCTAAAGATGGAAAAATTACCGTACCAGCCAAACTTTTAGCAGATTTTGTGAGTAATTTACCGAAGGGTGAGGTGAAAATTCAGGTAAATCAAGAAAAATTAACTGTTAGTGAAGGAAAATATAAATCGGTATTTAATGGAAATGCGGCAGAAGATTTTCCAGAATTACCAGAGTTTGATGAAAAATCAGCAATTTCCTTTCAAATGGGGATTGATGAATTTCGTTTGGGGATGAATGCGGTAAAAATTGCCTGCTCATCAGACACTACGCGTCCGACATTAACTGGAATTTATTTTAATAGTTTCGAGGGTGGATTATATGTGGCAGCTACCGACGGTTATCGTTTAGCGGAAAAGAAGTTGATTAATAAAATCGAGAGCGAAATTAAGGCAATTGTACCAGTGCAATGTATCGTGGATGTACTAGGGGCGATTTCAGATAATATGGAAAATATTGAAATTTTATTTGATGAATTTCAAGTGCGTTTTCGTCTAGGTGAAATTGAAATTATTTCAAAATTAATTGACGGGGCTTTTCCGGATTATCGTAAATTAATTCCAGAAAAATCTCAGGTGGAAATCTTACTGAATAAGGCGGAATTATTACGTGGCGTGAAACTTGCGGCGCTATTTTCACGTGCGACAAGTGGATCGATTGTCTGTGAGTCGAAGAAAGATGAACAAGTTTTCGTGGTGTCTTCGGTCTTAAATGAATTTGGCGAGAATAAATCAGAAATTGAGGCAGAAATTTCGAATGATGCAAAAGTGGTTCTAAATTCAAAATACTTAAATGATGTCTTATTGGTATTAGACGAAGAGGAATTAAAATTTGGCATTTCTGGGAAACTTTCACCAGTATTAATTCAGAATAAAAATAGTTTTGATTACACTCATATTATTATGCCTTTGAAGAGTTAAATGTTAATTGATTACATAAAATTAAATAATTTTCGGATCCATAAGGAATATTATTTAAAAATTAAACCAGATACGACGCTGATTTTGGGGGCGAACGGCATTGGTAAAACTTCGGTGATTGAGGCGATTTATTTGGTATTGCGTGGAAAATCTTTTAAGGCGACTGATAAAGAAATTTTAAATCGCGAGAGTGAATTTTATCGTGTCGAACTAGGTAAAACCGACGGTGAAAAAATCGTGGCGACTTTTGATGGAAACAAAAAACAATTTTTAGTGCAAGATAAAAAAAGTGCGAGGTTGCCAAAGAAAGATAAATACCCCGTAATTCTCTTTTTACCAGAAGATATGCACCTGATTTCCACAAGTCCAACGAAACGACGAAATTATTTTGATCGGATTCTAGAAGAATTTGATTTAAATTATCATCACAATTTATTGATGTATGAAAAAACTTTGAAACAGCGCAATGATTTATTAAAAAAGATTGCGATTTCGGAGCAAGAGTTCGGTTTGGAGAGTGAGAGTGTATTTTTTTCGCTGAATATTATGCTGAGTAAATACGGTACGGCGATTAATCAAACTAGACAGCGTTATATTGGGCGAATAAATGAAAAAATGACGACCCTGTATCGTTCGATTGCACAAAATGAGGACGAGATTGAGATTTATTATGATTCATTATGTGGATTAAGCCAAAGCGACTACTACAAGCGCTTAGATGCGGAATTTCGCATGGATTTAATGCGAGGTGCTACGAAGTTTGGCGTGCATCGGGATGATTTTCTATTTAAGTTCAATGGGGTTCTCGCGGATGGGACGGCGAGTCGGGGTGAAACGCGGTCGATTATTTTAGCGCTGAAGTTCAATGAGGCGGAGTTGATTGAAACGGAGACGCGAAAAAAACCGGTAATTTTACTGGATGATGTTTTTTCGGAATTAGATAAAGGGCGACAAACGGCTTTGGTGGAAAAATTCAAAAATCATCAGGTGATATTGACGTCGGTGGAATAAGCGGTGGAAAAATAAGACTAGATAAATAAAATAATTGATAATTAATCTTCAGAGTCGTGTTTAAAATTTGGGTCAGAATCTTGATCGGAATTACAATGAGTATATTTTACCTGATACTTAGAGAGATTAATTCCCTTTTGTTCGAAATAACTTTCAGCCACTTTTTTAAGGTTTTCTATTTGATTGTCTCGGCAAGTCATAAGATCAATTGTTAGGATAATTTTATTAAAATCTTTTTCATCGCGAGAGGCAGAGGCAGAAAAGCCAAGTTTAAAATCTTGAACTGGAGTAATATCAAAAATAGGGTCTTTATTATATTGATCTATCTCTTTAGCAAGTTTTTCTTCATAGATCTGTTCATATAGATTGGCTTCTTCAGGGTGAATAGAATAATAATCCTTATTAGAATCATCTGGCTGAAGCATCTCATGTATTAAGGTGTTTTGTTTATTATAGAAGAAAATTTTTTTTCTATACTCTATGAATCCATCCGCCTTAATTACTACTTCTTTTTCTCCGGGGGTTGTAGTGAATGTGCCTTTGTTTGGATATTTCTTTCCATCAATATAGAGCTCTGCATTTTTAGGTGCTACTAGTATATCTATATTTGATGAATTAATAGAAAAATAATAAAAAGTTATAGATATAATAATTATAAAAACTATTGGTAGTATAATGGCTAATATTTTTTGATACAATTTTAATTGTTGAATTTTATTTAAAAACATATTGCTGTCCCGTAGGAAAATTGGTTGTATTATTAGTATTTAATGACATGGTGATTATATTTATATTTTATGTGGAAGTATTAGCGCCAATAAAACGATAGGCTTTGAATCCATTATTATACACTCCAGTAATACGTGGAGTTCTATTTTGATATGAAGCATGAATTAATTTACTTGCATTATTTGGCGCCTTGTAATATATGGCAATATGAGTTGCGTTAATTACTATATCTCCATTTTGTAATGCATCCCAGTTAGTTCCATTGAATTCAGAAACTGGTGAATATTTAGAGGGGTTTCCTTCTACATATTTTGGTGTAGCTCTTCCTTTTGCTGCACTTACTCCACAACAAACAAAATTGGGGTCTAATTTTGAATAGCGCATAACAGTAGAGACAAAAACATCACATGAAGCACCATGAAATACTGTGTTTTTTAATCCAACGGCCGCTAGGGCGGTTTCGTATGCTGGTACCATTTCACGTCTAGCTGCGCGATCATTTTGTGCTTCAGGCCAAGCCATAGTAAGTGCTGTGTCTACAATTAAGTTACCACTTTTACTAATTAAATTACCACTTGCATCGATTGGGCTACCGCAGCTTATTCCAGATGAAGTAAAAGATCCACCACCACCGAGAGCTTTATATTGAACGAAAGTTCCGGCACGAGTAGAGGCTGGACTATAAACTTTACAGCCATCTTTTTTGCATTCAACCCAGTTTTTATTATGACGAGAATCACGGTTGGCATCAGCTAAATTCATGACATATGGAGAACCTTCACCAAGTTGATTCGCTTGTGTATTATTAAATCCTAGATCTCGGCCTTGATCAACATATAATTTAGCGCGACCGTTATATCTGAACCACATGGCTTTAACACCGTCATCTGTAGTAAGATTGAGATTGCGACCATAGTTACTTACAATTCGTTGACCTAATTCGTCGGTTTGTTTTTGAAATTCTTCTAATGTAATTGGACCAGGTGGGTAGCGATTAGTATTACGAGCATCATAAAATTGGTAAATACCCTGATGATTGTTTGGGTTTCTAGTACCATTTAGGCCGGTTTCCATATTATGGATTACAGCAAATACCTGCCAAGGAATGTGATATTTGGCAGCTGACTGTTCATAGACTGGTTTATTTTTTTCTATTAGCGCTAATTGGCCTTCAGATAAGACTGGGTCGCCATTATAGAGTTTATTACCAGATAAATCTAGAGGCGTGGAAGAAACACAATTACTAGTTTTACTACCATCATAGTAAAAAATTCCATTAGCGTCGTAAAAGTCTAGAGTAGATTCATCGATGTCAGCGTGCACGTAGGTAGAATTAATAATAGTGAAAATAAGAAGAATAAAAAATGAAACCAAAAAACGAGGATTTAAAAAGAATGTTTTAAGAATTTTGGAAAGATTTTTGACCTTATTCATGTGACTTAATTATAACATTAAACAAGAGAAGTTTGGAAACGGAACTTATAGCCAAGAGTGTATTTAGTTCCCTTTTCTTGATTAGATTTAGAATCAATATCCTTTTTAAGGTGGGTGATTTGGGATGCAAGCGTAGAACGGTAGAGGGATTCGCCAGTAATGAAAGTTTTAACTGGTTTCATAAGAATGTCAGCGAGAGTTTGAGGCGGTTGATGTTCGGCAAGATATTTATAATAGTCAATAACAGCAAGACCGAACTCTGCATCGGATTTTCTGAGACCAGAATAAACAGCTAGTTGTCCAGCAAGGCTTTTGTCGGATTGCTGCTTTTTTTGGTATTTTTCGGCAACCGCAAGAATTGGATCTTGAAGATTTCCAGTGCTATCTAAATTATCTTCACATTTAGTTTGAGTACAAATGCGATTACGTTCGGTATATTTTTGGAGATAGCGAATTTTTTGATACATCGGATTGCTTTCGTCCATCACACAGTTTTTGCCGGTTGCCCAGTTTTTAGATTCTGAAGAAAGTGATTGATAGCCGGAATTAATCATATTAACGAAGCTACCAATGAGTGGAATGGAACTAATAAATGAATTAGCATCAACAGGTGATTCGGCGTCTAAAATATTTTGATCAAAAACACCAAAAGGTGATTTGCGATTGTCGCAATATTTGATTTTTTTATCTAGAATAGAATCTTCTTTGACTGTTCTTTTACCGTCTTTCTCGGTAGTGTTTTCGGAGAGAATGCTTTGATATGTGGCGTCATCTTCGTCGAGATTTTTTAGGCTTGGGTCGGAGGCGGTAATATGGGCGCCATACATATTACAGGCACCACCGATACTACTGAGGCGTTCGCAAACCTTAGGATCTTGCTGTTGATCGTAAAAGTTTTTAGCGTCTTTATTAGAATCATAAACTGTACTAACTACTTGAGTAGATGAAGCAAAGGTTTTTGTGGAAGCGATATCGGATAAGGTATTAACACTCCTAGATGTACTAGAAGAAAAAGTTGAGAGAGTTTTTAGAAGATTGTTATTAAAATGTAAATAACTAAATTTCGTAGCGAGATTACCAAGAAAAGTGTTTGAATTAGAGGCGTCAAATGGACTGTGATTATAGCGATCTAATTTAGCTTCTTCGTTGGCGGCGAGAACTAATTCTTGACTATAGGCCTGAGCAGTTTTTTTCGAAGCGACACCTAAACCGATGGTGGACATGGCCATGAATCCGGCGGAAAGTGACGATCCTTTAATAAGTTCTTCTCCGGCTGGGATACCTTTCATAACAAGTTCGGGGTTGCTCATAATGGTTTTAGCTACATAAGGAATAAGCACAGATAGCCCTGAAGAAATAATGGCGGCAATACCTAAACTAACAGCAGTATGTACAGCGAACTTTTTAAGAACTGTACCTACGACAAGACTGGCGCCACCGGTCGGAATAGCGGTAATAGCAGCAACAGCATCAGAAGCGAAGTCGATCACAGAAGCGGCGAAATTAGCTACGGTACAGCCAATATTGGCGGTGGCAGAAGTGGCAATACCCATTTTGACTGAGTTGAAAATATTTTCAATGGCATAATGTTTGGTTTGGCTAAGCATGGCAGTGGAACCGGCGAGAACAGCATAAGCACCTTGGGCTTGTAATTGAGCCCCTTCGATGGGAGTCTCTTGGCCAGTATCAGTATTTATGTAAGTGGTTTTTTGGCTAATTGATTTTTCATTTTGGACTGAATTCATAGGAGATTCGGCACCATTGCCAGCTCTGGTTTTACTATATGGCTCAAGGTCACGAAAACTTCTAGATGCGCTAGTGATGATACTGTGAGCAGCTACTAATAAACTAATAATATTAGCTACACGCATGACAGTACAAGTATTTCGTACTTTACCAGAGACAGCTGACATTTTATTGATAAAATTTTCAGCGCGAGAATTTGCGGTTTTTAGTTTGGCGGTCTCTTCTTCTACAATATCGGAGTTAGGGCCAGTACTAGGACTATCAGTATCGGTTTCAGTACTTTTAACTTCTTCGACTTCAGTTACTGTCTCAGGTTTTTTATTGCCATTTTCTTCGGTTTCTGTCTCAGGTTTTTTATTGCCATTTTCTTCGGTTTCAGTCTCTTTTTCACGATCCTCGGCGTAGCGTCCTTCGGCTCCAGAATCTTTAAATTGTTCAACATTCGTTTTCTTGAGAGAATCTTTATTAGCTTTATCATCCATAGTATTTTTAAACGAACGATAAAAATTTCGACTGACATTTATGCCTTTAAAAGCTAATATGGCTGCAGGATCAAAAAAATTTGCTCCTCGGCCGTGCTTGGATTTAGTAAAGTCATTTTGGAAACTAATATCGGAATTATAGGTCGATTTTAGATTTTCGGCGGTAATGATTTTGTTTCGGTATTTAAGAATATATTCTTCACCATTATCTTCTACGATAATATTGTTTTTAGCGAGACGCTGCTTGAGGTAGTCTGGGAATTTGCCATGTTTTTTCTGCATGTATTCCTTAGTCATTTGGAGAGAAGTGGCGGAATAAGTTCCGAACATAGTATCAGTAGCGCGAGTGATAAGAGTTTCGATGTGATTGGCGATATTAGAGATGCCAAAAATTAGACCAAAAAGTCCACCAAAAAGGACGACGATGAGACCGATGAGAGGGGAGTATTTTTTGAGTTTTTTGACTTTTTCTTTGCCGGAAAGTTGGTTCTGATTTTGGAAATTACCGGAGCCAGTATAGAAAGATTTTCGTTCAAGATCACGAAGATTGGCTAAAGAATTAGTTTCGGAATTAGCGACGGCGCTGGAATTTTCGAGAGACTTTAGGGCATTTTGACTGGATCCAGCGGAGCTGGAAGTAGAACTCGACTGCGCGATTTGGTTTCTAAAAACAGCAGAATCATTGTCCGAATTTTTCGACGATGAAAAATCGGGCTTAACGTTATCTTCGCCGTAATAGACCTTTGACATAAGAATATTATAGGAGATTTTGAGAAAAAAATCGAGTGGGTTAGACTGATTTTTAGATAAAAAAATAACTCATGTTTCAGAGTTATTTTTTATGTCACTATTTTTATGCCACTATGCTGAGTTTATTTTTTAATTATTGGTTGTTTTTATCGTAGCGGGTAGGGTTGGTGGAAATTAGACTGGTTTCGACATCAGAAGCGACGACTTGGATATGAACGTGATTTTGACCAGCAAAGAAAAGACCGTGTCCGATTGGGAAGCTGGAGAGACGCTTACGTTCTTCCTCGGTAAGTTTAAAGACATCAGATAAAACATCGACGGCAGCGGCGGATTGTTTTAAGAGGAGCTGCATAGAAGAGTTCATAACGATGGCACGACCCATTTTGTTACTCATGAAATCTTCGACGTCCTGAGTGATAGTAGTGAGACCGAGGTAATATTTACGAGCACGCTTAGCGAGGGAGAATAGGAAGTTCGCCGAGTCGTCATATTTCATAAGTTGCCAAGCTTCATCGACGATGAGAATACGGCGCTTTTGTTTGGCGCGGACGATATTCCAGATGTGGTTGAGTACGATATACATAGCAACTGGGCGGAGTTCATCTTCGAGGTCACGAATATTGAAGACAACCATTTGGTTATTAATATCAATATTGGATTGCTGAGAAAAAATACCTGCAAAAGTACCGGTGGCATACTTGCGAAGACGTTGGGCGAGTTGCGGACCAGAGCCTCCCATGTGAGCGAGAGTATCATAGAGATTGATAATGGTAGGTGGAGTGGACTGATGAGTGAGTGGATCAGAGGTAATACCAGCGCGGGCGTAAGTATCGATAAGGGCTTGATCGAGATCAGCTTCCTCGTTAGCAGAAAGTGAAGAAATTGGCTGACCATTCGGACCGATTTGCGTACCACCGAGCATGAGACGGAAAAGACCGTGCAAAGTAACGAGGTTGGCACGCAAGGCATCGGAAGCATCTTCGGAATCGATGACTTTTGGCAAGTCGAAAGGATTGATACGCACGTCGGAATTAAGCGAGAGACGGACATAGGAGCCACCGACGGCGTCACTGAGTTTTTGATATTCGTTTTCTGGGTCGATAATAACAATTTCGGTGCCCATCATCATGGAGCGAATAGCTTCGAGCTTCACAGCAAAGGATTTACCGGCACCAGACTTCGCGAAGACCACGAGGTTGGCATTTTCTAGAGTAAAGCGATCGAAAATCACCAGACCCTGGTTATGCATATTAACGCCATAAAGAATACCGCGTTCCTGAGTAAGGTCAGCGGAAGTGAATGGGAAGGAAGTCGAGATGGCGCTAGTGTTCATATTGCGGCGAATTTGAAGTTGGTCGGTGGCCATCGGCATAGTGGTATTCATTCCCTGCTCTTGCTGAGAAGTGGCAACCTTAGAAAAAATCATTAATTGACCGAACATGGTTTCGATTTTGTGCTGCACGTAATTTAATTCATCAAGTGAATCAGCCCAAAGCGTAACATAGAGACCGAAGCGGAAGAATTTTTCATAACCGAGCTGTAACTGGTCACGAAGTTCTTCGGCGTCCTGAATGGCAGCGTCAGTTTCTGGGTTACGAATGCGGCCCTTTTCGGCATTAAGCGAAATATCGGCTTCGAGCTGGGTGACTTTTTTACGCAAGTTTTTCATCACCACTGCAGTATCGACTGGATAAATATAAATAGAAATATCGAGCACTTCATCGATGTTAATGAGAGGACTGAGCCAGCCGGTACTGAGAGTACGAGGGTAGCCATAAACATAAATAGTGCGGCCATATTTGGTGCCAAGACGGAAATGATCGGATTGAATTTCAATAGAAGATGGAGAAATTAAGTCGCGAAGGGTGGTAATACCCTGCTCAAACGCGCGTTGAATTTCTGCTTCTTCCATCGATTGTTTTTGGGCGGCGATTTCGGCAGCGGTAAGTTTTTTAGCCATGTGTTTCCTCTATTATGTTTATAAAATTATTTAAAGTTATTTTGCTTGATTCCCTGGGTAGTTGGTAGGGGTGGGATTTATCGGAGCTTGATTGACTGGGGATTGGGTTGGGGTTTGGGATAATGCGTGACCTGGAGCTTGCATTGGATTTTGCATTGGAGCTGGATTTTGAGTTTGACCTGGAGCTTGGATTGGCGCTGGGTTCTGGATTTGACCTGGAGCTTGGATTGGCGTTTGATTCATTGCAGGATTAAATTGCCTTGGCGCTTCTGGGTTTGGCCTTGGATTTTGGTCATACGGACTAGGAGTTTTTTTGGTATAAATAGTACCAAGTTTATTAAAATCAATAAACGGTTCACGGACAGCGGTGTCTGGGTTATTAAAATTATAGAAGAGCTCAGAAAGTTCTTTGGTATTAAGGCGAACGGTGTTGACACCAATGCTGAAGAGACCACTGATAATAGTTTCGACACGTTTATCAATTTCGGCGGTAGCCTTGTCATAGGTATTGCGATCGATTTTAGTGATTAGATTAGCGTTTTTACTACCGAAGAAACTACTGAAAATATTCTTAGTTTGAGTACTGGCTTTTTCGAGGTCATTATTGATAAAATATGGCACCACGATAAAGAAAGACTTATCCATAATGTTGGCTTCTTGAGAAAGTAGGTCGATGAAGTTAATATAATCATCCATCAAAACGCCAAGTAACATATTGTCATTATTTTTACGAATTTCAGTAAGTTTTTCGATATACGGCGCAATATCAATACGCTGGGAACGAATAAGAATCTGTGTGGTGAAATTGAGAGAGTTAATAAAACCTTTATAAGCATACTCGACCCCTTCACGTTCTTGTTCGGACATGAGGTCGAAGTTGATAGATTTACAAGCGATGACAGCGCGGAGAGAGCCATCTTTCATGATAATTAAACCGTCACGAAGTTCGGAAAAGAGTAGCGTGGATTGAGTGGAGGAAGGGTCGACAATTTGACGTGGAACAGCGGCATCGGCTTGAGGCGACTGTGGAATGAACTGACTCATCATTTGAGGATTCCCGGCTGATGGGTAGCCTGGACCTGGATTCATTTGGGGGTTGGTTTGGTTTTGGTTAAAATTATTTTGATTCATAGGCGCCTTTAATGTTGAATAAATGGATTTTGATTGATATTAGGAGGTATGGTCGGTGGTTGAATGAAATTCGGAGTGTAAGGGGTTTGAGTGACAAAGGTTTGGGGCGCTAAATTTGGCGCAAGATTTTCGCGATAACGATTAGCTTCCTTACTAATGGTATTAATGGAAAAATTCTGATTATTGGCGAGGTTTTGGTAATTAGAATTTAGAATCGATTGATTGCGACTGGCGAGAGTGTTGGCGTTTTGGACGGTTTGATTTTGAATAAACGGATTTGTTGTAGGTTGATTCGAGGTGGTTTGATTTTGGGTGAATGGATTAGATGTGGTTTGATTTGGCGTAACCTGATTTGGCGTAACCTGATTTGGCGTAGTCTGATTTTGGGTGAATGGATTAGAGCCGAGGGTGGCTTGATGGGAAGAAATCGTGGCGGGACCCATGGCTTTTTCGGTGTTATTAATAGCAGCTTTCATTTGATTAATAATTTCGGCATGACGAGCGACTTTTTCTTTTTGCATAAGATTAATCAGATTTTGATTTTGACTATCATCCATAAAGTCATTGACGTCGGTGGCGTCAGCAATGAAATTTTCAGTGAAATTAGTATTATGATTACCGCGAATGGCATAACCTTCGGAATCAATAAGATTGGAAAGAAAACTCAGACGATGGCTGGCTTCTTCTTCGCTAAGATCACGCGTGCGAGATTTTTCGACAATCTTTGGAGCGGTAATTTGAATAGTAGTTTCGCCTTGACCGGGACGCCAGAAGCGCTTGTTAGGTTTCATATAAAAACTAACGATGGCAGCAAGATAAGTTTCCATCGGCTGGTCTTTTTTTAGAGGTAGAGCTAATACAAGAAAGAAAAATATAACTGGAGCTGGTAGAAGCGCAAGTAAAGGAAAAATTTGAAAGAGTGCAGCAGCTAAGGCACCAGCAATCGCGGCAATTAAAAGATAAACGAATTGACGAAAAGTGAAGGGGCCAAGGAGTCTATCCTCTGCCTCAACATCTTGTGGGACCTTATATGTAGCCATAATACTATTTTAGCATAAAAGGCTAGAGTTAATTTGAGGATTACTTTGAAGATTTTTTATGATTATATTTCTTAGCGTCTTGTTCGAGACGGCCTTCTTCCCTATTTTTCATAGTCTTAATTTTTTCGGCTAAATTACCATGTTCATCGGAGAAGACGAGCGCACGGACATTATTATCCATTTGAGCAATGGCACCACTCTTCTGGCTGGAGAGAATAACATTACGAGCATCAGAACTTTCAATTTGCTTGATGAAGATTTCTTTGGCGGCATTTTTAGCTTCAGCAAGTTTAGCCTCGTAGTATTTTTGCTTCTCGATAGGATTGGTAGGGATTTCAGATTCATCGGCGGTGAGATCCTTGAAGGATTTAGCGGTGAAGAGTTGCATGATACCATTAAAGACGTCAGATTTCATGGAGATAATATTGGCAGCCTTTTGCTTAGAAAGGAAGGTAATGGCCTTTTTGAGACCAGTTTCGAGAATACTACTCTTCTTAGGGTCTTGAGTGAGTTCGAAAACCTTATCGTCGCGAGTATCGGCATTATTCCAGTCGGCAGCATCAAGGCCGGTAATCATATTAATGAGAGAGTACATCTGATCACCACCAGATTGGAAGTTAAGAGCGGCACTGGAAACATTGGAAAGTGTGGCATCGAAGAGGTCGACACCGTATTTTTGAGATACATTATTAATCTCACCAAAGACGGTACGTTCGGCTTTAATGAGAGAAGTACCTTTGAGAGCTTGAATAAGATTAAATTTAGTGGTCTTTTCCTCACCATTGAGGTCTTTAAGTTTACCAGTAGCAAACTGCTCGAAGGTAATGCGATTATCTTGACGTTTACCAGTACTCCAGGCAGCGGTTTCAATATTACCGAACTTACCGAAGCGACCAAGGACTGGGTCGGCATCCTTGAAGGCCATTAATTCCTTGAAGAGAACGTTGGCATTTTCAGTACCAGCGATAATTTTGCCATTATCTGAAAGATCTATGATACCTTCCAGAACCTTATCGTAATCGCCACGGGCAGCCATGACACGCATGGTGGCAATCACGCGTTCGAAGTCGGCGTCATTAATAGCTTTCTTGAAATCATTATTAAGTACGCCAGAATGAATACGACTGTAATAGGTAGTGCGGCGGTTGAGGCTAGCCTGGTATTCTCGATCATAATCGACGGAAATATCACCTAGTACACTGTCGATAGCATCAATGACATGCTTAGGATTTTTGATATTGAGAGCTGGATCATAATCCCAGGCACTGGTACCAGCGGCGCGTACAATGTATTTCTGATATTCTTTATCATTTTTAGCAATTTCAGCTTCGGTGAGATTGAAACGTTTCGCGCTGTTTTCAGAATGAGAGTCGATATACTTTTCGTTAATTTCTTTCATCTTATTGAGATAGAATTTATCAGAAGCAACATCATTGTTATGGATTTCGTGATCGACAGCCTTTTGCTCGAGGAAATTTTCGGTTTGACGTTTGGCAAGATTTTTTAATTCCCTGTTTTGGTAATCATATTTATCAATGTAATCACCCATGTTGCTCATGAGATTTTCAACACGCTTACCAGCATTTTCGGTACGGTATTTAAGTTCACGGTGACGATATTCGTCCAACATTTCAGAGTTTTTCTTGATTGGGTCAGCTTTGGAATAAATTGGTTTACCGTTTTTATGATAACCAATAATTGGGGTATTATTTTGGCGGGCTAAAATTTGTTCATCAATAAGGAGTCCCTGATCCTCTTCGGCGCGTTTTTTCCTGTGTGCGCGGAAGGCTTGGTTTTGCATATAAATACGGTTAATAGTCATGTCTGGGCGGAGGGGGCCACCTTTACCTTCGAGGGCACGTTTTTGGTAATTAGCGCGAGCGAGCTCGGCGGCGGTAGAAAATTCTTTAGAAACAGTTTTGTTAAGCTTACCGCTGACGCCGCTAAGGGCTTGATTGACATCACCAAGGACAGATTTGGACATACTGAGCATTTTAACGGCGAACATGATTGGTAGGACTTGGACGGCGATACCAATAATCACGCCAAAAGGAGTTTCGGAGCTGAAAATGAAGAGATAGCCAAGAACCTTGGAAACACCAAAAAGGAAGCTAAAAGCTGGGAAGAAGACCAACATTTGAGCAAAAATAGATTTCCATTTTAGATAATATTTGTGAGTATTTGGCAGAACGTAGAGGGCGAAAATAATCGGTGAAGTGATAGTAAGTAGGATTACCACGGCTTGGCGAAGTGAGATAGTAATCAGACCGACAACTACGGCGATAAAACCGGCAAAAACGATTGGAATGAGTGTGAAGAGGATGCTAAGTAAACCACCGGAAGCGGCAACCGCAGTGGCGATGCCGACACCGCCGAGAATGGTAAGTGAAGTACCACCGGCGATAGCAAGGAAAATATCATAGATATTGAGTGGTTCGTCGAGTTTAGCCTCGGGATGTTGGTTTTGGATGGCAGTGGTGGCGATACCTTCGAGGAAAGATTTGAGGGAGTTACCAATAATATTACTTACATCGACGAGAACCTGACAAATCAGATAACTGAAGTTAACTAAAATAGCGGCAATGATGAGCTTTGGTAACATTTTCTTAATGTTGTAATTAGAAAAGCCCAGGCCGGTAACCTGAGAGTAGACGATGAGTAGCAAGAAAATGATAAAGAGTATATTAGCAACATTGCGAATGTAAGACCAAATGATGTAGATAGGAGATTTGTTATCCGAAGTAATTGGCTTGATAACTAAAAAGGTCTCGATGGTGGAATAAAGTGCATCGATTCCCTTGGCGAGAAGACCGGTGGTAGGACAAACAATAAAAGAAAGAATGCCGATTTGTTCGGAACAGCTGAGTTCGTTTTGATTCTCAGAATTGGCATTTTCGGGGTTGGTAGTTTCGGCAGTAGTAGTTCCTGAGTTTTGATTTTGAGTTTTAGTCTGTTCTGTTTCATGACTAGAATCATCATCTTCGACTTTTTCGGTTTTGGAAGAATTTTCAGTTGAATTAGAGGAATTGTCTGGGGCGGCGTAAGTATTTATGGAGGTTAAAGGAGAAAAGAGAGAAAATAGAGTAAAAAATAAGACAAAAATTGCCGTGCTGAATTTTCCTCTATGGTTGCTTCCCTTGTTCATAAAAAATAACTCAATTAATATTTGTTATTATATCACATAACGGTAATGCCGTCAACATTGACCACTGAAGCGACCGAATAATAAAAAGCAGAAAAATCTATACTCATGATATAATATATATATGAAAAAGGTCAATCGACAGCTAGGCGTAAAATTTTTGAAGAATTTAATGATTTTTTCTCTGGTAGTGACGGGATTTTTGGGGCTTACGATGAGTGATTCTGTGAATGCTTTAAGTTTGAATGATTTAGGGATTTCAGGTCGACAAGTTTTGGCTCAGGTAGGTGCGGTGATTGATGGTGATGTGGATAAAAGCTGTGAGGCAAACGTCTTCTTGGGATTTCGTCCTTGGTATAAAGGTTTAGCTACACGTGACGATAATAATAAGTGCGTGATTGGCAAGCCAGCTACCTCAAATAGTGGTACGACGAACTGGGCGCCTTTTGTTTGGGTAGTGGTAATGAATATTATTTATGATATTTCCTTAGTGGCGGGCCTAACTGCAACTGGGTTTATTATCTATGGTGGACTTTCCTATGTAATGAGTGAGGGTGATCCAAATAAGGCAGCGAAGGGTAAGAATATTATCCAAGGTGCAGTGATTGGTTTAATTCTAACCATTTTTGCTTCGGTAATTACGAATACGATTATTGATGTAATTATTAGTGCAACCTAAGGAGTAATATGAAATATTTAGCAACAGTGGATCTAGAAAATATTGATTCCCTAAATGAAGGCTTGAGTAGATTACCAAATAAGGATGGTAATTTTACGCCAACCACAATTTTAAATTATATATATGCGTTAATTGGTTTAGTGGCGGTCTTTTATATTGTGCTGGCGGCGGTGAATTTTGCGACAGCTCATGGTGATGTGAACAAGGTGACTAAGGCAAAAAATACGATTATTTTTGCGGTGATTGGCTTAGTGATTGTGGTTTTAGCGGCGGCAGTGACAAATTTTGCATTAACGGCATTAAATTAATAAAAGAAGGCAGAAAATGTTGAAAAAGAAGATTTCGAAATTGTTAGTAAGTTTAGCCCTTTTTTCTGGTTTATTTGGTTTAATTTTTAATAACCCTATCTCTGTGAGTGCGACCTCGCGAGAAGATTTTTACGGGGTGTGCGATGATGTTGAAGATGAAGATGTTAAAAAACTTGCAGGCTGTACGGAAGCTAGTAGTAAGAATAAAAATGTTGTAGATATTATCCAAAGTGGCGTGAATGTAGTGATTTCCTTGGTGGGAATGCTCGCAGTGTTTTCGATTATTTATGGTGGCTTTACTTATATGACGGCACAATCGGATGCGGCGAAAATTAAGCGTGGCAAAGATATGGTGCTCTATGCCGTAGTAGCAATAGTAGTGGCTTTCTTGGCTTACGGTATTGTACTGTTTGTGACGAGAAATCTGAAATAATTACAGATTGATTCTAGAGAGAAATATTTTTGTTTTTACAGAAGATATGTTATAATTTTGGTAAATTAATATTAAAGGAATAATATGAAAATTTCGAATAAACTAAAAGCTTTGGCAATGGGTGGCACGAGCGTAGTTGCAGTTCTGGGTAACTCCGTCAATACTTTTGCTGGTAAGGTAAAATGTCCTGATGGTTCGGATGCTGGCGCAAATGGTTTGGCTGGCTGTAGCAAACTAAATGAAAACAGTGCAAATAAGAATGACTTAATGGAACAAGCCAATACTATTATTAATGTAATTATTGGTGTGATTGCCTTTGTGGCTGTAGCTTTTATTATCTTCGGTGGCGTACAGTATACAACTTCCGCTGGTGATCCAGGTAAGGTGAAAAAAGCTAAGGATACTATTCTCTACGGTATTATCGGTCTCGTGGTTTCCATGCTTGCTTACTCAATCGTGAACTTCGTGCTTGCTAACGTTTTTAAGGTTAGTTAGTGAAAATACCCCTTATGGGGGTATTTTTAAGATTTAATTTTAGAGAAAAGAGTAAATGAAAAAGAATTTAAAAAAATTTCTAGCTGTATTTATCTTAGCTGGGTTGTTTGCGGGCGGAGCCTTAAGTAGTTCGGTATTTGCTGAACCATCAAAATCGGCCGCAGGTAGCACTAGTGCTAATAGTTCTAGTAGTTCTGATTCTGGTGAATCTGCTGGTATTTGTCCTCCAGGGTCAAAAAATCCTGGAGCAACGAATATTGCGGCATGTAATATTAATCCTAGTCATAATAAAGATGATTTGATTAGTGATGTAAATAAAATCATAAATGTTGTGCTTGGTGTACTTGGCGTAGTGGCGGTGGGGGTGATAATTTATGGTGGTTTCCTCTTTCTAACTGCTCAGGGTGATCCAGGTAGAATTAAGAAGGGTAAAGATTCAATTACTTGGGGTGTTATCGGTTTGATAATTGCGCTATTATCTTGGTCAATTATTAACTTTGTTTTAACTACCACGATGAGTACTCGAACAGCCCAGAATAGCACAACAACAACTATAACGCTATGATTAAGATTAGTTTAAGAAATATAATCTATTCCCTGCTATTTATCACTTGTTTGGTGTTTGCGAGTTTAGTGAAGCCGGTTTCGGCTTTTACTTGCCCAGAAAAAACTATTCGCGAGAATGAGCCAGTATCGGCGCTTTCGGAGTGCAATGTAGAGAAAACTGAGGGCGAAAAATCTTTAATGTCTAATGTGAATATGTTAATTAATGTATTTACTTCAGTAATGGGATTTTTAGCAGTAGCTATGATAATCTATGGTGGCTTTATGTTACTGACGGCCCAGGGTGATCCAGCAAGAATTAAGCGCGGTAAGGATGTAGTGCTTTATTCAGTTATTGGTTTAATCTTAGTGATGTTAGCTTATGCAATTGTAAACTTCGTCATGACCAATGTAACAAATAGATAAAAAATAAAAAAGATCTCATGCATTGAGGTCTTTTTTGTACTTTGATTGTTGGGTGATTTTTTGAGTTTAGATTTTTGGTTAAATTTAATTTATATTTAATTTATATTTAATTCCCTCATGCTTGCAGTATTTGGGAAACGGCATATATTGAAGTTAGTGGATTCGAAAAAAATATACCGAATTCACGGTATATTTAATTTTTAGACAATGAGTTATGCGATTGGGATGCGGATAGGTGCTTCGGTCTTTTCTTTTTCAAATGAAATGGTGAGCACGCCGTCTTTTAATTCTGCTTTTACGCTACCTTCGTCTTCGCGAACTTGGACTGGAAGGGCGATAGTACGAGAAAATTCTCCCCAATAACACTCTTGGATATGCCAACGAGTGGTCTGTTCATCTTCGCCACCACTAAGGACGCCGGAGATGGTTAAGATATTGTCAGAAATGGTAACATCGAGGTCCCCTTTGGAGATACCTGCGGTGCGAGCTTTGACAACTAACTTGTCGGCAGTTTCATATACATCCACTGCTAATTGTCCTGGAAAATCACCAGGTTCTTCTTCCCACGCCTCTGGATCTTCTTCTGCTGGAAGTGGACTCGGTTGTTCTTCTAGAGCTGAAACTGGTTCAGAGTCTGGGCCATCATTATCCAGGAAAGCGGCCGCGAGTTCATCTTCCATAAGCATGTCTTCGTCATTAGTACGAGCCATTGCTTGTATTCCTCCACATTAACTATTGTTCTTAATTATTATAAGAGTGGTTATGTTAAAAATCAAGAGTAAACAGCTTTATCGTGTAAAAATTACAATAGAAAAATTTATTTTAGATATGGTTTTGCCAAATAGATGTGTGCGATGCCAGAGAGAGGGCGGGATTTTTTGTGACCGTTGTAAAAAATATATAAGCATAATCAATCCTGGTTATGTGATGTCTGATATTTATGGATTCGAGAAATTATTGGTAGCGGGACTGAAGGAGGGGTGGTTTGAAAGGATGGTGCGAGATTTTAAATATAAGGGGAGGCGAGATTATGGAGAATTTTTGGCGGAGAAATTAGGGGAGGTGATTTTTGGTGAAGTTGAGAGAATAAGGCTTGATGATAGGTCGAGCGAAGTTGAGAGAATAAGGCTTGATGATAGGTCGAGTGACAAGTCGGGTGATATAGCGATTGAGGTATCAAGAATGATGGATGCTGAGACGAGAGAAAATAGAAAAATTGTTTTAGTTCCCTTGCCGACGATTCGAAAGCATATTCGGGAAAGAGGATTCGATCATACTTTAAGATTATGTTTTGAGCTGGAGGATTTTTTGCAGAAAAGATTAGATGATTTTGGAATAAGTGTGGAATATCAGAGTCTTTTAGCTAGAAAAAATAAGACGGTGCAGGTGGGTAAAGAGAAAAAAGAACGTATGAAGCAAGCGGAAAAGGCATATGGACTTCGGGAGGGGATAAAAATTGAGAATAAGACGCTCTATATATTGGTGGATGATGTGACGACTACGGGTGCTTCCCTTGCGGCGGCGAAAAAAATACTGCAGACCGATCGAGTATGGGCTGCAGTATTAATGAAAGAACGTTGATTAGTTGGTAGTACCGACACCGATCACGGAATTGAGTACGAAATTGACGATGGCGTAAGCGAGAAGCGAGATAATGAGGCCGATGATGGCATAGAGTACGGTGTTTTTGGCATCTGTAACCTTTTTAGAGTCACCACCAGAAAGAATATAGCGGAGACCACCGTAAACTAGCATAATAACTGAGATGAGGCCGACAATGAGTAATACGGTATTAGTGATGCGGCTGAAAACACCATTGTCGCCGATGAGTTCAGTAGGCATACCTTCAGCACGGGCAGCATTTGCACCTTCTTGGACACTAGTAGCAGAAACTAGGAGGCGGCTAGAAAAAAGGCAGGCAAAGGCGCCGAGGCCGGTAAAAGTTTGTGTAATAATTTTGGTAATTTTTTTCATGAAATATAGAATCTCGCGGTTAAATTCGACAATATTATTTTAACACAGATATGCGAAAAAGTAACGAAAAGTCTGGATTAACATCTCAAGTGTTGCGCTTGAGGGGCTAGAGTAGTTAGTGGGGTTAATAGAGATATTTGAGGAATATTTGGAAAAACTATTAGAGATGTGATGAATTTATGATAAGATAGAGGTAGACGGAGAGTTACCCAAGTGGCTGAAGGGGGCGGTTTGCTAAATCGCTAGTGTGGGGAGACCTGCAGCGGGAGTTCGAATCTCCCACTCTCCGCCATAAATGTCGGATCGTGATAGACTCTAAAGAGTCTATTTTTTAAGATAAATCTTAAAAGAGATTCTTTGTCTTCTGCGTCGTCGTCTCAAAAATGCAAGCACTTTTTCGAACTCCTTCTTGAAGGCGAATCTCCCACTCTCCGCCATTACATGACGTCGATTGGAAAGACCCTTGAAAGGGTCTTTTATTATTCTAAAAATTCTTTTTAGCACTTGAGGGGTTAGAATAGGTTAGTTGGTCTTGTGGTATAATATGAATATGAGTAAAAACGAAGAAATCTTAAGTTTTGTAGATTCAAATCTCAGGCTAGAGGGCATGAGGCTTTCTTCGCGTGAAAAACAGACAATCATGAACTGTTTAACTGGCAAAACTAGCTTTGATGATGCCATTTCTAGAGCTTTTGCTAAACATAGGAAGTAAACCACCTAATGACTTCCGTACCACTATCATACGAATACGAGCGTGATGATTATTACTGCTACCCAGATAACCCAGTACTGAAGAACGAACTAGGCATCAAAGATGAAAGGGAGCTTGATGCGGCGGAACGAGAAATCACTTCTTTAAAAATCGCGAAGCTAAATGACGAGTCACTAGAGGGAGAACTAAATTTTGATTACGTGAAACGTATTCATAGATACATTTTTGATGGTATCTACAAGTGGGCTGGAGAAGTTCGCCGGACTGACATCAGCAAAGGTAATATCTTCTGTCAACACGAGCTAATAGAGGTTAATGCTGAAGTCTTGTTTAACGAGCTAAAATCTGAGAATTACTTAGAGGGGCTAGATAAAGAGACAATGATCAAGAGACTAGCCTACTATCTAGGTGACCTCAATACTATACACCCTTTCCGAGAGGGTAATGGCAGAGTTCAAAGATTATTTATCAGAGAATTAGCGTTAAGGGCTGGCTACCTTATAAACTTTGATGGCATTACTCCTGAAGAAATGATAAAAGCCAGCGATGCCGCCTTTCACTACGAGTACGAGCCGATGGAAGCCATCATAGCCAAGTCTATTAAGAAAAAATAATAATTCCTACTAAACTTTAAGCAGAGCCAGTTAAAAGAGTGTAAACTTCATCAACTACTCTCCGCCATTACATGCTATAATGTTAATAGTTAAAAGGTGCTAATATGGACGAAAAAATTGTAAAGTGGGAAGGTGAAGAATATATTTCACATAATAATGGCGCGGGGTGGTATGTGGGGCTATTTTCGGTGACCTTGGTTTTGAGTTTGCTTTCTTTTTATTTACAGTGGTGGACTTTCTTGGCATTGGTGATCGTGTCAGCTTTGACTCTGTTGATTCTAGCGGTGAGGCCAGCCAGAAAAATTTCTTACACTTTGACCGATAAGGGTTTCACGGAAGGCGATAAATTTTATGCGTTTTCTGAATTCAAATCTTTTGGGATTTTACAGGATGATGTACATTTTGCGATTGTTTTGACGCCAAGAAAGCGCTTGTCGCCAGCGGTGACGATTTATTTTCCAGAGAATAAGGGTGAAGGGATTGTCGATATGTTTGGGGCGAAATTACCAATGGAGCCAGTGGAATTGGATTTACTAGATAAGTTGGTAAAGAGATTGCGTATTTAAAATATGTGATTTCTACCTAAAAATAAAAAATCTAAATTTTAGGGGTACAAATTAAAAAGGAAATATGTTATAATATGAGTGTCGTAGTAATACGATGCTCATTTAATTTCTAGGTGAATATTACTTTGTGTGGTATTCACACATGCACCCGTAGCTCAGCTGGATAGAGCGTTTGCTTGCGGAGCAAAAGGTCGTAGGTTCGAATCCTGTCGGGTGTACCAAATGAAATTATGTGAAAATCAGTTCCCTTTCGGAGCTGATTTTTTGTGTGAAATATTTTGACGAGATAGAAATTTTATGAATAAGCTTTTTATATTAACAATGGTTGGGTCGGGGAAATGCTGATTTTTTAGCTGACTTATAATCTGTTGTAGTTAAGAGTATTTTTTGTTAAAATAAGAGGTGGAAGCGTGGCCGAGTGGTTGAAGGCGCACGACTCGAAATCGTGTGGGCCGAAAGGTCTCGGAGGTTCGAATCCTCTCGCTTCCGCCATAAAAATAAAGAAGGCCTTTAGGATTTTTTTATTTTCATCTGCGAGAGGATGAGAACCGTAGGTTAGACCGGACGACGAAGCGAGTGAAAAAATAAAAGTTTACTTTTATTTTTCTGAGCGAGGAGGAACGGAAGGATTTTGCGAAGCAAAAGCCTAATCCTCTCGCTTCCGCCATGAATGTCGGAATCAAAAAAGACTCTATAGAGTCTTTTTATCTTTTTAAATAAATAAAGACCAATAAGGTCCTTATTTTTTATTCGCTTCCCTTGCCAGTAAAAACAGCTGCAAAAGTCTTGATGAGGATTTTAATATCAGCAGTAATACTCCAATGGTCAATATAGTAACAATCGAGACGGACGATTTTTTCAAAGTCGGTAATTTCGCTACGGCCGGAAACTTGCCAGAGACCGGTAATACCAGGTTTAATACTAATACGACGTTTGTGATGAGCGGCATATTGATTATATTCGTTGACTGTAGGTGGACGGGTACCAACGAGCGACATGCTGCCTCCGAGTACGTTAAAGAATTGGGGCAATTCGTCAATGCTGGTTTTACGGATAAATTTACCAATTTTAGTAATGCGTGGATCATTCTTCATCTTAAACATAAAACCTTGCATTTCGTTTTGCTCTTGCAAATCCTTGAGACGTTCTTCGGCATTTTGATACATTGAGCGGAATTTGTAAATGTTGAAGAATTTACCATTACGGCCAACGCGTTTTTGTTTGAAGATAATAGGTCCTGGATCTTCTAGATAAATTAATGGAGCAACAATAATACCAAAGAGAATACAAATCAAACAACCGACTAAGGCGCCAAGAATATCCATGAGGCGTTTGATGATTAATTCCCCATCAGTAAAAATACGTGGTGAAAGACGAATTACGCTGGAGGTTCCAAAGTCTTCGAGTTTAGTCTCTAGGGTTTCAATGGTAAAACTGTCGATAGTAATTAATGAGTCGATTCCCATTTTACTAATAGACTCGATAAGTTGACGAATTTTTTCACGATCAGTATGAGCAACGCTAAAAATTACAAAGTCAACCTGATGGCGTTTGAGATATTCAATAGCAGGGGTGGTGAACTCTTTTAAATCATAGGCTTCGGCAGGGTTGGCAATTGCTTCTGGAGTAAGTTTATTTTTACTGAGGGGTTTTACTTTATAAAAAAGATCTTTACACTTGCCAGAAAGCGAGCTAATACCAATAATTTCACAATCTTCAGCGTCAAGTTTTTGAATTTTACTAATCACATTACGAAGATTGCAACTATCAGTAAAAATCACCGTTTTCTTGGTATGGTGCCCAAGGTATTCGCGTTTGATAAAGTGAACTAAATAAAGAGTAATAAAAGAAGATAAGAAGTTGACTGAGAAAAATGTACCAAAAAAGAGTCGTGGAATACTAGTACCTACATGGGTTAGATAAACAATTGCGGAAAAAATAATTGCCATGAAAAGATTAGTAAGAAATGCAGATTTGGCATGACGAAGAATACCACGCTTATTTATTTCTGGGTTATTGTGGTAGAAAGTAAAAACAATTAGATAGGAGAGAAAGAGATAGATATAAATCGTTGTGGTGCGAATATTGTAAAAAGCAATATCGTCAGGCTCCCAACCAAAGCGAAGGAAGTAGGTAATTAAAAATGATATAGTAATGGCAAAAAGATTAGCGGTAAATAACTCAACACGACGATGATTTGACATATTGGATTTATTGTAACATAAATATTCAGATTTTACAGATTATAATGAAAAAATCACCCCTGTTAATGCTTATGATTGCAGAAAATACAAAATTATTTGCTAATAAAATATATCATATATGAGATATTCTAATTTGGAATATTTTGATGAATTTTATAATTACAGGTGGAAATCAGGGGAGAAATTTAGTATAATCAAGAGAGAAAATTAATTGGATGGTGGGGTGAAGGAAGGCAAAATGGCAAGTATTTTTTCAAAAATTATTGCAGGTGAGATTCCCTGCTATAAAATTTATGAGGATGAAAAGACCTTGGCTTTTTTGGATATTCACCCAGAAACTAAAGGTCACACCTTGGTGGTGCCGAAACTTGAAGTCGACAAACTTTACGATTTACCAGATGATTACTATCTTGCGGTGATGAAAACCGTGAAAAAATTGGCAGCTAATATGGAAAAAGTTTTGGGAGAAAGGACTTTGATTAAGGTGATTGGTACGGATGTGCCGCACGCACACGTACACTTGGTGACCTTTGATCCAAATTATAAATATGGCCAGGTGGTGGAAGTTTCCGAGGCGGAAATGGCTGAAATACGAGAAAAATTATTTTTAGAAAGTGAGGAGAACTAATGAAATTTGCTCCGGCATATAATCCGGCGGATTTTGAAGCGGATATTTACGCAGCTTGGGAGGCGGCGGGTAAGTTTTTACCAAAAAAGGATGAAACTGAGGCGGACGGCAAGAAAGCAAAACGCTATTCGATTGTAATGCCACCACCAAATGCGAACGGAAATTTGCACATTGGTCATGGTTTAACCGTGGCGGTGGAAGATTCCCTGACCCGCTATAACAGATTACGAGGACGTAGGACTTGGTATGTGCCTGGAGCGGACCATGCGGGTTTTGAAACTTGGGTGGTTTATGAGCGTGAGCTTGAAAAATCGGGTCGTTCCCGTTTCTCGATGAGCCGTGAGGAAATTTATAGCGAAGTTTGGAACTTCGTACAGAGCAAACGCGGTGATATGGAATTGCAGTTGCGTGCGCTCGGGGCTTCTTGTTCGTGGCAGGACCTCACTTTTACCCTGGATGAAAATGTGGTGCGCCGTACTTATAAGACTTTCGAGCAGATGTGGAAGGATGGTCTGATTTATCGTGGTGAAAAATTGGTAAATTATTGTACAAAACATCAGACGGCTTTTGCGGATATTGAGGTGGAATATAAGGATGAAAAAGGTATTCTCTATGAGATTAAATATCCATTCGGGCCGGGCGTGGACAGTGACGCTAAGGTGGAACTTTTAGATGAAAATGGTGAAGTCGAGAGAGTAATTGAGGGTGGTGTGGTAGTTTCGACTACGCGTCCAGAAACCTTATTCGGCGATACGGCCGTGGCGATTAATCCAAACGACAAGAGTTATGAATTTTTGCATGGCAAGACTTTAATTTTACCGCTAACGGGTCGTGAAATTCCGGTAGTACTGGATGAACATGCAGAGATGGGCTTCGGTACAGGGGTGGTGAAGATTACTCCTGCGCATGATAATGACGATTTTGAGGTGGGATTGCGACATGATTTACCGAGAATTCAGGTGATTGGATTTGATGGTAAGATGTTGCCTGTCTGTGGTGAAGAAATTGCAGGTCTTACGGTAGAAGAAGCGCGTAAGAAGACAGTAAAAATGCTCGATGCGGCGGGATTGCTGGTCGGCGAAAAGAAAATGCAACATTCTGTGGCGCACTGCTATAAGTGTGGCACGGTGATTGAACCAATGCTGAAAGAGCAGTGGTTTATTGACACTTCGAAGCTAGCGAAGATGGCGATTGAGCGCCTGAATAATAATGAAATTAAGTTTTACCCTGAGAATAAGCAGAAGGTTTTGATCAATTACCTCGAGGGGTTGAAGGACTGGAATATTTCACGTCAGATTCCTTGGGGGATTGCGATTCCAATGTTCCATAAGATCGATCCAAATGCAGAAGGTGAAGAATGGGTGTTTGATACTAGAACTCATCTGTTTGAGATTGAAATCGGCGGCGTAAAATATCGTCGTGATGAGGATACTTTTGATACATGGTTCTCTTCTTCTCACTGGCCAATTGTTTGTACGAACTGGGAAGAGGGCTTCAAAAATGAATTCTATCCGTTAAATGTAATGGAGACCGGGGCAGATATTTTGTTCGCCTGGGTGGCCAGAATGATCATGATGGGAGTTTATGTGACGGGTGAAGTGCCATTCCGTGAGGTGTATCTACATGGCTTGGTGCTAGACGCTAAGGGTAAGAAGATGTCAAAGTCTAAGGGTAATGTGATTAACCCGATGGAATTGATTGAAAAATATGGCTCCGATGCTTTCCGTATGGGGATTTTGCGTGGGCGTTCAGCGGGATTAAACCAGGCTTTTTCAGAGAATTCAGTAATCTCGAGTCGTAATCTTTGTAATAAATTATGGAATGTTTCACGGTTCGTGCAAGGAATGGTGGATGAGGTGGAAGTAGATTCTTCAGAGGTGAGCGTTGTAGATTATACAACGGAAAATGCGGGTGAAGACTGGATTTGTCATGAAATTAACCGGGCTAGCTCGATGCTGGAACAGGCGATGAGTGAGTACCGTTTCTCAGAGGCGGTGGAAATTGTCTATAGCTTGGTCTGGGATAAATATGCGGACTGGTTCCTGGAAAGTCAGAAGATTTTTAAGAATATTCCACTTCTGAAGAAGACCTTGGAAAATGTTTTGATGATGATGCATCCTTTTGCGCCTTTTGTAACAGAGGTGATTTGGCAGAATCTTTCTTGGACTTCCGGTATGGTAATTGATGCGGGTTGGCCAGAAACTATGAAATATGACGAGATCTCGGCGATGAACTTCGAACGTCTGATTGAAGTAGTGACGAAGATTCGTGCGATGAATAATTCCTTGTCACTTCTAAATAATAATAAGAAATTTGGTCTACTTTTCGGTGAAGATGTAATGGCGATCGAAAATACATTGCTTTTGAAATTCTTATCACATGTGGCTTATATATCTTCGACTAACGGTACGCCGAGGGGTTTGAAATTAGCGATTGCAAACCATGAGTTATATCTCGATGTGACAGCTGAGGTGGTAGCTAAATATAAGGATGAGCTGACGGAAAAAATTTTAGCGGTAGGTCGCGAACTCGACGGATTAAATTCACGCATGATGAATCCAAGTTACGTCGAGAGGGCACCGGCGGAATTGGTGCGCGAGACGCGAAATCTGATTGCAGAAAAAGAAAAGTTGATCGAAGAAATGAAGATGCAGCTAAATGTAATTTAAAGAGTTCAGCGTTTCCCTACTACAATGTAGCCTAAAAATTCCGGCGCTTCCCTGCCATAATGTAGCCTAAAAAGTCCGGCGCTTCCCTGTTAAAATGTGCTGGAAGTTATATACAGATTAAAAAACTTCGGTGATGAGCCGAAGTTTTTTTGTGATATTTGATATAGGGGGCAGAGATTTAATCTTAATGCGTGTTTGTGTTTTTAAATGCAAAAAAATAGTGTAATTCCCTGCTAGTTTGTAATTTTACAGAGACATATTAGCATCCTAGATATATTTTTGATGATAAATTTTGCTTTCTTTTAGCATCCCTAATAAGAGTATTTTCTAATTTAATATAATTTTTGGCACAAAAATACTATGCGCTGTCTAAAGACTATATGATTCCCTTGCCTATTGTGGAAAAGGCGTGAAAATACAATGCTCCCCTGTTAAGCACATGAAAAATCTTGCATAATGTAAAATGCTAATGTTATATGCTTGACAAATAAGCATAAACATTTCCTAATAAGGTACTGATCTGTTCTTATGACCCAATTATCGAGGCTCTATCGTATTTAATATTATGTGTTCCGTTCAAAAAATTCGATAATTGTTATGTCTATATTAGCGTGAGCGGGTTGCTAAGTCAAGTGGGTTCTAAATATAGGGAAGAATTGATGAAAAACTTATGCATTTTTGGGAAAAGTCTGGGGAAATAATATTGGAAAAAGGGAACTAGTGCAAAATCTGCACAGGTTCAATATGTATGTTTATGTGGGACAACTAGTGCAAAAAATGCACGGGTTGGGTGATTTTTGGGATTGGGATGATGAAAATGAGTGGGATGGAAAAGGGAAGAAGGTTATGTTAAAATGTGGTTGTGGCATATATTAGAAAATTTAAGACAGCTTCCGGTGCGACTGGTGTGCAAGTTTGCTATAAAGAGCATGGTAAGGTTGTGAAACTGGTTCATGTGGGTTCAAGTAACTCGGAATTGGGGCTGACGAAGCTTCTAAGAAAGGCCCAAGATATTATCGATGCGGGGAAGCGTAGGCTTTTCTGATTGGATGATCGCAGATTAAGGTTATTTTTGATTGATTTTTAAATTTGTTTGAAGAGCGATTTAATAGGTGCGGTTAAAAATAACTGAATTTGGTTTGTTTTTATGGGGTGCCGTCGAAATTTTTTGATTAGCCACTGCAAAAGAGGTTTGTTTTTGATGGATTTCTGTTTAGCTGTTTGTTATTAAGTTTAATTTTTTTGATGGGTTTAATATGATTTATATTTTTTGTTTTTGTGGATTTTGTTTATGCTTGAAAAATTTAGATTTATTGATATGATTTGAATTAGCTTGAATAATTATTCGGCAGAGAAACGTTGGTTTAGTACATTAGGAGGTTGAAATGAAAATTACGGAAGCAAGTGCAAAGTTACTGAATCCATTTTTTGATGAGATTAGTGATGATTTTTATCTACAGCTACAATTAAAGCATGTAGAAAAATGTGGCAGAATTTGTTATCTGAGTGAGCCGAAAGATCCGGAGGGAAACACGGAGAAGTTTATTCGGATGCTGATTAAAAATGGGCATGAATCTCCATTGGAGCACGGAAGTTGCACGTTCAAGATTGTGACGGATCGGGCGATTTCGCAGGAAATCGTGAGACATCGTTTGGCTTCTTATTCGCAGGAATCGACGAGATATTGTAATTACGCGAACGGGAAATTCTCCCGAGAGATTACGGTGATTGAGCCGAGTGGCCTGGCGGAGAATGAGGCAAGAGAATGGTTGGACGCGATGGAATATCTGGAGAGAACTTATCTGTATCTAATTGATGGTGGGGTGAAACCAGAAAAAGCACGTGACGTATTGCCGCTTTGTTTGAAGACGGAACTAATGATGACGGCGAATTTTAGGGAATGGCGACATTTTTTGAAATTACGTGGTTCGAGGATGGCGCATCCGGGGATTCGGAAAATTGCTAAGCAGATTTATGAAGTTTTTAAACAGGCGATTCCGGTACTAGTGGAAGATATTGAGCTCGCGGATGCGGATGAGTGAAAGCTAGTGGATGAGTAATGTTTTTTTCAACCAAAAAGACTCGCGGAGGACGAGTCTTTTTTACGTGCTGAATTTTCTCGGAGAGTGAGAGAGGGAAAGTAGAATTATTAAATTGGAAAAAATATGCTATTTAATTTCGGAACGGGGAAGGATGTTGAGTTTATAAGGGTCGGAAGGTTGGACGCTGGATAGAATTTCATAATAAGCGGCGGAAGCGACCATGGCGGCATTGTCACCGGAAAATTTTGGGAGTGGGAAATAACATTTGAGACCGTGGAATTTTGTTTCGAGTTTTTTGGCGTCTTCACGGAGGGTTTGATTAGCGGAAACACCACCGGCGATGACGAGGGATTTAGTTTCGGGATTTTGTTTAATGGCTGCAGTGATTTTTTCAAGGAGAATATCAGTGACGGCTTGATCAAAAGAGGCGGCGAGATCGGCTTTAGTGGTATCGTCGAGTAAGTCAGCGAGTTTTGATGAAGGGTAAGAAATCGGAACATTGACTAGATTTTGGACGGTACGAAGGAAGGCGGTTTTGAGACCAGAGAAAGAAAAATCAAGAGAATTGGCGAGTGGGTGAGGGAAAGTAAAACGATGGGAATCACCAGATTTAGCGAGATGGGAAATAGCTGGGCCGCCCGGATAGGGAAGGCCAAGAATTTTGGCGATTTTATCAAAACATTCACCGACAGCATCATCACGGGTAGAGGCGATAATTTCAAAATGATTGTGAGCGGACATGCGGATGATTTGAGTGTGGCCGCCAGAAATGACGAGGGCAAGGAGAGGAAATTCAGGTTTTTCAGTGAGCCAATTGGCATAAATATGAGATTTAAGATGATGTACTGGGTAAAATGGAATATGATGCAAAATGCTGATGATGCGAGCGGAAAGTGTGCCAACGAGAAGTGAACCAAGCAGACCTGGAGTGTGGGTGACGGCAATGGCGTCGATCTTAGGCCAATCATTCGGTTTAAGACCGGCTTTAGTGAAAGCTTGGTGGATGACTGGCTGGATGGCTTCGAGATGGGAACGGGCAGCGATTTCAGGGATGACGCCACCGTAACTTGCGAAAATATCGATTTGAGAAACTACGACATTGCTCAAAATTTGATCACCATTTTCGACAATGGCGGCAGCAGTTTCATCACAAGAAGTTTCGATACCTAAAATTTTCATGAGTAAATTATACCACGAACAGGGAAGAATGGTTGAAACGGAGGAGTGGTTAGGGCGGTGAAATGGGTGAGGCGGAGGAATGGGTGAGGCGGAGGAATGGGTGAGGCGGAGGAATGAGAATGAACGATTGCTTAGTTGAGGTTAGCGATTTGGTTGTTTGATGGAATCGATAGGATTTTTGCCGGCAGCTTTGAGTGACGGAATAGTGCCTGAAATTAAACCGGTGAAGAGAGAGACACCGATGGTAATGGCGGGTATTTCTGGAGAGAAATAAATTTTGAATTCAGTAAGGAAGGCGGTAGCGAGAAGAGCAGCATAGCCGATGATAAAACCGAGCACGGCGCCAGAGAGATTGAGCAGGATGGATTCGAAAATAAACTGTAGGAAAATATTAAAGTGAGTGGCACCGATAGCTTTTCGGACGCCAATTTCGTGAGTACGTTCGGTGACTGTGGCGATCATAATACTGGTAATACTAATCGAGCCGACAATGATAGAGATAATTGCGATAATAGAAAGTAAAACGGTGATAAGTTTAATATTGGAAGAAGCGGGATGGGAAATTTGCTCTTCGGATGCGAGCTGAAAGGCACCGACAAGGTTAGGATTTTCGGAAAGTTTTTTATTCAGAGAATCTTTGATGGAGAGCATGGTAGCATGATCTGGTAATTGAATAAGAATCTTTTCGATAATGGGATTTAAGGTGGTTAGCTGATCGAAACTCACGAGACCGACTTGATTGAAATTAAAGCGAGTAAAATTACGAGGATTGTCCTGATTTTCAAGAACACCAGTGACAATGTAGCGTTCGCCCTTGACGTTGACGGTTTTACCAATAGTTTCGGCGGTGCCAAAAAGTTGAAGGGAAAGGTTGTGACCGAGTACGATGGTTTTGAGACTGGCGTCGCTTTGGAAGGAGCCAGTTTTAATTTTAAGACCGAGAATTTTAAGAGCTGATTCATTGAGGCCAAGAATATTGCCATTAGCGACGAGATTATCACCAGAAAGATTGCAGGTGATAGGAGCTAGAGGTGAAACGTCGGCAGTGGTATTAATGGATTTTTGGACGAGTTCGACAGTTTCTTTATTAAAAGGGGAAGAAGTGAGAGGTTTGGCGGTGAGAATGGAAGAAATGTCGGTAGACTCCTCGGGTTTTTGTTGGAGCACGAGGAGGGTGTCGTTAGTTTCGGCCCTAACCAGATTTTTGAAACTGCCGATAATACCAAAAGTATAGACGATACTGGCGATACCGATAGCGATACCAAGAGAGGTGAGAAATGTACGTAATTTTTGGCGCTTCAAAGAAGAGCGGGCGATGGCGTAATTTGTGCGAAGCAACAATGACATTATTTGTGACCTTTCTTTTTTGCGGATTTTTTAGTGTGAGATTTGGTGTGAGCAGAATTATTTTTAGTGGATTTTTTACTTAAACTAAGATTAAATTTGAGAGCGGAATTAGATTTATTGCGCTTGATCGGAGTGACGGTGGCAATCTGAGAAACACGTTCGGCTTTTTCTGGTTTAATCTCGGTAATTTCAGGCTCAGCGGTTTCGGTCTGAGGTTTTACAGGGGGGAAGTACTCTTTGGCTGGAGTAGGAGCTGGTTTTTTAGTGGAAGTTGGAAGCTCAGAAACGGTGCCAAGATTATAAGAGAGTGGTTTATTGGAAGATTTTTCTGGAGTATTTGGGATAAATTTTGGTTCAAAAGGATTAACGTTAGGTTCTGGACTACGAGTAATTTTAGGTCGAGGAGCCTCCAGTTTTGGTTCCGGCGCAATGCGAGGAGTTTCAGATTTAGTAACACGAGGTGCTTCAGGTTTAATAGAGAGAGGTGCCTCTGATTTAATAACTTGAGTGGTTTCAGGTTTAGGGGTTTTGGAATTGAAATGAATATCAATGCGTTCTGGAAGATTATGATCAGCGACGAATTTAAAGTCACGATCAATTGAGCCATCAATCATATGCAGCACGCGTGTGGCGTACTTGGTGAGGGCTGGGTTATGAGTCACCATAATAATAGTATTACCAGCTTGGTGAACACGATGAAGTTCCTGCATGACGGTTTCAGAACTTTTTGTATCGAGACTACCGGTCGGCTCATCGGCGAGAATAATTTCTGGATTAGCGACCAGAGCACGAGCGATGGCGACGCGTTGTTTTTGACCACCGGAGAGCTGATATGGATAATAATATTCTTTGGTTTGAAGGTCGAAATTTTTTAGAGTTTCGGAGGCTTTAATGATGGCTTTGGTGTGACTGACTCCGGCGTAAATAAGAGGTAGGGCAACGTTTTCGAGAACAGTGAGGGTAGGGATGAGGTTATATTCTTGGAAAATAATACCAATTTTTTGGGAACGGAGCTTGGCGAGACGGCGACTACTGAAGTGAGAGGTCGGGGTTTGGTTTAGAAAATATTGGCCAGAGGTCGGGCGATCGAGAAAACCGAGAATATTAAGTAGGGTGGTTTTACCACAGCCAGATGAGCCCATGATCATAATAAATTCACCAGGTTTGACCTGCAAATAGAAATTTTGGAGAGCGTAAGATTCCGCTTCGCCAATACCAAAAATTCGATTAATGTCATGAAGTTCAATCAAATTGTTTGGGGATGTTTGTTGATTATTTACCTCTTGTGCCATTAATCTTATTATAAACTAAAAAGAAAAATATGTTATGATTATGTAGAAAATTATTGGGTTTTTATGGCAAAGAAAAAAAAGTCGAAGAAAAGTGGGGTAAATCAAAAGAAAAATCATAATCACGCCAAGAAGCAAATGGCGGTGAAGGATTTTTCTATGGTTAAAAATTCGGTAGAAAAAGCAGAAGCAGTTTCAGAAAAAATTAGCGTGAATGAGCCGGCAATAAAGGATGCTGAAAAATTAGCAAAAGTGGAAATAAAAAAAGCGGAAGCGGTTCCAGAAAAAGCAGAAGCGGAAATTGATGTAAAATCAAAAAAACAAACGACAAAAAAATCAGACAAGAATAAGGTGCCGCTTTGGGCGAAAATTGTAATGATTGCGTTGTCGGTAATTTTGGTTTTAATTATTGCGGCAATGACCTTGATGTATATGCTACTTTCACATTCAACCGCGGTATTTAAGGGTAATCCAATGGATATTCTGATTAGTTCAGAATTAAAGAAAGATGAAAATGGACAGACGAATTTCTTAATTTTTGGAACTTCGGAAGATGCAAAAGGCCACGGTGGGCAAGAATTAACCGATTCGATTTTGGTGGCTTCGATTAATCAGGAATATAAAACGGCAAAAGTTTTTAGTGTACCAAGGGATCTTTGGGTGAATTATTCAGTGCCTGGCAGTGAACCAATGAGCTGTACGGTGGGAGACAGGGGGAAGATTAATGCGACCTATCTCTGTGCATTGGAAGAATATAAGAATTCGATGAGTGTAAGTAATGCGAAAGATGCGGCATCGCTATATTTTGCGAAGAAGATTTCGGAAGTAACGGGTCTTTCGATGCATTATTATGTGGCGGCGGACTGGGGCGCAGTAAAGATGATTGTGGATAAAATTGGGGGGATCGATGTGGATGTTTATGCGGATGATGAGGATGGGATTCACGATTCCTGCCAAAATATCGATTTGAAAAAAGGCATGTACTACAACATGAACGGTGATTTGGCGATGAAATTAGCAAGAGCCCGCAATGCAGCCTGTGCGCCAGGGGATTATGGCCTTTCGAGGAGTAATTTTGACCGCGAGATTAATCAGCAGAGAATTATGAATGCGATTAAAAATAAGGTGAGTAGTATCGGAATTTTGATGAATCCGGGTCGAGTGATGAGTATTATCGATGGGCTGGGAGATAATATGCGAACCAATATTGTGATGTCGGAAGTAAGAACTTTGATTGATTTTGGCACGAAACTAGAAGGGGGAATTCAGCCGATTTCGACAGTTGATCAATTTGGTACGGGGAGAATTGGTTTATCTAGTGTGGTGATTCCAGCGGGTGCGTCAACTTATTCGGAGGGATCGTTATATAATTACACGAATTTTCAGAAGTATTTACGTAGCCAGATTGTGGTGCCGAAAGAAATTAAACGCGAATCTTCGGACGATGCAAAATAAAATGGGAAAAAAGATTGCGGAAAAGTACAATCTTTTTTCAGATAATTTTTTGTATAATGAAGACAGACAATTATAAGGAGAAAAATGGCGGGAAGAGAAAATAATAAGAAACGCTTTGTGATTTGCAATACGGTGCTACTACTAATTTTAGGATTGGTGTCGGGAGCTTTGACGGTTTGGGGCGTGAGTCAAATTAAGATTGCGATGCGCGCAGGAGTCGATGTGGATAACGTGCCAGCAATTTGTTTTGATAAAAGTGAGAAGCTGGAAAAAGTAGTCTTAAAAAATGCCCGACTTTGCGAGAACTCGGAAAAGGAGAATGCTTCAGATGTGACGAATAATGAAGCAGCGTTATTTCTTTATAGCCACATGAGTTACATGAAGGATGATGGAATCGCCGCAACGACTATTGCGATTACCGTGCTTGGTAGTATGATGACGCTCGGTTCATTTATTTCGGCGCTAGTTTATTTCTTGCATAATAAAAAATAATCGCTAGGATTACGAAAAATAAAATAAGACCCTTTGGGCCTATTTTATTTTAATGGCGGAAGCGAGAGTGTGAAGATTTTATTTCATAAAATCTTTCCGTTCCTCCTCGCTCGGAAAAATAAAAGTAAACTTTTATTTTATTACTCGCTTCGTCGTCCAGGCGAACCTACGGTTCTCATCCTCTCTCACAAGTTAAAATAAAATAAGACCCTCTGGGTCTATTTTATTTTAATGGCGGAAGCGAGAGGATTAGGCTCTTGCTTCGCAAGACCCTTCCGTTCCTCCTCGCTCAGAAAGAAAAAAGCAAGCTTTTTGTCTTTCACTCGCTTCGTCGTCCGGTCTAACCTACGGTTCTCATCCTCTCGTTAGATTAAAAAAAAGACTAGTAAACTAGTCATTTCTTAAATCTGGCGGAAGCGAGAGGATTCGAACCTCCGATACGGTTCCCCGCATACACGCGTTCCAGGCGTGCTCCTTAAACCACTCGGACACACTTCCAACAATTTTCTATATTATAACAGAATTTAGGGAGAAAATGAAGAAAACTCTGAGAAAATAGTCTATTTTTATTTAATGTTTATGCTAATATGAAGATATGTAAAGGTTAATGGAGTGGGCGAAAGGAGAGGTGTCCCATGAAAAATAAAGACGTAAAACAAAAAGAGAAGAATAAATGTAAGTATATCTTCGTAACCGGCGGAGTGCTTTCGGGGGTGGGAAAGGGAATTACAGCAGCTTCAATTGGCTCCATTTTAAAGGCGAAGGGTTTCAAGGTGACGATGCAGAAGTGCGACCCGTATCTGAATGTGGATGCAGGACTTTTGAATCCAGTGGAACACGGTGAATGTTATGTGACACATGATGGTGTGGAGACTGATCTTGATCTTGGGCATTACGAACGCTTCTTGGATTTTGAAACGAACCGCTATTCGATTACGCTTTCGGGTTCGATTTTTAAGGAATTGATTGAAAAAGAACGCGCGGGAGGTTTTCATGGTAAAACCGTACAGTTAGTGCCGCATTTTACGGATTTAGTGCAAGAAAAAATTATGAATGCTTCGAAAAATTCGGATATTCATATCGTAGAAATTGGCGGTACGGTGGGTGATTATGAGGGGCTGTCATTTATTGAAGCGATTAGGTTGTTTGGTAATAAGGTGGGACGCCGAAATTGTCTTTATGTGAATGTGGTTTATGTGCCATGGATTAATACCTCGAAAGAATTGAAGAGTAAGCCGGCGCAAAATGCATTAAAAGATTTACGTGGTTTTGGGATTATTCCAGATGTGGTGGTGTGTCGTACGGAAAAACCAGCACCTCGCGAAATTTGTGAAAAGATTGCGAGGTTTTCGGGAATTGCGGATGAGGCAGTATTAAATTTGCCAGATATTGATTCGGTTTATGATGTGCCGTTTAATGTTTTAAAATCCGGGGTATTGGAAATTCTTAATGATTTTGTGGGGGACGACAAAGAGCCAGATATGTCCGATTGGGAAGAATTTTCCAAGAAGCGAGCACAGAAAAATGCGCGAACCGTGAAGGTGGGGTTGGTGGCGAAGTATGTCGGGAACGAAGATACCTATATTTGTGTGACGGAAGCTTTGAAGGCGGCGGCAGCTTGGAATAATGTTAATTTGGATCTTAGGTGGATCAATGCGGAAAAAGTTGATGAAAAAATGTTGTCGGAAGTCGATGGCCTAGTGGTGCCGGGTGGTTTTGGTAATCGTGGGGTGGAGGGGAAGATTAGGGCTGCGACTTATGCATTGGAGAAAGATGTGCCTTATCTTGGACTATGTCTCGGGATGCAGGTGGCTTGCATTGCGAGCGCGAGAAGAGCGGGACTAATGCAAGCGAATTCGGAAGAATTTGATAAAGAAACTAAAGAAAACGTGATTTATCTGATGGATGGCCAGGAGGGGAAGGAATCGACGGGTGGTAGTATGCGTCTCGGGGATTTTCCGGCGAAATTAGTGAAGGGAAGTCAGACGGCAAAAATTTATGGAAAAACCAATATTGTAGAACGTCATCGTCATCGTTATGAAGTGAATCAAAAATTCCTCAAAGAGATCGAGAAAGGTGGTGTGGTGGTTTCGGGTACATCACCAGACGGAAAATTGGTGGAATTCATCGAGGCTCCGGGGAAGAAATTCTTTGTGGCGACTCAAGCGCATCCAGAGTTCAAGTCGAGACCTTTACGTGTGCACCCACTATTTATGGAGTTTGTGAAAAGTTTAGAATAAAGAAAACTTAAAGTTCTAAAAGTGAGTTTAAAAATAGCAGACTTAGGCTGCTATTTTTTAGATGAAGAACAAAGATTAAGATTTTATAGAATTTTTGTATTTTTGGGAAAAATGTTGTGTAACTAAAATTGTGATAAAATAGAGATATGGAAGAAATTCAAAATACTCTAAAAAAGACGATTGTCGAACTATACTCCGTAGAAATGGATGTAGTTTTGACACCTGCGCCAGAGAATACTGGCTGTGACTTCGCGACTAATGTGGCGATGTTGCTAGCAAAAACTTTAAAGAAGAATCCGATGGAAATTGCCGAGGAGCTGATGCGTGGACTTGGTGAGACGGATTTGGAGATTAAAATCGCACGGCCAGGATTTTTGAATTTCAAATTAAGTAATAAAAAGTTATTAAAAAATATCGACAAGTTCGAAAAAGATTTCACGAAAAATATATCATCAGACGCATATTCTGGTCAGACAGTAATTTGTGAATTTTCGGATCCAAATCCGTTTAAGGTGCTACATGTCGGCCATCTTTACACCTCGATTGTGGGGGAAGCAATTTCACGTGTGGTTGAATACGCGGGTGGTAAAGTAGTAAGGGCAAATTTTGGTGGTGATATTGGATTGCACGTAGCAAGAAATATGTATGGCATGTTACGTAAAATTAAAGAAATTCCGACTGATTTGACACCTGAAAAAGTGGCAGATTTACTGGCAGAATGTTACGTATTTGGTACGCGGGCGGATGAAAATGACGCGGAGGCGCACGCGGAAATCGTGAAACTAAATAAGATGATTTTTGAAATTGCGGAAGCAGGAGAAGGTGCGGATTATAGCGGAGACCCGGAACGCGCCAGAGTGGCGGAACTTTATTTCTGGGGTCGCAAGAACAGCTATCAATATTTTGAGAATTTTTATAAGCGTTTGCAGGTAAAGTTTGATAAATATTACCCTGAATCAATGGTGGCGAAGACTGGACTTGAGACGGTGCGCAGGGAGCTCAAAAACGGCGTGTATGAAATGTCGGATGGGGCGGTGGTTTATCGTGGCGATAAACACGGACTACATACGAGGGTATTTATTAATAATAAGGGCTTACCAACTTACGAGGCCAAAGATACTGGTTTGATTTTTGAGAAATATAAAGATTATCATTTTGATAAATCAATCATTATTACTGGTAATGATATTATCGAATATATGAAGGTGGTGCTTTCGGCAATTTCGCAATATGCCCCGGAACTTTCGAGTAAGACTTTACATATTACGCACGGTCAGGTGAAATTGCCAGGTAATGAAAAAATGTCTTCGAGAAAAGGAAACTTCCTGCGCGCGATCGATGTAATTGATATGGTGCGCGAGGCGATGGAAAAATCGAGCGACGAAAAAGTTTTGATGGGCGCTTTGAAATATGCGCTGGCAAAATATAAGATTGGCGGAGATATCATATTTGATATAAAAGAGTCAGTTTCGATGACGGGAAATTCTGGTCCATACCTACAATATTCGGCAGTGCGCGCGAAGAAAATTTTAGGTAAAATCTTCAGTGGTCGAATCAGTGGAGAATTAAATAAAGTTGAATCGGAGGCTGAGGCTCTAATTTCAGAAAATGATTCGGCGGAAAAAGAAGCGAAATATCTCGCAAACATTTCGATTTATGAACGTAATTTGATGAAGAAAATAATTCAGTATCCAGATGTTTTGAAGGAAACAGTGCGTGAACTTTTGCCAAATAAAATTTGTACTTACCTCTATGAATTAGCGCAAGAATTTAGTCGTTTTTATGAACATGTACAGGTGGCAGGATCAGAATTTGAGCTAGAACGAGGTAAAATTATTTTAGTTTATCTAAAGATTTTGACTCACGGTTTGAACTTACTAGGTATTGAGGTACCGGAGCAAATGTAATGCCAAAAAAAGCGAAATTGCTTTGGATGGATCTGGAGATGACGGGTTTGGATCCGGAAAAAGATAAGATTTTGGAAGTAGCGGTAATTGCGACAGATTGGGAATTAAATCCGATGGCGCAAATGACAGCGACGGTGAAGGTTTCGGAAAAATTGATTAAAAAACGCATGGTGGGTGAGTTCTGGGAAAAACACGAAGAAACTTATCAAAAACTTTGTGAACAAAACAAGGCTGGGCTTCCAGTGAATGAAGTGGAAGAGATGCTTCTAAAATTCATCGACGATCACTTCGGTGAGGAAGTTTATTTAGCAGGGAATTCGATTCATCAGGATAAAAGATTCATTGTAAAAGAGTGGCCAAAATTAAACGAGCGATTGCATTATCGAATGCTCGATGTGTCAGCCTTTAAATTGTACTTTGAAAATGTGATGAAGAAAAAATTTACCAAAAGGGAAATGCATTTAGCGTTGGATGATATTTTGGGTTCAATTGAAGAATTAAAATACTACAGTAAATATATAAAGAAATAAAATGTTTGAAATAGAAAAAGTAAGTGGAATTGGAGAATTTAAGAAAGAGCGATTTTTCGATATTCACGCGGATACGAAAAATCCGAATTTAGAAGAATATATTTATTTGGCGCCGAATGAAAAAGTATTTTTGGTGGAACGAAAAAATACACTGGAAGTTAGATGCGACCGAAATTTGTCGAAGCTGCTGAAAGAAGAGTTTGAGTCGGTGATGACCTCACGTTATTTCGGTGTGGGGGGAGTAGAAATTGTGCTGAGTGGCCAAGTGGAGGAAGATAAAATCGAGGACTTGGTGCGACTAAGCTATAATCTGACTAAAGAAATGGCGGATTAGAATTCTAGGATGATAAAAATAGGTCGAGAGGGCCTATTTTTATTTGCGGGGAAAAGAAAAATCTCATATAATGAGCCTATGAAAAAAGAATTAAAGAAACTTAAAAAGAATGTCGAAAAAGTGAGCAAATCGAACTTTATGACAGAATTTAAGGAATTCATCAATCGTGGTAACGTACTCGATCTTGCAGTCGGTGTGATCATCGGTGGTGCATTCCAAAAAATCATTTCATCACTAGTAAGTGATATGATTATGCCATTAGTTGGTTTAATCGCGGGTGGAGTAGATTTTCGCAATTTGGAAATCACGATTCCAAATCTATTTGGACAAGACTCTGCGGCTCATATTCGCTACGGGAACTTCCTACAAAATATGGTAGACTTTGTGATTATCGCTTTTTGTGTATTCTTAATCATTAAGATTATGAATAAATTTACCAGCAAATTCAAGAAAGAAGAGAAAGAAAAAGCCGAGCCAACTACTGATAAACAAATCTTGGAAGTCTTGAAAGATATTCGCAAACACCAGAAATAGGTTTTAAAAAAAATAGGTCGCGAAGAGCGACTTATTTTTGTTACGATTTAAGAGCTTTACGAGATGGTTTTTTAAGTTTTACGAAATGGCTTCTCATGTTTTACGATACGTATTTTGGAGAAATTTTTGTAGTTTTAGATAGCGGAAGACTTAAAATTTTCGTATTGAGACTTGATGTTTTCAAGGTTTTTAACACGCTCGACAGTATTGGCCTTAACTTTTTGATTAGTGGTACGAGTTTCGGCTTCGGTTTGATAATTAATTAAATAGGCCAAAAGTAGGGGAAATTCACGTAGGGCAAAACGATCAAGACGAGCGGAAATACGACCATTTTGGAATTTTTCGGCGATTTTTTCGACGGTATTTTTTTGGTTAGTTGCAAGCTCCGATTTATTAAAAGTAGACTCTAGTTCGGCAATACCAAATTCAGAAGTTAGGAGATTTTTTTCATTCAATTCAAGTTCGACAAGTACGGCTTGAAGGGAGGCAGTGATGCCGCGAACATCGGAGGATTGCATATAGTCCTTATATTTGTCGATAAGTTCCTCGTTCATATATTTGGCGAGGTAATAACTCGAAACCAAACTATCGCGATCACGGTTTTCGACGATTTTTTTCGTACCAGAAAAAATACTGAAAAGAATTAAGATGAAAATAGCCCCAAGAGCGATAGAAATATTGCGCAGGGTAAGATAAGGGATGATTTTATCGAGAAAACCAAAAGGAGAACTCTTTTTGCCTGAATTCGGCTTGGAAGAATTAGAGGCGATTTGTTGAAGATAAGCCATATTGTCCATGCTTTAATTATAGCATAGAGGTTTGTTATAATTATATTATGCAAGATGCGAAGGAGGAAATTCGAGCCAGGCTGCCGATCGAAGATGTGGTATCGGAATATATTGAGCTGAAGCGAAGTGGTGCGACTTTGAAAGGTCATTCACCTTGGGGTGTGGATAAAACACCTTCGTTTATGGTGTCACCGGATAAGGGGATTTGGCATGATTTCTCGGCGAATAAAGGTGGGGATATTTTCTCGTTTGTGATGGAGGTGGAGGGAATTAGTTTTCTGGAGGCTTTGGAAAAATTAGCGGCGAAAGCGGGAGTGGAGTTAAAAAAATACTCGAATGGAGATATGCAAGTGTCTCGCACAAAGATGAAGATGCGAGAAATTTTGGAGCTGGCAACGAAATTTTATCAAGCATGTCTAGTGAAAAATGAAAAAATACGAGACTACGTGTTTTATCAGAGAAATTTGGACCGTAATTCGATTTTGAAGTTTCGAATTGGCTATGCGCCGAGTGGGAAAGATTTTCTGGTAAATTTTTTGAAAAAACGTGGCTATAAGGAAGCGGAAATTAAGGAAGCGGGCCTGATGAATCGCTTTGGTGGGGACTTTTTTCGTGGTAGGATGATGATTCCGTTTATTGATGCAAGTTCCGATAACGTGATTGGTTTTACGGGGAGAATTACAGAAGCGGGGGAGCCGAAATATCTGAATACATCGGAAACGTTACTTTTTAATAAGGGTCGATTTATTTTTGGCTTGAATTTGGCGAAAAAAGCGATCAGGGAAAATGGTTTTTGTGTGATTGTGGAGGGGAATATGGATGTGATCTCGTCGCATCAGGCGGGGGTGCAGGAGGCGGTGGCGACTTCGGGCACAGCAATGACGGAAAATCATTTGAAAATTTTATCGCGTTTGACTTCAGATATTCGTTTGGCTTATGACGGAGACGCAGCGGGGGTAGCGGCGACGGAACGAGCGATTTTGATGGCGAGCAAATTAGGGATTTCTTTGTCGGTGGTATCAGATTATGGTAAGGCGAAGGATCCGGATGAGTTAATTCGTTCGGCGCCAGAAAAGTGGCGAGAATGTGTGATGAAACCAGTGCCAGCGATTGATTGGGTGTTAGGAAAATATGAAATTCGATGTAACTTGCGCACTGGAATGGGGAAGAAGCAATATTCGGACCTAGCGATGAAATTGATCGTGGAAATTCAGGACCCGGTGGAGCGTAAGCATTACGAGCAGATGGTGGCGCGGAAATTGGAAGTGACAGTTGATGATTTGAAAGAGAAAAAAGTGCAGGTGGAAACTGTGCGATTAAAACCAGTGAAAGAAGTGAAGGAGACGGCGACACCAAGTCTTTTGAAGGTACTCGAAAATGATTTACTTGCGATTTTGGTTTATGGTGGAACGGCGGGAGCGGAGATTGATTTAGAGATTCCGACCGATGAAGTGAAGTTAGAGGAATTATCGTTGATTTTTGAAGAAAAATTTGCGAAAAAGAGTGAAGCGGAACTTTCGAAATTAAGTCAGGAGCTTCGTCAACGCTACGAGGTAGAACGTAATAAAGAGAAAAAGAGACAATTGATTTTAGAGCTTGAATCTTGTGAAGACGAAGAGCGAATGACGGAAATT
>ERZ773031.14-NODE-14-length-101915-cov-6.610986_pt1 | contig 101915 bp, 73 predicted proteins | sample MGYA00511666_ERZ773031 | MGnify/ENA primary metagenome ERZ773031 (study PRJEB29015, sample SAMEA2738135) | human oral metagenome | biome: human oral; feature: human-associated habitat; material: saliva | place: China | collected 2250 ...
AAAGAACGATCCACATGGCGATAATATCCTTGTCTGCTTATGCCAAGATAACCGCAGAGTAAACTGACAGGATGGCTTACCGGAGCCTGTCTTTCTTCTCCCTGCGACAAGGTCTTGATTACTTGGCAGCGGAGTTTTTTCGTATACGGATGTTGTATTTCTTCTCGGCAAGGTCGATCATCGTCTTGTTGGCCAAACCATAAAGTTTTTCAACGGCCAATTCTTTTTCAAGACGTTTGATCTCTTTTTCATGAGCCTTGCGCTCGCGTAATAGCTGCGCTTGGAGCTCTTCGAGCTTAACGGGGATATCTTCTTTTTTCATAAGATATGCTACTGACGAGACGTCGGGTGAGCCATATTCGGTATAAATACGATGGAATGTGCTTAAAGGGATACCGTGACGAGAAGAGAACTCATGCAAGGTTAAGCCACTTGTTACATACTGATGTAATAACAGTATTTTCTCTGATTCATTGTAATGAGACATAAATTTTTACTCCTTTGTGATTTAGAAAGTGTCAACTTATTCAGTACACTACAACCTCCCAATAATGTTATCTGATTAAGTTGTCTGAATGTCTTTGTTTACATTCTTGGACCCTACGAGTGCGTAGAAGAGAATGTAAGCGGCACAAATCAGTACGACAATGTAGCTCCAGAGGAAATTGTGCATTTGATCCGCGATCCAGCCTTGGAAAGGCACGATAATGCCGCCGCCACATACCATCACCATAAACATACCGGAGGCAAATTCGGTATATTTTCCCAAGCCTTCTACTGCTAAGTTGAAGATGCCGCCCCACATAACGGAGGTGCAGAGGCCGCCAAGCACGAGGAAGAGAATACCAATGGGCACTTGGGCGGAGGTAAATGTGCTCTCAGTGCCGTTAAAGCCGAAGACGGTAACCATAACATCGGTCGGGGCGAACATTCCGATTAACACTAAGATGATGCAAAGCGTAGAAACAACCGTAAGTTGCGTGCGACTTGAGACTTTTCCACCAATCATACCGCCAACAAAGCGGCCGCAAAGCATCAATAACCAATAGACGCCGGCGATAGTTCCGGCAATGCCGGTATCCATTCCGAAGCCGGGCGTTGCTTTGTCGGGAGCTGTGGATAAAAACTGTAAGATGTATGTTGGCAAACCAACTTCAATACCTAAATAAAGGAAGATGGCGAGGATGCCAAGGCGGAAGTGGCGGAACGAAAATGCACTGTGCTTGTCCGGCATCGCTTGCTTGCTTTCTGCTTTCTGCGCCAATGATGGCTCTGGAATGCGTACAAACAACAGAACAAAGAAGACAACAGCGAAAATTGCTAAGGCAATAAAGAGCGCTGGCGTAGCGTCGCTAATTTTAGCTTTGGCTGCTTCGCCGATCAGTGCGCCGCCGAGCATCGTTACTGCAGTTGCCGAGAATGAATTTAGGACGCCGCCGAATTGAATCAGCTGGTTACCTTTATTTCCTCCGCCGCCAAGCGTGTTAAGCATAGGGTTAACAACGGTATTCAGCATACACATACAGAAACCTGCGATAAAGGCGCCGATAATGTAGACCGGGAAACTTTTAATACTGTCCCAGCCGGACATATACTCGAGAAAGACGCCGATAAAGCCCAATATGATTGCCAACAAGGCCGTGTTCTTATAGCCGATCTTTTTCAAAAGAAGCCCGGAAGGGATACCCATTACTGCGTAAGCAATAAAATTGGCGGCGTTACCCAGTTGCGCTTCAAAGTTCGAAGCTCCGAATTGATTCTTAACAATAACGCCCATCGGGTTACAAAGGTTCGTGACGAATGCAATCATAGCAAACAACAAGAACATCATAATGATGGGTAGCGTGTTGTTCTTTTGAGAATTACTCATTTTCTTCTGTGTTTGTTCAGTTAATGTCTGATGTTGATTTATTATGCTTCAACCCCGAAGCGATAGATTGTCTTTTGCGTATATATGTTTCCCGGTTTAAGTGTAACAGGTGGGAAGTACGCGTGATTAGGGCTATCGGGGAAATGTTGTGCTTCGAAGCAGACCGCACTACGTTTTGGGAATGTAGCGCCGTGCTGTCCGTTTGTGCCGCTTCCATTATTATTGGTGTAGAATTGGAGTCCGGGTTCAGTCGTGTAGACCTCCATTGTGCGGCCGCTAACCGGCTCTTTCACCTTCGCAGCATAGGATAATTCTCCCGGTTCTCTTTTCTGCAATACAAAACAGTGGTCATAACCGTTGCCATTCTTCAGTTGCTCATTATCCTCATCAATATGATCGCCGATGCGGTGAGCGTTTCTGAAGTCAAAGGGCGTACCTTCTACCAAGCGAATCTCTCCTGTCGGAATCGCCGTCTGGTCTATCGGCAGATAGTAGTCAGCATTGATTTCGCAGATCACGTCTTCTACCGATGGCGTCGGGTTTGCCGTTCCTGCCAGCGAGAAATAGCCGTGGCTTGTCAAGTTTACAATCGTCTTCTTATTGGTTGTTGCCGTATAATCAATGACCAATTCATCATCATTTGTCAGCGTATACATCACCGTAGTCGATAATTCGCCCGGGAAGCCTTCTTGATAGTAAGACGAAACGTAACGCAAGACGAGGCAGTGTTCATTTATTTGCTCCGCCTCCCAAACGCGAGCGTGGAAACCCGTCGGCCCGCCGTGCAGATGGTTCTCTCCGTTATTGATGGCCAAATGATATTCTTTTCCGTTCAGGCAAAAGCGCCCTTTAGCAATACGGTTGGCATAGCGGCCCACGAGTGTACTCAAGAAAGGTTGATCCGAATTCAGGTAGTCATCTAGTTTATCGTGTCCCTGTATGATATTGGCGAAGTTGCCTTTATTATCAGGGGTCATAATCGAAACGAGAGCTCCCCCAAAATTCGTTATGGCCACTTCCAGGCCGTTCTTATTGGTAAGAAAGTAGAGATCTACGGCTTTACCGTTCACTTCTCTCTGAAAATCTTCCTTACGCAGTCCGCTAAGATATTGTTTGTTTTCCATAACGTTAAAATTTTAAACGATTGTAATGGCAAATTTGGAAATAAAATCGCAAAGTACAAAGCGCAAAAGGCTGAATTTTCCACAGAAAAAGCGGGTATTTGTCTTATTTGCTCCCTTTTTCCTTTTCTTGGCATTTGTTATGCAGTGAATACGTGCTTTTTAGCTCTTATTTTAGCCAAATACGGGCAAACTTCCAAAGCTTCAAAAAGCGTGGAAGTTTGCCCGTTCAGTAACGCGAACTGCTTAAAGCGTTCAACCCACTGTTGCCGGTTCGCAGCGTTCTTTAAGATAGTCGAGTAAGAGGTGGATCGCTTTTTCCGTAGCGTTAGCTAAGTTTAGGTCGCGTCCGTTGTCCTCCTCCAATTTCAAGGTAACGATGTCGTTTTCCTGACCTACGGCGATCCAAATCGTACCGACAGGCACGGCTGTTGCCGGATCGTCGTTGGTAGCCGGCCCTGCGAATCCGCTTACTGCCACTGCGTAGTCCGTATGTAGGAGTTTGTTCGTCCCAATGACCAACTGTTTTACGACGTCTTCGCAAACAGCCGTTTGTTCTGCTATAATAGTAGCATCCACACCTAAGATTTCCGTCTTGACAAAGTTGCTATAACAGATAATACCTCCTTTATAATAAGACGAACTTCCCGGAATGGCAGTGATAACACTTGCGATGCGTCCGCCCGTGCAGCTTTCCGCCGAGCCTAAAGTTTTTTTGTTGCGCCATAAGAGTTCGTTAATATCTCTGCTGGCGAGTTTTACGTTCAGTTCCATATGATAATTTGTTTACTTTTTCTGTACTTGAAGGCGTCTTGTTCAAATCAATTGCGCCCTTTGCATTGTATTTAGAGTGTCGTGCGACTATAAGCCGGCTTTTCTAAGCCGCAAAAATCGCCGTCCATATATTTATAGTAGCCCGTGATCGCAATCATAGCCGCGTTGTCCGTCGTATAGCCAAACTTCGGTATATATATATGCCAGTTGCCGGCCGCTTCCTGCGCTTTGAAGGCAGCGCGTAGTGCCGTGTTTGCCGATACGCCGCCGGCGAGTGCTACGTGATTGATCCCCGTCTCCTTGACAGCTTGCTTCAACTTCTTCATCAATATGTCGACGATGGTTTTCTCCAATGAAGCCGCAAGATCCTCTTTGTGGTGTGCGATAAAATCCGGGTCCGTCTTGATCTGATCACGCAAGAAATAGAGAAACGACGTCTTAAGTCCGCTAAAGCTATAATCCAATCCTTTTACGTCCGGCTTACTAAAGGTAAAGGCCTGCGCATTGCCTTGTCGGGCGAGCTTATCTATGATCGGCCCACCCGGGTAACCAAAGCCCATCACCTTAGAGCATTTGTCCATCGCCTCGCCTGCCGCATCGTCGATCGTCTGCCCCAGCATCTCCATCTGATTGTAGGCGTTTACTTTCACAATCTGCGAGTTGCCCCCACTGACCATCAAGCAGAGATAAGGATAAGGCGGCGCCGTGTGCGTCTCTCCTTCCACCTCGATGAAATGTGCCAGAATGTGCCCCTGCAAATGGTTCGCCTCGATTAGCGGGACGCCGAGCGCAGCGGCCAAGCCTTTCGCAAAGGACACACCAACGAGTAAACTACCCATCAAGCCCGGACCCAAGGTCACGGCAACGGCCGAAATCGCTTCTTTATCCACACCTGCCTGCCGCAGAGCTTGGTCTACGACCGGCACAATATTTTGCTGGTGTGCGCGCGATGCCAATTCGGGGACGACGCCTCCATAAGCCTCATGTACTGCTTGGCCCGCCGTTACGTTGCTCAAGAGATAGCCATTCTTAATCACAGCTGCCGACGTGTCATCGCAGCTTGATTCTATGCCCAATATGATAATATCTTTCATACTTCCCAATTACATCTTTCTGGTGCTGATCAGCCTAAGTCCGGTGCTTAATATGTAAGGATTTCCATTCCGTTTTCTGTCAGCAAAAACGTGTGTTCCCATTGCGCAGACGGCAGTTCGTCTTCCGTCACGACCGTCCATCCGTCAGCTTCATCTATAAATACATTACGTTTGCCCATATTGATCATCGGTTCGATCGTAAAGACCATGCCCGGCACAAGCAACATGCCGTTTTTGTGCGTATTATAGTGCTCTACCTCAGGATCTTCGTGAAATTCGAGTCCGACACCGTGGCCGCAAAGTTCGCGCACGACGCTATAACCATTGCGTTTGGCGTGCTTCTCTATGGCTTTGCCAATATCGCCTACGAAACCCCAAGGCTTCACGGCCGCGGCGCCGATGTCTAGACACTCTTTGGTGACCTGTACGAGGCGTTCCTTTTCCGGTGTAGTGCGGCCGATAATGAACATACGCGAAGCATCGCTGAAAAAACCATCTTTGATCGTCGATACGTCTACGTTGATGATGTCGCCCTCTTCCAATACTTCGTCTTCAGATGGAATGCCGTGGCAGACCACCTCATTGATACTCGTGCAGACGCTTTTCGGAAAGCCTTCGTAGTTGAGTGGTGCCGGGATAGCACCGTGTTCGGTCGTATAGTCGTAGACCAATTTGTCGATCTCTGCCGTCGTCATTCCTGCGCGAATCTTGCTTTCCACCAAATCCAATACGCCCGTATTGACCTCGCTTGAGCGGCGTATGCCGGCTATCTGTTCTTCGTTTAAGACCAAGTGGCGAGGTGGGACGAGCGCTCCACGATTTTGGAAAGACAATACTTTTTTATCGAAATCGGTCATGGGTTGTCCTTTCGGAACAAACCAATTCCTCTTATTGTTGTTGTGCATAAGATGCTACTTTTTATCGGCGCGAAGATACAAAATATTTTTCACGCCGAATCCTATATTGCGTAGCCTTTGACGCGGTTTTTGCTTCTGTGGCACTCATTTTTTCTTCACATCGAATGGGGCGCTTTATCGGTTGGCGGCAGCAAACCATCGTTTGTTGGGGGCAAACGCTCGTTTGCTCGGGCCAAATTATTGTTTGCCGGCAGCAAACGATCGGCGTTAGAAGTCTCAGCGGCTCGCGTTTGGTCGAGTGAGTAAGATTGCTTATCTTTGCCGTGATTTATTTAATACCAGCAATTTAAACCATGAGTATCAATTTCAGATTTTTCCGCGCTTCGGGGCGGGCAGCTAATGGCGCTTCGCATTATGTGCGACCCGTAGTTAATAATGTGCTTACTTTAAATGATTTAGCAGAGCGCGTCGAGAGCGAAAGCTCGTTTAGCGTGTCGGATGTCAAGGGCTTGGTCGAGGCTTTTCAGAAGTATATCGCCGTAGAATTGTCCTTGGGGCATAGCGTGCGGATCGACGGACTCGGCACTTTCTCTTCCGCCTTGTCGGGTAAAGTGGAACGCAGCAAAGAGGGACGTTTGCGGTTGCGCCGTCCGCGCGTCCGTACGGTCAATTTCCGACCGGCTGTGGCTTTGATGAGACGCTTTCGTGAAACGACCTTTCGTGCGGAATCCGGTGCGCCTTTGGCGTATGCAAATCCGCAGCGCGATGAACTGCTGGAGCAACTTCGCAACTTGGGGGCGCAACAGACGTGCTTCTTAGCATCAGACGTTATGCACGCAACGGGGATGAGTCGTGATCGTACTTATGCGCGCTTGCGCCAATTTGTGGACGAAGGGACGCTGCTCAATGTCGGGACGCGGCGCAGAGCCGTTTATCGCCTGCCTTAAGCAGAATTGCGCCTTTGAAAATCGCGCGTTCGGATAGCAGATGCAGCTCTTTCCCCCTTGCAAATCCTTGCCGCTACGGCAAAAAAGAGAGGGGCGCGAGTGGTGGCGCAGGTTAGAAAAACCGTTTGGGAGATTATAAAACACCGTTGTCGTTTTGTAATTCTCTCAAACGGTGTTAATTTTGTACGCTCTAAGCCTTTCATAGGCAGGAGATAGCGCGGCTCGAATCGCCGCTGGTCTTCCTCGTTCCACTCCGCTACATCGAGTCGGTTAAAGCCGTAGTAGATGCTTACACTTTCGGTTGATGCATGCTGCTGCTACGTGAGAGGATGTCGGTAACAATGAGGCCACTATTCAGATAAAGAAAACAACGCACAATACAATAGATTTCGCATGGATATTTCGGTAATTATTCCGCTATATAACGAAGCAGAGAGTCTGCCGGACCTTTACGCCTGGATCAAACGCGTGATGAGCGCAAACGATTTTACGCACGAGATTATTTTTATCAATGACGGGAGCACGGACAATTCGTGGGACGTCATCGAAGGCTTGGCGCGCGAAGATCAGCAGGTTCACGCCATCAAATTTCGCCGCAACTACGGCAAATCGCCCGCACTCTTTTGCGGCTTTCGCAAGGCTCAAGGCGATGTGGTCGTGACGATGGATGCCGACTTGCAGGACTCGCCCGATGAGATTCCGGAACTCTATCGTATGATCACGGAGGAGGGCTACGATTTAGTGTCGGGTTATAAGCAGAAACGCTATGATCCGATCTCGAAAACCCTGCCTACCAAGCTTTTTAATGCGACGGCGCGTAAGGTTAGTGGGATCAAGAATTTGCACGACTTCAATTGCGGCTTAAAAGCTTATCGCTTGGAGGTCGTAAAAAACATTGAAGTCTATGGCGAAATGCATCGTTATATCCCTTATTTGGCAAAGAATGCGGGTTTTGATAAGATTGGTGAGAAGGTAGTGCAACATCAAGCTCGCAAATATGGAAAGACGAAGTTTGGCGGTTGGAATCGCTTCTTCAATGGCTATTTAGACTTGCTATCGCTTTGGTTCCTAAATAGTTTTGGCTTGCAGCCGATGCACGTGTTTGGCTTCTTGGGCAGCTTGATGTTTATCATCGGCTTTATCGCGATAGTCATCGTCGGCGCCATTAAGTTGATCGCTATTTTCCAATACCGCCCTGCGCCATTGGTGACAGACTCGCCTTACTTCTACATCTCGCTGACGATGATGATTCTTGGTACGCAATTGTTCTTGGCCGGCTTCTTGGGCGAACTGATTTCGCGCAACTCGTCAAGACGCAATGATTACCAGATAGCAAAGGAGTTGTAATGAAAAAATGGTGCTTCATCGTCTGTGCAAGTTTGGCCTTGCTGGTTGGCTGCTCGAGTATAGATTGCCCGCTGAATAACGTTGTCGGCTTGAACGCCGGACTGCGCTCTGCAGCGACCGGTGCGACTTATACGCTGCAAGACACGCTGACCATTACTGCGGCCGGAACGGATTCCGTTTTGCTGAATCGGGCTACAGGAATTGCAAGTTTGGGGCTGCCACTGAAGTACTTCGGCACGACTGACACCTTGCGCTTTCGCTTTAGCGATGCGCAGGGACGCGTAGCCACCGACACATTATATATAAGCCACGACAACATCCCCCATTTTGAGAATCAGGATTGCCCCGTCTTGATGTTCCACAAAATAGGCAAGATACGTTGGACGAGCCACGCCTTATCGCAGATGCCCGTTACGATCGATAGTATAGTTGTCGTACGCCCCTTAGTAGATTATCAGAATGCAGAGAACATACGTATTTATTTGCGTACTGCTATTCAGTAGTATCGTAAGTTTTTCTGCCTCGGCGCAAGTGGTCAAAGCGGATTCAGTTGCCGCTGCTGCAGATAGTATCCGACAACAAAAGCCTTCGGTAGCTCCGAAGAAGAAAACGTTGCCGAAAGAGGCGCCACGCATTACCCAATATCCTTCGCGCGAGGCCGCAGCAAAAGCCTTAGAGAAGAAAATACCCCTGTTTGCGGGCCTCAGTGTGGGCTATGATTTGTGCGGAACCGTAATGGCGCTCGCCACAAGCTATGGTCAATACGAGGGATTTGTGACTATTAGTCTCAAAAATCAGTATTTCCCCATCGTAGAATTGGGTTTAGGACTTAGCGATTACACGCAGGAGGATACGCATATACATTATAAGACGAGAGCACCTTATGCTCGTATTGGTTTAGACTATAATTTTCTGCGCAATCGGCGCTCCGGTAACCGCCTTTTGGGAGGTATACGCCTGGCATATACGAACTACAAGTTTGATTTAACAGCACCGAGTCTTACCGATCCGGTCTATCATACGACGAGACCTTTTACTTATCTAGGACAAAACGCCTCACTCTTTTGGGGAGAATTGGTTGGCGGATTGCAAACCAATATCTTCAAGTTTTTAAGCCTGGGTTGGAGCGTTCGCTTGCGTATCCCGCTTTTTGAAAAATCGCCGGCCGTTGGCAATGCGGCTTATATCCCCGGTTTTGGAAAGGGGAGTGGGACGTCTTTTGGCGGTACATTTAATGTCATATTCGATTTATAATGAGCTATATTGATGCCTTGCTCTTGGGTATTGCGCTGGCGATGGACTGCTTTACGGTCAGCATTACGTGTGGTATTATTGAGCGGCGTTTAGGTTGGCAGGTCTTGGTGATGGCTTTGACTTTCGGCTTTTTTCAAGCCGGTATGGCGCTCCTCGGCTGGGTTGCCGGCGATTTGATTAGCCCCATCGTGCTGACATATAATAAATGGGTGGCCTGCGGGTTGCTTGTTTTGCTCGGCATAAAGATGATTTGGGAAGGTTTTTGCCATAAAGAAGAAGACGCGCACTTTAATCCGTCGAATGGAATAACGATTCTGATGATGGCACTCGCAACAAGCATTGATGCTTTAGCGGTGGGCTTTTCCTTTATTGGGGCGGCGCAGCGAGATTGTACGTCGCTGTATCTGGCGGTGGGGATTATCGGACTCACATCATTGTTAGCGGCGTGGCTAGGTAAGTATATTGGCGTCGTAATTGGTCGCCGATTTTGTTTGCCAATGGAGCAGCTGGGCGGCGTTATTCTTGTTATTATCGGAATTAAAACCCTTTTAGTATAGATTTCTTATGGAAAAACAAACAGCTAAAGATCGTATAGATCGCCGGCCTAAAAGACGCGGATGGCGAACCGTTTTGAGTGTTTTGTTTTTAGCCTTCCTTATTGCGGGAACTTACATTATCTTGCGCCGGTCGGCCTCTTACGTGATGCAGGAGGATTCGGGCTCTATCTTTGGTACAACTTACTCTATTAAATATAGGTACGATAAAGATCTGAACAAGGAGATCTTGGCTGAACTGAATAAGGTTGACGCTTCGCTCTCAATGTTTAATCAGCAGTCGACGCTTGCTAAGATCAATAGAAATGAGACCTCGCAAACGGATGACTTGTTGCGGGAGGTATTTATTAAAGGGCAGCAGATTGCAAAAGCAACTGACGGCGCGTTTGATATGACAGTCGGCCCGCTTGTTAATGCTTGGGGCTTTGGCTTCAAACAGGGAATTGATGTAACCGACAAACAGGTGGATAGTTTGCGCGCTTTCGTTGGTTATGAAAAAGTAAAACTTGTTGGTGATCGCTTGCAAAAGACTGATTCGCGCTTGATGCTTGACGCCGGCGCAATAGCGAAGGGCTATGGCGTAGACCGCGTGGCGCGCTATTTGGAAAGTAAAGGAATAAAAGACTTTATGGTTGAAATTGGCGGGGAAATTCGTGTGAAAGGGAAGAATGCTAAAACGGAATCTTGGACGATAGGCATTCAGCGGCCGCAAGATGGGGCTGTAGAAGATGGGAGCAATTTGCAAACGGTCTTGAGGCTGAGCGACGTTTCATTGGCTACGAGTGGGAACTATATGAACTTCTACTATAAGAATGGCCGCAAGTATGCGCATACAATTGACCCGCGTACAGGAAAACCCGTCCAGCATAGTCTTCTTTCAGCTTCTGTCTTAGCTGCTGATTGCGCAACGGCTGATGCATACGCTACAAGCTTTATGGTAATGGGCATAGAGCAGGCAAAAAAGCTTTTGGAGAAACAACCACGGCTGAAAGCCTACTTTATTTACGAAGATCAGGGTAAAATGAAGGTGTGGTACTCTCCGGAACTTGAGCGGTTGATAGTGAAATAAGGAATGGAAACGAGTATCTTTGATGATTTGTTGCTGCTTCCTTTCTTTCAAGGAATGTCTAAAGAGCAATTGCTTTCCGTAGCGGAGAGCTTTCGGCTCGACTTTAGGACGCTAACTAGCAAAACCCCTATTGTGCGGCAAGACGAGCTTTGTCAAAGTCTCGTGTTTATTATCAAAGGTGAGGTGAAAATAGAGCGGCATAGCGATGACCGCACTTACCGCCTCTGCGAATGGGATGCTCGCCCCGATGTTGTGCAGCCTTCTTTCCTTTTTGGGCTGTCAACGCGCTATAGTCATAGCTATACGGCTCGTGATCGCGTGCACTTGCTCGAGATAAAAAAGGATGATATACGCACGATCCTATCGATGTATCCCACTTTTCGCCAGAATTTCCTAAATTTTGTAAGCTGGAAGAACCAACAAGCTTATCGTGCTCTTTGGAGACCAATGCCGATGGACTTACATGAGCGCTTTGTGAAGTTTGTACAGCAACGCTGTTTACGCCCTGCAGGCCGCAAAGAGCTATATATAAAGATGACACAGCTGGGAAAAGAATTGGGGACAACGCGCCTCAACACTTCACGGATGTTGCACGATTGGGCAGAACGTCAATGTCTGACCTTCGAGCGCGGGCATATTACCATTCCGGCTTTTGAACGGCTGATAGCAGCTCCCTGGGAGTCTTGATGAGCTGAGTGGCGCCGTTTTCGAGCAAGAATGGTTCATCTCTAAATCCCCATAGACAAGCTACGCAGGGTATTCCGGCGTTTTTAGCTGTAGCAATATCCACCTCAGAGTCGCCCACATAGATACTATCCTCAATCTTACTACCCAATTGTTTGATTGCTTGTAAGACAGCATCCGGATTCGGCTTGCGGCGCACCTCCTTACTTTCACCCACAGCAATGTTAATCCACGGCGAGAAGAAGCGCGCGGCCAATTGCTTCACGGCTTCGTCACCCTTATTTGATACGATAGCCATTTTATACCCATTATCCCGAAGCGTATCCAGCATTTCCGAGATGCCATCATAAGGTTTTGTTACGTCTTGGCAATGCAATTGGTAATAAGCACGAAAGCTATCGAGCACTTGTTCCGTTTTCAAAGAATTTGTATGCGGCGACACAGCGTGAGCTATCAAATACCGGTAGCCATTACCTAAAAAGCTGCGCACCTCATCCTTTGTTCGGCGCGGCAGCCCTTGTTGGGAGAGCGCATAGTTTACACAAATGAATATATCTTCCAAACTATCCAACAACGTGCCGTCTAAATCAAAAACTATCGTATTCTTTTTCATCTTTCTTCTTTAAGAGCGTTTGGAGTAAAGCCCATAAACTTACGCCTATATTTTCGCAAAGCGCTACTACATAAAAAATCGCTTTGCCGAGTTGCTCGGAAACGCGATTGAAAAGGCAATAAGACGTACCAACGTCCCCTCAGTCCACTAGCAAGTTAAGATCGCGAAGCGTCTGAGTAAAGTTTTTTATATCATTAATTGCCGTTGCCTCATCAATATCATAGGCATCGCAGAGCAAAGCAACCATATCCGCTTCAGTAAACGACTTGCCCACGATTTGCTCCCAAAGATAAGCACTGCTTTCGTTAAGGACAATCATCTGGTTAAAATCGATATTTTCTATACCCTGTGCTATGATCACTTTCTGATCACAGATATCGCGTAATTCAAAGTTTGGTTTGATTCTCATTTTCTTTTATAAATTTATTTTTGGTGGAAAGATTTTCAGCCAAAAGTTTCGGTAGAAGTAAAGCAGATATCTACGCAAAGGCGTAAGCATAAGCCATATTTTTGAGTAGTAGTGCCATTTTTTGCCGCTGGCAAGATCCGGCGTCTTTCTGCCTTTACGATAAAATTCCGTGACAATGCCTATGACGTCCCTACGTCGGCACGATTCCGTGTACTTTACGTTTCCATCACCTTGCAGCGTTATTTTGTCGCCTTCTATGCGAACTATGCGGTGCAAGACATAGGTTTGCGGAGCAACTTCAGCCAAAATAGCATCGCCGACCTCCGGATCTTTCGACAGGGGCGTCAGGGTTACGATATCGCGTTGGTCCTCAAGAAAAGGGCGCATACTGAATCCGCGAACCCGAAAGCGCACGGTATGACCCTCATCCAGCAGTTGCTTAAACTGTGGGATAATTATTTCGTTGGGGATTTTAATCGTTTGCACGTCTACTACTTAGTTATGTTTGAGAAGGAAAGGCGTGCAGCCTCCTCGTCCGGTCTACATTTTAAGTGATACAAGGGACAACGCATCGCTATGGCAGATATTGTGTTGCAAATCTTATCATACAAAGGCTTATCCCAAAGCATGCTCGATGTAGAAGTCAGCAGGGTGGCAAAAGCCTTTAATGGTGGCTCGCGTCGGATTATATTATCCGGATATTGCTTCAGCTTTACGAACGCGCCGATAGGCACTTGCTTGTTCTTATAGCAAGGTGTCTTTCCACTCCAAGGCGTTCCGTAGACGATTACCTCGTCGTTAATCAAGCGAATGGCCGGGTTGTCATCGTTTAAGAGTTCAGTTTCCGGGATATGCTTTAGCCACAGCTGCGAATGCGTGCTCTTTCCCGTTCCGCTTTTGCCTAAAAAGAGATACCCTTTGCCATCTTTCATCGTCACTGAGGCGTGAATGAGCAAAATGTTGCTATAAGCACCGCTGAAAGCATAAGCAATCATGATCGTATTGTTCAAGCCAAAACGTCGGTTGATCTTATTGCCAAACAAGGAGGCCTTTACAGAAGAGAAATTAGCATTGGATATAAAGGCTACTGCAGGCTCATTATCATAATTGTAGATCACCATTTTATAGCCGCCATCAGGTAAAAGATAGACGGCGTGGTTAGAACCGGCATTGTCAAACTGACCGATCTCTTTTCCCTCCGCGTTTATATCTACTGCATCTTTGGCAAACGTGATTGTACTGATGCAAGGCGCATCGGTTTGCTCCACGATAAAAGGTTCGTATGACGGAAGCATAGAGCGGCCATCCGGACAATCTTCAAAGCAGACGCAAAAACTCACTCCCGCTACCTTGTATGTTAATGTTTGGCTTGTTGTCATCTTATAAAAAAGTCTATGTTTGCCTGCTGCGTGCTGATGTGTGCAGGCATAGTTCTGTGGTTTTGAGGAAGCCTCCTCATTATTTAGTCGGCTTCGTTATTAATGCAGCAGGTGCAGCCTTAATAATCGGTTTATAAGAGAAATCACTGAGCGAAATTTCTTTGATTTTTTCAGGTCGAGTCTTTTTATAGAGTCGCATTATGCGCTCGTATGAGTGAGTAATCTCTTTGCGCGTATGAGCAAAGAACACGGAGCTGATGGCCAACACATAGTAATTGTCGGCTATAAAGTCGGAAAATTGCTTTGAGTATTCTGCGCGATTCTCCAGAAACCCCGTTTTTTGATCATAGGTCAAATCTGCCAATTGCTGAATCGGAGAAATGTAGACCGTAGAGTCGGAAAAGTTTATCGCCACGCCAAACAGATAGCCACCATTTGGGATAACAGAGTGCTTTTGAGCCCAAGATGACGAAACGGTCGTGAGGAGAACAACGAGGAGTAAAAGTATTTTTTTCATTTCATTTGAAGCTAATTACGCAGCAAAGTTACGTATAATCTCTGAGATATTATTACTGAGCGAAGCCCTAAAGCGAAAAAACGGTGCGAATGTCGTTATGAAAGCGAACCCTCGGCAGGATTCTTAACAAACTAAATTTTCAAATCGACTAATATGGAAGTTGCACCTCGCGTTGGGCTTTTTCGAAGAAGATCGTTGCAGCCGGCGCTGCCATACTTTGATGAAATAAATCTTCATGGCCCGTTTTTGGGATTGTTTAGTGTGTTTTGGTCATTGTTTGCCTCAACCAAACCATCGTTTGCTCCCACCAAACGATCGTTTGCTCCCACCAAACCATCATTTGCTCCCACCAAACGAAACGCCACCAAGGTGTGGGGTAATGATAATCAAGAACGCTGTGCGGCAATGACGGGGCTTAACCTATTGACTTGTAGATCTGAATTATAGATATAAAAGAGAGGCGAGCGAAAATGGCATGAAGCATTTTTGCTCGCCTCTTATTGGGGAGTAATCGTGGTCGTGCGCGCCTGCTATTCGCTCTTTTTGTTGGCGAGATGGCGCTGTAAGATTCTTATAGCTTTTTCTTTTATTTGCCTTACGCGTTCGCGGCTTAAACCAATCCGGTTGCCGATCTCTTCCAGACTGATTCCATGCCCCTTAAAACCAAGATAATATTCAATTACTGAGCGCTCAAGAGGTGGGAGCAGGTCGAGCATACGTGCTACTCTCCATCGCTCTGCTTCTTTTAGAAGCAATTCGTCAGCCGAAGCGCTCTTGTCGCTTCTTAATCGCTCGGAGAGCGTTTGCGCCTCATCATCAGTAAGAGGGGCATCAATTGAAACCGGCTTGTTTTGCAGTTGCAATGCTAAGCTCACGCGCTCTTTGCTTACGTTCATTTGCTCGCAGATCTCCTCAATTGATGGTGGGCGCTCATTGTCCTGCACATACTGATTGTAGAAGCGGAGAATCTTTTGTATGCCTGACGTCTGATTTTGGGGTAATCTGATCAATCGGCTCTTCTCTGTAATAGCCAAGAGAATGCTTTGACGAATCCACCAAACGGCATAGGAGATAAACTTGAAGCCGCGCGTATCATCGAAGCGGTGGGCTGCTTGTATCAAGCCGAGATTCCCCTCGTTGATGAGGTCAATTAGGCTGATGCCTTGACCCTGATATTGCTTTGCTACGGAAACAACAAAGCGCAGGTTAGCCCTGACCAAGCGCTCTACGGCTGCTTCGTCGCCATTCTTGGCTCTGCGCCCCAGTTCGACCTCTTCTTCTATGGAGATTCTGGGTTCTCGTGAGATTTCAGATAGATAACGCTCTAATGATTCGTTGCTACGGTTGGTGATGGCCGGGCGTATCTTTATTTGTCGTCTCATGGTTTCTGATTGGTGTGGTGAAAGTTTTCTATTTGTATTTTTTGATGATGGTTGGGGCGTCTTCGTTGCCAAGAGCTTGTGAGCGCTCTAGATGGCGGAGTGCGGCAGCTTTCTGCTTGAGTTCGCCATAGGCCACTCCTATGATCAGGTGTAAACCTGCTTCTTCTGGGCGAGCTTTTAAGAGTGGCTCTACGTATTGTATGACGCCCTTATAATCGCCCACACGTAGGAGGATGGCGGCCTCTTCTTCTTGATAGAGTGGGAGCGTTGCTGCATCAGCCTTTGTCTGCGCCGTGCGGATGTCGTCTAAGGCTTGCTGAAACATTCGCGCTTGCATCTCCGCTTGCTCTCGAAAGACGTAAAACTTATCGGTGAGATTGCTCGGCCCAACGTTGCGCTCATATTCGTTTAAGTCTATGATGGCTTCGCGGTACTTGCCAACCTTTACTCTTTGCTGTGCGCGCAGCCAATAGTATTGTACGCTCGTCGCGTTGAGCGGCGTTTGGATGTTGGCAATCACGCTGTCTAACAAAGCCAAAACTTGTAGGCTGTCGCCGCCGGCTTTTTCTAAAGAAATGGCAGCGCCGTAAAAGGCTTCAGGAGATTTGAATGTGCTTTCTTGGCCATCAGCTTGCGTAATGTTTTTTGCGGAGGCCAAATATTTGTCGTAGGCTTCTTTGTAACGCTCCATCGCAAAAAGGCATTGCGCTTCTTGGTAGAGATACAAGGGCTTGGGCTTTATTGCGTAGGCTTTTTGCGCTTCAGTCATAGCCTTTGAAAGGCCCTCGTTGCCAAGAGAGTTTATGATAGCGAAGTTGTAGAGCGTTGTACTATATATATAATGTATGGCATCTGCATTCTTGGTCGGAAGGGATAACGCTATTTGGAAGCTGCGATCAGCATCGGCTATGGCGTTAGTGAAAGTTTGAAACTTTCCTTGTAGTGCCCAGCCTTCAGCGTTTTGGGGATAAGTTTTCGTGAAATCGGAAAATGCATTTGCGGAAACCAATGTATCAGAAAAATTGATCAAATATAAGGCGTTCATTGCCTCTTGCTCATCGTCGGGTAATGCTATTGGCAGCTTTATGGCCAAGAGATCACCGTTGATAAAATTGAGCGCTTTGGGTTGTAGTTCGTTGATAAAACGTGCATCTAAGGCGCAGGCTTGCACCGCTTGTGGTTTCACGTTTTTCTGTATAATGCCTACTAATTCTCCGCTGCTGCTGTAAAGCGGACAGCCGAAATTCTCAGCTTTGTTTGCCGCCGTAATGTCGTAGTAGTTGTAGGCGTTGAAAGGGTTTACTTTTTCTACTTTGGCCGTTATCGGCTTGGCATTTTTGTGCGTGCTATATACGAAATATTGTATCTCACTTCCTGCTTGAATGCCCGTAGTTGTAATACAGGATAAAGACTTTTTCTTGGCTACGTTCGTACTGAAGCGTACCATATCGTAGGTGCTGTTGGCTCCTTCTATGCGCTGTACGTTGTACTTTTTACCGCTATCGTCAACAACAACGGCTTTGCTCGCTCCCTTAAAAAGATGATAAGGGGCGATTCCGGTGCCTTTCTCATCTAAAAAGAAGCCATTACCTTCTCCTTTTAGCTGCCCCTGTGCATCATAAGTGAAGACTTTAAATAACCAAGTCGAGGGGATTCCGGCAGAAATCGTGCCGGGTAAAAGTGCAAATAAGACAATTAAGCGTAGAAAATATTTCATTGTTCAATTGATTCTTAAAAGTGATTTTGCGTTGTTGATAGCCGCTTCTGTCATTTCGCTGCCTGTTAGCATATTCGCTATTTCTTTGATGCGTTCATCTTGGGATAAAAGCGAAATGTGGCTTGTCGTTTTATCGTCGCCTTCAACTTTGTATACTCGATAATGATGAGCGCCAAGCGCGGCAATTTGTGGAAGGTGGGTGATGCAGAGCACTTGGCAGTTATCAGCTATTTGTTGCATAGTCAGAGCCATTTTTTCAGCCATTGTCCCTGAAACTCCTGTATCGATTTCGTCAAAGATAATTGTTGGTAGTGCTTTGCTCTTTGCTATTAGTGCCTTTAGAGAAAGCATCAGGCGTGCAATCTCGCCACCGGATGCGATGGCAGCTACGTCTTGTAAGGGCCTATTTTTGTTTGCGCTGAACAATAACGAAATAGTATCGCTGCCGTTTCTATCAAAAGACGATTTGGGCGTCAGCGAGAATTCCAATTTGACGTGTGGCATCCCTAATGTTTGTAATTGCTCAATGAGAGATTTAGCAATCGTTTTTGCAGCCGTCTCCCGACTTTTTGTCAGTGCTTTCGCGCTTTTTGCTAATGCGCCGAGTTGCTGTTCTACTTCTTTCTCCTTTTCTTTAAGCGTTTCGTCAATGTTTTCTATTTCGTTGAGTCGCTTTTGTAGATCATCATAGATTTGTAAGAGTTCGGCAATAGTGCTGACCTTGTGCTTCTGTTCTAAAGAATAGATTGTGTTGAGTCGCTCTTCAACAAAGTTTTGTCGAATAGGGTCAAACTCTATTTCCATTTGCACCTTTTCTAGTTCGGAAGAGAGGTCTTCCAATTCGATGTAAGCACTATTGAGGCGTTCTGCCATTTCTTGCGCTTGTGGATAAACCGCGCTGATGCTTTCTAATTTCTGCGTCCCATTCTTGAGTTCTTCTAACAGACGTAACTCTTCTGAAACTAAAGGCGCACAGGCTGCAAATAATGCTTGCTTAATGTCCTCTGCATGATTTAATGTTGAGGCCTCTTGCTCTAATTCCTCCTGTTCGCCTTCTGAAAGATTGGCTTCTTGAAATTGTTGTATTTGAAATTTGAGGTAATCTTGGTTTGCTTGGTCTTTTTCTGCGCGAGCTTGAAGTTCTAGTAGCAAAGTTTGGGCTCTTTTCCAGGCCTCAAAAGTATGAAGATAAGTCTCTCGCAAACTTTGATTTCCTGCAATGGTATCTACAATGTCAAGCAAAAAATCTTCTTGGTTCATCAAGAGATTTTGATGTTGGGAATGAATGTCGATAAGATAAGTTCCCAGCTCTTTTAGTTGTGTGAGCGAGACCGGTGTATCATTTATAAAAGCGCGACTTTTTCCCGTATTTATTACTTCTCGACGCAAGATACATTCGGTATCGTCGTTGTCGATGTCGTTATCTGCAAAGAAAGACTTTAGATTTAGCGAACGGATGTCAAATGAAGCCTCTATGCAACACTTCTTTTCTCCATTTTTTATCGCCTGTGCGTCAGCCCGCTTTCCCAATAATAGTCCTAAAGCGCCTAATATGATACTCTTTCCGGCTCCCGTTTCGCCGGTAATAACCGAAAAGCCGTCGTGAAAATCAATATCAAGCTCCTCAATGAGCGCGTAATTTGTAATATATAAATGCGTGAGCATATTATCTTATCTGATTCCAAGAAGGGTTTTTAGAAGCATTGATGGATGAAAGTATTTCTATTACCTCTTCACGCTCCTTCCCATTTCCTCTTCCTTTGAAAATTTGCACAAGCTCATCTGCTTTGTACTCGGTAAAGATCTGCGGTAGGGCCGACATAGGCTTATTTTCGTGCGCTGTTTTGAGTAATTCTAATGCTTTTTTGATCGCATTTCTGCCCATATCGCTATCATCTGCCATTTGGTCGAGGCCTTTGCGATAATACGTGTATTGTAAATTGCGGAAAGGCTCCATTCCATTGTCGAGCAAATCATTGATAATAGCATAGCGGTTCTTTGCATTTTCAAATGCCTTCCAGCCTTTATCCGGAAAAGATTGTGAATTGTTCACTACGGTTTGGGCCATTTTAAAAGCATCCGTTCCTGCTTTCGATTCCATCCCGTCTGCGTCCATACCGATTATTAAGTAGGCATAATAGGCTATGAGAGCCGTCAGCTGATTATCGGCCGCATCCGGTCTAAACTCTAATTTGTCGTAGGCTTGATATTGAAAATGAAACTCATTATCTTGTAAAGCAAAGACCGTAGTCGTGTAAGTCGAATTAAAGACTGGGCGGGTAACTTGTACCGACATAGTGCAGTCAAACTTTCCCATAGATTCATTGTACTTGTTGACTACAATATTAAATGAGCAACGGATGCGCTCATTTTTGCGTAAGGCCAAACCCGTCCATTGTCGGTTGTTGATAAACTCCGTGAGGGCTGTTTGCAAATTATCAAAGACCGCCGTTGAAGTCTGACTGATTTTACGATGATTTATAGTGACGCGAGCCTCTAATTCCTGCGCCTTTGCAGCATTGAGGCTAAACATGAGGCCACACAAAAACAATATCAATCGAATGATTCGCATAAATAATCTATAATATCTTGCGCTACTTCGCTTTTGGTTTTTAGTTCAAACACGCGCTCTTCGTTTTTTGCGATGATGGTCACTTTATTGGTATCGTGGGCAAAGCCTGCTCCTTTATCATTGAGCGAATTGAGCACAATAAAGTCTAAATGCTTCTTTGCTAATTTGGCTTTTGCGTGTTCTTTTTCATTAGTTGTTTCCAATGCAAAGCCTATCAACTTCTGATCCGTCCTTTTCGCTTGGCCTAGAGCGGCGGCAATATCACGCGTAGCTACTAAATCCAAATGCAGCGTATCGCCTTCTCGCTTTATTTTTTCGGCGGCGGTTGTTGCCGGAGTGAAGTCCGCAACGGCAGCACAAAGAATGCCAACATCAGCCTTGGGGAATGCCCCCGTTGTAGCGGTATACATTTCGGCAGCACTCTCTACATGTATAATATGTATGTTCGGATGCTTCGCCGTTAAGGCGACCGGACCGGAAACGACCGTAACCTCCGCACCTTGTGCTGCGCAAGTTTCAGCCAGAGCATAACCCATCTTGCCGGAAGAGTAGTTTCCGATAAAACGTACCGGATCTATCTTTTCGTATGTCGGTCCGGCAGTGATTAAGACCTTTTTTCCTTTCAACCTCTGGCGCGAAGCGAAGAAATCAGCTAAGGTTTCAAAGATCCTTTCCGGCTCTTCCATTCGGCCTTTGCCTATCAGATGACTGGCCAATTCGCCGCTTTGCGGTTCAATGATAATATTCCCAAACGCTTTCAGTCGGTCAAGGTTCTGCCGAGTTGAAGGATGAGCAAACATATCCAAGTCCATAGCCGGCGCAATAAATACGGGTGCCTTCATAGATAGATATGTCGTGATCAGCATATTGTCTGCCACACCATTCGCCATTTTTCCGATGGACGATGCCGTGGCCGGTGCGATAATCATCGCATCCGCCCATTGCCCAAGGTCCACATGGCTATGCCAAGTTCCATCTCGCTGCGAGAAAAAATCGCTAATGACGGGTTTTGAGGTTAAAGCTGACAGCGTTATGGGCGTAATAAATTCCTTGCCGGCCGGCGTGATGACCACTTGCACTTCTGCACCTGCCTTAATGAGCAGGCGTATGAGCGTGCACGCCTTATAAGCGGCTATGCTGCCCGTGATGCCAAGTACGATATGCTTCCCTTTCATAGCGTAGGCTTATAAACCTGCTTTCAATCTTATGCGTAGCAGCGTTTGTTTCGTATTTTGCGTGAAATCACCTTGCATGATCCAAGAAAAATAGCCGGGATCTGAGCGCAGAATGTCGGTAACGGCGCGCCCCTTATACTTTCCAAAATTGAAGACCTCCGTGCCCTGCTCGTCATAAGCTATGCGTCCGGCCAAATCTACATTGCGATTGCGGCGTGTAAATTCAGAAAGCCAGCCGACATTGCCTTGCAACTCTTTACCATATTTTTCCAATTGTGCTTTAAGCACTTCATACGTAGCCTGCGTATCGGCCATAGCCGTATGGGCGTTGTGTAGGTCCTTGTTGCAATAGAATTTGTAAGCAGCAGTCAAGTTGCGCGGTTCCAATTTGTGGTAAATGGTTTGCACGTCCACCAGCTTGCTTTTCGTTATGTCAAAGTCAGAGCCGGCTCGGGCAAATTCTTCGACGAGCATCGGTACGTCAAAGACATTGGAGTTAAAGCCTGCCAAATCGCAAGATTGGAAAATGGCAGTCAATTCTCCCGATTTTTCTTTGAAAGTGGGGCAGTCTGCCACGTCTTCATCTTTAATACCGTTCACCGCCGTCGCTTCAGCCGAAATGTGCATTTCGGGATTAAAGCGTAGCGTCTTTGATTCCTCTCTTCCGTCGGGGAAAACTTTGATATAACTTAGCTCTACGATGCGATCGCGTGCTATTTGCAGTCCGGTAGCCTCTATATCAAAGACGATGATGGGGCGTGTCAGATTTAGTTGCGTCATTTATCGAATTGTTTCTGTTGGTGTTGCATCATCCAATAAACGGCCTGATATAGAGCAAGCCGTTCGGCCGCATTATGATGGTGTGATTTGTGTTCTTAATCAATGATCATCATTGGCATGAGGAGCATTAAAATGTCCTCTCCCTCCTCTTGCTCCGTCGGCAGGATTAGGCCGGCACGGCTGGCATCGCCAAGTTTGAAGACAACTTCTTCGCCCGGCAAGTTGTTGAGCAGTTCGAGCAAGAACGGGCCTCTATAACCGATCTTGATAGGCGTGCCGCTGTAATCGCAGAGTAAATTTTCTTCTGCCGACATCGAATAATCCGTATCCTGAGATGAGATTCTCATCTTGCCATTGTCTATGTTTAATTTAACTAACGAGCTGACAGCATTTGAGAAAATCAAGACGCGGCGGAGCGCAGCTATGAGTGCTTCGCGATTAACGCTGATGATGTTTGGGTTATCTTGTGGAATAACGCCGGCATAGTTGGGAAAGCGTCCCTCCGTCAAGCGGCAGTTCATCTCGAAGTTTGTACCTGTAAAAACAGCTCTGCGCCCATCAAAAGCCAATTCTATTGCATCTTCTTCCTTGCCTAGAATGTTCTTGAGCAGTGTGGCCGGTTTTTGCGGAAGGATGAATGAGCCGGGCTTTTCTACTTTTATGTCGAGAAGCGTGTTGCAAGCCATCTTTTGCCCATCGCTTGCTACCATCGTCAAGCCCGATGTTTTGAGGTCAAAGTAAATGCCGTTCATCACGGGGCGCAATGGGTCATTGGCTGCCGCAAACAAAGAGCGGTTGATAGCATCGAGCAGCTGGCCGGAGGTTATGCTTACTTGCATCGTATCCTCGTTCAGCGCAGGCGGAATCGGATATTCATCAGCCGGCTCTGCCATAAAATTGTACTTACCGTTTTGATATTCGACGGTAATCTCCATATTGCTTTCGTTGACAAAGATTTCCAGGGGCTGCTCCGGTATCTCTTTGATAGCGTCTTGAATAGTCTTGGCGTTGACGGCAAAGCGAATGTCGGCGTCGCTCTCGACAAGGTCGATGTACGTCCGAAGTGTTATTTCGTTGTCGGCGGCCGTCAGTTCCAATCGCTTTGATTTGATGTCGAAAACAAAGCAATTCAGAATCGGCATGGTTGTTTTTGCTGCTATGACGCGCCCAATAGATTGTAGGCGAGCAGATAAAACGGAACTGGAAATAACGAATTTCATTATGGATATGTATTTTTAATTGTTTGACTTAAGTTTGGTGACCAGACGAATAACGTCCATATCGGGACAAATTTACAATAAATCGACTGCAAAGCAAAATAATCCCACTTTTTTCTCCTCTGCGGTCTCAGCTGTGCTAATCAGATGAAAGCTGTGGGCGAACATAATTGAGGCGCTACGCCTTATTAAAAAGTCAATGTCTTTTTAGGGTGTTTTTGGTGATATAATTTGCGTTGTCATACCGATAATTGTTCGGCCGTAGCGGGTTGCAGGATTGCTGAAATAAGGTTGTCTATGGTTTGCTGACAGCAAACTATCGTTTGCCGGGAAGAAACGATGGTTTGCCGGGAGCAAACTGTCGTATGCTGGCAGCAAACAATGGAGAAATGTGTTGTAGTGTTAGATTAACCGACTGTAAATGATGATAATACGTAGTGCTTTGATTGTTTGATAAGCGTAAACGATGAAAAGATAGGGAGTGATCTGTTGAGATGGTGCTTGTTTCTTCGAAAAACAAAATTTCCGTGTAAAAGACTTGTCGCGGATGATGTTAAAAGTGTGTTTTCCGACTGCTCATCACGCTACTCTGATTCGAAAATGCAAGAAGCGCGACAAACATTAAGTTTACCGCGCTTCTAATAAATAGTTATCTATGCGATTTTCGCTTATTTCACGATCAATTTCTTACCATTGACAATGTAGATACCCTTGTTGAGCTTGTTGATAGGCGTGTTCACCTTCGTTCCGCTTAAAGTGTAAACAGCAGACTGTGCATTCGTCGTATCCAATTCTGCGCTTGTGATGCCGTCATGAATGGGGACGATGTTGATAGCTTCAGTCACAATCTGGCCACCGAGCGCTACAGCGAAGAGATCTGCATCAAATGCTGCACCTTCCGGGTCTTTGATGTAGCTACCTTCAAGCGTCAGCTCTGACATGTCGCAGATAGAACCATTAGATCCTTCCGCTGTCAGCTTAGCATTCTTGATTAATAGTTTGCCGGCTTCAGTTGAGTTGTTACCGGCAACACCCCATTTACCCTTAGTCGTCACTGTACAATCTTCAATAGTAAGTGATGAGCCGGGGAGGAAGATACCGCAGTTGTCAGTCGTTTCTACATCTAAAGAACCTTCACCCGTGATGGTAGTTTTCTTAGATAAATACAATGAAGACGCACGACCGGAGAAGATTTTGTTCTCGCCGATCAATTCGATCCGAAGACCTTCAGTGTAAGATAAGATAGCGTAAGCTTGAGTCTTAATCTCAGCGTTCTCAAGTGTTAACGTATTCGTTGGAGCATCATAGTAAAGCTTTCCGGCCTTCAACCACATACCGCGAATATTGCTAGCATTTTCAGACGTTACTTGGTCGCCGCCGATCGTAATGTCGTACGGGATTGTTGTATTTGTCGTTGCGTAGTTGGGGAAGTAGTCTGTTTCGTTGTCAGCTTCGTCCATTACCTTTACATAGAAGGAGTACTTCGTTGACATCTCAAGGTCTTGCATCACGTAGCCGTCTTTGTTTAACAGCGTATCGCTGTGCATATAATCTGTAGCGCCATCTTTTTTGTAGAATACGATATAGCGCAAATCCTTTTGCTTAGAAACGTCGTCAGAAGCCAATTCCCAGTAGATCATAATGGTCTTACCCATAATCTGACCAACCTTAACGACCGGATCTTTAAGCGTAGGCGGGTTCACATCTGCAGGTTGGATAATGACTTCCGTCTTTACCAATTCACCGTTGAGAGTTACGCAGTGTTTAGCGGGATCAAAGATTGCCTTTCTAGGCTGTGTAATCTTACAGCCCTTTGATGAGATATTGGAGATCTGACAAATAGAGCCTTCAGCGCCTTCTGCAGAGATTATCGTCTCTTTGATGATGATAGAATCTTTGTCAGCGTCGCTTCCTTGTATACCATATTTACCCTTAGCTTTGAGTGCGCACTGGTCAATCGTGAGCGCTGCATTGTTAAGTAAGATGGCCGCAGCATTATCTGCCGTAACTTCAATCTCTCCGAGGCCTTTGATAGTTACGTCAGCTTGTTGTAGTTTCATAGCAACATCAGTTGCGTGCACAAAGTTCTTACCGGTAAGTTCGATAGCCAATTCGGGTTCACTTGAAACAATACCTTCATTAGCACTGTCCAATTTTACGTCCTGCAACTTTAAAGTTTTGGATTGTGAATCATAAGAAATCTTTCCTTCTTTGAGCCATTCGCCGGTCACGTTGTCAGCATTCTTGTTGGTAATAGCTGTACCGTTGATCGTAATGTTGTACGCGAGAAGGCCGGAAGATGTTGTTGCTTCGCCTTCAGTGTAGTCTGAAGTGTTGCCGGCTGCATCTGATACTTCAACGTAGAACGAATAAGTCGTCTCCGGGTCTAGATCCGTCAACGTATACGTATCTACATCTTTCATCTTTTCGCTGCTTGCGTAGCTTGCTACAGAATTTTTTCTGTAGTATACGGTATATTCCAAATCGCTCTGAGCTGTCGTTTCGTCTGTCGCTTTATTCCAAGACAAAGCAATGGAACTTTCTTTAACTTCTCCAACAGTGATTGTCTGATCTGCTATTGTTGGTGCTTTTTTGTCTGCTGTTCTGATTTCACATTCAGTTACGAACTCGCCATTCAGCATAATGCCGCGGCCGGCTTTTACGAATTGTGCACCTTCAGGCCTAACAATGCTGCAACCTTCTGTTTCAAACTTGAAGAAATAAGAAGCTGCGTTCTGTGAACCTTTGAGTAAGACGTTTGAGTTCTTGACAATCAAGCCTGTCTTTGCGAGAGGGTCCTCGCCCATAAAGCCTATGCGGCCTTCGAGTTTGACGTTGCAGTCTTTAATCGTAGCAACGGAACCAAAAGCATAGATACCCATACCATTAGATGAAGTCAATTCCAAAGAACCTTCGCCTGTAATGGTTACGTCTGCTTGAGAAAGAATAAGGGCAGACTTACTACCGAAGACTTTGTTCGTGCCAACAACTTTAATGGTAAGGTCTTTTATGCCTGAGTTAATAGCTGCGAGAGGAATGTAGCCACCAGGGCTGTATTCCAACACAACGTTGTCGAGCGTTAACGTTTTTGAGGCTTCGTCGTAGCTGATTGTGCCGGCTGTTAGTCCATCGCGCTTGATGTCGCTATAGTTGTCCGACGAGTTAAGCGCTTTGCCGCAAATCGACAATGTGTTTCCTTGCGCCTTTGCTGTGATTGTAGGTAGCGCAAAGAGCAGTGTGGCGATAAGGAAGCTCGCCAGTCTGCCAATTTGTTTTAATTTCATAAGATCGTTCTTTTAGATTAGTTGAATATCGAGCTTATTTCTTGATCAGCTTCTCAACTTTGTTGCCGACCTTGAGCAAGTATGCGCCAACAGGCACGTTGTTCAGCGGCAGGCGCGTAAAGTCTGACGAAATAACGCCTCCTGCGAGTTTTGCGCCGTTTAGGCTATAGATTGCATAAGTTGAGCCCAGCATTTTGTGGGGTACAGTTAGCGTTGCGAAGTCGCTACCGGCGCTTTGGTTGACTTCGATTGCGCGTTGGTTGATAAATTCTATGCCGGTTTCGCCTTCACCATCGTAGACCGTGTATGATCCTCCTTGATAGTTGAATACGTTCCAGCCTTTGTTGCGTGCAACTTGAACGTCTGCTTTTGTTGCTACGTTTTCTTCGTTCGCAAGTGTTTTGTCGACCAAGAAGAGTTCGGAAGCAGTACCGCCCGGCAGCGAGTTAACAAGTGCCGTCATCTTCTCTTCCTTAATCTTATTTCCATAGACATATACCTGGAAGAGGAAGGTATTGTTAGAAAGATCTAAAGCTTCGAGCTTATTCTTGCCTACTGAAATGCGCTTCAGTGAAGGAGCACCGGATAAATCGATCTCTGTCAGCTTGTTATTTTTCAAGCCCAATGAAGTAAGATCGTCCATGTCTTTCATTTTGACTGATGTGATCTGGTTTCCGTCAATACCGAGGAGCTTAATTTTTCCTTCAATTTTTACATTCTGTTTTGTCAGTGTAACTAAGTTCCACTCATCGTTCTTAAATTGGCCTTTAAGACCGTCGATTTTGAGACTTTCGCCTTCGCCAACTTGAAGGAACATTTGGAATTCTGAGCCAACCGCCATATCTGTGGTCAACTCAATAGTGCCTTGTGCAAACGAGTTTGCAGCAACAGCAAACATCGCTAATAGCGATGCAAAAAGAGTACTTTTTCTCATAGTTGTTCGATTTTGCTAATTCGACATAATATTTGACGCCACAAAGATAAGTGAAAATATATAGTGCAAAAGCTTTTTTCACTTTTTTCTTTAGTTGGGCGTATATTTTTTTTTCTTGGTTGATTCGCAGAAAAAAACGAACATAAAATTTATTGATATTAAAATCAAGGTTTATTGTGTTTAATAAATCATTAAAAAGTGAGCCATTTTGTCGATATCTTTCCTCTTTCTGTGTTTGTTAACACGGTGCTTTCATTATTTGGCGGCAGCAAACAGTGGTTTGCCGGCAGCAAACGCTCGTTTGCTGTGAGCAAATGATGGTATGGCGGGAGCAAACCGGCAATTTATCTATACAAAATTGCCTTGGATAATTATATATTAATGAGTAGGCAAGTTATGCGAACTCTGAGCAATAAAATAATGAGGCAACAAGCGTATTGTGTTGCTTGTTGCCTTATTGTGCGGTCCGGATGATATTTTGTTGTAAGTGAGGAAAGCGCAGGTCGCTTAGAAATGGTGTATTGTTTACACGCTATATAGCCTTTTGACGTCATCCTTAATAGCTTTCGGTACCATTTCTGCGATGTCGCCGCCTGCGTGTGCAGCTTGCCGAATGATCGTAGAACTATAAGGATAAATTGGCGCATCGAGTAAGCGGACGTTTGCGGGTAAGTCGGCTGCCGCCACCTCATAGCCATCGCGCGGATAGATTAAGAATTGATAATTAGCTAACAATTGGGCGTGATTTGCCCATCGATCAAACAGCAACCAGTTGTCAGCGCCGATGAGTAAGACCAACTGATCGGCAGGGTAGTGTTGCCTTAGCGCATCCATCGTTTTCCACGTGAAAGATGGGCGTGGCAGGTGAAATTCAAAGTCGGAAGCTTTGAGCAGCGGATAATCGGCCAGTGCTTTTAGGGTCAAGCGGAAGCGCAATTGCTCATCTAAGAGTTTCTGATCGCACTTCAGCGGATTTTGTGGCGATACGAGGTAGTGTATTTCGTCAACTTCTTTATCTGCTATCGCCTTTAACCCGATATGGATGTGTCCTTTGTGGATTGGATTAAAGGAGCCGCCGAAGATACCTATGCGCTTCATGCATCCAAAAATTGACTAACGAGCGCCTTGGCCGACTTTAAGACTGTCTCTAAATTGTCGTTGATTAAGGTAGCATCGAATTTGTCGGCTTCGCTCAGTTCGTAGTCGGCGCGGCGTATGCGTTCCTCGATTACTTCCGGGGCATCCGTACCGCGCGCCGTCAAGCGGTGGCGCAAAACTTCTAACGAGGGCACTTTGATAAATACCGTCAGCGCTTGGTCGCCATAGATGCGTTTGATGTTTTGCGCCCCGACGACGTCAACATCGCAGATGACGTTTTCGCCTTTGGCCAGCAGGCGGTCTACTTCAGCTTTTAGTGTCCCATAATAGCGCCCTTCGTAGACTTCACAAAATTCTAAAAACTCGCCATCGGCAATGCGTTGTCGAAAATCCTCAGCCGTCAGGAAGTAATATTCCACTCCGTGTTGCTCTTTTCCGCGAGGTGGGCGCGATGTAGCGCTGATTGAAAAATGCAGATTCAGCTGTTGGTCCATCAAATAGTTGATGATCGTGGATTTACCACTTCCCGAAGGCGCTGAAAAAACGATTATCTTTGCCATAATTGCTTATAGAACGTTGAGTACCTGCTCTTTGATTTGTTCTAATTCGTCTTTCATCTTCACGACGATGTTCTGCATCTCTGCCAAGTTGCTCTTAGAACCCGTCGTGTTGATCTCTCGGCCCATTTCCTGCGCGATAAAGCCCAGCTTTTTGCCTTGTCCGCAACCGCCGTCCAGCGTTTCGCGGAAGTATTTTAAGTGGTTGGTCAGCCGTTGCTTCTCCTCGCTGATATCCAACTTCTCTATGTAGTAAATAAGTTCTTGTTCTAATCGGTTCTTATCATAATCTACGCCTTTTAATTCGCACAAGCGTTCTTCCAGACGTTGACGGATTTTCTCCGTACGCTCCTTCTCAAAAGGCACAATCGAAGACAAGAGTTGCTCAATGTTGTTGATCTTGAGCGTAAACATCTTGTAGAGTGCTTGCCCCTCTTGTTTGCGAAATTCGATTAGCGCTTGCGTGGCTTGCTGTATGGCCCGATAGACCTCATTCCATTCATCTTGAGACAACTCTTCCTGCTCTACGGGCGTGGTCAATTCAGGTAGACGAACGATAATATCCCACCAATTGGTCGTAGGCGCGTTGATCGCCAAATCTTTACTGATCGCCTCAATCTGCTGCTTGTAGTTGCTGACCACAAACGGATTGATGGGCGTAGCTTGCCGATCGGCATCCTTTTCCACCCAGATCGAGAAATCGACTTTTCCACGCTCCAATGCTTGTGCGAGATATTTGCGTATTTCAATTTCTTTCTCGCGATAGAGCGGAGCGATGCGTGCACTCAAATCAAGCGCTTTAGAATTGAGCGATTTAATTTCTATGTGTATCTTTTTCCCGTTACAATGGGCCTCAGCTTTGCCGTAGCCTGTCATTGATTGTATCATGGTGGAATGCTTTATGAATTATAATCTCTGTTGGTTTGTAAGCGCAAAGATAATGAAAGAGTGCCAACGCCAGTTCAATTACTCGTCATTTCTTCTCTCCGAATATAATAAAATATTACTTTTGTCGTTGTTTTCACAGGTGACGTCTGTAAATACAGGGCGCTTCACATCTCTGACAAGACAAATGATTGACTATATCAAAGGACAGATAGGCGAACTTACACCTACGAGTTGCACGCTTGAGACTTGCGGTGTCGGCTATGAATTGCTGATTTCGCTGAACACCTATACGGCTATACAGGATCGGAAAGAGGCGAAACTTTACGTCTATGAAGTCATACGCGAAGATGCCTACCTGCTGTATGGCTTCTCGACGAAGCAAGAGCGCCAGCTTTTTACGTTGCTGATTTCCGTAAGCGGCGTGGGCGGACAGACGGCTAAAGTTATCTTGTCGTCTTTCTCGCCCGGCGAGTTGGCCAACATCATTCAGATGGAGAATGTAAAACTTTTGCGTGGTGTAAAAGGTATCGGGCCGAAAGCTGCTCAACGCATCGTCTTGGACTTAAAGGACAAAGTGGTGGGAATAGAGGGCGGAACTACGGTACAACAAGGCGCGGCGAATGCCGTAAACGCCAATGCCGTGGCAGAAGCCGTATCTGCACTTACTACTTTAGGCTTTCCTCCGGCTGCTTCTCAGAAGTGCGTTGCTGCATTGCTGCAAGAGAATCCTAATCTGCCGATAGAGCAGGTAATCAAACAGGCTTTAAAACTACTCTGATTTGCACAAGTTTGCTAAAATAATCTGCTTGATAAGTCTATTGACCGTCATTTCCGTGGCGGCCCGCACGTATACTGTGCGTTTTACGGCCCCTGCTGAACCGACGGATAGCCAAACTCAAGTGGAAGCTGCACCGCGAGATACCATTGTAAAACCCAAATTTCCTGTAAAAAAGACAGCGCCGCAGGAAGAAAAGGATGCGAGATCCTCTTCGACAGACTTGAAAGATCCGGAAAACGCCCAAACGCAGGCTTATTACGATGAAAAGGATGGAACCTATCGTTTAGGTACGAAAGTAGGCGATTCCTTTGTTGTAACTCCGCTCGAATTGTCGCCAAAAGAGTTTCAACAATGGACTTTGCGCCACTCGTTGCAAGCCTATTACAAACAAAAGAATCAAGAGCTCTATAAGAATAAAGGCAAAGAGAAGTTTGATTTCACAGATCTCAAATTCGATCTTGGCCCGGCTGCAAAGATTTTTGGCCCGGGCGGTGTGCGTATTCGTACGCAAGGCTCTGCCGAACTGAAACTGGGCGCAAATATGCGCTCTGTTGAGAACCCATCAATCGCTGAACGTAATAGAAAAGTATTTGGTTTTGACTTTGACGAAAAAATTAACGTCAGCGTTAATGGTAAAATCGGCGATAAGATGGGGATGGACTTTAATTATAACTCTGATGCCACGTTTGATTTTGATGCACAACGCTTAAAGTTGCAATATCAAGGCAAAGAGGATGAAATCATTAAGTTGATCGAAGCCGGTAATGTGTCTATGCCGACCAATAATTCGCTGATTCGCGGCACGAGTAGCCTTTTGGGTATTCGTACAGACCTCCAATTTGGTAAATTGAAACTTTCGACTATCATCGCACAAAAGAAATCGGCTACTTCAAGCGTACGAACCAAAGGCGGCGTGCAATTGAGTACGTTTGAATTCTCTGCGGATGATTACGATGAAAACAGACACTTCTTCTTGGCTCAATATTTTCGCGATCATTATGACGAGAACATGGCCCAATTGCCCAATATTCTTAGTGGTATAACGATCAATCGTGCAGAAGTATGGGTGACCAATAAGACCGGACAAACCACAAATACACGAAATATTATTGCTTTGACCGACTTAGGTGAGGCTTCGAAGATTCATAACCCGCTGTGGACGCCGGGAAGTACGACCGTGCCTGCCAATGCAGCGAACACATTATATAATATAGTGTCCGGCATCAACGGAGTGCGTAACATCTCGACCGCAACTTCGGCTTTGGATGGATTTGGCCTGACCGGTGGCGTTGATTACGAGAAGTTAGAATCTGCTCGCCTGCTTTCTCCTTCAGAGTATAAAGTTAATGCAGCTTTAGGTTACATCTCGCTCCGTTCAGCATTGCAACCGGATCAAGTCTTGGCCGTAGCTTTTGAATATACCTACAGAGGTACGAACTACCAAGTGGGCGAATTTTCGACGGACCGCAAGGATAACACCGAAACCTTATTGCTGAAGTCGTTGAAAAATACGGCAAACTCGCCCTCTCAAGGCAACTGGGACTTGATGATGAAGAACGTCTACGCCTTAGGTGCCTCCAATGTGCAGAAAGAGAAGTTCAGATTAGATGTAAAATACCTCTCTGATACGACGGGTGTTTATCTTAATTATCTCCCAGAGCCAACGCTGAAAGACAAACGTTTGATACAGTTGCTCGGGCTGGATAGATTAGACAATAATAATAAGCGCAACTCCAATGCGTATTTTGACTATGTGGAGGGATATACTATTGACCCGACTGATGGCCGCGTCTTCTTTACCAGCGTGGAGCCTTTCGGCAAATATTTGCGCAAAGTCATTGGAAACAACGCGATCGCTGATAAGTATGTGTTTCAAGAATTGTATGATTCGACCAAGACTGTGGCTAAGCAGATCGCAGAAAAGGATAAATTCATCATTGCAGGACAGTATAAAGCTTCACGAGAGGATGAGATATCCTTAGGTGTATCGAATGTGCCGCGTGGCTCTGTGCTGGTAACTGCAGGAGGACAAACTTTGGTCGAAGGTGCAGATTATACTGTCGATTATAATAGTGGCGTCGTGCGGATCTTGAACAAGAGTTTGCTTTCCGCCGGTACATCCATCAATGTCAGTTTGGAGAGTAATACCGATTATGGTATGCAAAGGAAAACTTTGCTGGGGCTTAATTGGCAGTATGATTTCTCCAAAAACTTTATGATTGGCGGTACGATTATGCATTTGGGCGAAAAGCCTTTGACTACGAAAGTCGCCTTTGGCAGTGAAGCCATCAATAATACGATTTGGGGGGTGAACTTAGCTTTTAAGAAGCAAAGTCAACGTTTGACGGATTGGATAGATAAGCTCCCGTTTGTAAATGCTACGCAGCCCTCTTCAATTAACTTTACAGCCGAGTTTGCCCAATTGATCGCTGGTAAAGTACAAGGCGCTCAAGGTAATGCCTCATATTTAGATGATTTTGAAAATGCAACTTCAAATATAGATATTTCCAATCCGAAAGAGTGGAGCATTTCTTCTACGCCTTCAATGTTCGCTGAGTCGTCTCTCTCTAATGATGTGAGATATGGCTATAATCGTGCCTTGCTCGCTTGGTATTATATTGATCCTTTGTTTACAAGGCGTAGCTCTTCTCTGACTCCCGGCTATATCAAGACAGATCTTGATCAACTTTCGGATCCTGATGTGCGCGAAGTACCCAAGAGTGAGCTTTTCCCGAATAAACAGACGAACTACAAGGAAAGCACAATCATGAATGTGCTCAATCTTGCGTTTTATCCGAGTGAGCGCGGCCCATATAATCTAGATCCCGATCTAAACGCGGCAGGTAATTTGAATAATCCGCGAAAACGCTGGGGCGGAATGATGCGTAAACTGGATGTCTCTGACTTTGAGAATTCCAACGTAGAATATATTGAGTTCTGGATGATGGATCCTTTCATCAAGGCGCGTAAAGAAGGACGTACTTTTACCGGTGAGCTTTACTTCAATCTCGGAGAGATTTCGGAAGATATCTTGAAAGATGGGAAGAAATTTTATGAAAGCGGAATGCCGATTGACGGGTCTTCTACCCTTGTAGAGCAAACTACGTGGGGTAAAGTTCCGACGCAAAGTAGCGTAACTTATGCTTTTAATACGACTTCCGGCGCTAGATCAAAACAAGATATAGGTTTAAATGGGTTGACCTCGGAAGAAGAAAAAACGTATCCTGCTTATCAAAACTACTTGCAGACAATTCGTGGCATTGTGTCGGCTGCAGTTTATGATTCGATAGCAGCTAATCCTTCCGGAGATAGGTATCATTATTTCCGCGGTTCTGATTATGACCGCGCTAAAAAGAATATACTTGAACGCTATAAGTATATCAATAATCCTAATGGTAACTCTTCTGATACGGAAAGTTCGCAGGAAAATTACGCAACGGCTTACAAAACAACGCCGGATGTTGAAGATATCAATCAAGATTACACCTTAAATGAATATGAGAAGTATTATCAATATCGTGTTGCAATAGATCCTAATAAAATGCGCATTGGCGAGAACTATATCGTCGATCAGCGGACGGCATACCCAAAGACTCGTAATAATGAGAGAGAGCCAGTCAATTGGTATTTGTTCCGCATTCCCATTGAAAATTACGAGAAGAATGTTGGTGGAATGAATGACTTTACGTCTATTCGTTTCATTAGGATGTTCTTGACCGGATTTGATCAGCCCGTCGTGCTCCGCTTGGCAACCTTGAACTTGGTACATGGGGAATGGAGATCTTACGATCAAGCATTATATAATGGTCAAGCGCCCAGTGTGAGTGGTATACTTGAGCCTTCGTCTGTTAACTTTGAAGAAAATAATGATAAATCTCCGGTTAACTATGTAATACCTCCAGGTATTAGTCGCGTAATAGACCCTGGGCAAGACCAATTGCTACAAAACAATGAACAAGCATTATCTTTAGTCGTTAAGAATTTGGCATCTGAAGACGCGCGTGCCGTTTATAAACGCACAAACTTGGATTTACGTCGGTATAAGCATCTCCAAATGTTTAATCACGCCAATTCTTTAGAAGGCTATCCTGCGGTAGAGGACGGACAAGTTTCTTTATTTGTACGTTTAGGTAGTGACTATAAATCCAACTTCTACGAGTATGAAATTCCGCTAACGGTAACACCTCCTGGTCATTATGCAAACTCTGATGCCGGTGCCCGTGCTGTTTGGCCGGCTGCAAATATGTTGGATATTGATCTATCTCTCTTTACAGACTTAAAACGTAACCGTAATAGAGCAAGAGCAAATGGTGCCGCCTCTTTTGGCAAACTTTATACAGAATATGATCCACACAAGCAGGCTAATCGTGTTAGCATTATGGGTAACCCTACGCTAGGAGATATTCGTATTATTATGATTGGGGTGCGCAACAACTCTCGCCAAGTACAGCATGCAGAAGTTTGGGTTAATGAGTTGCGGTTACAACAAATTTCAAATAAAGGCGGTTTGGCTGCGCAGGCGGCACTCAATTTGCAACTTTCAGATTTAGCGACTGTTGATTTGACGGGCCATTTAGAGACTGAAGGATTTGGTGGCCTGGAGGAAACTGTGCAGCAACGCAGAGACAACAATTTAATGCAATATTCGCTAACGACCAATGTGCAGTTGGGTAAGTTCTTGCCTGAGAAGGTAAAGATGAATGCCCCCCTTTACTATTCATATTCTAAAGAAATAATAGAGCCCAAATATAACCCGCTGGATACAGACTTGCCGATGAAAGAAGCTCTTTCTGCTTTGAAAACAAAAGCAGAGAAAGACTCTTTACGGCGTATAGCCAATCGCGTTGTAACATCTAAAAATCTCTCATTGACGGGTGTTAGATTTAATATACAGACAAAGGGACATCCAATGCCTTATGATCCTGCTAACTTTACTTTCGGCTATGCTCATTCTTCGAGAGAGACAACTGGTCAGACAACGGCTTGGGAGAAAGATCAAAATTGGCGTTGGAGTTTCAATTACAACTATTCTCCTAACTACAAACCGTTTAGTCCCTTCAAGAAAATATCTAAATCTAAGTGGCTCAAGCTCCTTACCGAGTTTAGTCTTAACTATATTCCACAGAATCTGGCATTCAATTCTGAGATAACGCGCTCTTACTATGAGTTGCAAGAGCGGGATATGGAAAACTTGAGCAATACATCAATACCCTTAACTTGGAATTCAGATTTTCTTTGGAATCGTAGTTTTAACCTGCGTTGGGACATTACTAAGAACATACAAGTAAGTTTCCAGAGTGGAACTAATGCAGAAATAGAGCAACCTTATACAGCCGTTAATAAACAGTTGTATCCGGATAGATATAGGGCTTGGAAAGACTCAATCTGGCAGAGCATTCGTCATTTAGGGCGTCCGCTTTCATATACACAGAATTTTCAAGCTAGTTGGCGTTTACCAATCAATCGGATACCTCTTTTCGATTGGCTAACGTCCGATGTTAGCTACCAAAGTTCTTACAATTGGGCTCGTGGAAGCATTTTGGAGAGTGGCATGAATTTAGGTAACAATATCTCAAATTCACGCAACATAACAGCCAATGCTCGCTTCAATATGGAGACATTATATAACCACGTTCCCTTCCTTCGTAAAGTAAATCAGAAATATTCTAACAGTAGTGGCTATCCTTCAAAGAAACAAGATCAAACTAAAGTATTTACACAAGAGTTGCGTTTAAGAGCAGATACGACGCTGACTATTAAGCATAATCAGCAGACAAAAAAGATTCGACTATCGGCTTTGCGCAAAGATGGATCGCGTATACAATTAAGATATAAGGTAATAGACAAGAACACTATCGAAATCTTGAATCGTGATAGCTCGCAAGTCAAACTGACCATTGCAGCACGTAAGAGCAATGAAGAGCAAGGATGGTATAGAACCCTACAAGGCGTTTCGCGTGTTTTGATGATGGTGCGCAATGTTAGCTTTAATTACTCAAATAGGTTTAACATGTCTCTTCCCGGCTTCCTCCCGGAAATAGGTAATACTTTTGGCCAATCGCGTGGTGGAGGCTTGAAACCAGGCTTAGATTTCGCCTTTGGTGCAGTCGACGAAAATTACATCCGTAGAGCCGCAGATCGGGGGTGGTTGTTAAGAGCAGACTCTATCATAACACCAGCTACGACGAATCTAACGGAAACCTTCCAGTTAAGAGCAACATTAGAACCCTTCCGCGACTTTAAGATAGATCTTTCTGCTACGCGTGATGTAAACACTGCAAAGTCTATACAGTATATGTTTACTGATATGCCGACTTTGGAGTCAGGTTCTTTTGCACAGACCACAATTAGCATATCTTCTTCTTTTGAGAGTTTTGGAAATGCTGACAATGGTTATGCAAGCAAGACTTTTAGGAAGTTCATTCAATCATTGGATAGTTATCGTAATCAAGCTGAAGCGCATTATGCCAATGCAACATATCCTGCCGGAACATCTTTAGCAGGAACGCCTTTTAATCCTGCTAACGGTACTATCTCCAAATATTCGGCCGACGTAATGGTTCCTGCCTTTTTAGATGCTTATACTGCTGGCGGATCAGGCTTGCGTATTTTTCCCACCATTTTGCGAATGCTCCCCAATTGGTCTATCTCTTATGCCGGCTTAGCGCGTTTATCTGCGATGAAGAAAGTATTTAAGAGTTTCAATTTGAATCATTCCTACAAGAGCATATACAGCGTTGGGGCCTACTCTTCTTTTTCTACTTTCAGCCGATATATGGGCAATTGGGGCTTTGTTACAAATGTCTCTACCGGACTTCCCGTCCCCAGTTCTCCCTTTGACGTCTCTACAGTTTCGATCAATGAGACTTTTGCACCTTTGTTTGGTGTCGATATGACCTTCTTAAATAATCTCTCTACACGAGTTGAGATTCGTCGCACAAGGATTTTGACCTTAAGTATGACAAATGCGCAGATTAATGAAGCACGTTCAAACGACTTTGTGATCGGAATGGGATATAAGATTCCTAACTTCAAACTCTTTGAGTCGAAGAAAGTAGTTCGCACCAAGAAGGCGAAGTCTAAAGAGGCTGATAAGGATAGAGGTGATGCTTTTGAATTGCGGAGTAATATAACAGGTTTTTCTAGTGATTTAAACATACGCTTCGACTTCTCTTTCCGTAGTCAAGCATCGCTTAATCGGGATATTATGACGGGCTTGTCTCAGGCTACCAGTGGTAATAGGGCATTGCAATTAAGCTTTAGTGCCGACTACGCACTTAGCCGTTTGCTGACGCTCACGCTTTATTATGATCGACAAATGAATCGTCCTTTGTTGACGTCGGCTTCCTATCCTACGACTACGCAAGATTTTGGCGTGAGCTTAAAGTTTAGTTTGAATCATTAGCGCAAACTCTTGAATAACAAGCGGGCGGAAACCACATGCTAAATAAAGGCATAGGTTTCCGCCCGCTTGTTTTAGAATACGATGTTTCTTAGTTCTACTATTTGATTCTCGTTACATTGCTATATGTCTTTTTTAGTAATGCAGCTAAGCTTTCGTGACATATGTCCGTTTTGCCTTTCCATCGATAGGTTTTGCCTTTCGTTGTGATGATAATCCCTGCAAATTTTGGCGTGTCTGTGATCGAATATTCTGCATCTTTAGTACGAAATTTTAATGTGTTGCTTTTTGCAGAATAAGTAAAGTCTGTCTTTGTGTTAGCGGCTATTTCAGGATAATAGAATTCTACAAGTCCTTCTTCATTTCTGATGGCATAGTGTAGTGTATGATCATCCAGACTATATAGTATAATGGTTTTCAGCTTACTGTCTACATAAAATTTAAAAAAGCTCGTTACATTATCATCATCAAGGTCTATAGTCGTAGAATGTGTTTCGACCATTTTGTCCCCTTCCAAGTTGTTTATCGTTGTAAAATGCAACGGCGCACTTGAATCTTCTTTCCGGGCGTTAACAAGCAATGGTTTGTTATCTACTATCATATAGGTAGATACCTCATACCAAGTTCCGGTTCCCCGCGTCAGCGTGTTCAGTGTCTTGTCATCATTATCAATGGTAAATATGCCGCAGTTTCCGTGTGCCAACTCAGAAAGTTCCGGGCTCAACTTAAAACCTTTACCTGACGCTAAGAAGATCTTAAACGAAGGAGTATGATTCCAGCCATGCAATCCGTCCATAAGGGCAAAATCTTTTACCCCGTCAAAGTTGAAGTCACTGTAGAAAAGCACACTATGTTCCCCATAAGGCCCTTCAGCAATATTAGACCTCATCTGATTGTCGTGCAGTTCATACGAGATCTCATCAGCGTCAACGCGAATCAGTTCCTTGTTCGTTTTGCGATCATATACCGCCACCCATCCTCCGCAATAAGGCTTGGTGTTGTCGAATATGAAAACCTTGCCATAATATTGATCTGAAAAATCATCGATCTTAAACGTTACCTGCCCCAAACTTGGAAGTAAGTAGCCAAAGAGTGCAACAAAAAGAAGTAAAATCCTTTTCATAAACATCGTTATTTAATTGTTCGTCACTTATCAAGCTTATTTGAAGTTACTACTTTAGTTCTACTTTGTAAATTCTAAATCATCAGACGATTGTCTTAAGAAAAGTAGCACAAACTAAGTAGCCTAAATGTAGGCATAGCAAGTTCAAAGATCGCATATCTTCATTAGTTGCCGTATGATATATTATCAAATGCTTCCTTTAGCAGTGTTGCCAAGCTGCCTTTTCGCCTCTTGGGGCTTCCTATCCACTGATAAGTCTTGCCTTTGGTGAGAATGCTGATCCCCGCATTACCTCCCTTGTCGGTAATTGTGTATTCCGTATCCTTATTCCAAAAGGACAAAGCATTTTTTTTGCGAGAATAATAAAAGTCCTTTTTACCCTCTTTATTTATTTCCGGATACAAAAGCTCTAATTCTCCATCACTATTTGTGATCGCATAGCAAAGCTGTCTGCCATCGCCGCTGTAAAGGATAATGTCTTTGTTCTGTTTGTCTACATGAAAAGTGAATAAACTCTTTATGTATTCACATTCAAAATCGAAAAAGGTTGAAGTCTTTTTTACCATTTTCTTTCCATCCCATTTTTCCGTCGTAATGGTATTGATAGGTTCGTTGCTTACATCTTCTATAAGTGTGCTAATGAGAAAGGGCTCGTTGTCTTTGACAATATAAGTGGAAAACTTGTGCCAACCATAGCCATCTTTGGTCATTGTCGATATTGTGTTTTCCTCTTCATTGACTGAAAACATGCCGCAGTTTTCTTGCGCCAATTCCGTAAATCCCGGACTGAAAGTGAATCCATTGTTTGACGCTAAGAAGATTTGAAATGAAGGTCCGTGATAGCAGCCGTGTTGTCCATCCATAAGCGCAAAATCGTTCTTCCCGTCAAAATTGAAGTCTTCATAAAGTAGCAGACTATGTTCTCCATAAGGGATTTCAGCAATGTTTGCCTTCAATTGATCGTCGTGTAGATCAAAGGAGAGTTCATCGGCGTCTACGTGAATCAATTCCTTGTTTGTCTTTCGGTCATATACGGCCACCCAACCCTCGCTAAACACCTCTGAAGTATCAGAAATATATGCTCTTCCGTAGTATCTGTCAGAAAAACCATCGATTTTAAATGTTACCTGCCCAAAACTTGAAAGCATACAGCTCCAAAGTGCGAAGAAAAGAAGTAGAACTTTTTTCATAAACGTCTATTATTTATTGTCAGTCATTGATGTTCTTATTGTCATTGGCAAACGCCGCCCAATTTTATCTTTTCTTTGTTGTTCGCCGTTTGTCAAATGCAAAGATAGAGTTAGCAGCCGGTAACGAAGAAATTTTCGAAGGCTATGCTGGCGCCTCTCTTGTGCAAAGATAGTGCAAACATGTTGCAAAGAAGTCGCTTTTTAGTGTTTTCGATAAACTATTTTAGGCAAAGATAAGATCTGTTTTCGAACTTTTCAACTTTGTATTTTCCCTATTTTGTTTCGTTCCCGTTTTGCGAAATAGCCATAACAAGCGCCTAAATAGAGAAAAGATGAGAAAGAGCTTGCGACAATAACAAATTGGCGTTCGAAATGAGGCGCTTTTAGTCCCCAAAAATGACTTATAAGTTTCCAATTCTGTGCATGCAACCCCCGCTTGTTTAAATTTTCATCGTGAGAACACGAACGTCCTTTCACGATGGTACAAACTTTTCATCGTGAGGGTACAAGCGTACGCTCACGATGAAAACATAGCTAACCTTACGCTTACGTGCCAAAATCAGACTTTTCTCGCTGCATTTCCAACGTTTGTAGCTCCTAATTCCGACTTTTTCGTTACCAAGTAGCCTTTGTTGGCGTGGTATGTAATATGGTGTATATATCATACGAACCTTTAGCATAAGTAGGTGGGGAGGTAGTGTATAAAACGCAACAGAGCGTGAACCGGTAGTGATCTCTTTTCTTCAGCTTCTGATGTTTCTTTCGCCGCATAGCCCTTTTCTCGGTCAGAAGGGCGGATAACGTAGGCAGTAGGTGCTTAAAAAATCGTATCTTTGCATACTTTATGCAGTGGAACTGCGTACAAGGAGAGCTACAATTATGATATATCCGGAAAATTTTGAGCAAAAAATAGGCTTTGATGAGATCCGCACTTTGTTGAAAGGGCGCTGTATGTCGACGCTTGGCACGGAATGGGTCGATCATCAAGTGCAATTTATGACTGATTACGACTGCATCTTAAAGGCGCTGGCCCAAGCGCAGGAGTTTGCCCGCTTCTGCGAGACGGAAGACGATGTCTATGAAGAAAATTTCTTTGATCTTCGCCGCCCTTTGCTGCGTATTCAGCCCGAAAACACGCATTTGGAAGAGTTGGAACTGTTTGACTTGAAGCGATCCTTGATGACTATTCACGCACTCACATCTTTCTTTTGCAAACACAACGACGAGGACGCCTATACCTATCCCGCTTTGGCTGAAATGGCGACCGGCATTGTGGCTTTTCCGAATATCATTCGTCGGATAGACGAGGTGCTGAATAAATATGGGAAAATAAAAGACACCGCTTCGCCCGAATTGCTCTCCATTCGCCATCAGGCGGAAGTGACGGTCAGAAGTATTTCCCATAACTTGCGCACGATTATTAGCGATGCTCAAAAAGACGGCTACATAGATCGCGACGTGACCCCCACGTTGCGCGATGGACGCTTGGTCATTCCCGTAGCTCCTTCCGTGAAACGCAAGATTAAGGGTATCGTACACGATGAGAGTGCTACCGGAAAGACCGTTTTCATTGAGCCGGCCACGGTTGTCGAAGCCAATAATCGCGTCAGGGAACTCAAAGCTGCGGAAAAGCGGGAGATTATCCGAATCCTTTCCGAATTGAGCAAGGAGATCCGCTTGCACATCCCCGACCTTTTGGCCTCTATGCATTATTTGGCCCATATCGATTATTTGCGCGCATTGGCAAATTTCGCGACTTCCTTTTCCGCCACTGTGCCGCAGGTGCATAAATATCCCTGTTTGGATTGGGTGCAAGCCGTGCATCCACTGCTTCAGCAGGCCTTAAAGAAGCACGGCGCAAAGCAAGTGCCTTTAGACGTGACCCTCAAAGGCAAAGAACGCCTCCTGCTGATTTCCGGTCCGAACGCCGGCGGCAAGTCCGTTTGCTTGAAAACGATCGGACTCCTACAATATATGCTTCAATGCGGGATGCCCGTGCCGATGCGTGAGAACTCTAATGTCGGAATCTTCAAAGATATCTTCTTAAGTATAGGTGACGAGCAGGATATTGAGAACGAATTGAGTACTTACTCCTCTCATCTCTTAGGTTTGAAAGAGATGATGAAGCGCAGCAACGCCAAAAGTATGCTGCTGATAGACGAGTTTGGTAGCGGAACGGAACCTCAGATTGGCGGCGCTTTAGCTGAGGGAATCTTAGACCGCTTTGTGCGCAATGGAACTTATGGTGTGATAACGACACACTATCAGAATCTGAAAAACTACGTCGATGCTTGCCCGACGGCCGTAAACGGTGCGATGCTCTATGATCGTTCGCGTATGCAGCCGCTGTTTATGTTGCGCATAGGCCATCCCGGTAGTTCGTTTGCCATAGAAATTGCGCGCAAGATCGGACTACCGGCCGAAGTTGTGGCTTATGCCGAGTCGCTTGTCGGTAAAGATTACGTGATGAGCGATAAGTATCTGCAAGATATAGCGCGCGATAAAATGTATTGGGAGACCAAGCGCGAAAAAGTGCATCGACAAGAGAAGCAATTAGAGGCTACACTGGCCAATTACGAGCAAGAAGTAGAACAATTTAAGGCACAAAAGAAGAGTGTTATAGCTCAAGCCAAGGCCGAAGCACAAGAATTGCTCCAGCAATCAAATGCTAAGATTGAAAATACCATTCGTGCTATCCGCGAAGCTCAAGCAGATAAGGAGCGAACCAAAGAGATACGGAAAGAATTGTCGGACTTCAAAGAAACATTGAGCGCCACCGATGACAACGATGCCGACATTCGCCGCCAATTAGAGAAGATCAAGCGTCGCCAGCAGCATAAGCGCAACCCCAAAACACCTTCCGGAAAGACTGAATCGAGCGCTGCGCCTACAAAGTCGGTAGGGGAGCAAGCGGTTGTGCGACGCGATTTTCGCGAAGGCGACTTCGTTCGCCTGAAAGGACAGACCACCGTGGGGCGTATCGAGCATTTGCAAGGCCGACAAGCAAAGATTCTTTTCGGTAGTATGTATACGGCTGTACCCACAAGTAGGTTAGAGCCGGCCGAAGCGCCACAAGCGGAAAAAATAACCCAAGTGGCGACGTTTATAAGTAAAGATACGCGCGACGCCGTTTATCAAAAGAAATTGCATTTCCGTCCGGAGACGGACTTGCGAGGGATGCGTGCCGACGAGGCTTTAGAGGCGGTTACACATTTCGTTGACGACGCAATTTTATTAGAACAACCACGCGTGAGAATCTTACACGGTACAGGTACAGGGGCATTGCGCGAACTGGTACGCCAATACTTAAAGACCGTTCCAGGCGTTAAAACGTTCAGGGATGAACACGTACAGTTTGGCGGTGCAGGTATTACAGTCGTAGAATTTGAATAAAGCACATCTTATGCCTATTCCCTTATTAAAATATGCGATAGACGAAGACGTGGTTGCCTTTACCACAACCCGAGAGGGTGGTGTAAGTGAGGGCAATTACGGACGTTTTAATCTCAATCCTTATTGCGGCGATTCGCCGGCACACGTCAAGGAAAATAAAGACCGCCTTTGCGCACAATTAAATATAGCAGAAGAGCGCCTGATCTTGCCGCATCAAGTGCATAACGATGCCTCGTTGATTATTGATGAGCCCTTCTTCGCACTTTCTTCCCAACAACGCACTGCGGCTTTGGAGGGCGTCGATGCGCTTATTACCCGACAGTGCCAAACGTGCATCGGCGTCTCTACGGCTGACTGTGTGCCGATTTTGCTCTTTGATCAGAAACAGCGCGTTGCAGCAGCTGTTCACGCCGGTTGGCGAGGCACGGTGAAGAAGATCGTCTCCAAAACTCTAGAAACGCTCTTTTCATCGTTTCAAACGCGGGTGGAGGACGTAAAAGTTGTGATTGGACCGAGCATTTCTCAACCCGTCTTTCAAGTAGGACCGGAAGTTTATGACGCCTTTTGCGAGGCAGGGTTTCCGATGCAAGATTTCGCTTACCCGCAACAAGATAAATGGTATATAGACCTTTGGGGTACGAACCACTATCTCCTTGATAAGGCCGGCGTTTCTTTAGAAAATATTCAAGTAGCAGGCATTTGTACTTATCAAAACCACGAAGAATATTTTTCGGCCCGTCGATTGGGTATAGATTCCGGTCGCTTATTTACCGGCATTTTACTCTTATAAACGAATAGGTATAAACTTTTCATCACAAAACGAAACTCGCGTGCAAGTTCTTCGTAGCAAGAAAGCCACGCTTTCGTAAAAATTCATATATTTGCAAGTCTGATAAGAAAATAAGACACCGAACGTATTTATTATTATGTATTCAGTAGAACAACTTAACGACAAACTCATAGATCTTGCTTTCTCCGAAGATATTGGTGACGGTGACCACACGACGCTTTGCTGCATTCCGGAAACGGCAATGGGAAAGTCTCGCCTGCTGATCAAAGAAGAAGGCGTGTTGGCCGGACTTCGCATAGCAAAAGAAATTTTCCGCAAATTCGACTCCACGCTGGAGGTCACGACAAGTATGGAAGACGGCGCAACGGTAAAGCCCGGCGACGTACCTATGATTGTATCCGGCAAAGTGCGAAGCCTTTTGCAGACGGAAAGACTTATGCTGAACGTGATGCAGCGAATGAGCGGCATCGCCACGATGACGCGTGAGTATGTGCGACAACTTGAAGGCACGCACGCAAAAGTGCTCGATACGCGTAAGACTACTCCCGGTTTGCGTATGCTGGAGAAAGAGGCCGTCCGGATCGGCGGTGGCGTCAACCATCGCATCGGTCTTTTCGATATGATTCTCTTAAAAGATAATCACGTGGATTTCTGCGGAGGTATTGATCAGGCGCTCAACCGCTGCGAAGCCTATCAAAGGGAAAAGGGATTGCACCTGAAAGTAGAAATAGAAGTGCGCAGCGAAGATGAGATTCGGCAAGTTATGAGCAATGGTAAGGCCGACCGCATTATGCTTGATAACTTCAGCGTCAAAGCTACCGAAAAGGCCGTCAAGCTTATTGATGGCAAATTTGAGACAGAATCGAGTGGCGGCATTACTTTACAAACCATTCGCTCCTATGCGCTTTGCGGAGTCGACTATATTTCCGTCGGCGCATTGACCCATTCCGTAAAAGGATTGGATATGTCCTTTAAAGCAATTGATTAATAATTCATTGTACTATGAAAAAAGTATTCCTGACCCTTTGTGCTGCCTTCATTGCAGCATCAAATTTTGCCTGTACAAGTTTTCTTGTCGGCAAGAAAGCCACTACTGATGGCTCAACATTTATTTCTTATAACGCCGACGACTACGGTATGTATGGGCATCTGATTTACCTGCCCCACGCTAAGCATCCGAAGGGCGCAATGCGCAAGATCATCGATGGAGATTCCAACCGTTACTTGGGCGAGATCCCGGAAGTACCCGAGACGTACGCAGTGCAAGGTTACATCAACGAATATCAAGTAGCCGTGATGGAATCTACTTTCGGCGGACGTCCTGAACTCGTTGATCCGAAGGGTGTGCTTGATTACGTAAGCCTCATGCGCATCGCCCTGCAACGCGCCAAAACGGCGCGCGAGGCCATCAGCGTGATGACCGGCTTGGTAGAAAAATATGGTTACGCCAGCAGTGGCGAGTCCTTCTCCATTGCCGATAAAAACGAACTTTGGTTGATGGAGATGGTCGGCAAAGGTCCTAACGAGAAAGGCGCGCTTTGGGTAGCTGTTCGTATTCCCGACGACTGCATTGCAGCGCATGCTAATCAGAGTAGAATCCATAAATTTCTGCAATATGATAAGAAGAATGTCATCTATGCTAAGGACGTGATCAGCTATGCACGCAAACACGGCTACTTTACCGGAAAAGACGCCGACTTCTCTTTTGCCAATGCCTTCTCGCCAGCCGATTTTGGTGCCGTTCGCTTTTGCGACGCGCGTGCTTGGAGCTTCTTCAATCGCTTCGTAGATGGTATGGACAAATATTTAGACTACGTAGATGGCAAGCATATCGGACAAGCTGAGCCCTTCCCCCTTTATTTTAAACCGAAGCGCCTGCTTTCGCGCCAAGACATTATGGATGGTATGCGCGACCATTATGAAGGCACGCCCTTCGACGTGCAAAAAGATTGCGGAATGGGCCCTGGCGAGATGCCATATCGCCCCACGCCACTTGAATTTACTTATAACGGTAAAAAATATTTCAACGAGCGCCCCATTTCTACGCAGCAGACGGCCGATACATACATTGCCCAAATACGCGGATGGCTTCCTGATGCTGTCGGCGGCATACTTTGGTACGGCAGTGACGATCCTAATATGATTAGCTACACTCCGATTTATTGCCAGAACACGTCCGTGCCCGAATGCTTTGATGCTCCGGGCGCCGATGGCTGTACCTTCTCTTGGAAGTCGGCCTTTTGGGTTTGCAATTGGGTTTCTAACATGACCTATCCTCGCTATAATCAGCTCTTTCCCGTTGTAAAAGAAGTGCGCGACGGGCTCGACAAAGATCTAAGCGCAAAGCAGCCTGAGGTAGAAGCTAAGGCTGTAGCTTTATACAAGTCGAATCCGGCTGAGGCTGTTCGATATTTGACAAGCTATTCCGCTGAGCGCGGCGCAACTATGCTGACTACGTGGAAAGCCCTCGGCGAGCGTCTGATCGTTGAGTTTAATGATATGACCATAAAGCCCGCAAAGGACGGAAAATATCTACGTACGAAAGAAGGGCTTCCTGTTCGTCCCAAGCGTGTAGGTTATCCTGATTCATATCGCAAAGTGATTGTCGACCAGACGGGCGATAAATATCTGCTTCCGGCGCAATGAAAAAAGCCATCGTAGCGTTTGCGCTCCAGGAAGAAGTAGTCCCTGTAAGCATTCCCGGCTTTGAGGTGCACACCATCCTTACGAAGATTACGAAAGTGCAGGCCGCTTTTCGTCTGACGAAGGCTATCTTCGAGTTGCAGCCCGATTTCGTGTTGAATGTGGGCACCGCCGGTACCTTAGCCTACAGCGTGGGAGATATTTTCTCTGCCACACACTTCATTGATCGCGACAGTGCAAAGCAAAACTTCACGAGTATCTCGTCCGAAGTTCAGACTACGCCTCTGCTGTCATTGCCCTCAATTGTCGAAGGCCGGGTTTCGACCGACGCATTTATCGTCAATACCGGTGATGATTTTGTTACGGCCGCTGATACCGTCAATGGCGCAGCCGTAGATATGGAAGCCTTTGCCGAAGCCTTGGTTTGCCGCGAAATGGGTATCCCCTTTCAGTCCGTAAAATATATTACGGATAAGATCGGCGCCAACTCGATGAAGCATTGGGAGGACAAGCTGGCCGATGCGCGCACAGCTTTGGCCGACTATTTCAAAACATATTTAGGCTGATAGCCATATATCAATGAGCAAGCCCCGCATCCCGGCTGTTAAAGCTGAGGTGCGGGGCTTGCTGTTGGCTTATTTCCCGTAAAAGCGACAGAAAATTTAGCGATGCGCCGCTATATTTGAGGTGTTCCCTTTGATTTTGACTATTGTTTGGTGCAGCCATACTATCGTTTGGTGGGAGCAAACCATAGTTTGGCGGGGGCAAATTATCGTTTGGCAGGAGCAAACAATGAGGAAGTGGAGTAGTGGTGGGCTTAGCCCGACATCTTCTGTCTGGAAGTCTGTTGATTAAAATTACAGTTTGTGCTGCAATTTTTCGCGTTGTTGGCATTGTTGCACGACGTGAGGCCGTTGTTCTTAATAAGATGAAATGGACTTGCCGGCCTTTGGTCGAGCCTTTTTAGCAGAGTAGAGATGGGCTGTTTATAGTTGAGCAGAGCACGGAAGAGCGAGGTGGAGGCTGATATTTTATGGGATTATCAATAAAAAAGTACCGAGGCTCTTGCTTTTTTCATTCGATATACCTAATTTTGCTTCCGAGAGCCTATAATCTCGATAGGCTGTTATTCATTAACAACATGGTGATAACATAACAGGAGAATAACTTTAAAAACATAATCCGCCTATTGGATCTTTAGACTACTACTAAGGGAGAGTATGAAGCTTGAAGGTCTGACAAGCAAACTAAAACCAAATTATTATGAATTACAAGAGTACTACAAAAGCTCTGTTTGCAGCAGTAGCCCTGGCTTGGTCTACTTTTGCAATGACTGCAGATGCGCAAGTATTGCAGCGCAATCCTATGCCGGCTTGGCCAACTGTAACTAACAGTGTGCAGGCAAAAATGACGAAGTCGATGATCGACCCGGCTGCGAATCAAGTTTGGTGGGGTAATTATACCCATGGAAACAAGCGTAGTGGCTTGGGTCTTAAAAAAACTGAAACTTATGATATTGCTTTCCAGATCACACCTGAAAACGCAGTTGTGGTAGGTAAAAAGATTCAAGCTATTCGCTTCTATCTTCGCGACAAGAGCGGATTAAAGGATGTGAAGGTTTGGCTTTCTAAGACGCTTCCTGCAAATGTTGCAAAAGCAGAGGTGGTGAAAAACTTGGACGTAGCTGATCTTGATGCCGGTGATGAGGCACAAGATGTGTGCGGTAAAGTAAACGATGTCAAGCTGGATGCACCTTATGAAGTAACGAATGAGGGCGTATACGTAGGTCTTACTTTCACCGTAACTTCTACTTCAACCAACGGACAGCAATACCCGATCGTAACCGGAGATGGTAAGGGTATCAAAGGCTCTATTTTCCTCCGCACATCTACTACGATAAAAGATTGGGGCGATTACAAGGACCAAGATTTTGGCTTGGTAGCGATGCAAGTACTTGCAGAAGGAACGTTTGCTGCCAATGCAGCTCAGCCGATGGACTTTGGTACGTTGACGGCAGCTCTTGGTAAAGCAAAAGAAATAGAGCTTTCTATGGTAAGTGCAGGTTCTGCAGGTATTACTGATTTCGATTACACGGTAACGACTGATGGAACTGTTGGTGCAGAGAAGCACGTGAAGCTTGCACAGCCTTATAAAGTGTTTGGTGGTACAACAAAGGTTACTATTACTTTAGATCCGGATGCAACAACGGGCAGTAAACAGAAAGTGATTACGATCACCAAGGTTAATGGTGTAGCTAATGAGGCTCCTACGAAGACGGCTAAGGGTACGTTGGTCGTATTGTCGAAAGAGTTCCCGCGCGCAGTCTTAGTTGAAGAGTTTACCGGAACCGGTTGTCCCTGGTGTCCGCGCGGTATGGTAGGCATGGCTAAAATGGCTAAGACTTTCGGCGAAAAGTTTGCAGGTGTTGCCCTCCACAACTATAATGAAACAACAGACCCGATGTCAATCAAATACGACAATAGTTTGACATTCGATGGTGCTCCTAATTGCCGCCTCAATCGTGGCCCGGGTATGGATCCCTATTACGGAACAGGTGAAGATATCGCAGACGACTTCCGTAAGGAACTTACTATGCTTCCTTACGTAGGTATAACGCTTACGGGTGTATATGATCAGGCTACTGAGAAGGTAACAGCTGAAGCAACTATTGAGCCTTTGGTATCAGGCAACTTCAAGCTCGCTTACGTATTGACAGCTGATGGCCTCACCGGCGATGAAAACGCTTGGAAACAAGCTAACAACTATGCTCAGTTTGAACAAAACCGCCTGCCGGATGATATGAAGCCTTACGGTAAGGGTGGCGAGTTTGGTCAAACAAGATTTAAGGGTGTATTTGATGACGTAGCTATCGCTTCTTCTTTCTCCGGCGCTGCTGTTGATCTTCCTGCTTTGACTGAGAACAACGTTGTGAAGAACTCTTATACTTTGGCATTGCCGACGAAGCAACCGCTTCGCAAAGCGATCAATGTAGAGAAGATGCACGTGATTGCATTCTTGCTGGATGCACAAGGCAAGGTAGTTAATGCTGTAAAGGCTCCTGTAAAAGATGTTCTTGGCGTAAACGGTGTGATTGCTTCTGAAAACATTAAGGAAGTAGCACGCTACACGATCGACGGTCGTCGTATTAACGAACCGCAAGCCGGTATCAACATCGTGAAGATGTCTGACGGCACGACGGTTAAGGTTCTTGTAAAATAAAGATAAAGAATCTTTGAACCCATAAGACGGTTTTCTCCCTCCGTCTTTCACTTACCCCGAAGCTTCGCAATGAAGCTTCGGGGCTTTTTTGTAAAAGAGAAGCTACTACGCTGAATAAATAAGGAAAACCTTTTGCTTTTACTGCGATTTGGCGTAACTTCGCACGCACATAGCGGATCAAATGATGGAACCCCTAAAACATGAATGTGGCGTCGCAATGATTAGATTGCGCAAACCCCTCTCTTATTTTCAGCAGAAGTATGGTTCATGGACGTATGGACTGAACAAACTCTATCTTATGATGGAGAAGCAGCATAATCGCGGACAAGAAGGCGCCGGCCTTGCTTGCTTAAAGATGCACGCCGTGCCCGGCGAAGAGTTCATCTTCCGCGAAAGAGCCCTAGGTGCCGGTGGTATCGAAGCTATCTTTGGAAATGTCAAGGAGAAGTTGCAAAAATACACGCCGGAGCAAACACAAGATATTGACTACATTACGCACCATCTGCCCTACGCCGGCGAAATATATATGGGGCATTTGCGCTACTCAACAACCGGAAAGAGTGGCTTGTCATATGTGCATCCGTTTTTGCGGCGTTCTAACTGGCGTGCGAAGAATCTTTGCATCTGTGCAAACTTTAATATGACTAACGTGCCGGAGATTTTCGGCTCGATTGCTACCAAGGGGCAACATCCGCGTATGATGTCAGATACGTATATTCTTTTGGAGCAGCTGGGCCATCGGTTGGACCGCGAAAGTGAACGTTGCTATGTCGAGGCAAAGAGTAAAGGGCTTAAAAATACGGATATTACGCGCTATATTGAAGAGAATATAGACGTAGCCAATATATTGAAGTCAGCTGCTCCTGTATGGGACGGCGGTTATGCGATTATGGGCGTTACGGGGTCGGGAGAGTGCTTTACAATGCGCGATCCTTGGGGCATTCGCCCTTGCTTCTGGTATATGAATGATGAATTCTTGGCCGTAGCTTCGGAACGTCCCGTACTCCAAACAACGTTTGACTTGGAGGTGGATGATATCCACGAACTAACACCCGGTCAGGCAATCTTGATGCGTGAGAATGGCGAAATGCGCCTTGAACAAATTTTGCCGCAACGTGGATATCACGCTTGTTCTTTCGAACACGTGTATTTCAGTCGTGGCTCTGACTGCGATATTTATCGTGAGCGCAAGGAAATGGGGCGTAGATTAGTTACCCCCGTTTTGAAAGCCATCAATGGAGAATTGGACAATACGGTCTTTTCGTATATTCCCAATACGGCAGAAGCCTCTTTCTACGGCCTAGTGCAAGGCTTCAATGAGTATCTGAATGAACAAAAAATAAAGGATATTGAATTACTTGGCGACCATCCGCAACCCGAAGAGTTGAGGCGTATTCTCTCACGCCGCGTACGTTCAGAAAAGGTGGCGTGGAAAGACATTAAGCTCCGCACGTTTATAGCCGAGGGCAATAGCAGAAAGGACTTGGCCGCACACGTTTATGACATTACGTATGAGAGTCTTGTTGCCTATAAAGATAACTTGGTTATTATAGATGATAGCATTGTGCGCGGAACGACATTGCGAGAAAGCGTTATTCGCATTCTTGATCGTCTACATCCTAAACGGATCGTGATTGTTAGCGCTTCGCCCCAAGTGCGTTATCCTGACTTCTATGGTATTGATATGCCGGACTTAGGCGAGTTTATTTCGTTTCGCGCCATTATTGCCTTACTCAAACAGCACGGAAAGGAAGAGATCATCCATGCCGTTTACAAACGCTGCAAAGAACAAGAGGGGTACCCGAAAGAGGAAATACAAGAGTATGTGCGTGACCTCTATGCGGAATGCTCTGCCGATGAAATTAGCAAGAAAACAGCTGAACTGCTACGCCCCGAAGGCGTACAGACAGAAATACACATCGTATACCAGACACTCGAGGGCCTACATAAGGCTTGCCCATTAGCGCCCGGCGACTGGTATTTCTCTGGGCATTATCCTACACCCGGTGGTCGAATGCGCGTTAATCAGGCTTTCATTAACTTCTATGAACGCAATGAAGCCCAACTCAACCAAAAGCATTTTAACCTGTAAAGATAGACAACTAATAATCCCAACGCTCAAAGCAATGGCACACATAATTAATAATAGAAGACGTGCAACGCTAACATTAAGTGATGGCACAACCTTTTGCGGACAATCCTTCGGCTATGAGGCACCTATCGCCGGAGAAGTTGTCTTCAATACGGCAATGACCGGCTATCCTGAAAGTTTAACTGACCCATCTTATGCTGGCCAGATATTGGTGTTGACTTTCCCGCTTGCCGGCAATTATGGCGTACCTCCTTTCACGATGAGGCCGGACGGCATAGCCACCTTTATGGAAAGTGAACACATTCATATCTCAGGGCTTGTCGTATGCGATTATAGTGAAGATTTTTCGCACTGGAATGCTGTAGAAAGTCTGTCGGACTGGTTACAGCGTGAAAAGATTCCGGCCATTACGGGAATTGATACGCGTGAACTTACTAAAATCTTACGTGAGCATGGTGTAATGCTTGGAAAGATTGAACCGGAAGGCACAATTAGTGATGTTGCTTCTGCGCAATATGAGGGTGTAAATTATGTGGAAAAAGTATCTTGCTCCGAAGTCATTAAATATAATGAAGGGGCAGTGAAGCGCGCTGTGCTTGTCGATTGTGGCGTGAAGCACAATATTATCCGTTGTTTACTCCAACGAAACATAGAAGTTATCAGAGTGCCTTGGGATTACGACTTCAATACATTAGAGTTTGACGGCTTATTTTTAGCCAATGGGCCTGGCGATCCAGATACTTGCGAACGAACGGTAGAAAACATTCGAAAGTTTTTGGGCAAAACTGTTGTGAAGCCTTGTATGGGTATCTGTATGGGTAACCAATTGCTCTCTAAAGCTGCCGGCGCAAGTATATACAAGTTAAAGTATGGCCACAGAGGACACAATCAGCCCGTTCGTAGAGTAGGCACTACGCAGTGTTTTATTACAAGCCAGAACCATGGATATGCCGTAGATACAAAGACTTTGCCGACAGATTGGGAAGCTCTCTTTATTAATATGAATGATGATTCTAATGAAGGCGTGCGTCATAAGCATAATCCTTGGTTTAGTGCGCAATTTCACCCGGAAGCCTGTAGCGGGCCTCTTGATACTGAGTTCCTTTTCGACGAATTCGTCCAACTATTATAAATGATCCGACTATGAATGATACAATTCACAAAGTACTATTGTTAGGTTCCGGAGCTCTGAAGATCGGAGAAGCGGGCGAATTTGACTATTCCGGCTCACAAGCCCTCAAAGCGCTTAAAGAAGAGGGTATTGAAACGATTCTTATTAACCCTAATATTGCCACAGTACAGACAAGTGAGGGCGTAGCGGATAGAATTTATTTCCTTCCGGTCACTCCATATTTTGTGGAAAAGGTAATACAAAAGGAGCGACCGCAGGGCATTATGTTAGCTTTTGGTGGACAAACAGCCCTTAACTGTGGCGTCGAATTGTTTCGTGCGGGTATTTTAGATAAATACAACCTCAAGGTTCTTGGTACTCCTGTTCAAGCCATTATGGACACGGAAGATAGAGAACTATTTGTAGATAAACTAAATGAGATCGACATCAAAACGATCAAGAGTGAAGCTTGCGAAACCATAGAAGATGCGCGTAAAGCAGCGCAAGACCTAGGCTATCCGGTCATTATTCGAGCTGCTTATGCATTAGGCGGATTGGGCTCAGGTTTTTGCGACAATGAGGATGAGCTGAACAAGATTGCTGAAAAGGCCTTCTCTTTCTCGCCGCAAGTGTTAGTAGAAAAAAGTTTGAAGGGTTGGAAAGAGATCGAATATGAAGTCGTGCGCGACAAGTTCGATAATTGCATTACGGTCTGCAATATGGAAAATTTCGACCCGCTTGGAATCCATACGGGAGAAAGTATCGTAATTGCTCCATCACAGACCCTATCAAATGCCGAATATCATAAATTACGCGCACTGAGTATCAAGATTGTCCGACACATTGGTATTGTTGGTGAGTGTAATGTGCAATATGCTTTTGATCCTTATTCAGAAGATTATAGAGTCATTGAGGTGAATGCTCGCCTGAGTCGATCTTCTGCATTAGCGTCAAAAGCGACCGGCTATCCTTTGGCTTTTGTCGCAGCTAAATTGGGCTTAGGTTATGGCTTGTTTGAACTGAAAAATTCGGTAACGAAGACGACAAGTGCATTCTTTGAGCCGGCCCTCGACTACGTGGTCTGCAAAATTCCTCGTTGGGACTTGGGTAAATTCCATGGCGTCACTCGCGAAATAGGCTCCAGTATGAAGTCTGTTGGCGAAGTTATGGCCATAGGCAGAACATTTGAAGAAGCCATTCAGAAAGGAATCAGAATGATCGGGCAAGGCCTCCACGGCTTTGTGGGCAATAAAGAGATCACGATTGATGATATCCGACAAAGCCTCTCTGCACCTACCGACAAGCGCATCTTAGTTATTGAAAAGGCCTTCTTTGATGGGATGAGCGTAGAGGAAATCCACGAATTGACCAAAATTGATAGATGGTTCCTCCACAAACTTGAGCGAATTTTCCATACAAACCGAGCTATAAAAGCCTGTGGTAGCATCAATAACCTCTCAAATGAGTTATTGTACAAAGCAAAGTGCGAAGGCTTCACAGATTTCCAAATAGCCAGAGCCGTTGGCTTAGAGAAAGAATATGACGATATGGACAAAGCGATGCTTGTCGTGCGCGGTAGGCGCAAAGCAGCAGGCATTGTACCATATATCAAACAAATAGATACACTGGCAGCAGAGTATCCTGCGCAGACGAATTATTTATATCTGACTTACAGCGGTGTAGCGCACGACATCGCCTTAGAATATGATCGACGCTCAGTTGTTGTTCTAGGCTCCGGAGCTTATCGTATCGGTAGCTCTGTTGAGTTTGACTGGTGCGGTGTGCAAGCGCTCAACACGATTCGAAAGAATGGTTTCAAGAGCATTATGATCAACTATAATCCGGAGACTGTTTCTACGGATTACGATATGTGCGATCGTTTGTATTTTGATGAATTGACCTTCGAGCGTGTCATGGATATCCTCGAACTCGAATCCCCTTATGGCGTCATTGTTTCTACAGGCGGTCAGATTCCTAACAACTTGGCTATGCGGCTTGATGCGCAAAACGTTCCTATTTTAGGTACGCCGGCTAAGTATATCGACAATGCAGAAGATCGTGAAAAATTTTCCGCCATGTTAGGGCGTATCGGCGTCGACCAACCGGAGTGGAGCGCACTAACGACAATGGACGATATCAACGCCTTTATTGAAAAGGTCGGCTTCCCGGTTTTAGTAAGGCCATCTTATGTCCTTTCCGGTGCGGCTATGAACGTTTGCTCAAACTACGAGGAATTAGAGCATTTCTTGCAGTTGGCAGCCAATGTATCCCAGAAACATCCGGTCGTAGTTTCGCGTTTCTTGCTTCACGCCAAAGAAATAGAAATGGATGCTGTGGCCAAGGATGGCGAAATTTTGGCTTATGCCATCAGCGAACACGTAGAGTTTGCAGGAGTCCATTCAGGAGATGCTACTATTCAGTTCCCTCCTCAAAAGCTCTATGTTGAGACAGTAAGACGTATTAAACGAATCTCGCGTGAGATAGCTAAAGAATTGCACATCAGTGGGCCGTTTAATATTCAATTCCTTGCTAGAGAGAACGACATCAAAGTAATTGAGTGTAATCTTAGAGCTTCTCGCAGCTTCCCCTTCGTAAGCAAAGTGTTGAAGATTAACCTCATTGAGCTGGCTACAAGAGTAATGCTTGGATTGCCCGTAGAAAAGCCTGCTAAAAACCTTTTCGACCTTGATTATGTCGGCGTTAAGGCTAGTCAATTCTCATTCAACCGCCTCCAAAACGCTAACCCCGTACTGGGTGTAGATATGGTTAGTACCGGCGAAGTTGGCTGTCTGGGTGAGGATGCTCGTGCGGCTCTGATTAAGAGCTTACTTTCCGTAGGTCAGCGCATACCTCAGAAAGGCATCCTCTTATCAACCGGCAACGGAAAGCAGAAAGCAGATATGCTGATGGCTTCCAAATTGTTGGCAGAAAAGGGTTACAAACTTTACGCAACAAAAGGCACGCACAGCTATCTTACTGAAAACGGCATTGAAAGCACGTGCGTTTTCTGGCCAAACGAAGAAGGCTCGCCGCAAGCCTTGGATTTACTTCACAGCAAAGAGATTGACTTCGTTGTCAATGTTCCCAAGAGCCAATCGGGTAGTGAAGTGACCAATGGATACAAAATTCGCCGATCAGCCGTCGACTTAAATATACCGCTTATTACAAATGCCCGCCTGGCGAGTGCATTTATATATGCTTTCTGCACGCTTTCTGTTGATGAACTCGATATAAAGTGTTGGCAAGAATACTAAAATTATAACATGCATACGTACTGCGACTCGGTGTCTTTTTAGATCCCAAGCCGCAGTACGTCTTTTTAGGACTGACGTATATGAAAAAGCTTAAGCAACTACTTCTCCCGCATATTAACCAACTATTGGGACCTGAGCCAAAAGCGCAGACTTCAGAAGTTCAGAAAGCCAAGATCTTGCTCCACAACAACGAGAGTCCATACAATGCGCCCAACAATCGCTTCCCAGAAAAGAGGTCGCAGAGGCTCTATGAAGCCCTCAGTCGCCAAAGAAAAATTCGGCAAGATTGCATCTTTGCGACCGAGGGGTTGGATCATATGCTTAGTCTATTCTTACGTCTGTTTTGTGAACCAAGTCTTGATAATATAGTTGTTGCTGCGCCTTCCTCTCCGCTTGTTAGCCGGCAAGCAGTATGGCACAATGTCGCTTGCCTAACCATAAATCTAGGCGAGCAATTCTACTTCTCAGCTGACAAAGTCTTAGCCGCGTGCGACGAACATACGAAGCTCATCTACCTCAGCAACCCAAACGAGATCTCAGGCCTTTGTTGTGATCCAAAAGAGATTGTAAAACTTTTGACGCAGTTTGATGGAATAATTCTTATTGACGAATCTTATATTGACTTCTCTTCACAAAAATCGTTGTTGCCCGTGATAGAGGAATATTCAAATGCAGCTATTATACAGACCCTCTCACATGCTTGGGCCTCAGCAGGCTTAAATCTATACGTAGCTTACGGAGTTCCCGAATTAATCTACTATTTACAACAGATTGCAGCACCTAAAGGCATTAATACGCCCACGGTATCGCAAACTTTGCAGATCCTTTCTCGCCCTGTCGATGCACACAAGTGGACACAACAAATAATCGAAGAACGCGGAAGACTCATTCCGGCACTCCAATTGTTGCCTTTTTGTGAAAAAGTATATCCCTCTGAAGCCAATTTTGTTTTAATACGTACAAGCGAGTCAAACAAGTTGCATGCTTATCTTCAATCGCGTGGCATTCAAGTCTTGTATTTACCACAACTATTTCCTCAACAAGATTTTTTGCGTATCACGGTCGGCTTGCCCGGTGAGAATGTCGCCCTGCTAGGCGCCTTACGCACATATAAATTTTAAGATATTATCTTCTTAAAGTTTGTATGCGTTACGCCGTCGATCGCTATAAGTTGAGCAAAGCAAATAATGTGGAAAGAATGACGCTACTTGCATCTACGCATCTGCATTTTCAAGTGCGGAATATTGTGATTATTTTGATGTCGTACGAACTAATACATTTTTTCTCGTGAGCGTAATTCTGTACCATCGTGAGCGTACGTTTGTGTGTTCACGATGAAAAAGGTGTACGCTCGTGAGCGTATTTCCACCTAACTTGCCTGTTTTCGCATAAAGTCCTATCCTTTTTTCCACAAAAGTTTGGATGCATAAGGAATAAACGCTATCTTTGCACCGCATTTCAAAGGAAGTGTGGAAAGGAAGTTTGGGTGAGTGGCTGAAACCACCAGTTTGCTAAACTGACGTACGGTCTTCCGTACCGGGGGTTCGAATCCCCCAGCTTCCGCGAAACGATTATGGCGCTTTCATCTAACGGTTAGGATACATGCCTCTCACGCATGGTATACGGGTTCGATTCCCGTAGGCGCTACAAAAGGAGAGAGTTTTCTCTCCTTTTTTGTTAGAATGAAAATCTCAATTCTACTTTTATATTTACTATGAACAACGAGGAGATACAAAAGCATAAAGCCGAGTTTATTGACCTTTGCCATTCCTATATTAAGCGAAAGGGACTGGAGGATTTGCTGGCGTATTTGGAACAGTCAGACTTTTATACTGCTCCTTCATCTACTAATTTTCACTTGAACGAGGAGGGGGGCTTGTGCCTTCATTCGATGAATGTCTTTCATACAGCGCTACGACTCAACCAGGCTGTGCTAAAGCCGGCGCTTGATGAGGGAAATGCCAACTTTTCTCAAGAGATTGCTGAAGAAAGTATTGCCATCTGTGCTTTGTTTCATGATTTATGCAAGGTCAAACTTTATCATAAAACAGAGAAATGGAAAAAGGATGAAGAGGGGCGTTGGGTTACCTATCCAAGCTTTGAGATTCAAGACGACTTTCCTTTTGGACACGGCGAAAAGTCCTGCTTTATCATCAATTGGTATTTGCACTTGACGCGTGAGGAGTTACTCGCCATTCGTTGGCACATGGGTATGTTTGATATGGGAGAGCAGGGGAGCAGTATGCGTTTCTCTTTCCGTGCAGCACTGGAAAAGTCTCCGCTGGTGGCCCTTCTGCACGCAGCCGACTTCTTAAGTTCCAACTGTTTGGAGAAAACGACGCAATGGAAATAGAGCATCGCGCTCTTTTTGGCCGCTTCAACGTTTCTACTAAGCATAACAGATGAAGCCTGCTAAACAAAGCTTTGGCGCATTATAATATACGTAGAGAGGGCAGCGAAATCGCTGCCCTCTCTCTTTGCCTATAATAATAGCGTATTAATCCAATTTGTGGATAACAAGACCACTGCGCAATTTTGGTTCGAACCACGTTGCCTTAGGCGGCATGATCTTACCGGAATCGGCAATGTTCATAATTTGTTCCATTGTCACGGGATACAAAGCTAAAGCAAACTTCATCTCGCCATTGTCTACGCGGCGCTTCAGTTCCTCCAAGCCGCGCAAACCACCGACGAAGTCAATGCGTTTGTCGCCACGAAGGTCTGTAATGCCTAAGATCTCATCCAAAATCAGACGAGAAGAAATGTCAACATCAAGTACGCCGATAGGATCGTTCGGGTTGAATGTTCCCTCTTTCGCCTCTAAGCGATACCAATGTCCTTCTAAATAAGCAGAGAATTCGTGCAACTTCTTCGGACGATAGTTCTCCGTGCCCATATCCTCTACAATGAAGTTCTTACCTAAAGCTTTCAAGAACTCATCCTTCGTCAAGCCGTTCAAATCTTTAACTACGCGGTTGTAGTCTAAGATCGTAAGCTGTTCTGCCGGGAAGCAAACGGCCATGTAGAAGTTGTACTCCTCATTGCCCGTATTGTTCGGGTTCTGCTTTGCGCGTTCTGCGCCAACCAATGCAGCAGCAGCGCTGCGGTGGTGACCATCGGCAATATACAAAGCATCCATCTTGCCAAATTCAGTTGTGATTACCTCCTTATCTTTCGGATCTGCAATCACCCAGAATTGATGACGGAAATGATCAATCGGCGCTACGAAATCATAAACCGGAGTCTCTTTCGCTATTCTGTCAATCAACTCGATCAGCGGTTGGCTGCTCTTGTAGGCAAGGAAAACAGGCTCGATGTTTGCGTTCGTATTGCGAACGTGCTTCATACGATCCTCTTCCTTATCGCGACGCGTGAGCTCGTGCTTTTTGATTACATTGTTCATGTAATCATCCACGTGGCAGCACAATACGATACCATATTGTGTTTTACCGTTCATCGTCTGCGCATAGAGATAATAATTCTCTTCATTATCCTGCACTAACCAACCCTCTTGTTGGAACTTCTTAAATTGATCTGCGCCACTTTCGTAAACGCGAGGATCATATTCGCTCGTTCCTTCGGGGAAGTTGATTTCCGGCTTGATGATATGATAGAGAGACTTCTCATTATTGCCTGCCTCTACGCGTGCCTCATCTGAGTCAAGGACGTCGTAGGGTCTTGATTCTACTTCTTCAACCAAAGCTTGAGGAGGGCGAACTCCTCTAAAAGGTTTAACTCTTGGCATAGCTCAGGATTTATTTGTTTACTTGGAATTTAGTGATACCTTCTTTGAAGAAGCCAACGATTTGATTGGCTGCTGCAAGGCCTGCGTTGATATTTGCTTCAGCCGTTTGTGCACCCATCTTCTTGGGAGTTGCGAAGTAGCGGTCGCCTAATTTGTCTACGGCTTCGTCATGTTTTTCCAACATCAAGTCGCTTACGTAGCGCAAGTCTGTACGCTCGAGGAGAGCCTCTATCAATCCATCCTCGTCAATAATATCTTGACGTGCGGTGTTCACAACAATACCGCCCTTCGGCATAGAAAGGAGCAGTTCTTTGTTGATGCTTCTTCTCGTTTCCGGCGTTGAAGGGATATGCAAGCTGACTACATCGCACTCCTTAAAGAGTTCTGCGGGCGTATTTACTTGCTTAACGCCGTGTTGCGTGAAGACTTCAGCCGGGATGTAGCCGTCGAAAGCGCAAACTTCCATACCGAGGCCTTTAGCAACGCGTGCTACGTTTTGAGGAACGTTACCGAAAGCCAAGAGACCAAGCTTCTTGCCCATCAACTCCGTACCTGCTTTGCCGTTGAATCTGTTGCGCACCGTGTAAAGCAACATGCCGAATACCAATTCAGCCACAGCGTTGGAGTTTTGGCCCGGCGTGTTCATCACAACTACACCGTGCTTCGTAGCAGCTGCCAAATCTACGTTGTCGAAGCCTGCACCGGCTCTCACAACGATCTTTAATTCGGGTGCGTGTTCAAAAACTTCTTCATCGATTTTGTCAGAGCGGATGATGATAGCGTTTACATCCTTAACGGCCTCCAACAATTCAGCCTTCTCTGCATATTTTTCAAGCAGCGCAAATTCATAGCCTGCTTTTTTAACAATCTCCTCAATGCCCTTTACCGCTACCGGTGCGAAGGGTTTTTGGGTTGCAACTAATACTTTCATAGTCTTATGCTAATTGCTTAGGGTAAAAAGAGCAGGAGGTGGCATTGTTTCCCCTCCCGCTCCTATATTTGATTTAGTGTTTCTTTTCAAATTCCTGCATGCAAGCGATCAATGCTTTAACGCCTTCTACAGGCATTGCATTGTAGCAAGAAGCGCGGAAGCCGCCTACATCGCGGTGGCCCTTAAGACCCCACATGCCATTTTCCAAAGCGAATGAAAGGAATTCTGCCTCCAAATCTTTGTATTCATCGTTCATTACGAAGCAGATGTTCATGCGGCTACGGTCTTCAGCAACTGCTGTTCCGCGGAAGAACTTGTTGCGGTCGATTTCTGCGTAGAGCAAATCAGCACGCTCAGAAGCGCGGCGATCCATCTCAGCCACACCACCTTCTTGCTTGATCCAACGCAACGTCTGCATTGCACTGTAGATAGGAATTACAGGAGGCGTATTAAACATAGAACCCTTCTTCTGGTGCGTACGATAGTCGAGCATTGTCGGGATCGTGCGGCTTACCTTGCCAAGCATATCATCCTTTACGATAACGAAAGTAACGCCGGCCATAGCCAAGTTCTTCTGTGCGCCACCGTAAATCATCATATATTTGCTTACATCAACCGGACGAGAGAGAATGTCAGAAGACATGTCAGCGATTACAGGAATCGGAGAGTCGATGTCCGTGAATATTTCCGTACCATAAATGGTGTTGTTCGTCGTGATGTGGAGGTAATCAGCGTCAGTCGGGATTGTGTAGCCCTTGGGTACATAAGTAAAGTTCTTATCAGCAGAAGAAGCTACTTCTACAACCTCGCCGAAGAGCTTAGCTTCCTTTTGTGCTTTCGAAGCCCAAACGCCTGTGTTAACATAAGCCGCTTTCTTCTCCAAGAAGTTGTAAGGAACCATGCAGAATTCGAGGCTTGCACCGCCACCAAGGAAGATTACGCTATAACCTTCGGGAACGCCGAGCAATTCTTTCATCAAAGCTTGAGCTTCATCCATCACAGCTTGGAATTCCTTGCTACGGTGGCTCATCTCCATCAAAGAAAGACCGATGCCATTAAAGTCAATGCACGCCTCAGCTGTAGCTTTCATTGCTTGTTGCGGGAGAATTGAGGGACCCGCACCGAAATTGTACTTCTTCATATCTTTAGAGTAATTAGTGTGTGTTTTCTGCAGCGAATATAGGGAGTTTTCTACGCGTAGCCAAATTTCAAAGGGAATATTTCAAGTTTATCCGACAAAAAGCGAAAACTCACATTTAGTTTAGGCTAAAATGAGAAAAAAACGACAAAATTCGGCTGCAGTTCCCCCTGTCCGGTTAACTAATGAAAAGATTCAGTGGGGCAGTCTTTATTCTTTTGTATGTGTCTTTTTATGGCTTTTCGTATGAGTCGTAAGGCTGGTTTTTTATGGTCGGAAGCAGAAAATTAGTTGTCTTCTCATCCATTAAATCGATACTGTGGATGCGATGTTGTGTGTCGGCGGCAAGAACGGGTTTTGTTTGGTGGCACCAAACGATAGTTTGCTCCCATCAAACCATAGTTTGCTGCCGCCAAACGATAGTTTCTCCTCGGCAAACAATCGACGGATAGGCAAGAATAAGTGGGAAATATGGATTGGAACTGCTGAAAATAAGGCAATTGAGTTCTCTTTTCGCCGCGCTTGTCGGGTGGTCGAAAGATTTGCACTTTTGTGATTAACATTCCGCCTATTGCGGCCTAAGTGTCGGCGAGAGATAAGCGGGTCAATTTTCTTCCTGGTAAATGAGAGCCGTAAGAGTTGGAGTGGGCGATGATCGTAATACCGGCCTAATGAAATGAAGGATTGAACTCAGCAGCCCCATATAGGCTTTTCGCCCCTACCGTTCCGGCGCATCGCGCGGCAACAGCAGAGGCGAAAAGTCTGTAGTCGGCAGGGCGTTTATTTCCCTTTGCCGTAATGCTCGTCTACTTTGATTAAACCGGCTGCTATAAAAGTCAGTGGCGTCAGGCAGAGGACGATAATAAAGAAATTAAGATAGCCGACGGCCTGTTGTAGCGCTCCGGCAAACAGACCGGGCAACATCATACTTAAAGCCATAAAGCCGGTGCAAAAAGCATAGTGGGCCGTGGGGTTCTTGCCTTGCGAAAAATACATCATATAGAGCATATAGGCTGTAAAACCAAAGCCGTAGCCAAACTGCTCTAAGAAGACGCTGATGTTAATCAAGACCAAACTCTCGGTTTGGTAGTAGGCCAGGAATATGTAGACAACGTGGGGGAGCGTAATGCTCAGCACCATTGGCAGCAACATCTTCTTTAAGCCTTTGGAAGCCACTAATACGCCGCCCAAAATGCCACCCAGCAGAAGTCCGATGACGCCTACCGTGCCCTGCACAAAGCCTACTTCGGCCGTTGTCATACCTAAGCCGCCTTTGCTAACTGGGTCGAGCATGAAAAGTGGGCAGATCTTGATGAGCAATGCCTCGGGGAAGCGATATAGCAACATAAAGATAACCGCTACAAGAAATTGTGGCTTTAGAAAGAATGACTTGAACGTTGCAGCAAAATCTTTCAGGTCCAGATGGCGGGAGTTGTCCTGTTGTGGGCGTGGCAACAAGAAGGCGTGATAGCAGAAAAGTAGCAGGAAGGTAGCCATGCAGACGAAGAACGTAGCCATCCAAGCAGAAAATGGGTTGCGATAAAATACTTCCATTGTCCCGGCAAACATTACGAGCAAGCCTTGCCCTGCGATGGTGGCAACACGGTAGAAGGTGCTACGCACACCGACAAACATACTCTGCTCGTGCTCCTCCAAAGCCAGCATATAAAAGCCGTCGGCCGCGATGTCGTGTGTGGCCGAACTGAAAGCCATCAGCCAGAAAAAGACGAGCGTCCACTGTACGAAGTGAGGCACTTTGATCGTAAAAGCCACACCGGCCATAGATGCGCCCAGGATGAGTTGCATCACGACAATCCACCAGCGTTTCGACTTCAACAAATCCACAACCGGACTCCAAAAGGGCTTAATTACCCACGGAAGATACAGCCAAGATGTATAGAGTGTAATTTCTTCGTTGTCTAGTCCGAGGCGCTTGTACATAATAGCTGCAATTGTCATTACGATGACGTAAGGGATGCCTTCTGCGAAATATAAAGAGGGTACCCAGCTCCATGGTGATTGTCGGCGTCGCGCTTTTGCTTCGGTTTCTGCTATATTTTCCATCAATAGATCTTCTTAATGTTTGCTCCTTTATAATAATGAGTGAGTATGGTTTCGTAGGAATAGCCCTTGTCGCTCATCACGGCAGCGCCTATTTGACACATACCGACACCGTGTCCCCAGCCGGCGCCACGTAGTGTGAAAGTTTGGGGCACTTCTTCGCCCGATGTGGAGACCGTGAAAGCAGAACTATAAAGATGTGTGGGCGAGAGCAAACGGCGTATTTCCAATTCCTTGCCTATCGTCATCTCTTTCTCCGTCCCGACGATGCGCAAACGCTTGATGCGTCCGCTCTCTCCGCGCTCTACGGGGATAAGAGCTTTGATGGCACCGAAGTCAATGCCTGACTTTTGCTTGATTAAATCAGCTAGTTCGGCCTGCTGGTAAGATGTCGTCCATCGATAGAAGTCGGGCGTTTCCTGATCATAGTCATTTAATACTTGCTGAATCAGTCGCGGATCCTTCGTATTGCAGAAGGCATCGGGCGATGCTGCGATCCACGCTTCGGCTTGCGCCTCTTCCGTTAAGTCGGGCAGCGTCTCATCTTTGCTGTCTCTGATGGGCGCTAAATAAGGATAGTCTTCGTCGCCCCAGCACGTGGAAAACTTTTCAGAAGCTCCGCCGCAGCACTTCGAGAAGCGGGCGTCGCACAAGACATCTTCATATGTGAGTACGCAGCCGCGCGTCGTTTCTACGGCTTCTACGACTGCCGCCGAACTCTGGCGTGTTATGCCTTGATAGCGTTGGCAATGATCGTCGGCGCAAACGTCGAACAAGGTGTGATCTGTGCGGTCATACCAACGCAGATATTCGCTTTCTTTGCGCGTAAAGGTGAAGAAGCCGCCGGCATTTTCCGAGCTGCTCCGACGCGCTTGCATCTGATAGAATAGCCAACTGCGCGAAACGACGGCGTGAGCCTTTAGGAGTTCCATAGAAGAGGTGGAGCGCATCTCAGAACTAATGACACTTTTTAAATATTCTTCGGCATCGACTTCGTTAATCACGACAATCTTTCCTTCATCCACAAGCAAGCGAAGCGAGCCGTGGAAGGTTTGCGCCTCTTTGCGTTCCCAATGGAAGTCTACACCGATCGTTACATCTTCTAATGTGAAAGAGGCATCTTGCTGCGTGGGCTTAAAATGCAGCTCACTATAAATATTGTCCTGCCATAAAATGCCGCCGTCTCGATAGGCTACGTGCTGTACGCCTTCAACGGCATTTCCCTTGGCCGTATACGGCATATTCAGCGTGAAAGTCACTTGTTCGCTCGTTAGAATCCCGACTGCGACGTTCGGACATTCATTATAATGCATAATATTTTTGCCCGGTTTTCCCGTGCGCGCTGCGGCCGCGGGCTTATCCGTGAGGCGCTTGGCGATGGCTGCCACTTCTTTGTCGGAGAGTGTCACTTCGCGTAAAATAGCTGTGGCTTCCTTCGCTGTCAAAGCCTCAAAATCTTCCGCACGCGGCGTAATAATCAGTCCACCCATATCAATGGCGCCGGGAGATATGATTCGCTGCGCTGCGCCCTGAGCAAAGTAAACATCAGGGCGGTGCTTCTTGCGAGGAAAAAGAACGGCCACGGTATGTGCCGGTTTGGAGGTGGTAGCAGCTTGTTGCCAGACAAGTAAGTTTAAGTCCGGCTCACTCTGTCCCTTATCTTTAGGCAGCAAAGCTAAAAGGCGCTGCAGCAAGTGGCAACCCTTGTCGGCACTTTCGTCTATCAGTACAAATGCGGGACAAGCATAATCGCGCAGAAGATAAATACCTGCTTCAGCTGAATAGCCGGCTTCGGTCAGATTATATTCTTCGGCGGACGACAAAGGATAGACTTTCTTTAAGCGTCCGGCGTATTTGGTCCAATCTTTTTCAATGGGTACATAACCGCGCAAAGCTGCTTGTAAATGAGCGTGGTCCGGGGCTGATGCTCCACTGCGTGGACCATTATATAATAGGAAGAAAGAGGGCCAACGTTCAGCCAAATTAAAGAGAGCCGGCAATAAAGCTGTTAGATCCTGCGGCCGATGATGGCGCGTAGGTAGCGTGAGGTGCTGCGGAACGATAGGGAAGGGATTGATAAGTAGTTCGAGCGTTCGGTCAGTTGGTAACACCATTTGCGCTTTCGGCCTATTCTGGCTACACAAGAAGCAGGGGCGTTCTGCTAAAGCAGCTTTCGTGAGTTGTGCGCCGGTCGAAACCATTCTGCGCGGGTTATATTGTGCGGCAAGTGCTCCACTTTCTGTGGTAAGCTCGCGCGTTTTTACTTCTGCTTCAAGCGCACTAAAACGCTGCGCCACTTCGGGCCAACGCGCTAATTGTTCTTGAAAAAAAGCTTGGAGTTCTTCTTCGCTCACTTCGTGATTCCAAGCCGCATTGCGCCTGCATCTGGCGGTCAATTCTATAGTGCGCAACATATCCTTATACGCATTGTTGCGATGAACTTTATCGATGCTTAGCGCTGCATCAGAGTTGCCCTCCCAGCGTCGACATAAATAGAGTTCGTCGTAAATGCGTCCGATACGATAGCGGCGCGAAATGGTCAGTCCGAGCGCATAATCTTCTCCGTAAGAAGTGTTGGGGAAACCAATTTGCCGCAAGATGTCCGTACGGAAAGCACGCGGCGCACCAAGGCCGTTGATGCGCAAAGCATTGTTGCGGCCGTTGTCGTCTGTCCACTCTTTATGGTCGATCAAGCCCGGAGGTAGTGTTTGCAATTGGAAGTTTACCATACGATAAGCGCCGATGACCATCGCCACTTTTTGCGCTTGGAAGGCGTTTACAATGCGCTGCAAAACATCAGGGCCGCTATAAAGGTCGTCGGAGTCCAACTGAATGGCATAGCAGCCGCAGTGTTCGTCGCGGATAGCCCAATCCCAGCAACCGCCGATTCCTAAATCCTTGCGGGAGGGAACGAGGTGGACGACGCGAGGATCTTTTGAGAAAGCTGCAATGGCGTCCGTTGTACCGTCATCAGAGTGATTGTCGACGACAATAATATTGTAATCGAAGTTTGTTTGCTGCGACAAGACGCTTCCTATGGCATCTGCAATTGTTTTCACGCGGTTGCGCACCGGAATAATGACAGAGGCTGTAACAGGATAGTCAGCGGCGTCAATAGCAGGTAATGCATCATATTCATTAGGCGCCAAATAGCCGCCGATAGCTTTCAAGTGGGCCGTACAAGCGGCTTCGCATTCAAGTTGAACAGCTCTATTGTGCGGCGCAACGTAGTCGAATTGCTTCTCTCCGCTCTTGCGGTTGTCTGTTTCGCAAGATGTGTAGAGCATCTCGCGTAAATGATACAAATCTCCGTGTCTGCTTAAGAATAGACGTAGAGCGTAGAGGCCGGCATATTTATAATTGTGTTCTTCTTTTGCAAATTTCTGCAAGAGATCTGTGCGAATGAGGAGTAGTTCGCCAAAGTCAAAGTCATCGCGCAGGCATCCCGCTTGGTAGTCAAGTACGGGGTGAGCTGCTGTGCCATCGTAGCGATCAGCATAAACCATTGCAGCTTTAGTGGCCTCTGCTGCTTGTAATAGGCGATCAATGCAACGATAGGACAATATTAGCGCTTTGGGAGATAAATATAATAAAGTATAGGTGCTTGTTGTTAGTTTGGCAATGCGCTGCAAGAGGTTGGTGCTACCTACTTCGTCCGTCTTTAAATATTCTACGTTTTGTGTGGTAGTTGTTGTCTGCTCTTGCGGAGTCAGACGGATTAAGCGATTCACACGAGGGTGTTTTGTACAGAGATCTATTCCTGCCGCACTAAGGGCTGCGTCTACGATAAAGAAATCCGGATTTGACGTCATTTCATTTCTTTTTGTTGGGCGAAGTTACGTAAAGTCGTGAAGAAAACAAAAGGTTTGTCTTTCATTCTTCGTCCTCGCAATTTTTGTATTACAAATTTGTTCTTTAAGCTTCTGGTTTTTCGTTGGAGTGGGTGAGATGGCCGATTTAAATATGTAACCTTATCGTTTGTGTTTTTTCTTGCTGGATGCAGCATTTCAACTATGATTGCACAACTATATGTCCTTTTAATGAAATAGCTCGGATTTTAATGCAAGAAATTCTCAATTTAATCTTTTGTTTCGATAAGGGATATTCAGTATTGGGTATTAGTATCTCTAGAATGCAAAATCGCTATATGCATAAAAGAAAATAGAAAATATTTGATGAGTTCGTTTTATCTTCTCTCTTAAAGGATGGTTGCATTAGAAATAGTTAAATGTTTGATAAGTAGTATTTTAGTTTTGTTTATTAGGCTGGCTTAATTTTGATGGAAAGTTGTTTTACTAAAAATGTTACGTGAAAAATATTTATAACTGTGTTTGTCTTTTGGTGGAGTTTTGTGTAATTTTGCACTCTTGATAAGCCAGTGGGGATTTTTCTTTAAGATGTGGATCTGCTCTGAAGGGAGTTAAGAGATAAGAGAGTTTTGGAATTAACAGTCTATTCTTACTCAATTTCTAAGATTGGTTATAGCTAAAAAGTAAAGATTTAATTTAAAAGACGAAGGTTATGAAGAAAACTAGAAGAAATATAGGGCGAGCATATGTTTGTCCAGAACTTGAAGTAATCGTTTTTTACAGTGCATTATTGGCCTCAAGTCCAGAAGTACGACCAGGTGGTGGAGGAGGTGGATCCGTTGTGATCATTCCTCCGGTTGCAGATGATGAGGATAATGAGCTAGAAGGTTGAGTTCAATTTGTACGAATCGTTTGTATAAAGCATTATATAATCCCCTCACTGTATTGATCTCAGTGAGGGGATTATATAATATGGTGTGCTAAAGGCTTAATTGAGTATGTGGTTATTTTTCTCAAAATGCTCCTTAGCGTAAGCTGCCGTTACTTTAAACGTATCTTCTTTTGCTGAAGGAATATCAAACATCGCGTCCATCATAATGCTCTCCATAATAGAGCGTAGACCACGTGCGCCGAGTTTATATTCCATCGCCTTATTAACAATGAAGTCAAGGGCGTCCTCTGCAAAAGTCAAGGTAACGCCGTCCATTTTAAAAAGTTTCTCATATTGCCTTACCAAAGAGTTCTTGGGCTCTACAAGGATGCGGCGCAAAGCGGCCTCATCCAACGGGTTGAGATATGTGAGAACCGGGAGTCGGCCAATAATCTCCGGAATCAAGCCAAAAGACTTCAAATCCATCGGCTCAATGTATTGCATCAAGTTGGCCGGATCAATTTTCTTCACGCGTTGCACGTTGTCGTAACCGACGGTGTGCGTATTCAGACGCTGTGCAATCTTCTTTTCGATACCATCAAAAGCACCTCCACAAATAAATAGAATATTGCGAGTATCTACGTGCACATAATCTTGATCAGGATGTTTGCGGCCTCCCTTTGGCGGAACGTTAACAACAGAACCTTCAAGCAACTTTAGCATTCCTTGCTGCACACCCTCGCCGCTCACATCACGCGTAATGCTTGGATTGTCGCTCTTGCGGGCGATTTTATCTATCTCATCAATAAAGACAATGCCGCGCTCAGCACGCTCCACGTTAAAGTCGGCTTCCTGCAACAAGCGCGAGAGAATGCTCTCCACATCTTCTCCAACATAACCCGCCTCTGTAAAGACCGTAGCATCAACAATCGTAAAGGGGACATCTAAGAGGCGAGCTATTGTGCGGGCCAAGAGCGTCTTGCCGGTTCCGGTCGTTCCAACCATAATAATGTTAGACTTCTCTATCTCAACGCCGTCATCGACAGCATCTTGATTCTCCTGCGCCAGACGTTTATAATGGTTGTAGACAGATACAGATAGATAGCGCTTAGCATCCTCTTGCCCGATCACATATTGATCTAAATAAGATTTGATCTCTTGTGGGCGTGGTATACGCTTAAGATCTATATCTTCTTTGCTGATATTGTTTTGTCCGGCTAGTGGCGTGAAGCCATTTTCTCGCAATAAATGATGAGCATTTTCGATGCAATTGTTGCAAATGTTGCTACCATCCGGACCAGAGAACATCACGCTGACGCTACTTTCCTCTTCTCCACAAAAGGAACATTTTTTCTTTTTAGCCATTCCTGATTATCACTTAGTCAGAACCTTGTCAATCATACCATATTCTTTTGCCTCTTCTGCGGTCATCCAATAATCACGATCGCTATCTTGCCATACTTTCTCAAAGTCGGTGTGTGAATGGTCGGCTATAATGGTATAGAGTTCTTTCTTCAATTTCTGAATTTCTCGAGCTGTAATTTCAATGTCCGATGCCTGTCCTTGCGCGCCGCCCATCGGCTGATGTATCATTACGCGGCTATGTTTCAAGCCGGAGCGCTTGCCTTCCTTGCCCGCCACTAAGAGGACGGCAGCCATAGAAGCAGCCATACCGGTACAAATGGTGGCTACGTCGCTGCCGATAAACTGCATCGTGTCGTAGATACCTAAGCCTGCATAGACCGAGCCGCCGGGAGAGTTGATATAAATGGAAATATCCTTGCCGGGGTCCGCTGAATCCAAGTAAAGCAATTGCGCTTGTAGCGTGTTGGCCGTATAATCGTCAATTTGTGTCCCCAAAAAGATGATACGATCCATCATCAAGCGCGAGAAAACGTCCATTTGTGTTACATTCAATTGGCGTTCTTCCAATATATATGGGTTCAAATATTGCGCTTGCGCCTTAATTACGTCGTCGAGTACCATAGAATTGATACCCAACTTGCCCGTGGCGAATTTTTCAAAGTCTGTCCTCATTCCTATATCATATTGTGTGTAAAGAAAGATAGGAAAGGCAATCATTATGCCAATCTGCACGTCTCTCTATCTTTATTTATCAGTAAGCGACGCGCCTTACAATAGGATAAAGGAGCGTCGCCTCTGAAAAACGTGCTTATTTTGTAGAGATTACTTGAAGAGTTTCTCAAAGTCTTCCTGAGAAATTTTCTTTTTCTTCAAGCCAACTTTCTCTTTCAATGCGGCTGTGAGTTTCGTATCTATTACGCGATCAAAGATAGCACGCGCTTGATCTTGCTTTTGCAATACTTCTTGCGCATATTTTTCCAAGTATTCATCAGGCACATTATTAATGCCGTATTGCATAAATTGGAAACGAGCAGCAGAAATCGCCATTTCTTTCATATCAGCGTCTTCTACTTTAATCCCGGCCTCGCTCGTAAGTTTTTCGCGAATCAGCTGCCACTTCAACTCTTTCAAGCTCGACTCGAAGTTTTCATCAACAAACTTTTCGTCCTTATCCTTGTTGTTGGCTAACATAAAGCGGCGCAGCAAGTCTTTCGGGAATTCTAGTTCGCCCACTTTGTTTTCTGCATAAGCGCGTGCGTCGAGCAAGAACTTATAATCTGCATCAGCTACGCGTTGGTGCTGCAACTGCTCTTTGATCTTCGCGCGAAATTCTTCTTCGCTCTTTACTTCGCCTTCGCCAAAGATACGATCAAACAGCTTTTGATCGAGTTCGCTCGGTACGAAGCGGCTTATTTCTTCAACCTGGAAAGAGAAATCGCCGGCGTGTTGCGCTACCTCATCCTTCTTTATTTTTAGTAAAGAAGCGGCCTCAACATCGCCGTGAGCCTCAGCCGGCTTAAAAGTAATAACGTCGTTTTTCTTAGCACCGTCAAACAGCTTTTTCTGGTCGTCAGCCTTAAAATAATTCGGCATCAATGAAGCGCGCTCTACTTGTATACCATCTTCTTTCGGCTGTCCTTTCTCATCGAGTTCCGTTAGCGGGCCGCGGAGAATATCACCATCGCGATATTCCTCAACATCCTCAGGATGGCCGGCTTGACGCGTCATTTCTTCGATCTGACTGTTGACTTGTGCATCGTCAACTTCGATTTCGTAATAGTCGACCTTGTCTTTTTTGTTCAATTCGATAGAGAATTCAGGCGCCAAAGCAATATCAAACTTAAACTCGAAGTCGTCTTGGTTCTCTATGTCTTGAGGTGCTTGCGACTCATTGCCCATCGGCTCGCCCAGCACTTCCAATTTTTGTTCTTTAATGTAGCCAAACAATTTGTCGGAAAGCAATTTGTTTACTTCCTCCATCTTTGCTTGCGGACCATACATCTTATTCACCAAGCTGAAAGGCACCTTTCCCGGACGGAATCCCGGCATTTGCGCCTTTTGGCTCATTTTTTTCAATGCCTCATTGACCTTCTCTGCATAATCAGCCTTGACGAGTTGAATCGTGATCGTACCACTGACCGGAGTGGACTTTTCAAATGAAATGTTCATCGAATTATCTTCTATTTATTGTTTTTATTATCTTACAGTAAAGGGCACCTTTCACCTACAATTTAAGGTGAGGAGCGCGCAAAGTTAACAATTTCTTCCGGCTTACCCTCATCTTCATCCTTTTTTTCGCTTTCTATCTACTTCTTATACCCGATTTATCGCCACAGTCGCTGAGATTTTACCGACATAAATTGCTTATATTTAGACTAATGTCGCTCGCTCTCTTCCTGATAACCATTTGCGGGAGGGGTTAAAATGGATTTACAGACAGCGCTTATCCCAATTTTATGAAGAACAATAAGTTTCTGCTTAAGCAAGACTTATTTTCAATTGCTTTTCATCATCGTGGCGCAAACTCTTCCCTGACGACCTTATTGTTTGCTGCCGCCAAACGATGGTTTGGTCCCGGCAAACAATGATTTGGCGCCGGCAAACGATAGTTTGGTGGCAGCAAACAATAACAACAAGAGATAAGACAAAGCAAAAACGTGAAAACGAACTACAATGAGTAAGCAAAATTCTTTAACTTTGCAGTCTTAATTACTATAATCCACAAAACATGGAATTAGCAGCTAAATACACACCACAGGACGTCGAGACCAAGTGGTATGATTATTGGATGAAACATCACCTCTTCCGCTCTCAACCCGACGGAAGAGAACCCTATACCGTCGTAATCCCTCCCCCCAATGTCACAGGCGTATTGCACATGGGCCATATGCTGAACGAAACGATTCAAGATATTCTCGTGCGCCGCGCGCGAATGGAGGGTAAGAACGCCTGCTGGGTGCCCGGTACGGACCACGCCTCCATCGCCACGGAAGCTAAAGTCGTAGCCCGTCTGGCTGAAAGGGGTATCAAGAAAACAGACCTCACGCGCGAGGAATTTCTGAAGCACGCTTGGGAGTGGACAGACGAACACGGCGGCATTATCCTCCAACAGCTGCGCCGCGTTGGGGCCAGTTGCGATTGGGAGCGCACGGCATTTACGATGGACGAGGAGCGTTCACGCAGTGTCATACACGTCTTTGTGGATCTTTATAAAAAGGGATTGATTTATCGCGGCGTACGCATGGTCAATTGGGACCCGAAAGCCCTCACGGCTTTAAGTGATGAGGAAGTAATCTATAAAGAGGAAAACTCAAAGCTATATTACTTACGCTATTATTTGAGCAACGACGATCAAAAGGAAGCCCCCGAAGGCTCCGTCGTACACATCGACGAGAAAGGGCGGCGCTATGCTGTCGTTGCAACGACGCGTCCGGAAACGATAATGGGAGATACGGCAATGTGTATCAACCCGGAAGATCCCAAGAATCAGTGGCTCAAGGGTCAAAAAGTAATCGTCCCGCTTGTCGGTCGCGAGATCCCCGTCATTGAAGACGAATATGTAGATGTCGCTTTCGGTACGGGCTGTTTGAAGGTAACACCTGCGCACGATGTCAATGACTATATGCTGGGCCAAAAGCACAAGTTGGCTTCCATAGATATATTCAACGACAACGGAACGCTGAGTGAGGCGGCCCAACTTTACGTAGGGCAGGATCGCTTGGACGTGCGCCGACAGATAGAGAAAGACCTAGAAGCTGCAGGCTTGATGGAGCGCGTAGAGTCTTACGTCAACAAGGTTGGCTTCTCAGAGCGCACCAACGTGCCTATTGAACCTAAGCTCTCTATGCAGTGGTTCCTCAAGATGCAGCACTTCGCCGACCTTGCATTGTCGCCGGTAATGAATGATGAAATCAAATTTTACCCGACAAAATATAAGAACATCTATCGCCATTGGTTGAGCAACATTAAGGATTGGTGCATCTCGCGCCAACTTTGGTGGGGGCATCGCATTCCGGCTTACTTCCTGCCCAATGGCGATTGCGTTGTCGCTGAAACCATCGAGGAAGCCGTAGAGGAGGCACGCAAACTTTCAGGCGACGCAACCATTGAAGCCAAAGACTTAAAGCAAGATGAGGACGCGCTGGATACGTGGTTCTCTTCGTGGCTGTGGCCCATCTCGCTCTTCAACGGCATTTCCGATCCGAACAATGAGGAGTTTCGATATTATTACCCGACGGCCGACCTCGTAACCGGCCCGGACATCATCTTCTTCTGGGTGGCTCGAATGATTATGGCGGGCTATGAATATACCGGAAAGATGCCCTTTAAGCACGTTTACTTTACGGGTATCGTGCGCGACAAACTTGGGCGAAAGATGTCGAAGTCGTTGGGAAATTCTCCTGATCCTTTGGCTTTGATAGACAGTTTTGGCGCAGACGGCGTCAGAATGGGCCTGATGCTGGCCGCACCTGCGGGTAATGACATCTTATATGATGATAGTTTGTGCGAACAAGGGCGCAACTTCTGCAATAAGATTTGGAACTGTTTCCGTCTGATTGACTCGTTAGAAGTATCTGACGGCGCGCAACCGAAAACGGCGCGTCGCGCCTTGGATTGGTTTGGTGCCCAGTTGCGCAAGAGTGCAGCTGAAATTGCCGATCTCTTCACAAAATATCGCTTAAGCGAGGCTCTGATGGAGATCTACCGCCTGATTACTGACGAGTTTAGCGGCTGGCTACTTGAGATGACGAAGCCGGCTTACGGCGAACCGATCGACCGAGAGACGATAACTGAGGTCAAAGCTTACTTTAATGATCTCCTACATTTGCTCCATCCGTTTATGCCTTTTATTACCGAAGAACTTTGGCAACACTTGGCAGAACGTAAATCGGGAGAAAGCATCATGGTCGACCCGCAAAATATAGCGCAACCGCAAGCTGAAGACGCGCAAATCTTGGCAACGTTTGAGCAAATTAAAGGCATCGTGCAAGGAGTACGCGCCGTGCGCAATGCGAAGAACATTGCGAAGAAAGAAAGTCTCGAACTGGAAGTAATCGGTGAGAACCCGGTGAAGTTGGACAATGGAATTATCGAGAAGATGGCCAACATCAGTAGCATCACCGAGGTAACCGAGAAGAATGCGAATGCGTCTGTCTTTATGGTAGGAACGCATACATTCGCCGTTATTTTAGGCAACTTGATTGATGTTGAGGCAGAGCGCGCTAAGGCAGAGGCTGAGCTAGCCCACTTAAAGCAATTCCTCGCCGGCATCGAAAAGAAATTAGACAACGAAAAGTTCGTGGCCAATGCACCCGAAGCCGTTGTCGCCTTAGAACGGAAGAAGAAGGGTGATGCTGAAGCGAAAATTCAATCACTTCAAACGCGCCTTGCAGATTTAGCGAAAGGTTAACGCTGACTCTCAAGTCTTCGCAGAGCAATGAGCGATGGCAGAGGTGCTGACTTTTGCTCTGGTGAGTGAGGGCTAGTCATAGCGCTTATATAATAAGGTGTGCCAAGTTTGTGCTTGGTGCACCTTCTTCTGATTATATAATATACGCTTTGTTTGCTTTGTTGGCCGCTATATATAGATCTGCTTTGAAAACGAAGAAAAATCCGAACTTGATGGAATTACTAGTGCCTTATTGTTGATTGTTGCGCAATTTGGTAATTTTGCACCACTTGTTAGAACCTTTTTATATCAAAAATGCAATGAGTGATAAAAGATACTCTCCAATACGCAAGCAGATTCTGCGAAGTCGCTGCTTACGGCGTCGGGTGCGGTGCAAGGTTGGTACACGCCTGACCTGGTGCTGTCGGTATTGGTGGGCTATCATGTCTGTTCTGCTGTTGGCCTTATGTGGCTGGATCTTTATACCTATCAGCTTGCAGCGTCAACTTCAGGGAGTTGTGCTGGTTGAAGCTGAGGTTTGTTATCGCATAACGTCTGCAGACAGAGATACATTATATATAGCGGGAATGGCGACTGATAGCATTGTTCCGCAATTAGATTTGAGCCCTGATTCAGTTTATAATAAAACTACAGCTAGCGGTTTCTTTGTTTCTAATGCCGGACACCTGGTTACGACAAAGCGACTTCAAGCGCATTTGCCTGCGATACTTGCTCACGATACTTTACAAGTAAGGCTGCAGACATTAGCCAAAGCCTTGAAAACCGAGATGAGTAAGCTTAAGATTTTGCGAGGTGAATTAGATAACTATGCCCACTCACATACGGTCGTTGATGGTGGTTATAATAACGTGATGGCGCTACGCGATAGTATCATAAGGCGGCAGGTGAAAACGGATTTGCTCCTTCAAGTCGTACTGAAAATGCTACCGGCAAAGAACTTAGCAGCAAAAAGAGTAGAAAAGTATCGTATAACAACTAAGCAGAAGGTTGGTAATACTATCAAGGCGCGCCACTATAAAGCGCATTATACGAGTGATCATACATCGCATCTCATCTTATTACAATTGGACGCAGGGCGCTTGCCTAAAGAGGCGCATCGCTTTGTGATTTATCGTTGTAATCCACAGGCGTGGGCCTTCGGGCAAGGTGCGCATTACTTTTTGGGCTATCAATTGATGACGCAGGAGGAGACATTGACAACGATGCCTGATGCCGCAAAAGCTACACAGCCCAATCTGCCTTTGGCTGAAGGTGGGCCGGTCCTAAATCGCTTCGGGCAAGTGTGTGGCGTTGTAGGTCTGGGTAAAAGAGATGTGGGAGATGAGTTGGCAAAACTATTTTATTCGAATCATTCTTACCCGTCGAGAGTCTTCGACAATTGGGTAAAAGGCGTTAAGCTGTGGTTTCGTAAGCCACGTGCTTTAGCTACGGATTCGCTCCGACTTACCCATCCCTTGCAGACAAATGTTGCTGGTTGGCAACGAATAGCAGATCATTATGTTTCGTGCTCATTGGCCGACGGACGTTATACTGGTTCTTATGTGAATGGAGTGCGCGTTGGTTCCGGACGTATGCAATATGCAGATGGATCAACCTATGCCGGTCAATGGCTGAAAGATCAACGCGAAGGCCCTGGCGTTTATACGGATAAGCGTGGGCGCATTTATGTCGGATTATGGAAAGCCGATACACTCTATCAAGGCTCTTGCCGGACGGAGAGATTCCTTTATGTGGGTGGAATAGATAAGACTTTTCGTCGTATGGGCTTTGGCGTTTTTACAGATGGTCAAGGCAATTATTACGAAGGGCTTTGGCAGAATGGTAAACGCAATGGCTTTGGTATAGGACTTTCCTTACATCATATCGTAAGGGCCGGTATTTGGCGAAAAGATCGCTTCTTGGGTGAGCAAATGATTTACAATGCCGATCGCGTCTATGGAATTGATATTTCTCGCCATCAACACGAGCAAGGGAAACAGCATTTTTCTATAGATTTCTCTCGATTGCGCATTACGGGACTCGGAACGCTTCCCCGTAAGGTTAAGGGGGAAATAAATTATCCCGTAACATTTGTCTATGTTAAGGCAACTGAAGGTGCAACACTTTATAATAAATACTATAAAGTCGACTTAGGGGGTGCTTTGCGAAACGGCCTGCACGCCGGAGCTTACCACTTCTTTTCAACCTATACGCCTCCCGCTGAACAGGCTGCTTTTTTCTTGAAGCAAACGCACGGAAAACGCGGAGATTTGGCACCTATGCTCGATGTGGAGCCCTCGCACAAGCAGATAGAGCGCATTGGTGGGCGTGATGTACTCTTTAATCGTATGCTACAATGGTTACGCATCGTGGAGCAACGCACCGGACGGCGACCGGTTCTGTACGTTAGTCAACTATTTGTCAACGATTATTTATCTTATGCTCCTGGGAGTTTGCTGAAATACAAAATGTGGATTGCGCGTTATAGCGAATATAAACCTTACGTTCATTTGGAGTACTGGCAATTAACGCCGGAAGGCCGCGTCAGAGGTGTTCATGGTGAAGTGGACATCAATGTTTTTAATGGTTCTAAAGCGCAATTTCTGCAAAAGATGGTGTATACGCCTTAATGCTCTTTATTTGTTGATAATTACCTAGCCTCTTATGTCGCTTAGTCGGTTAAGTTTATGCTCATAATGTGATTTCTGTTTGCTAATGGCGTCCTAAAATAGTATGCAGCAAGCGGCGTGATCAATTGACAAATAATTTTTTTCTAAAAAATAAGGATTGTAACAAATGATACAGAAAGTCTGTTGGTTTTCTCCTACTTTTGCTCCATACAAATAAATGAGGTGTGAAGTCAGCTTGAGTGGAGTAAGGGTAAAGCCCCGATTTATCGTTGCAACCTTCAAGATCATCTAAGTAAGACTAAAAAAATAGGAAATGGAAGATATGTTACGCGGCCTTTCGGCCAAAGATAAGGAGCGATTGAGCGCTCTTTTGCAAATAGAAGAGGATTATGAGACGGGCAAAATCGACTTAGAAGAAGCACGTCGCCAACTAAGCGAGAAGGTGGGGCGAATTCACCCTTACGATATTGCCAAAGCAGAGCAGCACCTTGTGCCCGCTGACGATGAAGAGTGTCGCAAAGTCGATATGAAAAAGACTTTGCAGTTGCTGGATGGTTTCTTGGATACGTCGCGCCCGGACTTACCGGCTGACCATCCTATTATGCTTTACTATCGTGAGAATGATGAGATGCGGAAACATTTGGCAGAGGTCGAAAACTTGTTGCAGTTCCCATTGATTAAGAATCAGTGGCTCGAACTTTATGAGGCTTTGCTGCAATATCCCGTGCATTATACGCGCAAGCAGAACCAGCTTTATCCGCTATTGGAGAAAAAGGGCTTTGATAGGCCTACGACGACGATGTGGACTTTCGACGATTTTGTACGCGATGAGATTAAGGCGGCTAAACGCTTGCTTGATGAAGATCAGGATGAGGAATTCTTGGCGCGCCAAAAGGATGTGCTGGCTTATACGCGCGATTTGATGGAAAAAGAAGAGACGATTCTTTATCCTACGTCCTTAGCGATGATTTCTCCTGCTGAGTTTGAAGAGATGAAGGAGGGGGACCGAGAAATCGGGTTCGCTTTTATTGAGCCGGAGGCGTCGCTTGCCAAGCAGCCTACACAAACGCCGGCCACAGAGACGAGCGGATTTGCAGCCGAACTACAGGCTTTGTTAGGAAAATATGGTTATTCGGTGGGCAATGATAAGGATCAGGTTTTAGAAGTTAAGACCGGAAAGCTTACATTAGAGCAAATCAACTTGATTTTTCGCCATTTACCCGTCGATATCTCTTTTGTGGATGAAAACGAACTTGTAAAATTCTATTCGGATACGCCGCATCGCGTCTTCCCGCGTAGCAAGAATGTTATCGGTCGTCAGGTTACCAATTGCCATCCACGGTCCAGTGTGCACATCGTACGAGAAATCGTAGACAAATTTCGTAACGGGGAGCAAGATAAGGCTGAATTTTGGATTAACAAGCCGGGGTTGTTTATCTATATCATCTATTATGCAGTAAGAGATGAGGCCGGGCGCTTCCGCGGTGTTTTAGAAATGATGCAGGACTGTACGCATATTCGTGAATTGGAGGGCTCGCGCACGCTCTTGACGTGGGAAGCAGAAGAAACAGATGAGGCGGCAGAAACTTCTCAATCGGCCAATGTGCCACTTTCAGCTGAAACGCGTTTGAAGGACTTGCTAAAAACTTATCCCTGGCTCAAAACTGAATTGGTGAAACTCCGGCCGGAGTTTAAGATGCTCAATAGTCCGCTCGGCAAACTGATTGTGGCACGCGCGACTCTTAAGGATGTAAGTGAACGTAGCGGAATGTCGCTAGACGAACTCTTGCAAAGTTTGCAAAAGTTGATAGCCGCTCACGCCTAAGTCACTTTTTTGCTGCCGGCCGCTGTGATTTTCCTTTGAAACTTACAGAGGCCGGTACGCGAAAGAGTCCGGCTACCTTGCTGTAGATGTTAAGTCGAAGTATCAGTACGTTCGTGCCGTCCACTTGCTGTACGTGTCCGTAAAAGGGCGCTTCGTTTTTGACCGCGTTGTCCCAATAAAGTGTTGAGTTAAACAGCTTCATCATCTTTATGCTTCCTGCATTCGGAGCGGAGGTCTTCATCGTGCCGTCAGAACTTATGCTTATGCCTTTTATGGAAAAGAGAATCGTTCCGGGCATCTTGCCAATTTTAGGTACAGCTCCCGTTAACACGCCGTTGTGTAAACGAAAGACCATCTTTTGTGAAGGCTTTAGTTCGCCCTTCATCTTAATATTGTAGGCCGTACCGCTATAATCTCCATCGAATTGCGTGTTTACTTGCGCCTTCAATGAGGCGAAAACAGTACAAAGTAGTAAGCAGAGAGAAATCAGTCGTATTTGCTTCATCGTTTAATTTGTTTTTGTTGGTTGATCACGCAACTTTCGTTCGCTTATTGCCTACTCTTGATAAGCAAAAGGCTTTGCTGCATATTGCAGAAAGGATAATAGAGCAACACTTAAGGGGCGCTTTTCGGTGAGAGCGCAGGCTTTTGATACTTTAGCTTGATTCGTTGATTGCTACGTAGAGTTGTGACCGCAAAGGTAACTAAGATTCTGCGATCGGTTATGGATTTTAGCATATACCATCACTCAAAAGTTTACTTTGTCAATCATTTTCTTTTGCAAAGTAGAACGAAAAGGGCCTAAGTCCCATTATCAAACTACTTTCTATTCTTTTTAGACTTCCTCGCATTGACTTCATAAACACCGAGACGCGACAACTTCTTGTACGATCGTGATGGTAGAGCTTTTTTATCGTGAGCGTACACTCGTACGCTCACGAGGGGACAAACGTGCGCTCACGATAAAAAAGGATCGAATAGCGTTGGGCGCGTTCTGAGCTTTGATTTTGTGAAACGAAATTGAGACATGGAGCTTCGCAAACAACTGCGTAAGAATATTTAAACTGAACGAAAGCTTTGTCGGTCGGGAATATTAACTTTGCAAATCAAAACGAAAGGTGAGTATTAGCGAATAGGGGTGCTTATATACAGGTGCGCGCGTGCTCAAAGCCAATACAAAGGATCCCTGAAGCGCATTATGATCGTTAGCGAAGGAAGTTTAGCGTTAACTATTTACTATTCGTTGGCTTGCCTAAACGATTGTCGCTTAAAAATCGTTGGTTATTATTTTTCAAATGAATAGAAAAAGTTCGTGCCAATCTGCTTTGCAGAGCCAAAATCAAGTAGCAGGAAGCGCTAAGCGTTTAGATGAGTTGGATTTTCTGAAAGCCATATTCATCTTGCTGATGGTAGCTTTCCATTTGGTCTACATTGGCAATAAATATCCCTATGCTAAAGCCGTGGTTTACACGTTTCATATGCCGGGATTCCTTTTGATTTCCGGTTATTTGGCCAATATGCATAAAACGGCGGGAAAGTTCTTTCGCGGAATGGGGCGTTTGCTCCTCCCTTACCTGATTATGGAGGGCGCTTATATTATCTTAGCCGCTTTTTTGCCGATTCGCGAGCACATAGATTCGCTGACCGTCGGGACATTCTTGCAGCATTTGTTGCTCAAACCTTTAGGGCCTTATTGGTACTTGCATACGCTTGTGATTTGTAGCGTGATGTATTTTGCAATCATGCGACTTCCATTGTTGGCAAATTGGATGAAATGGACGATCCTCTTGTTTGCTTATGGTGCACTTGCCTTTGGCTTACACTTAATCTCGTTCACGCACGCTTGTTATTTTGCCGGCGGCATCGCCATACGATTACTGCATAAAGATTTTATCAGTTTTTTTCGCTTCGGTTTATGGGGTTTTATCCCTTTTGCCGCACTGCTGTTTTGGCCTGATCAGTTGCATAGTGGGACTTTTGTAGGCGTATTGATTGTCTATTGCGTGATTTGCGGATTATTGGGCCTTTATCCTTATTTCAAAACCAACGGCCGCTTGTTGTTTATAGGGAGAAATACGCTTGTTATCCTCTTGTTTTCTCCGGTTTTCACGCTCTTAGTCAAGCCGCTTGTGCCTTTACTTGCTTTTGATCCAACGGGGATGCTCTTCTTGATAATTGCTGTTTCTCTCGCTGTCGGAGGTAGTTTGGTCATAGCAAGGGTGATGGAAAAAACGCATACGGCTGTTTGTCTATTTGGACAATCTTCTATCTTGCATTAAAGATCGAACTTGTATATTGCAAGACAATGGGGAGTCCGGATTCTTCTGATGAGGAAGCAATAATCATACATCATCAAGTCTAAAAGAAAAATTCCCTTGACCACGTAAAGGGTGGTCAAGGGAATTTCGTATGCTATTGTTCAAAAGCAACAGAGCTCGATAAATTAGCCTACTTGCTGTTTTTGCTCTGCTTATCTGCTACTTGTCGATGTTGATTTTCAATCCACTGCTCGCGAGCATAGGCTTGCATATCAGTGACGGTATCTTTCTCGTCCACGATTTCTGTACCCAGCATCGTTTCTATGACGTCTTCCATCGTGACAATGCCTCGCAAACAGCCATATTCGTCAATGATGACGGAGATGTGCTCTTTCTTCTCCAATAATCGCTCCCAAATGGTTGAGACGCTTTCCGTCTCTTGGAAAGACAAAATGGGGCGTACCAGCTCCGAAAGTCGCATTGAAAATTTATCTTCTGAAAGTTTTTCCAAGATCGTTTGGCGTAAGACGTAGCCTGTGACGTAATCGTCTTGATCGTCTTTATAGACAGGGATTCTTGAGAAAGTCTGATAGCGCTCGTGTTGCCTAAATTCCGCGAGTGTCATTGCCTCATTAGCGATCTCGACGACGCTACTGGGCGTCATGATCTCGCGTGCAGTAACTTTCGAAAGTTTAAGCATATTCTGAATCATTCGATCCTCTTTCTGCTTGAACACACCCTCTTCCGTGCCGGCCGTGACCATAGCCGAAACTTCCTCGCGGCTGACCGAAGTCGCATTTTGTTTGGGAGAAATGAAGCGGGTGATAAACTCCGCCATTAGAACAAAAGGAAAAGTGAGGAAAACCAAGGATCTGTAGACCGGCGTCAGCGGTATAATCAGCAGTCGCCAATAATTTGCGCCTAAAGTCTTGGGGATAATCTCCGAAAAGATCAGAATTAGTAAAGTTAAGCCCGCAGATACCCAGCCAAACCACTCTTCTCCTAAAACTAAAGCCGCTTGCCGTCCGACGCCGGCAGCACCAGCCGTGTTGGCAGCGGTGTTTAGGGTTAGAATCGCAGAAATAGGACGATCAATGTCCTGCTTAAATTTACGAAGATGTTTAGCTGCTTTTGATCCTTCCTCCTCTTTCATTGTAATAAAAGAGAATGGCGTAGAAAGCAACGTCGCTTCCATAATAGAACAAAGGAAAGAAACGACTAATGCTAATAAAAGATAGAGTATGAGTAGCCCCATGTATGATTATAAATGTATCTCGCTCACTGCTCAAAACGCCAAAGGTATGATAATACTCAGCTCTAAAAGAGCGATAATGGGCTTCATTAACCTTAAAATAAAGCGTCGTTTTGCAATGTTAGATCGCTGCAAAGATAGAAATTCTTAATTGATTAGCCAAAAACAAGTATGATTCTTACAAGAACTTGAGTGGAAAGAATGGTATACAATATATTTAAAGAAGATTGTGGCTGTGCTTACAAACTGTTCACCTTATATTTGCAGAAGAATCAAATTGTGCATTGTTACGATATGATTTTTAGCTGCTTTTATGCCTTCTGGCTTACTATTAACCCTCGTCTATTTCGCGCAATGCTGTGACCATGCTGAAGTTTTTCTAACTAAGTGGATGTAAATCTTGGCAAAAAAAGAAAATTACTGTACCTTCGCGAGAAGATTTGTAGGTAGAACCTGCATAAGCAAATCATGAAAAAAGGATTGACAGATAAGATTGCCGGCCCGATGGATCAACAAAAGCAAGAACCCATCTCTAAGGCCTGGCGAGAGGATATAAGGCAAGCCGTCGACGTGTTGAATCGCGGCGGAGTGATTCTTTATCCCACAGATACAATATGGGGGATCGGCTGTGATGCAACTAATCAAGAGGCGGTACAGAGGGTTTACGAAATCAAGCGTCGTATAGACTCCAAAGCCTTGATCACTTTAGTAGATACAGAAGCTAAGTTGCAATTTTATGTGCGCGATGTGCCTAATGCTGCGTGGGATATAATAGATTATGCGACTCGCCCGACAACGATCGTTTACGATACCGTGCGTAATCTTGCCCCCAATCTGTCGGCTGAAGATGGCAGTGTTGGCATCCGCATTACGCAGGAACCTTTTAGCCGCGAACTTTGCGCGCGATTTAGACGTGCGATTGTGTCGACTTCTGCTAATGTGAGCGGAGAGCCTTCTGCTATTTGCTTTGATGAGATTTCAGATGAAATTAAAGAGGCCGTGGATTATATTTGTACATCTCGCCGGAATGAACGTAAACCGACTTCTGCCTCAGCTATAATTAAACTGTCTTTTGATGGGACGGTACAAATCATTCGCCAATAAATAGACGCCAAAGTGACGACTGCAGCAATAGAACGTGGGTATAATCCGATCCTGAAAGGCTTGCTCTTCTTGCAAAGCCACCTGAATCGGCGGCAATTTATACAACTGCTTAGCTTTTTGGTGGGCGTGGGTGCTGCGCTTTCGGCACAGCTTCTGAAATGGCTAATCCACGAGATACAATTTTTGCTTACTTTTCGCTTTGATGCAGGACGGGCGCAATGGCTTTTCTTGGTTTATCCGGTTGTAGGTATCTTATTAACGACGCTTTTTATTAAGTATGTCGTTCGCGATGACATCGGACACGGCATTACGCGCATCCTTTATGCAATTTCACGTCGACAAGGGCATATTCGCCGTCATAATACGTGGTCTAGTATTTTAGCTTCTTCTCTAACAATTGGGTTTGGCGGATCAGTGGGATCGGAGTCGCCGGTCGTATTAACAGGTTCGGCCATCGGATCCAACCTAGGCGAGATTTTTCATTTGGAGCACAAAGAATTAATGTTGCTCATTGGGTGCGGCGCATCAGCTGCCATAGCCGGTATCTTTAAGGCCCCCATCGCCGGTATCGTCTTTACGCTTGAAGTCTTGATGATAGACTTGACGATGGCTTCTTTGCTACCTCTACTGATTGCTTCGCTGACGGCTACTTGCGTTACTTATTTCCTAACCGGCCCCGCTGCAATGTTTAGCTTCCACTTAAACGACCCCTTTGTCGTTGAGCGTGTGCCTAGTTCTATTTGTTTGGGCGCTTTCTGCGGCATCCTCTCGCTTTATTTCACACGAGCGATGAATTGGTTTGAGCAAGTTTTCGGGCGCATCAATGGTACTTTTAAACGAGTCGCTTTAGGAGGAACAATCTTGGCGATTTTGATTTTCTTTTTCCCACCGCTTTATGGTGAAGGTTACAATATCATCGCGATTTTGTTGAATGATGCCGGCACAATAAAAGCTGAAAGCGTGATGAACAATTCGCTTTTCTTTAATCATTCTGAATATTTCCTTGTCTATCTTGGCTTAATCTTGGTATTTAAAGTCTTTGCCACGACGGCGACTAATGGTGGTGGCGGCTGCGGCGGTACTTTTGCTCCCAGTTTGTTTATGGGGTGTTTGGGCGGATATTTCTTTTCAAAGGTTTGGAACAGTCTTTCTTTGTTGGGGATCTATGTTCCCGAGCGCAACTACGCACTTCTAGGAATGGCAGGCTTGATGAGTGGCGTCTTTCACGCTCCTTTGACCGGCGTCTTCCTCATCGCTGAGTTGACGGGCGGTTATGATCTCTTTCTGCCTTTGATGATTGTTTCTGCTGTTTCGTTTTTGACGATCAATTTGTTTGAACACCATAGTATATATGCGATGCGTTTGGCGCGAAATGGCGAATTGCTAACCCACCATAAAGACAAATCAATCCTAACGCTGATTACCCTAGATGCTGTCATTGATAAAACAGTCCCCGTCTTGCGTCCGGAGATGAAATTAGGTCAAATTGTGCGAATTGTTTCCAATGCACAAGGAGAAGACTTTGCGGTAGTCAATGGCGCAGGAGCTCTTTTGGGTATTGTAAATTTAAAAGCATTGCGCAAAGTTATATTTAGAAGCGAGTTGTATGGCCTTTACACGGCTGAGCAATTGATGCAGAAGCCTGGCGTCACTTTAGAAACGCTTGATGCTATGTCTTCGGTGATGGATCGTTTTCAAGAAACTGATGCAGAAATGCTTCCCGTGCTTGATGGTGAGGGAATTTTTGTTGGTTTCGCATCTAAAACCCGCCTGTATAGCTTGTACAGAAAGCTAATGAAAGACTTTTCAGAAGAATAATTATGACGAAAGAAGCGCTACGCATAGTCTATTTAGGTACGCCTGAGTTTGCTGTTGAGAGTTTAAAAAGATTAGTTGATGGCGGCTATAATATCGTCGGCGTAGTCACCATGCCCGACAAAGCAATCGGCCGACATCAAAATGTGCTCTCTAAGTCTGCTGTGAAAGTTTTTGCTGAATCCCATGGTTTACCACTCTTGCAGCCTGCTAACTTAAAAGATCCTGAGTTCGTGGCCCAATTAAAAGCTTGGCAGGCGGATGTGCAAGTCGTTGTAGCCTTTCGTATGTTGCCTGAAGTCGTTTGGGCAATGCCGCGTTTCGGAACGTTTAATCTTCATGCTGCATTATTGCCGCAGTATCGAGGCGCAGCGCCGATCAATTGGGCCATAATAAACGGCGAGCGTGAGACCGGTATCACGACATTCTTCTTGCAACACGAAATCGACACCGGAAACGTGATCCAACAAGTGCGCGTCCCAATCGCAGATACAGATACGGCCGGTGATATACACGATCGCTTGATGCTGCTGGGTGGAGATTTAGTGATTGAAACAATAAACAAACTGATAGAAGGCAATATTAAGGTTATTCCACAAGAGGAAATGCAGACCGATGAACCGCTAAAGCCTGCTCCGAAACTATTTAAAGACAACTGTAAGATTGATTGGAGTGCCGGAGTGAAGAAGTGTTATGATCTCATTCGCGGTCTGTCGCCTTATCCCGCAGCTTGGACAACATTTGTGAGTGGAGAGAAGCAACAGACGCTCAAAATCTTTGTCTCAGAAAAGGAATTTTGCACGCCCGCAGCGCCTGTCGGCACCATCATCATTGCAGATAAAGCCGATTTGAAAGTGGCTTTAAGCGACGGTTATTTGCATTTAAAGGAAATACAACCGGCCGGAAAAAAACGCATGCCCGTTGCCGATTTCCTTCGTGGCTTCCGTCCTTTCGGAAATGAAAGGGTGGAGTAGGGAAGACTTTATTGTCGGCAACGAACACGCGTAGTTCGTTAAGCTTAAAGCTCTACTTTTTGAAGATTTATGGTGCTTTCTGCATCTTTCTCAAACACAATTTTTGCATCTTCAAAAGCCGGAGGGCCCATAACGCACTTTGCATCGTTGCTGAACCCAAACTTTTCAATGGGGATTCCCATTTTTCCAAAATCCATAGTGCCGTTGCCGTTTTCGTCGTGGAAAATGGCGATGGCATATTCACCTTTGGGGAGATCCGTGAAAGTTACCGTACAAGCAACACCCGTTACGTCCTGCTCAAGACTCTTAAACGATTGCTTCAGCCACGTTTCCCGACTATTAAATAAGGCTACGAAAACCTTACCTTTGTCTTGTTCAATCCCTTGGATGTGAACGGTTAAATTCTGGGCCTTCATTTGATTGAGACCGAACCATGCTGAGCAGATCAGCACAAACAAAAACTTTTTCATAATCAGATATTTTTTATTTGAGTTAGGGGGTTAATGTCGAGATGTACGACTGAAGCGCCTGCACATAAGCTTCGAATGCCTGCTTTCCTTTTGAGGTTAGACGGCATACAGTGCGCGGTTTCTTTCCGGCAAAGGTCTTTTCTACTTGGATGTAGCCCGCAGCGCCTAACTTTTCGATTTGCACACTCAAGTTGCCTGCTGTGGCCTGCGTCTTCTCTTTGAGATAGACGAAGTCTGCCTCTACGACATTGCTGAGCAAAGAAATGACGGCCAAGCGCAATTGGGAGTGCAACAAGGGGTCGAGTTCCGGCAACATAGTTACTTGGCGTATTTATGATTGAGGTAATGGCCGGGAATAATCATCAGTACGACGAAACCCAACGCAAACCACAGATTCGAGTTATAGTAAATGCCTCCGCGAGAGAGTTGAACTAACAGATGCAAGCCCAGACAAAAAGACAGGAAGGGTAGGTAGGTCAGTAAGCGCTCCTGACTAATAAGACCGCTTACGCTTACTCCGACCGAGCAAAAGAGCAGTACGAGCGGCTGTATGTAGGCTGAATTACTGCCCAATATGGGAAAGATAATCATCATGAGCATAAAAGCCGTCCCGATGACCATCCACAGCTGATTGATCATTGAGCGCACATACGTCTTCATCGGTTTTTCTCGCTGCCTGCTAAATAAATAAGATGACAGAAGACCAACAAAGGGTAAGCTTAACCAGAGCAGATTCCATTGCGGTGTGTTTGTAGCCAGTGTCAGTCCGTAAATGCCAAGTCCAAGCAGCGTCGTAAGATAACCCCATATTAACATGGTGTCGCCGCTATGGCGTCCATCGTCCGTCTTCGTTTGGTCGATCATTGTCATGATCAGCTTCAGACTCTCTTTCTCTGAAATCTTTTTCTCTTCCATTTTGAGTATTATTTTGCGAGTTTGTGTTTGGTTGTCTTTTGTAGCAATGTTAACGTGTCCGCATCAGGGTGTATAACGTAAAGAAGTTTATTTCATAAACCAAATGCTGTTTAAAATAAGCGACTTTCTGCTTTTGTCGCTCTTAAATCTGCTGCAAAGATAAAGTAGTTTATTTTATAAACCAAAAGATCCTGGGAAATTTTTCGAAAAATCGATTTATCTCCACATTGCAGGTGGAGAACGACTACGAAGCACACAAGATTGGTTGACGATCTTGGAACTGAAGTGGCGCATATCTTATCTGCGTATTGTTTGGTGGCAGCAAACCATCGTTTGGTCGGAGCAAACGATCGTTTGGTGGCAACAAATCATCGTTTGGTCGGAGCAAACGATAAAGCAATCATAACGTTGCAGCTTTTTTTAATCGTTTGTGGCAATACATTTGTGAGCGGCGCTTGGTAATAGCAAGCGGCCAACCTTTATAATGGAGCAGAAGTTGATGGTTGAAACATTGTTTTTGCGTTCAGCCGGTATTGTCTTTAGCTGAAGTAATATGGCCGTATTTATATTTACATCAGGCTCTTCGCGTTTGTTTGCTTTCTGTATTTTATGATGTATTGAAGCTGAACTTATTCGCTATCTGCAAGGCTCAGTTTGAGGTCTTGTCCGTCAAAAATGGCGTTTATGGCCCTTAGGGCGCTCATGATCCAATTATAATGCTTAATTTTGCACAGTTGAATCGCACTTGTGCCAAAATTAAGAAGGAAATGAATCCATCAACATACGACTATAAAGATTTTATCAAAAGAATTGAGGATAGTTTGAAAGAGCATTGGGATGAAGATGCTTTTACTGATTATCAGGGAGCTACTCTGCAATATCACGATGTAGCAAGAAAGATTGAGAAGCTTCATATTCTCTTTGAATATGCCGATATTCACCCCGGCGATAAGATAGCTTTGTGCGGCCGAAACAGTTCCGGATGGGCTTCAGCTATGTTAGCGATTTTGACTTATGGAGCAGTAGCAGTCCCTATTTTGCACGAATTTAAAGCAAAGCAAGTACACGACATCGTGAATCACTCCGGTGCACGCCTGCTTTTTGTCGGCGATCAAGCGTGGCCTGAGTTGGATGCTGAGCAAATGCCGGATCTGATGGGCATAGTCAGCTTGGTTGATTATAGTTTACTGCTAAGTCGGTCAGAGCAATTGGTGCAGGCGCGCGAATCGCTTAACAAAATCTTTGGCGAACGCTTCCCCAAATATTTCCGCCAAGAGCATGTTAATTATCGCCCGGCTTCAGACCCTGATGCCTTAGCTATTTTGAACTATACTTCCGGAACAACGAGCAACTCTAAAGGCGTTTTGATCCCTTATCGTGCGTTGTGGTCGAATATGGACTTTGCCGACAGCGTTTTAGGTGATAAGCTTCAGCGTGGCAGTAAAGTGATTAGTATGCTGCCGATGGCACATATGTACGGCATGAGCTTTGAATTCTTCTACGAATTCTTGATTGGCATCCATATTTATTTCCTTACGCGCGTTCCAAGTCCGCGCATCATCTTTCAAGCCTTTGCTGAAGTGAAGCCCGACTTGATCGTTGCAGTCCCCTTGATTATCGAAAAAATCATACGAAAGTCGGTTCTCCCCAAGTTGCAAACACCCAGTATGAAAGTATTGCTGAAGTTGCCCCTGATCAATCAGAGAATCCGCGATAAGATCCGCGAGCAACTCGTGGCGGCTTTTGGTGGAAAGTTCTATGAAATCATAATCGGCGGCGCGGCATTTAATAGCGAGATTGAAAGTTTCTTGTATAAGATGAATTTCAATTACACCGTGGGCTATGGTGCAACGGAGTGTGCGCCCATTATTACATATGCCGATTGGCACGAACGCCGCTTAGGCTCCTGCGGTCGCGTCGTTCCGCATATGGAAATCAAGATTGATAGCAAGGATCCACAACGCATTGTGGGCGAAATTTTGGTACGCGGTGCCAATGTAATGCTCGGCTATTATAAAAATCCGGAGGCTACCGAGGCGGCCATAGATAAAGATGGCTGGTTTCACACGGGCGATTTAGGCGTCATTGATGCTGATGGCTTCTTGTACATCCGTGGGCGCAGCAAGAATATGCTGCTTGGCTCAAGCGGGCAGAATATCTATCCGGAAGAGATCGAAGAGAAATTGAATATCCTGCCTTATGTGGCTGAATGTATTGTCATTCAAGAAGGAGACCGACTTTATGGACTCGTCTATCCGGATGAAGAAGAAGTAAAGCGCGATAATTTGAGCGAAGAGCAACTGAAAGAAAAAATGGAGCAAAACCGCAAAGAGCTGAACATGATGGTCAATAGCTATGAGCAGCTCTCCGGCATACGCATCCATAGCGAAGAGTTTGAGAAAACGCCTAAGCGCTCTATCAAACGCTATCTCTACACGAGCAACTTCGAAAAAGCTTAGCACGAACACCTAGCGCGGTTTGATGCTCCTGCACTTTCGCAATGAAATGATATAGATAAGCATACCTATATATGGATGACTTAGAGAAAGATTTGGCTGACTTGACGGCAAAGGACGCAATGGTCCTGCGCACAGAGGGTTTAGTAAAAAAATATGGGCGCCGAACAGTCGTGAACGACGTCTCATTTAATGTGCATCAAGGAGAAATCGTCGGACTGCTCGGCCCTAACGGAGCAGGGAAGACGACGTCCTTTTATATGACTACGGGCTTGGTCGTGCCGAATGGAGGACACATTTACTTAAATGACCACGACATTACAAAGTTTCCTGTGTATAAGCGAGCGCGCTATGGCATTGGTTACTTGGCGCAAGAGGCTTCCGTGTTTCGCTCGATGAGTGTCGAGGACAATATTATGAGTGTACTCGAAATGACAGGAAAGTCTAAGGAAAATAGAAAAGATAAGCTCGAATGTCTTATTGCCGAGTTTCGTTTAGGGAAGGTACGCAAGAACAAAGGCAATCAACTCTCGGGCGGAGAGCGGCGACGCACAGAAATAGCTCGATGCTTAGCCATTGATCCTAAGTTTATCATGCTTGATGAACCCTTTGCCGGCGTCGATCCGATTGCAGTAGAAGATATCCAATACATTGTTTGGAAACTGAAAGACCGACACATCGGTATTTTAATTACAGACCACAATGTAGAGGAAACGTTAAGCATTACTGATAGAGCCTATTTGCTTTTCGAGGGACGTATCTTGTTTCAAGGCACGCCGGAAGAGCTTGCGACCAATCAAGTCGTAAGAGACAAATACTTAACAAACTCCTTTAAACTGAGAAAGAAAGATTTTCAAAGTATAGAAAAACAAAAAGAAAATAGTCTCTCATGATGAAAGTATTTTTAAGCTGCTTGCTGCTATTGCCGCTCTCAGCCTTTGCAGACACGATCCACGTGGACAAGGTTTACCTTCAAGGTGCCTTGGTTTTGCAAACTCCGTATCAAACGGATAAGACGAATATGAAAGGAACCACCTTTGATTTGGAGGAGGTCCTTAGTAAGAACAGCACTTTGATAGATCTCCCGACCGGAGATAAAACGATTCGGAGGGCTACGGCACTACCGGCAATTGACAACAAACCTACCTTGCGAGCTTTGCGCTTCACGCTTCGCACGCAAGACTTTGTGCGCCCTACTGTTATTGCAAAAAGTTTGGGTAAGTATAAGATGTATCTGAATGGTAAAGAAATTTACTCCGGCCAGCCTTTCTCTTTACAACCCGGCGAAAGCAATGTGGACATTCTTTGCCTAACAAAGCCAGAAGAAAAGGATTCCTTTAATGTAAGTGTCGCAGGAAAGGATTTGAATCTTTTACAAATCAATGCGACAGGTAAGCGCCTGTACGTAAGAGATGATATGATTTTAGGGCCGCACCCCAACTATCTAAGCATCTCACCAAATGGTCGCTATCTTGCTTATAGTATCGTTACGGTTAAGAAAGATGGAACTTCTGCGTATGAGACTATTATCAAAGACGTTAAGTCTCAAAAAGTGCTTAATCGCTACAATGCTTATTCAGATGTCAAATGGCTGCCTAAAGCAGACATTATGTATGGTACGAGAGAAGAAACGGGAGGCCGCGTTTTATATACCTTTGACCCAGCAACGCAGCAAGAGTCTGTAATTGCTTCCGGCATCCCTGCAGGTAGTTTTGAAATCTCTCCGCAAAGAGATTATCTGATTTATCGTGTGAATGAAGACGGACAGAGTTATGAAAACGGCATTAAGCGTATTTTCCAACCTGATGATCGCATGCCGGGCTGGAGAAAGCGCCAGTCTCTTTTCCGTTATGACCTTAAGATGGGAACGATGGAGCGCCTAACCTTCGGAAAAGAAAGTGTAGAACTTGAGGATATTTCTTCTGACGGTCGCCGCTTGCTTTTGCTTTACGACCGCTTTGATGCTACTCAACGCCCCTTTCATCGCAAGGTTATTTTGAGCTTAGATTTGTCTGCCAACAAAGTAGACACGATCTACAACAACGCGACGTTCGTTGAGTCGTGCTCTTTCTCGCCCGATGACAAGCAAATTTTGATAAAGGCCTCTCCTGCATCATTTGATGGTATAGGATCGGAAGTTAAACCTGATCAATTTCCCAACTCCTTTGACTATCGTCTCTATTTGCTTGATCTCGCTACGAAGCAGGTGCGCCCCATTTTGAAGAACTTTAAGCCTAGCGTTAATAGCGTTAATTGGGCTACGGGTGATAAGAACATCTACTTCTCGGCCGACGATGGTTTTGATATTTCCTATTTCAAATTAAATCCTCGGACAGAGAAGGTAATAAAATTCTCTCTTCCCGTTACTTGTCTTGGAAGCAATAGCCTATCTTACAATGAAGCCCAACCACGCCTCTTCTTTACCGGACAGACCGACCATAGCGCACGAGAGATGTTCTTGGCGTCATTAAAAGATGCTAAGCCGGCCGCAACTCGAATTGGCAATATCGATTTTGCTAAAATGATGAAGGATGTAGCCCTTCCTGCTTGTAAAGACTGGTCGTTTAAGGCAGAGCGTGGCGATACAATCAAAGGCTTCTACTATGTGCCGGCTAATTTTGATCCCAATAAGAAGTATCCGATGATTGTCTATTATTACGGTGGCTGCACGCCGACTACAAAGCAGTTAGAGTATGTCTATCCTGTAGCTGACTTTGCTAATCAGGGCTATGTCGTTTACGTAGTAGAGCCAAGTGGCGCCATAGGTTTTGGGCAGGAATTTGCAGCGCGTCACGTTAATACTTGGGGTGACGAGAGTTCTGACGATATTATTCAAGGCGTAAAAGCCTTCTTAAAGGAACACTCATTCGTTGACAAGTCTCGCATTGGTTGCATCGGTGCCTCTTATGGAGGTTTTATGACGCAATATCTACAAACAAAAACGGATATCTTTGCTTGTGCAATTAGCCATGCCGGTATTAGTGATATCGGTGCTTATTGGGGTGGTGGCTATTGGGGCTATTCTTATGGTGAGACTGCTGAGTATGGAAGTTTCCCTTGGAATAATCCTGATTTGTTTGTAAAGCATTCTCCTTTGTACAATGCAGATAAGATTCATACACCGCTCTTATTGTTGCATGGTACGGTTGATACAAACGTACCGACTGATCAAAGTCAGGCTATATTTACTGCTTTAAAGATTCTGGGGCGACCCACAGCCTATGTAGCCGTAGAAGATCAGAACCATTATATTGGCGACTTCACTAAGCGTAAAGCTTGGCAAGAAATTATCAATGCTTGGTTTGCGATGTGGTTAAAGCAAAAGCCTCTTTGGTGGAATACACTCTATCCAGGCGATGAATTTGATAAAACAGATACCACGAAATAAATAAAACCGTAAACTATAACTTAGACTAAAAGAGCGCTTAATTACTACAGATAGGAGTTAAGCGCCCTTTTTTGTTGAGTCTACATCTTCTGAACTAAAGTCTTACTTGTTTCTATTAAGCAGACATTATTGTTCTAATGGCCGTATCGATACGATTAAAGCTTTCCGCACTCTCAAAGAGGTAATGTCCGCGAAAAATATGGCGTCATATTTTTTGCACTCTCTGTACTTTTATGTTTTCTTCTTGCGGTTTTCAAAACAAATAATGCAGAAAAGCTAAGTGGAAAGGCGATTTTTTAGTGTTATTTTGCTCCGTGTGCCGCATATCAGCCTTTGACGGAGATCTTTAAAGCGATGAATCAGTGTGAAAGCAGGTAGAAAATCCTGCCCCTGAAAGAGCCTTTGAAAATAGAAAAAGAGGAAACAAAAACGACTTTTACGACGAAGATTTTCGGAAAGTTGCTATCGGAGAGCCCGCCTCTGCACCCTCGCCAAAGTTTCACCTATGATCGTTTTAACTTTCCTATAAGGCAATTTAAATTTGCCTATAAGACCGTTTTAACTCTCCTATAAGACAATTTTTCCGATCATAGGTGAAAGTTTGAGTTATCCCTATCCCCGTATCACCAAAAAACGGTCCATTTTCGACAAAGCACGAAAAAACCGCGCTTTCATTGGTTGAAAACGCGGCCTTTGCTAAATGTAATTTTCTGTCGGCACTTGGATGTGCCTTAATCCTCACTTACTTCGCATTCCGGATATCGTCCTGCGCACCGAAGGTTAAGTTACGTTTGTCGAGTGCCATACGCATCGCACAGCTTTTCGTGAACCTCACGCTTACGCGCTTAATGAGATCTGCTCCTTTTTCCTTGGCTTGTTTTGCCGTCGACGCGCCCTCACCGTGCATCGTGAGGCGAAACGAACCGAGATCTCCTAAGCGAACGGAATCACCGTCCGCAAGCGTTTGGAGAATCTCATATTGCAGAGCATCCAAAACCGCCTTGACGGAAGCAGAAGATACGCCCGAACGCTTCTCAATGCGCCCGACAATGGTGCGTAACATTACTGGGGAACCCGGCGCAATCTGCGGATAAAATTTAATTTGTGTACGGTTGAGCGGATTTTTCTTCGCTCTGATAACGAATTTAATCATTGTGGTATTGATTTATGTGGTGAATAATTAAGCAAGAGCACTCTTCGCCCTTGCGCATGCAAAGGTAAGTATTTCCGCTGAGCCTGCAAAATTCGCTATAATCCATTGATTATAAGTCGATGTTCGAATATTTATAAAGATCAACCCTGTGGGGTTGCATATCGCGGCGGACTTAGGCAGGGTTTTCGCTTAGTATCTTAACCCTGCCCTGCCAAAGGACCAAGTCTAAGGGCTTGCGTTGCGAGAGTGGGAGTGTTGTCGGCTTTGGATGGTATTACATTGGGGGGCGATAACGCTAAGGCGATACATGGTTTTGTGTGTCGAGCGAATGAGAGGGGGTGGTTTTCGTGTCTACAACGTTAGTCGAAAACCTTAAAGGCATAACCTTGCTGCTGCAACCATTCGATGGAGCGGGGCAAAGCATAGAGGAGTTTGTCCTGACTCTTGAGTGAGTCGTGAAAGGTTATGATGCTCCCGTTGCGCGTATAGCGTTGGACGTTGCGCAAGACGTCGCGGCCGTTGAGGCGTGTGGAATAGTCGCGCGTGACCAAGTCCCACATAATCACCTTATAGTGGTGCTGGAGCACACCTATGTATTGGCCCCATTTCATCCAGCCGTGGGGCGGGCGGAAGAGGTCTGTGCGGATATAAGCGTTGGCCTTTTCGACGTTGAGCATATACTTGTGGACGCTATGGCGCAAGCCGCCGATGTGGTTAAAAGTATGATTGCCCAAGCGATGGCCGGCTGCCTTTACCTGTTCAAAGGTTTCGGGATTCTTTCGCACGTTGTCGCCCACCATAAAAAAGGTGGCCTTCACTTGATAATGATCTAAGACGTCGAGAACCCAAGGGGTGACTTCCGGAATCGGTCCGTCGTCGAAGGTGAGATAGACGGCGTGGTCGTTGTGGGCCATTCGCCAATAAGCCAATGGGTAAAGCCAGCGTAAGAAAAGGGAGGGTTGCTCTATGAGCATAGACTATGATTGAAAAAATAGCGGCGTGGCTTTCGGCGTCGGGGGCGCGGGGCGTCGGGTGCGAGGGGCTTTGCCGAGTTAATGGTTGGTTGGTGCGTGGCAGGTGGATGCCGACGCTATAAAAAGGAAAAGTGAGGACGCAAGACAAGAGGGCTGTTTTGAAACCTTTGCTTGCATCCTCACTTTATCAGACATTGTATTATTCTTCTGAACCGTCGGCCTCAGGCGCTTGGGGTTGTTGCATCATTTGCTCCAAGGCTTGTGCGCCGATATTGCCGGCTTGTGTGCCGGTCAACTGCTTTAAGCGAGTGGCATAGAGCCGGGCTTGCGGCACTTTCGCAGCATCGAGTACGCTAATTGCACTGTAGAGGTTGCGGAGCGCACGCGCACAAGACGAGGCATAGCTCGTGAGGTCGCTGTAAGAGAGCGAGTTGAGCCAGTCTAAATACTGCGCGTTGTATTTTGCGACGGCCGTAGCTATTTCTCCGGCTTTCTTCGCGTTGCCCGCTTGCAGCCAGATTTGTGCCAACTGATAGTCGTTTTCTTCGTAGGGGATGTTGCTCGCAGGCAGCATCTTTTCGGACATGGCGAGCACTTCTCGTGCCTTTGCGGTTTGACCTTCCATCAAAAGACGTTGAGCTAACATCGTAAACATGTTACGGTGGGTCTGCGCCATCTTCATATTGGTGGTGTCAAGATAGATGCCCGGCTTGTTGAGATTGCCGTAGCGGAAGCGTTTCATTAGGTTGTTGTACATCAAATTGGTGTCGATCGTGCCCAATTCGCGCTTGAACGGCGTGATGCGGTAAGCAAGGCCTTCTAAAATAAAGTAGTCTTGGAGACCTGCAAAGTTGTTCGTGCCTATCGTTACACTCATGTACATCGGGCGCTTCCAGTCGTTGCGCGCAAGCATTTCATAGATCATCACATCTCTGCGATAGAGACCGCCCTGGCCGTTGCGCATGGCCCAAGCCAAGGATAGGTTGATGTGATCAGGGATGGCATCTTTGCCTTGCGGGAGCGCCATACCTTGATTGATGACATTCTGCTTGTTGACGTGGACAATGACGGAGTCGGTCGGGAAATAGCCCTTCGTCTTCACGTAGTTGTCCATAATATAGCGTAGATCGTAAGGATCCGGCCCGTTGGGGTGCGCCCGCTTAAAGGCATCGAGTTCGGCTTTACCCTCCGGATGAATCGGGAAGTAAGTATGCTTGCCGTTGTCCGCATATTGATAAGGCAGCCAATTGATCGGCAGTGCGGGAGAATCGTAAGCCGGTCGACGCATTTGGTCCGTGTACCACGCCGTTTGCAGATATTCTAAGTTGCAGACGCGAGCGTCGGTGCGGTTGCCCTCCGTTTCTTGGTTGTACCAAAGCGGGAAGGTTTCGTTGTCGCCATTGCAGAAGAAAATAGGGTGAGCCGGTGTGCCGTCGAGCAGCTTCTCGGGCATCGTATTCAGATAGTTCAAGCCCGAATCGTGGCAGAGATAGCGGCCGGAACGGTCGTGGTCGTCCCACGTTTGGCTCACCATCTGCAGCGGTACGATGATGCCGAGCACGGAAGCAAAGATCGCTGCCGGCATAGCTTTACTTTCTTGCTGCTTAACCCAGAAGCGCTTGAGCCAATCGTAGATGGCAGCTACGCCAAGGCCGATCCAGATGGCGAAAGCGTAGAAGGAGCCGGCATAAGCGTAGTCGCGCTCACGCGGCTGCTGAGGCGTCTGATTCAAGTATAAGATAATAGCCAAGCCGGTCATAAAGAAGAGGAAGAAAACTACCCAGAACTGGCGCACACCCTTTTCGCCGCGGAACAATTGCCAGAAGAGGCCCAAGAGACCCAGGAGCAAGGGGAGGCAGTAGAAGACGTTGTGCGATTTCTCCTCCTTCAAGACATCGGGCAGTTTGCTTTGGTCACCATAAAGGAAGTTGTCGATGACGGGAAGTCCGGTAAGGTAGTTGCCATATTCTTTCTGACCGAAGCTCTGCACGCCATTCTGACGGCCGGCAAAGTTCCACAAGAAATAACGCCAATACATGAAGTTAAGCTGATAGGAGGTGAAGAAACGGAAGTTGCTCCACTGCGTCGGCATTTGCCCCGGAAATTCCTGCCCGCTTGGTGTGGTGAACGTAACGTCGCGCATGGCGATATCGCCGCCCATCCAATCTTGATAAGCTTGGGCATGATGGTAATCCCAAATGCGCGGGAAGAACATCGTGAGGCCTGATGGGTAAACCAATTTTTGAGATGCTACGACCGATTCGTATTCGTCGGGCGCATTGGGTTGTTCCTTGGTTTTTGGCTGCCAAACGTCGCTTTCGTCGATCGTGATGGCTTGCGCGTAGACCGCTTGATCGTATGACGTAAAGGCTTCACCTTTGAGCAAGGGCGTTTGTCCGTATTGGTCGCGACTGAGGTAGCTGCCCAAGGTAAAGATGTCCTCCGGCGAATTTTGGTCCATCGGCGGATTAGCTACGGAGCGGATGACGATAACGGCGTAAGAAGAATAGCCAATCATCAGCATCAGCATGCAGAGGAGAGAGGTATTGAGGAAGCGTTTGCGCAGACGGAAGTTGCCGTCTTTGTTTTTGGTGTAGAGGAAGTAACCCAAAACGCCGAAGACAATCAGCGCGATGACAAAGGACTTTATCCCGTTGCCGAAGAAAGGAATGCCGAGCAGTCCGACGGAAATGAGATAAAGAAGGTTTGTGCGTGCGCGGTTGTGCTGCGTAGTACTCCAAATGGCCGTCAAGACTATGGCAATCAAAAGTAGGAGATAAACAGCCACACCCACGTTGAAGCCGAAGCCGAGCCAGTTGACAAAGATGAGTTCGAACCAGCCGCCAACTTTTACAATGCCCGGAACGAGTCCGTAGAGTACGGTTCCGACCAGCACGAAGCCGATCAAGACGGCCAACATACTGCCTTTGGCCTGCGCATTCGGATTGCGTTTGAAGTAATATACAAGTGCGATGGCCGGGAGGCAGAGCAGATTGAGCAAGTGTACGCCGATGCTCAAGCCCGTCAAATAAAAAATCAAGACTAACCAACGATCGCTGTGCGGCTCATCAGCATGGTCTTCCCATTTCAAGATTAACCAGAAAACAATTGCCGTAAACGCCGATGAATAGGCGTAAACTTCGGCCTCGGCAGCAGAGAACCAGAACGTATCGCTCCAAGCATAAGCCAAGGCGCCCGTAAGTCCGGCGGCCATTACGACGATGAGCTGCGCCCAAGTTTGCACGATGCCGTCCTTGCAGAGGATCTGCCGCGTCAAGTGCGTGACCGTCCAAAAGAGGAACAAGATCGTGACGGCTGAAAGCAGGGCGCTCATAATGTTAATCATAAAAGCTACCTGCGTCGGGTCGCTTGCGAAGCGCGAAAAGACGCTACCCGTCAGCATAAAGAAAGGTGCGCCGGGCGGGTGTCCTACGTCGAGTTTAGAAGCGGTGGAGATAAACTCGGGGCAATCCCAAAAGCTCGCCGACGGCTCTACTGTAAGACAATAGGTGACGGCAGCAATGGCGAATGCAATCCAACCTACGAGGTTGTTGATCAGCTTGTATTGCTTCATAGTGAAAGAAACTATTATATTGAATATTATTTTCGATGAACAACTCGCAAAAGTAGGAAGAAAATATTGAAAGCCCGCCGCTTGGGCTCTAAAATAAGTGGATTCGCGGCAAAAAGTTGGCATCGCAACACGGTCTTTTTTTATGAAACAGGCTTGACGGCGGGCGGCGATGGTCGAAAATGAGGTGCGTAAGTTTGGATTTTTAGGGGATTTTTGTGGAGACTGTTGAGGCTTAAATTGTCATTTTTCGCCCATTTCATCGCGTTTTCGGGACATTTCTTCAGCGTTTTGTGAGGTCTCACCGATCTTTATTTTTGTTTGGTCCGAGCAAACTATCGTTTGGTGGGAGCAAATTATCGTTTGGCGGGGAGAAACCATCGTTTGGCTCGAGCAAACGATCGTGGGGCGGGGCGCAATATTTTTGTATGAAGGCCACGCGAGCCCAAAAACGAGAGGCGGCGGGCGATTTCTTCGGCTGAGGCGAAAAAAAGGTTGATTTGCCTGACCTGTCAAAAAGCTTTGCAGGGTGCAGATCGTATGGCCTTGACGCCAGGGCCGACGAACAATGCCGACGCTGCGCCAGTGACGACGGCCGGCCAACTTTTGATGAACAACGTAAGAGGATATAAAAAAAGAAAGAGAAGCGGGCGATCCGTTCTCTTTCTTTGTGCGCTTCAGGATGGGCTTGAACCAACGACCCCCTGATTAACAGTCAGGTGCTCTAACCAAC